>Ga0209089_10001351_pt1 | contig 22332 bp, 32 predicted proteins | sample ArcticOcean_MG_C_FD_187431 | JGI IMG/M metagenome (GOLD analysis project Ga0209089, IMG submission 187431) | Marine microbial communities from western Arctic Ocean - ArcticOcean_MG_CB2_150 (SPAdes) (version 2) | ecosystem: Environmental > Aquatic > Marine > Oceanic | place: Arctic Ocean: Canada... | reverse complement strand
GTTCATAGTGTTCTAGTACTTTTGTGCTGTAAGACATTGAATGCCCTTAATAAATTATTAGAAATGACAGCCCCAACCGAGGTACTAAGGGGGGCTAGGGCTGTCTAGGGCTGGAGACAAAGCCCTTACGTATTCTTACCTAAAACCATAAAAGATGCAAGGGCATATAAACGTGAGTAACTACTTTATGTATAACATAGGGGGGCCGTGGAGTCGGGGGGGGCGGGTTAAACTTTTTATTTTGAGGCAAAACCCGTCAATTCCAGACCAATAAAAAGCAATATAATCAGTCTCATGCGATACGTTTAAATGATCTGAACTAATGCTGTCACTAATGTATTTGTTGTAGTAAAACTAAGACAATATTAAATGTATAATACTCTTGTTACTTTTTCTTGAGAAAGCGTCTACACTTATACATTTAATTGATTGTTATTTCAGGGTGTTGCGGAGTGATGTCTTTAGTGGTAGTTGATTGGTCTAGTAATGACTCAAAGGTATGCTTAACTTGCATGGTCTTAGCTGATGGCATTACATTAGTTACCTTGCCAATTAGCTCTAATGATTTTAGTGCAGTTTGTAGTTGTTGATCTTCTAATGCTTTATGAAAAACTCCTTCAATTTCAGACACTAAGCGGGCTTTATTCCATCCTGAAGATTTTATCAAATATTTTTCATGCTTCTCTACTTCTCCCTGAATTGCACTATTTCTCAACAAAGCAGCATTGGCATTATTTGCTGTACTTTTAGAATATCCTGCATTAAGTGCTGAAGCTTTAGCATTGCCTGTTTCGATGTAGTACTGCACAAACCTAGCTTGCTGAGGGTTTAACGAATCTTTCATATGTTACCAATTAAAAAATAGTTTGATAAAGAGTATTGAACCTGTCATACTGTATATGTCAGTAGCTCATGGGGGGTTGCTGATACCTTCCTAGTATACATCATAAACAGGAGAAATAATATGATGGTTCTTAATTATAATTCCAAAAAACAAATGAGAGAAAACATCGGTAAAACTCTCAACTATACTGAGACTTCTATATTCGGACCTGAATATAAAAGTAACGGTTCATTTTGTGGTAGTAACCGTCCTCAAATACCTGAGTATGGTAATAGTGGCAGAGAATTCTTTGCTCAAGTTACTATGCAGAATGATTTGATTCTAAGGGTTAGTTAATTTTAAATTGTAACCTAGATAGCATTGCTTAATTGTAGTGCTATCGTGGATGCAATTTATGCATCATTCTGCTTCGGAACGTGGAGCATTTTTCTAAACAGGAGATGATATATGAAGAATACTAATCCCAACGCAAAACATAACAATCCATTCAAACAATCCGCATGGTTTCACAGTCCTTCTCATGCTTGGCTTGCAGTTCCAAGAGAATTGTTAAAAAAGCATAAACTAGAAACCAAAATAAGTTCTCATTCCTACCAACAAAACCATACAGATGGCACACCGATTGTGTTCCTTGAGGAAGACTGTGACGCTACACTTTTTATCAATACATTGGGCAAGGAAAAATATGTCATAGCATATGGTAACGGTTGGATTAAAACTATTGATGTAAACGACAAGTTTTTTGAATGGGCTACCTCATATAATCAAACAGTATAGTTGACAGTTAGGTGACATTTGCCCATACCAATAGTACCTGTTGTGTTATTATCGTGGCTTATATCTTGATTTAAGCATGATTAAAAGGCAAATGTTACTTATGGTGTCAATGTAGATGCCGTTTAAGTAATTTTTAACAGGAGATGATATATGAGTAAAAAACTAAGTAAGGAACGTAGAGCAGAATTGGTCAAATTATTAAGGCCATATTTCAGGAAGAATTCGACTGCATTTTGCAGTTTAAAGAAATGTTCCAATTCAGGAATGTATCGGCACATACAAATACTCGCAAGTAAAAAGAATAGGATTTATAACCTATCATATTACGTTGCAGAATTGTGTGGTTTTAGCTGGAAAGAAAATACAAGTGCAGTTGGTGTTAGTGGTTGCGGTATGGATATGGGTTTTCATGTAGTTAGTACCATGTCTTATTATCTTTACCCTAACAAAGAACGTGGTGAATACTACGTAAACTCTAGATGGATATAATGCGTATGAAAAAGCAAAATCTAATCGGTCAAGCGATAGAAAAATTCCTTGAAAATTACGATGAAAATGAAGCCTATTTAAAGTCTCAACGTGAGTTACGTGCTGACTGTGAAGCTAGACACAAGAGATTAGAAGACCTGAAGAAGCAAGCCTTGACAAACGAAAATAATTTCGATTGCGAAGGGTGTGCATGATCATAAACACAAGTGGTTTACTTAAGCTAATTAATAGCATGATTAAAAACCATGAGACCGTCAGTAATATCCCGAAAGAAGAACGTGTTTTTTTGGATGAAACTGACGGTAAAATTAAACCGTACAAATGGAAACAGTTAGACTATAACATCCATGCGAATAGTACGGATTTAATCCACGTATCTACATTTGAATTATTCCGTAAGATTGGAATATATAATTATGCAGATGCTGTTAAACATAACCTTGATAATGGAGATGATGTATGAGTGAAACTAATACTAAATCTTGGCATGAAAATGCTATCTACTTAGAAGATATTTCTAAACTTGGCATTATTGTCAAGCAATTAGAATTAGAAAACATAAACTTTCAAGTAGATGTAAACGGTATTGATAGACGAAGTAGTTACAGTCAAAATAGAGAAATAATTGTAATTACTATAACTGGAGTTTAACCTAAACAGGAGATGACATATGAAAAAGAGTTTACACAATAAAAGACTATTAAAAGATCAGTTCTCAAGACTGTTATTTTTAGTGCTGGGAAAGTTCAGTACAGATAACGATATTATCAATCTAAAAATAACGATTGAAACTCAAGATGAATATGAGCAAAAACAAATTATTGAATGGACGCATAAAGATGCTAATTTAGTTTACGTTGCTAGGTAGCATTTTTATAATCAAATAAATATAAGATCAGACCGTATCGGATTCATTTCTGGTACGGTCTTTTTTTTGCCTATTTTTTGTGGTATAGGTATTGCAATCGTTAAGTCAGGATAGATCATCTTTCTAATATAACCTGAAAAAGCGGTAAAACATGCCTACAACGCAAAAAGTGCCTACCTTACATGAGCAACATAACCCATTATGTAATTCTTTTGCTCAGACCAGTCCTGAATACCTCTGCAAGACAATTGACTTTTGCTTCTTAACTATAAGAGAAGTAACAACCAAACTTGACTATATAACTACTGACTATCGCAAACACCGTCATAATATACCATCATTCAACATGAAAATGCGTGCAGTAGGGTCTAAGTATGCATGGTCTAATAAAAAGCAATTGTATGCCGATTTTATGCACATTCTAAATTCATCTATGACTGACAAAGAAAAAGAATTTTGGTGCATAGATTTATTCTCTGAAATACCATACTTGAATTGTGCCAAAGCTGGATTTGTGACTACACTTTCCACACCATATGGAGGATGCTTTGACTCTCACCATTTAAAGAGATTTAACGTAGATAAAGAGGCTATATCCATCAATAAAAAATGCAAATCCATGCAAACCAAGGCCAGCATAATACAATACTATCAACTGATGATTGAGAGCAATGGAGGAACAGCATATTTGTGGGATGTATGGAACGATGAATGTGCAATAAGGTTTCCAAAATATTTCAAGAGTGGTGCAGAAGTTTCCGCTCGACATATCTGGTGGCTAAGTGGAAAAAAACCATTTAACTACTAGGCAAATTCTGCTAGGCAATTTCTTCCTAATAGGCAAATCTTTCCCTCTGAACGTGGAGCAATTTATGGATTTAAGGAAAACAAACATGAAAAGACAACTTGATAAACTAAAAATTAATCGGGCAACCCTCAAGAAGTCTGATCGCAAATGTGAGATATGCTGGGAAGACTTGCTAATAGTGGGCAAGGGGTATGCAGGAAGAACACGATTTATATGTTCGTCCCACTTTTGCAATTGTGCATATTCTCTTATATAATAGATAAATAATTTGATAAAGTTTTTTTTGGCATGGGAATTGAACGTATGATAAGTAAGAAAACAAATCGGAGGCCAAGGATAATGTTACCATCTAGGTACATTACAAAAGTGAAAACCTCTGGCAAACGCTACAAACGTAGCACAAACCCTAAATGGGAGAATGAAGATGAATAATGATGGAAGTATCTTTACAAGGTACAAGAAAGAATCAGACCTTGAATTTAATATGGACGGTTCCCTTAAAGATGGGCAATTCGTACAGATTGGTCAGATTCTACCTGCTACTACAGCAGACCTGAGAGAAGGTAAGGGTAATAAGAAAAGAGTATTCGCCAAACATGGTACAGAAAATATCTGCTACAGAGGTACTAATATGAAAGAGGTGAATCAAAAGTTTAACAAGTCATACGAGGTTATGGATGATGGGTACATGGAACTAGATCAACCTCAGCAAGCTAGAGTCATGGCTACTCAAATGACTACAGATAAGGTATTGGCCTATGCTGGAATCTTCAAAGCAGAGGGGGAAAGCAGAGTCTAGTGTCTCTTTTAGTAGGCTGGTGAGTGTAGGTGTGGAGGGGAAACCACTACGGTGGCATCGTGTAACCAGCCTATTGATAGACACATAAGAAAAACCAATAACCCTAAAAACAGGAGATCAACATGAAATTAGTGGAGAGCAAAGCAACCCTAGTTTGCTATGAAACAAAGACTTGGAAACTAGTTGTTAATCACAGACACAAGGATTGCATGAAGTACACTTGCACTTGCAAGGAGAAGTTACCATACAGACTATGGCTAAAGAATAAACTGTCACCAGTTAATAGTGTGTGGTGGGAATTTCCTTGTGAGGTTAGTGCTATCCAAATGGCATTAGAACTAAAACCTGAAATCATTGCATACGAGACAAATAATGAGAGCAGTATATTATCTGAGAACCAGTAGTGCATCCAATTTGGATGGGGATTCAGAGACGAGACAAAAGGAGGCAATATTTGCCTATGCGGAAAAAAACTCCCTAGAATTAATGGCAGTTGCATCTGATCAAGCAGTATCTGGAACTGAGCCAGTTATGTTTCGTAAGGGGATACAAAAGTTAGTTGAATTCTGTGAAGCAAATAAAGTTAGTATTATCCTTTGCGAAAATGCCAGTAGATTTGCACGTGATCTGATTGTACAGGAGAGGGGGTTCCAAGACCTGAAAGAGAAAAACCTACAGATTATTCCAGTTGATGCACCAGATTACTTTACAGGAGATACTCCAAGTTTGAATTTAATTAGACAAGTGCTGGGAAGTGTAAGTCAATTTGAAAAAGCAAATTTGGTACACAAACTACGTGGAGCAAGAGAACGAATTAGATTAGAGAAAGGTAAATGTGAGGGAAGACGATCCCTCAAAGAGATATACGGCACTAAGAAATACCGTAACGCATTGGATAAAATTAAGAAACTTGTAGCAGAAGGGTTTACATATGCTAAGGTCGCAGGGATTTTAGCAGAACAGGGGTTTGTCCAGCCTACTAAGGGCAAACCCTTTCATAAGTCGCAGATAATGCGATTAATCCAGAAGGAGGAGGAATATGGATAATTTTATACTGCATTGCGGTGCTAAAGAACTATCATATGACCAATTAACGTCATTAGATGCTCGTCACTATGCACCACTAAGCCGTACACATAAACCAGTACCTCATTACGAGGTTGCTAATATGTTTATTAAATCTATTAAGGAACATAGTGACTACTCACTTGTTTGGCAAAGATATGGTGTTTCAGGTAAGAAAGGAACTGAGTTATTTGGAGCAATGGGTTTGAGAAAAGATGGAGATTTCAACAAGGATTACGAGATGTTCATATGTTTCAGACATTCTAATGAGATGAGATTTTCACTCAGAGGGGGCATTGGGGATCGGTTTTTTATATGTGATAATATGTCAATGAAAATTGAACATGAAATTGCTGGTACCAAACACACCATGAATATTGAATCAACTGGACAATTAAGAGTAGATGACTTGACTAGGAAAATCATCCCAATGGATGTTAGTCTTCATGAATGTAATGCTAGGTACCGAAGGACAATAATAAATCAAAAGACTAGTGACCATCTGATCAACGAGACAGTACGACAAGGTGGTTGTCCTAAAACTAAAGCCATGGTCGTAGATGCAGAGTTTATGAACCCCTCCTATGATTATGATATGGGTGGAAACTCACTACTTCATCTGAAGCACGCAATGACCCACACAAACAAGGGTAGTTTTTATGGAGATCAGATCAAGCGTACTCAAATTATGCACAAGGTATTCGATAATTATCTCGGTGCATAGGAAGTTTAAAAAATAAGATTCACTCAAGGTTTGACTAATCTTGAGTGATTCTTGAGTAACTTTTTCATTGTAAGTAAGTAGTATATGTATATGTATTTATTATATATTATTATTCTTATTATACTATTACTACCTTAGTCTTGAGTCCTTGACTACCTCACCATCTCCCTTTGGGGAATACAGATTACCATTTCTTATACATGGGGGGGTACTCAGAACTCAAGAATCGGTCAAAAACATAGTTTAACCTTTTAATTTCAACGAGGTACACCTTGAGTAAACTAGTCAAGAATCGGTCAAGCTTAACCTACCATTCAGTAACGTGTCCATATTGTGAGCATGACAGGAAATATATGATGATGCGGTCAGAATTTCCACTTGAGGGAATTGAGCATATGTGGTGCCCCAAATGCAGTCGGACATTTAAGTATGATAGAGGCACTAAAATTGCAACAACACTAGAAGATATAAAAATGAAACAGGAGAACTTAATATGATTGATCCACAACACATTACAGACTACTCCCGAAATGAGTGGGACTTGCAAGCATTCTTCTTTTTTGCAGTTGCAGTTCAAGGGAAAAATTCACAGCAAACGGCACGTAAGGTGCAGAGTCTATTAGACCACATCAGCGAACAATTTGTAGAGAATCCATTCTACGAAAAGGTTAAGCCAGAAACAGGTGTGATACACTACTTGCTTGGTGAACAAGATGAAGGTACAGCAGGTATAAACTTACTGAAGGAATTTAAGTTCGGTAAGTATAACCAATGGGAGAAACTCATTGATCAGTTCAAACATATGAAGTGGTTATATCTAGACAGGCGTAACATCACCATTGGTGACTGGCTAAGGGTGTCAGACTATGTTGACATTGAAACAATACCGTCAGTAGGTAAGAAGACATCAAGGTTCTTCAAGCTACACTCTGACCCTGAAGCGAGATGCGTACCACTAGACACACACATCCTGAAGTTTGTGAGGGAAAAACATTGCCATGATACTGACTTCATACCAAAATCTACACCATCATCTGAGTTTACTTACAACCACATTGAGAACCTTGCATTAGATTACATGGGTAACTACATCTCACAAAGTAGAACCTGTTCCACAATTGCAGAAGCAGACCTTGAAATATGGAGGAGTTATGCATCTATCTCATGAAGACTGGCTCAGGGTTCCACTTCTTTTGGAATCTCTACGTGGAATGTTTAAGGATTCACCAGATGAGGAATTGGCATATCTGAAGAGATTGGCAATCGGGGAGCAGAAAAAGGCTTCAGATCAAGCTACAACGCAACAGAATACATCAACAGGTACAAACGGTAAGGGGTAATATGGATGACCAAGAGAATATCAAACAACTCCAGCAAGTCGATAGTCGGACGAGGAAGATAATAAAGATAGGACAACGGTCTGCTTGTGATGGAAGGGAAGAGGAGTGGAAAGAAATCCGCTCAGAGATGGAAGCAGGTTCAGGTGGAACAGGTGTTAATGTCAGTACAGTATTTAGACCAGAGGCATCAATCTTGCAGGGACTAAGGAAAGAATTAAAATCTCAGAGTGATAAAATTGCAGAGTTTGAGACACAAGATTGGGATGACGAAGGAGAATGGATTGCACAAGGATGGTGCGAAGCACTTGAATTTGCAATCAAGGTAATTAAAAAGCACAAATAGATATGCAGTACTTAGAACTGTTTTCAACACCAATACAAGTAAACTATACAGACCTAGACATTAAATCGCTAACCTCATTTTGTTATAGTGTTCAGCAAGACGATAAAGATGGTGTTAAAGTGTCAAACTTAGGCGGTTGGCAAAGTCAGGATGTGAAAAACAATAAACATAAAGAATTTGTTAAACTTCGATCTCAGATACAAATTGCAATAGATAATTACCATAGTAAGATACAGTTCAAGAATGAATTTAGACAAGAGTTAGGTAATATCTGGATCAACATAAATGGCGAGGGGCACTCAAACGAATTTCATGTTCATGCGGATGCTGTGCTGTCAGGCGTTTTTTATCTAAATGACTCAGGTGTTTCAATTATTTTTAAACACCACAACGACTACCTTAACTTATATTATTGGCACAAAAAATACGTAGACATCTGGAATCCACGTAACTCAGGACAATGGGGAATAACTCCTAAAAAAAATATGCTTGTTATATTCCCAGCTTGGGCACCCCATAAGGTTGAAATAAATAAGGAAAATTTTAATAGGATTTCTATATCTTTTAATACACAATGTAAGGATCATAATAAATGACAACTATAATCTACTTAGGAATGGCAGTCTTCCTGACCATAAGCATAGGCTGGTTTAATCCAGACCCATGTCCACATAATCTAGGTAGTGGCACGGATACTGCATTAGTAATGAGAGACTGTGAACTTACTAATGTAGGAGGCATGGGGAAACAATGGGTAAAGAAAGAAACGGAGTGACTACAACGTGACTACAACACCACTTAAACATTTGATTTTATTATGGATTACCTACTCATACTTCTGTTTCTTCAACGAATGGAACCGTTTCATTTCTGGAGAAACCTTTCAACTGGCAAAATTTTACTGGTAACACGTGAAAGAAATAAACGGTAACACGATAGTATGGAGACACATCCGTGAGCAGAAACGTTTAATGAGCATGAATCCACTAGGTTACGATCCACTAATAGATATAGATGAAATACATAACAGGAACAGGCGAAAGACAGATGACCCCTACATACAAGCTACAATGAGGAAGGAACATGACAAAACAGTTAAAACAACTGGAACAGTTAAGTAATGCAGAACTTCAAAAGCAATTTATAAAAGACAAAGCACGAGGCAAAGAGCATGTCTGGCAGAAACGGTCTCATAAGAATCATCTTAAAAACCTGAGCAAATTACATGAAGAATCAAAGGGAAAACATGGAATGGTCAGTAAAAAAAATCCTTAAGAGAATTTTAAGTAGTACTATTTCCTCTCCTCAGAAAAAAAATAAATGTAATACTAAGGAATACAAAAATAAATGGTACCGTGAAAATAGAACTAAAAACAGGAATACTCAACTTAAGTATAAATTCGGAATAACACTAGAAGAATATAACCTCATGGTACAGTCTCAGGGGGGAGTATGTGCAATTTGCGAGGGAGTAAACGATACAAGAAGAAGGGGAACCCATAATGGAGAGAATGTTGTAATGTCATTGGCAGTAGACCACAACCACAAAACAGGTAAGGTTAGGGGGTTGTTGTGTAGTGGATGCAATACTAGTCTAGGTAAATTCAAAGATGACCCAGTCTTACTACAAAAGGCAATAAAATATTTAGAGCAAGCAAAAAAAAACAATGTACAAACCACTACCTGAGTCAGTAACAATAAAAGATTCTGCAATACATGGGCTAGGACTATTTGCAGTCGATAACATACCAATCGGCACAGAACTAGGCATTATTCACGTGTTTGCAGTAGGGTTTCATAATAATTACATACGTACACCTTTAGGTGGTTTTATTAACCATAGTAATACACCTAACTGTGAAAAAACAAGAAGCCATGAAGATTCAACTCTTTCATACTTCATTCTACGTCCTATAAGAGATATAAAAGAAGGTGAGGAACTAACACTTTACTATACGCTTTATACTCTAAAAACAACATTCAAGGTAGCCAAAAACGGAGCATGTCCAGCAGTAGATGATAATACTAGAAGGGAAGAGTTAGATGAGGCCATGCAAGACTATGATGAAGATCACATTGATGTAAATAGGAAAAGGTTAGCAGAAATGTGGAAGAACAAATGGGGAGAAGACCAATGACACACAAGTACACACTAGAAACAATATTTCACTTCAGTTGCAGTGAGTGTAAGAATTGGTGGTCTGTTGCATTGGTACACCTATCTGGTATGAGTACCTATCCAGAGGGTAGGGCATACTGCCCTCACTGCGGAAAGGAGTCAATAACGGAGAAAATTGAAATGAAATAGCTAAGTACCTGTACGAGGAGTTGACCAGCTACTACGGAACCTGTATAAGGAATTCGTGAATATGCCAGACGGAACTTAAGGATACAGGTATTACGAGGGGCATGGGGAGCGTAGAATATTGACCTCAGTAGTCAAACCACGTGGCTACGTAAAACCAGTCCCTTGCTATTAATATTAACTTAAAATCTAAGGGAGATATGATTATACGAATATATCCGTCAGGAACATTAGACCTTGAGACAGTCGGAGACATGCTCTTGCAAGCAGATGCACAAGCTAACTTTCATCCAGATGCACGTTGGATACACTCATCATCATTCACATCAGAAGAAGACTGGATTTCCATTTCTGTTGAAAATAAAAGAGTCTATAAGGGTAGGGTTTTCAGGGAGTTCTCTGTACGTTGGATTGGGCGTGAAGCCATCATTATGTGGCTAACCAGTAATCAAATTCTCTTTGAAGTGACATCATTTAATATGCTCCAAGAGGAACAAGAGGCCATCGAAGGAACCGTCTCATCTGAAAATTTTAGTGAACCTATCAACCATATAAACTAATGGTACATCCAGACATTAAGTTAAGCCACTCAAGTTCCACATCATTTTGTTCAAAGCAATTATGGTATAAGAAGGTAGGTGGTGATTCGTTTAAATATAACTTTTACTCAGGAGCAGGAACCATTGTTGATGCAGGGTATGAGGCAGGTCTTAAGAATATTATGACAGGCATTCAAGGTTCCAACATACGTAAGGATATGGAACATAAACTTTCTCAGATGGAAGAAGCAATGGACTACGCTGAGTATGTTAAGTTGGCACAGTCTCTGGACACACACGTAAGGGCAGTTGAGGACTACATGGGATGGATCAACTACAAACCCTTGGAAACTCAGCACTTTTTTAACATTATCTTCGATGGTCATACAAGACGAACTACAGGTTACATGGACATTGTTGCCGAGAGGCAAAATTTGCCCCTCATTATAGACATAAAGCGACAATCTAAACCTGCTAAGAAAGCCAAACGTGAATGGATCATGCAAGGCGCACTTTATGCATTAGTAATTATGCAGAAGAGGAATCTGACAGAGATACCAGCATTTGAAAATCATCTCATCATACCAGATCAGCCACCAGTCTTTCTTAAGACAGACTTAACAGCAGAAGATTTGTTTATGGCGTACAAATTACTTACTGAACTAAACAGTAGGATTGACAATGACTACTGGCCTCTGAATAGATCACACGCTCTTTGTTCACCAATGTGGTGTAACGTATATGATAAATGTCACTATGAAAACTTTGTAAGTGTAAACGAATTAGTTCAGAGGATTCAATGAGAGACCCAAGACTATATAACAGACTCAATGTGATAGAAAAACATCTTGACCTAGCATTAGATCAACTGAAGGAGGAAAACAATGACGGAGCAAAGTACCTCATATACAATGCCTTATCAACAATCGGGCAACTTCAAGAAATCTTGGAATACGAAGAACAAACAGCGTTTCGTCTCAAAAGAAGAGAGGGAGAGAAACAAGAGAGATAAACAGATTATGGCAAGGTTCAATGAACTAGGCTATAAAAAGGGAGACAACGGTAACCTCCCTTGTTTTTGCGGAAAACTGGATGAGGACACCGCATGGTGGATGTCCAACTGCAAGAGCAGAAGCAATCACTTATTCTGTCCAAGGTGTACGGAGCGGATATTTGAACCAGAGATTAAGGAAACCCTAGACAAGTTACTAGGTCTTTGGAAAAAATACAAGTGGCGTATGTGGAAGGAAGATAAGGTATCAATCAATCAACTATTAAGCAAAGGCAATAATGCTTGAAAAATATAAAAGGCAAGTCGTGAGAAAGCCGGAAAAGTTAGTGGTAGAGGGTGAAACAGGTGCAGGTAAGACAACTTTTGCATGTGCATCTCATACAAAAAAGGAACCAGCGTTTGTTTTCAATGCAGATGACGGAGGTGAGAATGTATTTCACAAGACAGGTATCAACCTTATACATGACTGTGTTCCCACAGGAGATGTTAAGGAAAATGCTGATAAGTGGGATAAGGTTATGGAAACCCTACGTGAACTAGCCTCTGAAAAAACTGGAATCAAACGTATTATTATGGACTCAGTTGACAAGCTAGAAATTTTAGCTCAATCAAAGGTCTGTGTAAATCACTCTATAAAAGCACCGGAAGACCTCGGTTATGGTAAAGCATACTCATATTCTCGTGGCGAAATGGCTAAATTACTGAGTGGTCTCAACTACTTACGAGATACTCAGGACATCCAGCCCATTCTGGTCTGTCATACACAGATTAGGACAATTAACAAGCCTACAATGGAGCCGTATGATTCATACATCTTAAAGCTCCATAAATCTCTGTCTGCTGATGTGATGGAATGGGCAGATGTAATTCTTTTTGTGGCTTTTGAAACCATCGTCAAGAAGATCGACAGCGGATTTAACAGGAAAGATAGCAGGGCAATTCAGTCAGGCAAACGCTTCCTGTATACAAGTGGTTCTATGGGTGTCGATGCCAAGAACCGATTCGATTTACCAGCCGAAATCCCAGCAGATTGGGATGAGTACCAGAAGTTAATCTCTAACTTTTGGGGTGGCTCCTCAACTAAAACTCAGAAAACTCAGACACAAGGATAAATATGGAAAACTCTGAATTAGCATTTTCAATTGAGAATGTACAAGAAACACTTGACGCAGAAACCAAACGGATAGAAATACCTGTTGGGGAGTATGTATGTGAGATTAAGGCACCTCTGCCTGAAGTCCGTCAGGATTCTAAAGGACACAACAAGCTGTTGATGCCTGTAGAAATCACAGGTAACCCTCAGTATGATGGGCAATGGATATTTGAGGCCATCTATATGAACAACCAGCACGATGATGCGGGCAAGGTGAAGGATGGTATTGGCAAACGTAAAGTTGCACGATATGCCAAGGCTCTTGGCCTTAAGACTCTTGCTAACCTTAGCGAATTAGAAGGTAAGTACGTTAAGGTAGATTTCGGCCCCAATAAGAACGGTTACAATGAAGTACGTGAGGTCTCAGCATTTTCTGTTGATACATCTCCTGTCACTTCCCTAACTCCCCCTCCTGTAAAGGAAGCATCGGGGGCTGACATACCGTTCTAGGTAGGTAGAGGTCAACCGTTGAAAAGATACGCTCTGTCCTCTACTGAAGGCGGTCTGGTTACTCTCCTGTTGCCAGACCGTCATTACCAGATAGAAACAATCCAACAGTATAAGACTAAAGACGGATACACAGGTTATACTGTACGAATACGAAATCTACGTCACAACTTAGAAACTACAATTTGAATTGTTATTCTGCCATCCTGCCGTGGCCTGTATCAGTTAATTCTCTATACAAGGTCAGGGCAAAGGGTGTATATATTTCAGCAAGGGGTAAAGCATTTAAGAGAGCCTGTGGTGTGATATTTGCAGATACTAAAATGATATATGAAACAGAGAGAGTTTGGCTGGATATTGAGGTATACCCACCAGACAATCGGAGACGAGACATATCCAATCTAATTAAGATAGTAGAGGATGCACTACCGTGGTTCAAAGATGATTCACAGGTAGATAAGATCAAAATTATCAGATGCGAAAAAGATTCACGTAAAAAGGGGTACATCATAGTTAAATGTGGGGCACTAAATGGAACAGATAAAACATGAATATAAAGATGGAAATGGACGACTACTATATACAGTAGTAAAATTTCCTAACAAGGAATTTCGGAGACTACGTACAGATGTAACAGGCAAGGAAGTCTGGAATTGGGATGGCATAAGGCAAGTCCCTTACAGATGGCCTGACATTAAGGATCAACGAGCAATCATATTTGTTGAAGGAGAAAAGGACGTAGATACTCTGCACGATATAGACTTAGTTGCTACTACCATAGCAGGAGGTAGCAATGCATGGTCTCCCCTCCTAAAGAAACAGTCAGACTTTCCAGAAAAATATTTCAGTGGGTTTGATCAAGCCTTTATTATTCCAGATAACGATGACGCAGGTAAGAAGTTTGCACAGGAGACTGGCGAACACATCAGAGAGTTTGTATCTAAGGTCTGGATAGTTAATATTCCTACACTTGATAAGGGCGGTGATGTATCAGACTATCTGGAACATATTCCACAAGAGAATAAAAAACAGTCGCTACTCACCTTAATTGAAGAGGGCAAGGTGCCATTTGAGATTGAGTCTGCGGCTTTAAACCTTAATAAATCGTGGGACTTCGACAATCTGAACGTTGATGAGTTCCTGACTGAATCAGAAAGGTCAGAGACAATCAATGACATACAAGAGGTACACAATAAGATAATTGCCCAACTCAAGGGGGTTTCTTGGTCAGGCTCTACTGCCAATGCAATTTGCCCTACGCATGAAGATCGGAAGCCTTCCTTGAGTGTTACACTTGAACCTGACAAGATACTAATGCGCTGTCACTCAGGATGTGATATACGTAACATTTGTGAGAGTCTTGGAGTAAAGGTTAGTGAACTTTTTGTCAAGCGTTCAGTTGAATTACGACATCACCAGAAAACACATGTAGTCCTACCTCAGCCAGAACAGATGGAGCAGATATGTTCTTCCCTCCTTGACCAGAAGGAACCAGAGGAATTTGACGACACACACATGCCACCCATACTACGTGATCATGTACGTGAAGCCTGTGAACTAACTGAAGCAAGTTCAGCCATCATCTATGGTACAGCCCTGTCATGTCTTGGTGCCCATGCAGGAATCAAACTCACCATCCAACCTCCCAACTATTTTATTCCATTATACGGTAACCTGTGGTGTCTTTCTATTTCAGAGAGCGGTTCTTTTAAAACAACTGCATTGAACGCAGGATCGGCTAGACTCAGGGATAGGGAACAAAAGATTATACATGAGATTAGGGATGTAGAATCAAGAATTAATACCTTACGTGGTGACGGAGTACAAGACGGAGATGATGAACTGATGGAATCCGTCAATGAACTGGAAAGGTATAAGTCCATACGCAAGGTGTTACCGAACAAAGCTTCATGGGAGGCCTGTATTGACCGCATTGATGAAACAGGTGGTGGTGTGTGGCTCCTTTCCGAGTTTGGTGCATGGTTGGCTACGCTGGAGACGGTACATAACAGAGGGTTCAGGCAAAATCTAACAGAACTGTATGATGTACCTACCTTTTTTGAGGATGTAACAAGAACAAGAGGTAGTAAGATACTACGTTCTCCCTTTGTTGCTATCTCAGGTGTGTCTACACTTGAATTTTTGCAGGGTCTACTAGGTAAAGATGATGCAGGGTCAGGCTTTCTAGCCCGATTCCTACTCTTCAAACCACCTGTAACAGATAAGGTTCCACATGCACTTCCACAGAAAAATATGAAGATACAGGAGCTTCATTCGTACAGATTATTGTCCGAAATCTATAATCAACTCGACAATATTTCCGTTTCGTTAGAGTATAGTATATCGCTAGAAGGCCAAAAGATATTTGAGGACTACCATAATGATATGTTCTCACGTTTCCATGACTCTAATGACGGTACAAAATCCATACTAGACCCATTCCTCAAGAGGTGGTCACCTAGTGTACTGAAATCAGCGATGCTTTTCCAATACTTACTAGATAGTGACAGTCAGATCATAGGTGAATCTGCTATTATGGCAGGTATTTCCTTATCTTTGTACGCTGAAAAATGTACTAGATATTTATTTGATAGGGAACTCGGTGAGAGTGTACAGCAGAATAAATGGAGGAGAGTCATTGAGTATCTAGCTAACAGGGGTGGTTCAGTCACACGACAGCAACTTATATCTTCTAAGGTACTTGATGGGGGACATGGTGAATACGATTATGTCCTGACCTCACTTGAACATCAAGGGAAGGCGTTTGTTGAAAAGACTGACGGCAAGATTGTAAGTAATTCAAAAATAATACTAACAGAGAACAACAAATGATAACACTTCCAACTCAATATCAGCAGTTCATTCACCTCTCACGGTACTCTAGATGGAACTATGACCAGAAGAGACGAGAGACATGGGAAGAGACTGTGGACAGGTACTTCAATTTTTTTAAGGAGCATCTGAAGGATAACTACGACTATAAGTTTAAAGATACAGATATATTTGATTTAAAAATGGCAGTTCTTAGGCTTGACATTATGCCATCCATGCGTTGTCTCATGACCGCAGGTTCTGCATTGAAAAAGGAAAACGTAGCAGGATATAACTGTGCTTATGTACATGTGGATAACATTCGATCCTTTGATGAAATACTATACATACTCATGAATGGTACTGGTATCGGCTTCTCAGTTGAGAGACGTTACACGGAAAAACTACCTAGTGTACCATATGAATTACATAATACCGACACCACCATCATTGTGGCAGATTCAAAATTAGGATGGGCTAGAGCCTTTAAGGAACTGATTGCACTCATCTACTCAGGACACATACCCAAGTGGAATCTGTCCCATATTAGAGAGGCAGGATCAATACTCAAAACATTTGGAGGAAGAGCTAGTGGGCCTGAACCATTAGATAATTTATTTAATTTTACTATTAAGACTATGCAGGAAGCAAGGGGGCGTAAACTTAAACCCATAGAATGCCATGACATAGTATGTAAAGTGGCAGAGATAGTAGTGGTAGGGGGAGTTAGACGGTCAGCCCTGTTAAGCCTAAGTGATATAGATGATGATGAGATGCGTCATGCCAAGTCAGGAGCATGGTTCCATGAGAATCCGCAGAGAGCATTGGCAAACAATTCAGCCAACTACCATGAGGAACCATCCACAGGTACATTCCTCCGAGAATGGACAGCCCTGTATGATAGTAAGAGTGGTGAGCGAGGTATCTTTTCTTCAAAGGCATCTGCTCTACAAGCTCAAAAACATTCCGACAGGTTCGTTGACGAAAACATTCACTCCTTTGGTACTAACCCTTGCTCTGAAATAATATTGCGCTCACGGCAGTTCTGTAACCTTTCTGAGGTAGTTGTCCGATCTGAGGATACAATGACAGACATAGGTAAGAAGGTAAAACTAGCTACCATGTTAGGTACAATTCAGTCTACGTTGACTAATTTTAAGTATCTCTCAAGAGACTGGCGTAAAAACTGTGATGAAGAGCGACTTTTGGGCGTAAGTTTGACAGGTATCATGGACAATACTCTGACTGCCAACCCAAAACCAGAGAACCTACAGCACCTTAGAGAGATAGCTGTGCAAACAAATGAAGCACTAGCAGAAGAGATAGGTATTAATCCTAGCGCATCCATCACATGCGTTAAACCCTCCGGCACAGTATCACAACTGGTGGACAGCGCAAGCGGTATACACTCACGGCACTCACCATACTATATAAGACGAGTACGTATGGACAGTAAAGACCCCTTAACTGTATTTATGCAGGACTTGAAGTGGGTGTGGGAACCAGACGTTAGTAAACCCAACGACACAGTAGTATTTTCTTTTCCTGTTAAAAGCCCTACTGGTAGTATTACAAGGGAAAAAAGGTCAGCCATCCAACAGCTTGAGGTGTGGAGTCTCTACCAAGAGCATTGGTGTCAACATAAACCATCAGTTACTATCACGGTTAAGGAGGATGAGTGGCTTGAGGTGGGAGCATGGGTGTTTAATAATTTTAAGACCATGTCTGGCGTGTCCTTCCTACCACATACAGATCACTCATATAAACAGGCTCCATACGAAGACTGTGATAAGAAAACATTCAACCATTTAACAAATATGATATGTAAAGCAGATTGGTCAACCCTTACTCAGTACGAGGAAGAGGACTACACCGTAGCAAGTCAAGAACTAGCATGTTCCGCAGGATTTTGTGAGGTATTATGAAAGTAAAAAGATTAGTAAATCCATTTGCAATAATAACGAAGAAGAGAAAGCAAAGACTTAAGAAATTGTCATTAGATAATTCAGACTTTGCAAAGCAGATAAGAAAATTTTCTAGGAACAAAGGAAAAATACAAGTACTACCCAATGAAATTGAATGGGAGATGTTTCCGTTCAGAGACAACTCAGAATATCATGAAAAAGATAAAGGAATCCTTGACTATGAAGAAAGTCGTAGACCTCTCGGAGAGAAGAAGAGAGATAATGGACGAGGATGAACTATTAGTAGATACAATAGAACGGATAATTACACAGGTAAATCAACTAGTAGTAGTTACATCTCAAGTACTTAGGAGAATTACTGAGATTGAACAGCGGCTCTCCTCCTCTTCTTCAGCACCGCTTCTCTCTGACGAAGAAGACTGACAGGTGGTTTACTTGTCTTAACATTTTCACTAAATTTACCTGCCATTTTTTGTATCTTTTTTCTATAATCTTTTGCGGCTTCCTGTATATCCTCCTTAGATTCCTGCATCATAATCATATTCACAATGTCTCTCTTAGCTAAACGCAACAGCTTCTGCATTCTGGAGTACTCATAGCGTAGCTGTTTGTTCCTACCTTCTGGTACAGCAATAGGTGTAATATTAATACCAGCCATACGTGCGGTGGCTTGAGGTAACGTAAATCTAGCTTCGCCCTCTTTATTTAATTGACCGTGGAACGCTTCCCATAAACGTTTGACTGCACCGTACCCCTGTCCCGGCCCTTGACCAATTCCGTGGAGCATTGGTGGCATGGTTAGGTTAAATGCAAACCAGCCCATATCTGCGGCCTGTTCATCCCATGTACCAAAGTCATCCACAATAGGTTGTCTAGTAAAGCCATCGACACCTGTGATAATAGCCGAAGCAGTTGTTACGGCTGGACTACCCATTAAACCAGCAGTACGGATTGCCTTGCCGAAGTCACCGCTAAACAGTTCTCCCAATACCTCAGAGAACATTCCCCACGGATACAGATAGCTCACATCAATGAACTGTATCCTACCATTCTCGTCAATGTAAGGCCATGGTATCACAGGATAAGGGCCAGCCCCCTCAGCCTTCTCTCTGAGGTAGTCACTCATACTTACCTTAAGACCTTCGTAATCCTCCTCGTCCAGATCATTAATACTTTTAAATAATTCCTTTGCACTATACCCTAACAGATAGTACGGTAGGAACTTCCATGGTTTTGTGATGGCGGCTTCTAGTATCAACGGTGCGGCAAAGCTAGTGAAGGAAATAAAAGGGGCACCAAATGGCGCACGCCTCAGCCACTTAACTGAGGGAAGAGGGTTACTGTAATCAAATAGATACTTCTCTGCATCGTAAGCGGCATCATGGAGGAGAGCCAGTTCTGTTTCTGAATATGCACCAATGTCCTTGATCTTGAGACCAGATTGATCCATCTTATACTTGAGCATCATCATCTTGCCAAGTGAGTCTATACCACCATACAGGTTAGAGGTAGAGTCACGCACTACATTGAAGGCACCCTTAATTGGGCCAAGTACACGCATTCCAGATTTATCTTTGGCACTCATGCGTTGCATTAAATCCTTAAACTCTGTCTCTATCCTACCTAATTCTGCACTACTGAAGTTACCAGATGTCAGGCCTATATCTTTTGCAAGCTGGTGTAACCGTCCTTTATGTTTACCCTTCTTCAGCATATCAGTAAGGGAACTTAGCATAAGGTCAGGCATCCTAGCAAAAGGTACATCACCTAGATTCATAAGTGTTAAGTTGGACACGAAGTTACGCACCCAAGACGGTGGGTTTGCAGAAACCTTAGACCACTTCCATATACGATTGTAGTCTCCTACTGTTCCTCCATCTCCGAACACACTTTCTGCCAAGGAGATGTCACCTGTGGTCATGCTCATACTGCCAAATATATCCTGTGCTATTTCCTTGCGTACTGCCATCCCAGCCAACTGACCATACTTAGGTGTCGTTGGTACCATAGAATACAGCTTAGGATCAATCTTGCCCTGTGTTTCTGCTATCTGTGCTTGTGCCTGTGCTTTCATGTCTTCGGTCAGGTCAACCACAATTTTACGTTCCACATCACTCAAGTCCATGAGCTTGGTCTGGCTGAATATTCTATCTGCTTCGTTAGCCAACCAGAATGCAGAGACCTGACTACCATCTGTGTCTACCAGTTCCAATTGCTTTTGTAGGTCTACACTTGCTGTGAGACTCTTCATTTTACCCAGCACATCATACTGAATAAGAGAACTAGGCAGTACCCAGTTAGCGTTGCCCGCAATAGACTTAAGCCAGTCAATGATGGCTATGTCTTTCTGTGGTACAGCCACAGCTTTACTTGCAAGGTATCCGGGGTCTTCTATTTCACCTAGGATTAACTTTCGTATACCTTCGGGTATGTCCTTACGCCCAATCAGATACGACATGTCCAGACCCATCCCACCTTTGGTGGTGGCCTTCCTGAAGTTATCCTCACCAAGCAGGTACTTCAGGTAGACTTTAGGTAGGTACTCACCTTCGTACTGTTCCTTTGTTTTTTTCTTCATTAAGTTACGTTCTACCAGCATCTCACCTATCTCATTGATCTGTTTTTTTGCTGAGATGGCAGTCTGCCTTTCTCCCAAATCTTTTATCTGGTTTGGATTAAAATCTTTAGTAGTGAGGTACTTGAATATTAACTCCTTCTGCTTTGACTTTTTAAGGGCATCGTAAACTTTTTTACCTGCGGTTTCTCCGGCAAGAATTATACCTTTGACTCTACGTCTAAGAGCCTTGTATTTATCCGAGTCGGGGAGCGTTCCCTGAGAAACCAAACGCTTAGTCAGACTATCTGCAAATGGCTGTGCAAAACCTGTCCATTTTTTCAAGGGATTCCAGCTTTTGCTACGTGTATCTACTGCATGTCTTGCCGCACGTGACATCAGTACTTTGGATGAGCGTACATTACCCTTGGGGTCTAGGATTGCTGCATGTGTGAGGTCTTTTGCAGTAGGTTTTGCATCTAGGATCGCACGAGCTTTTTTACTAAGCGTAACCTTATCCTTCTTAGGGGGCAGTCTGGTATCGCTAGTTTTCTTAGCCCTCTGTACACTTCTCCACTCTGCTTCTAGCTCCTCTTCATTAGGTGTCTTCTTTAATTTAGAGAACCTACTATCAACTTTAGGGATACCATACTGTCTAGGATCAAGCTCTGTGCCTTCCCAAACTGCCGAAAACCATCTGGCTTGGGAATAATTTATTTCTGGTATATTTTTATTACTTCCTCCACCATGCCTTGAATAAGGATTGGTTTCATCATCGTATGTGTACTTTAACTGAGGAGCAATATTAGGAAAGGAGTCACTAACAATAGCATGATCTCCCCCATACATCAGAGCAACGCCTTGTGGTTTTGTATCACCATACTCCTTATTAGGATACCAATATCCAGTATTGGGGTCAGTACCTGCGGCGTGTGCTTCTTCTTTTTCTAATCGTCTTAATCCATGTGGTGAATATTCATTCGATACAATTTTTCTATGAGTGAAATTGTTTTCATCTGCATATCCAGTAAAATCTGAATCTACTTTTTCGGTTTCAATTAAAGTAGTCCATTGTTGCGTTGAAATTTTGCCACCGGGATGTAAGTAACGAGTCGCTGTGTGTTTACCCTTATCTACGGCAGGTGCAAAGATCATTATGTGACCTCCCACATGAGTTAGGCTTGGCAGAAAATTTTCTTTATCCATACGTGCCAGAGTCTTTTGTACTTGTTCTAGGTCTCCATCTATATAGAGGTTTATGTTCTTACCTACTCGTTGTAAATTCGGAAGATAGTCATGTTCGTATATTGATATAGAATGTCCCACTAAAGTTAAATTAGGAGCATGAAAAGCTTTTTCCTTTGCATTCTTTGCATAATCCTTATATTTGATGAACTTTTTATTTTTTTTATCCTCATCACTCGTATATGATGATTCTTGTAAATTCATAGGTGGGTCACGATGTACTCCCCCCTTAATTAAATACAGGTTAGGGAAAGTTGGATTAGACTCATGATGTAGATTCAGTC
>Ga0209089_10001344_pt1 | contig 22416 bp, 17 predicted proteins | sample ArcticOcean_MG_C_FD_187431 | JGI IMG/M metagenome (GOLD analysis project Ga0209089, IMG submission 187431) | Marine microbial communities from western Arctic Ocean - ArcticOcean_MG_CB2_150 (SPAdes) (version 2) | ecosystem: Environmental > Aquatic > Marine > Oceanic | place: Arctic Ocean: Canada... | reverse complement strand
AATAAAAATAAGTAGTATAAATAATAGCCCTAAATCCTTGTAAAATTGCAAAGGGAGTAATACAGTAATTAAAGTCCATACTAATGCAACAAGATATATTTTTAAGCCTTTTGTTGCGCGTAAATTATAATTTGAAATTAAAAATGTTGGGATAGCATATAAAAATGTAATTATACCAGCAAATGATACTAAAACAATCTCATATAATGATAAATAAAATGTAAAGAAAAACGCAGACAAGAAAGAAAAAATTGAAATCACTATAATAACCTTTATTTTATATGAAATATTATTATAGTTGTCAATTATAAATTTGAAATATTTAATAAAATTATATGCTAATAAGCTAGAAAAAAAAGTAAAATATAATAGATTATTATTTATAGATGAACAATACTTTATCATTATCATAGCCTGCAAACAACATACTGATAAAGAGACGTGTATACTAGAATCTATATAAAAGTTAAAAAAATGTTTGAGTAATTTCATCTAATTATTACTTGTTGATAAACTAATAATCATATTTAATAATTAATAGCAGATAATATTATAAAAATATCATTATTTAAGTATTTTTACATCCACTAATTCATCATTTTAATGAATACTGAATCTTTCTTAATAAGACATATTGGTCCACGAGATGAAGATATCAAAAAAATGCTTAAAACAATCAAGGCAAAATCTCTTGATCAACTTATTGATGAAACCCTGCCTAATGATATAAAATTAAAAAAACCTATAGAATTAGATAACCCATTAAGTGAGTCTGAATATTTAATGCATCTTAAAAAGATATCAGGATTAAATAAAGTTTATAAATCCTATATTGGATTAGGATATAATAGATCATATTTGCCTGCTGTAATCCAAAGGAATATTTTAGAAAATCCAGGCTGGTATACAGCATATACTCCATATCAAGCAGAAATATCACAGGGTCGAATGGAAGCCTTACTTAATTTCCAGACCATGATTACTGATTTAACAGGAATGGAAATTTCTAATGCATCATTATTAGATGAAAGTACTGCTGCAGCTGAAGCTATGAACTTATTATATGCTGTAAGGGATAGGGAGCAGAAGAAAAGTAATGTATCAAAATTCTTTGTTTCTAAAGATGTTTTTCCTCAAACTCTTTCTGTATTGAAGACTAGGTCAAAACCTATAGGAATTGAATTAGTTATTGATGATGTTGAGAATTTTGATTTTGATTCTACATTTTTTGGTGCATTAATTCAATATCCTGGAGCATCTGGAGAAATAAAAAATATTAGTTCATTTATTTCTAAATGTATTTCTAGTAATATTAAAACTGCCGTTGCAGCTGATATTTTAAGTCTAGTACTTTTAGAATCCCCTGGGAAAATTGGTGCAGATGTTGTAGTTGGGACAACCCAAAGATTCGGAATACCCCTTGGCTATGGCGGACCACATGCAGGATATTTTGCAACCAAGGAAGCCTACAAAAGAAATATTCCTGGAAGAATTATTGGCATTTCAATTGATTGTGATGGAGATAAAGCCTTCAGAATGGCATTACAAACAAGAGAACAGCACATAAAACGAGATAAGGCTACATCAAACATATGTACTTCTCAAGTTCTTTTGGCAGTTATGGCTGGCATGTATGCAGTATATCACGGTCCTAAGGGACTTAAAGAAATTGCTAATAAAGTTCATTTTACTGCTGTAACATTATCAAAAAAATTGAAATCCTTAGGATTAAATCAATTAAATTCATCGTTTTTTGATACTATAAGAATTGAAGCTAATAGAAATGATATAGAAAAAGAAGCTGAACGATATGAGATAAATTTTTATTATCCATCTAAAAATATAGTTTCAATAACTATAAATGAAACGATTACTAAAGATGATCTGAACGATATAGTCTCGGTTTTTTCAAAGATTACAAAAAAAACAATTACCACATTAGATAAAATTGAAGAAGAGTCTACAATTGGAAAATCATTTATTAGAAAAACTAATTTTTTGACAAACTCTGTATTTAGTTCATATCATTCAGAAACTGAATTGATGAGATACATGAAATCTTTAGAAAATAAAGATTTATCCCTTAATAGATCCATGATATCATTAGGATCATGCACTATGAAATTAAATGCATCGGCAGAAATGCTTCCGTTAAGTTGGAATCGTTGGGGAAATATCCATCCTTTTGCTCCAAAATCTCAAACAAAAGGATTTGAATTTGTCTTAAAAAAACTTGAAAATCAACTAAAAGAAATTACGGGTTTTTCTGCAACATCATTACAACCCAATTCTGGTGCTCAAGGAGAGTATGCAGGATTAATGGTAATTAAGGCATTTCACGAAAGTAAAAGAAATAGCAATAGAAATATATGTTTAATCCCTTCATCTGCTCACGGGACTAATCCAGCAAGTGCTGTGATGGCAGGCATGAAAGTAGTAGTAGTTAAATCAAATGAAAAAGGTAATATTGATATAGATGATTTAAAGTCAAAAGCTATTGAAAATAAAGAAAATTTAGCTGCCTTGATGGTTACTTATCCTTCAACTCATGGAGTTTTTGAGTCAAATATAATTGAAATAACAAATACTATTCATCATAACGGGGGGCAAGTATATATGGATGGAGCAAATATGAATGCTCAAGTTGGTATAACAACCCCAAAAATAATTGGAGCAGATGTTTGCCATCTCAATCTACATAAAACTTTTGCAATTCCGCATGGTGGTGGTGGACCTGGAGTAGGTCCTATATGCGTGGCAAAACATCTAGCGCCATTCTTGCCTTCTAATCCTATTATAAACGTTGGGGGAACAAATGCGATTAGTGCTATTTCTTCTGCTCCGTATGGTTCAGCATTAGCCTGTTTAATCTCGTATGGATATATATCAATGTTAGGAGCAGAAGGACTCACAAAAGCTACAAAAATTGCAATTTTAAATGCTAATTATATAAAAGAGCGATTATCAAAAAAATATAAAATTCTTTATTCTGGCAAGCTCGGAAGAGCTGCTCATGAAATGATAATTGATTGTAGACCCTTTAAAGAAAATGGGATAGAGGTTAGTGATATTGCCAAAAGATTAATTGACTACGGATTTCACGCCCCAACTGTATCATTCCCAGTTGCAGGAACATTGATGATAGAACCAACAGAAAGTGAGAGTAAAAATGAATTAGACAGATTCTGTAATGCTATGTTATCAATTAGGGAAGAAATCTCTAATTGTTCGGAAAATGATAAAAATAATATTTTAAAAAATGCACCACATACTCTTTCAATGGTTACATCCGATAATTGGAAATATGATTATTCAAGAGAACAAGCTGCATTTCCAATTGAATATTTAAAAGAAAATAAATTCTGGGCATCAGTTAGACGAGTAGATGATGCATACGGAGATAGAAATCTAATATGTAATTGTGTTTCAATAGAAGAATATAGTAGTTAATATTTTAATTAATTATTAATATTTAATAAGTTTAACAATAGAAAGTAATTAACAATTAAAAAATGGGAATAAAAATAATAGGTAGTGGAAGTTGTATTCCAGAAGTTATTCTAGAAAATTCTACATTTATAAAGAATTCATTTTATAATTCAGATGGGACTAAAATTGAATCACCTAATTCCGAGATCATTGAAAAATTTAAAAAAATTACTGGGATTAGAGAAAGAAAATATGCAAATAAAGATTTAAATACCTCCGACCTTGGATTTATTGCTGCAAAAAATGCTATTGAGAATGCCAATATTGATCCTGAAACTATCGATTATATTATTTTTGCTCACAACTTTGGAAATGTAAAATATAATTCTAACAGAGTAGATGTTTTCCCTGGATTAGCAGTGAGAGTTAAAAATTTATTAAAAATCCAAAATCCAAAATGTGTTGCTTATGATATTTTGTTTGGATGTCCAGGATGGCTTGAAGCAGTTATTCAAGCAAAAAGTTTTATAAAATCTGGTATGGCAAAACGCTGTCTAGCTATAGGGGCTGATACTCTATCCAGAGTCATTGATGAATATGATAGAGATGCAATGATTTATGCAGATGGTGCTGGAGCAACCATTCTTGAAGAATCAGATGAAAAAGGTGGAATTTTGTCTCATAAAACTGAGTCATATACAAATGATGAGCTTTACTATTTATTTTATGGAAAGTCGAATAATCAATCCTTAAATAATAATTCTAGATATATAAAGATGAATGGCAGAAAAGTTTATGAATTTGCTCTAAAAAATGTTCCAAGTGCAATTAAAATGTGTATCGATGAAGCTGGGGTTAAAATATCTGACGTAAAAAAAATATTACTCCATCAAGCTAATGCAAAAATGGATACTGCTATGGGTAAGAGGTTATATGAATTATATGACCTTGAATTTGATGAAGATATTATGCCATTAACCGTAAAATATTTTGGCAATAGTTCAGTTGCAACTATTCCAACAATGTTAGATTTAATAAGGAGAAAAAAATTAGATAACCACGTTTTTAACTCTGGTGATATTATAATTTTTGCTAGTGTAGGTGCTGGCATGCATATTAATGCAATGGTTTATCAATATTAAAATTGATAAATGTATAATGACAACTATCCATATAAGAGATTTAATATAACACTTGAGTTTTTACAAAACCATATAGAAAAAGACAAATTAATTCTGGATCTAGGCGTAGAGAACCCCCTTTCATCATTAATAAGAGATAATGGTTATAGAGTAGAAAATACTTCTGGTGAAGATCTTGACATTGATAGATCTAAAATTATAAATTCAAATGCTGAAGTAGTAACCGCTTTTGAAGTTTTCGAACATTTGTTAGATCCTTATAATGTTCTTAAAGATATTAAAGCAAAAAAACTAGTTGCAAGTGTTCCATTAAGATTATGGTTCGCAAGTGCTTATAAAAATGATGATGATGATAGAGACAGGCATTTTCATGAATTTGAAGATTGGCAGTTTAAATGGCTTCTTAATAAAGCAGGATGGAAAATCATAGATTATAAAAAGTTTACAAATCCTGTAAAAAAGATAGGCATAAGGCCTTTTTTTAGATTGATTACTCCTAGATATTATTTAGTATACGCAGAGAAAATATAATACACTAAATGAATATATATATTATAATGCCTGTGTTTAATGAAGAAAAGTTTTTAAACGATTCTATAGATTCTATAGTAAAACAAATATTACTTCCAAAAAAGCTATTACTTATCAATGATAGTTCAACTGACAATTCAGAAAATATATTAAAAAAATATTCTAATAAATTTTCTTGGATTGAGTATATAAATATAGAGTCAAAACAGATTCATATTCCTGGAGAAAAGGTAATCAATGCCTTTAATAAAGGTTTGGATAAACTTGATTCAAATTATGATATAATATGCAAATTTGATTCTGATATTATCTTGCCAAATAATTATCTGGAATCAGTTGTAAAAATATTTATAAATAATCTAAAAGTAGGAATAGCTGGGGGAAACCTATGTGTAAAGAAAAATAATCATTGGATGTATGAAAACATATCTTCAAAAGATCATGTAAGAGGGCCAATTAAATCATATAGAAAAAAGTGTTTTGAGGAAATTAATGGACTAAGATCATCAATAGGATGGGATACTGTAGATGTTTTGATTGCACAATTTTATGGTTGGGAAATAAAAACAGATAAAACTCTATTGGTTAAACATTTAAAACCCACAGGAACAAATTATTCTTATAATTCTAAATTTCTACAGGGAGAGGCTTTGTATAAGATGAGGTTTGGAGTAGTATTAAGTTTAATTTCTGTTATAAAAACTTCAAATAACCTTGGTAGGTTTTCAATGATATTTTTTGCCTTTTTTGGATATTTAAATGCATTTGTTAAAAGGAAAGAAAAAATCGTTACAAAAAAACAAGGTAAATTTATTAGAAAATTTAGATGGGAAAAAGTTTATTCTAAATTGTTAAAAAGCTAATTCGTTTAAATCTACATTTCCTCCAGAAATAACTACTCCAACTTTTTTATTTCTATAAATTTCTTTTTTAGCAATCAATCCAGCTAACGCTACAGCACTAGATGGTTCAATTACAAGATCTAATTTTTCAATAAAAATTTTCATCGTATTTATAATCTCATTTTCCTTAACGCATATAATTTTTCTAATTAATTTTTTAATTATTGGAAAATTAATATCACCCAAATTTGTTCTTAATCCATCAGCAATTGTTTTTGTGCTAGAGTTATATTCAATCTTTCCAGACTGTAATGACCTATAGGCATCATCTACTTCTTTTGGCTCAACTCCTATAACTTCACATTTATTTGAAAAAACATCTGAAGCTATAGCAATCCCTGAGATTAATCCTCCTCCTCCAATAGGTGCTAAAATGTAATCTAAATCTGGAAATTCTTTTAATAATTCTGTTCCAATAGTTGAATTCCCTAAAATCACATCAATATCATTAGATGGATGAATAAAATGTAAATCATTTTCTAATAAAATTTTAGAAGTTGTTTTTTCTCTGGCCTCAAGAGTAGACTTACATTCAATTAAATTAACATCATATTTCAAAACAGAATTTTTCTTAATTCTTGGAGCATTTTCTGGCATAACTATATAAGCATTTATGTTTTGCAAATTAGATGCACATGCTAGACCCTGAGCAAAATTTCCTGACGAATGTGTTATAACTCCTTTTTCTTTAGATTTTTTTGAAAGAGACTTAAGTGCATTTGAAGCTGCTCTTATCTTAAAAGAGCCTGTTTTTTGAAAATTTTCACATTTAAAGTAAACCTTACAATCACATAAATCATTAATAAAATCAAATTGTAAAACAGGTGTTTTATTTATAAATGGTTTAATCTTTTCGTGAGTTTCTAATAATAAATCTTTAGAAAATTCCATCTAATCTATTATTAAATATTTTGAATATAATTCAAGGATGCATCAGAAAGTTTTTTAATTCCTTTTAAATAATCGCCACCAGCAGTAGCATAGAAAGGTTGTCCGCCGCCATTAGCTTTAATATGTTTTGATAATTCATTAATCACATTACGTGCATCGTAGTTCTTGCTTTTCACGAGTTCCTTAGAAATATAACAGCTTATATAAATTTTAGAATTATATTCAGAAATTAGAATAATAAATAAATTGTTGAATTCGTTTCCAAGACCAAAAATTAAATTTTTCATTGCTGATGGATTTAGAGAAACATTTCTTGAAATAAATCTAATCCCTTTCTTTTCTTCTAATTGAGTTTTAATTGAATCCTTTATTGAATTAATTTTTTTCTTTATAAATTGATCTCTCTCCTTTTTTAATTTATTATTTTCTTCTATTAACTCAGCAATAGACTTAACAATATTTCCTGAATTATTTAATAATTTTCTTGTTTTATTATACTCGTTTTCTTTATCAGTATAATACTCTTTTACTGAATCAAATGTAATAGCTTCAATTCTTCTTATTCCTGAAGCTATAGCCCCTTCAGATTTTATCTTAAACTGCCATATATCAGAAGTGTTTTTTACATGAGTTCCTCCGCAAAGCTCATATGAACTCCCAAATTTAATGGTCCTTACTGTATCTCCATATTTTTCATCAAATAAAGCAATTGCACCATCAGAAATAGCTTTATCAATTGGAACATTTCTGTTTTCTTCCAAGTCTAATTTTCCTTCAATTCTTGCATTGATAAAATTCTCTATTTCAGTTAACTGATCCATATTTACTTTAGAAAAGTGCGAGAAATCAAAACGCAAATGATCAGAACTTACTCTGCTACCTTTTTGCTGAACATGATCTCCTAAAACTTCTCTTAGAGCTTGATGAAGAAGATGAGTTGCAGTATGATTGCACTGGGTTCTAAACCTTTGCTTTCTATCTACTACTGCATTAAATGTCTCTGATACATTTTTTGGCAAGTTTTTTGTTATATGAATAGATAAATTCCCTTCTTTAACAGTATCAGTTATATATATAATATCTCCATTAGGAGATTCCAAATAACCTTTGTCACCAACTTGACCACCTGATTCAGCATAAAATGGTGTTAAATTAAATACTAACTGATATAGTTCACCATCTTTAGAAGAAATTACTTTTCTATATTTAACCAACTTTACCTTAGATTCTAGAGAGTCATAACCTATAAACTCTTGTACTGGATCGTTTATCAAGACTACCCAATCATCAAATGATTTTTCACTAGCAGCTCTTGATCTATTTTTTTGATTCTCTAATTGCTTTTCAAATCCTTTTATATCAAGTTTTAATCCTTTTTCATTTAATATTAAGGAAGTCAAATCAACAGGGAATCCAAATGTATCATATAGTTCAAAAGCTTTTTCTCCAGAAATTATTTTTTTCTTACTTGAATTGATTATTTGATCTAAAAGCACTAATCCTTGATCCAAGGTCCTTAAAAAAGAACTCTCCTCTTCTTTTATTACATTTTCTATTAGTTTTCTTTGTGATTTTATTTCAGGATATGCACTTCCCATTTTTTTAACTAAAACACCAACTAATCTATATATAAAAGGCTCTTTTTTATCTAAAAAAGTAAAGGCATATCTAATTGCTCTTCTTAAAATACGTCTTATAACATATCCTTTTCCAGTATTACCAGGAAGTTGTCCGTCAGAAATTGAGAATGAAACTGCTCTTAAATGGTCAGATATGACCCGCATGGCTACATCTACATTATTTTCCGTCCCATACTCTAATCCAGTAATAGTTTCAATTTCTCTAATAATAGGTGTAAAAATATCTGTTGAATAATTGGACTCTACTCCCTGAATAACCATACATAATCTCTCAAAACCCATTCCAGTATCAATATGTTTTTTGGGCAAATCCTCTAATTTACCATTTGCCTTTCTATTGTATTGAATAAATACCAAATTCCACAATTCAACAACCTTTGGATGATCCTTATTAACCAAATCTCTTCCAGAAATATTATTTTTTTCTTTTTCATCCCTTAAATCAATATGAATTTCACTACATGGTCCACAAGGACCTTGATCTCCCATTTCCCAGAAATTATCCTTCTTTTCAAAATTTAATATTCTTTCTTCAGGTATTATCTTTTTCCATATATCATATGCTTCTATATCTAATGGAACATTATCTTTATTAGATCCGCAAAATATTGTTACATATAGGTTGTCTGGGTTAATTTTATATACTTTTGTTAATAATTCCCAAGACCATTCAATAGCTTCTTTCTTGAAATAATCTCCAAAACTCCAATTGCCTAACATCTCAAAAAATGTATGATGATAAGTGTCTATTCCAACTTCTTCCAAATCATTATGTTTCCCTGAAACTCTAAGACATTTTTGACTATTAGCAATTCTCTTACTTTTTGGATTAGATTCTCCTAGAAAAAACTCCTTAAATGGTGCCATTCCTGAATTAATGAACATTAAACTAGGATCGTTTTTTGAAATAATGGGTACAGAAGAATGTATCTGATGATTTTTACTAATAAAAAAATCTAAAAATTTATTTCTTATTGTTTGAGAATTCATTTTTCAGATTACCATTAGACTAAATTACACATAATGTAAAACTATTGTTATATTTGCATTAATATTTTTACAATCAGTAAGAATATACAAAAATACGATTTTAAATTATGCCTAAAGTAAAATATTATTACGATTCTAATACGCTTTCGTATAAAAAAATTAAAACAACTAAAAGAACTGTTTTAAAATACGTTTCAGTATACCTTTTGGGTTCTGCATTGTTTGGATTTTTATTTATTCTAATTGTAAGTAAATATTTTGAATCCCCAAAAGAAAAATCTCTAACACGAGAACTGCAAAATTTACAAATGCAATTTACAGTTTTAAATAAAAAAATGGATAATGCTGAAAGTGTATTATCAAATATTGAGGAAAGAGATAATGCTATTTATAGAATATATTTTGACGCTAATCCAATTAGTGAAGATAAAAGAAAAGCTGGTATAGGTGGTGTAAATAGATATAAAAAATATGATGGATATGATTACTCAAACTTAATTAAAGAGAGTGCTAAAAAAATTGATATTTTACAAAAAAGAATGATTATTCAGTCTAAGTCTTTAGATGAAATCACAAGCCTTGCCTCTAAAAAGGAAAAGTTATTGAAATCAATTCCTGCAATTCAACCAATAAATAATAATAATCTTACAAGAATAGCTTCAGGTTTTGGCTATAGATCAGATCCATTTACAAAGGTTTTAAAGTTTCATTATGGCATGGATTTTACAGCTCCTAGAGGAACACCTATATATGCAAGTGGTGATGGTATTGTTAAAAGAGCTGATAGTAGATCGTCTGGATATGGCAAACATATTAGAATTGATCACGGATATGGATATACCAGCTTATATGCACATCTCTACAAATACAATGTAAAAAAATATCAAAAAGTAAAAAGAGGTGATTTAATTGGTTATGTTGGAAGTTCTGGGAGGTCTAATGCACCACATCTTCACTATGAAATATTTAAAGATAAAATTAAAATTAATCCAGTTAATTTCTATTATGGTAATTTAACAGCTAAAGAATTTGATGAATTATTAAAGAAAACTTCTCTTGTAAATGAATCACTTGACTAATGAAAGTTGATCTTCCTGAAAAAAGATATTATTCAATTGGTGAAGTAGCTGATGCATTTGATGTTAATCCTTCACTAATTAGATTCTGGGAAACTGAATTTTCAATTTTAAATCCTAAAAAAAATGCAAAGGGTAATAGAAAATTCACAACGCAAGATGTTGAAAATTTAAGTCACGTATATTTTTTAGTAAAAGAACGAGGATATACTATTGAGGGTGCAAAAACATATATAAAAGAGCATAAAAAGAAATCTCTAAATACACTTGGTATAATAAATAAACTAAAAGAAATTAGATCTAGATTAATAAAGATAAAAGAACAACTTTAACTTATTTCTTTCTCATATATATATCAATCTGCGCTCCACATAAGTCAAAATTTTCTCTAATTTTATTTTCAAGAAATCTTTTATAAGGGTCCTTTATATACTGAGGCAAATTACAAAAGAAAGCAAATTGTGGATGTGAAGTAGGAAGTTGTGTAATGTATTTTATCTTAACATACTTTCCCTTTATTGCTGGTGGTGGATACTTAGCAATTATTGGTAATAAAATATCATTTAATTCTCTAGTTTTAATTTTTTTAGACCTATTAGTATATACATCAACTGCAGATTCAATTGCCTTATATATTCTTTGCTTATTTATTATTGAAACAAAAATTATTGGAACATCAACAAAAGGTTCAATTTCTTTTTTGATTTGAATCTCATAATTCTTTGTTGATTTATTGTCTTTTTCAATTAAATCCCATTTATTAGCAATAATTACTATTCCTTTTTTATTTCTTTCACATAGCCAAAAAATATTTTTTACTTGTGAATCAAATCCTCTGCTAACATCATAAATTAATAAACAGACATCAGAATATTCAATAGCCCTGACACTACGCATTACAGAATAAAACTCAAGATTTTCTTTTACTTTTGATTTTCTTCTTATGCCGGCAGTATCAACTAGATTAAACTCAAATCCAAATCTCTTATATTTTGTATTAATTGAATCCCTTGTTGTGCCTGGTATGTCTGTTACGATATTTCTGTTCTCTCCAATTAATGCATTAATAAATGAAGATTTTCCCGCGTTAGGTCTTCCAATAACAGCAAATTTTGGTAGATCATCTGAAAGGTCAATATCTTCTGAAAAATCCTTGACAATATCATCGAGTAAATCCCCTGTTCCAAATCCATTAATGCTTGCAATTGGGTAATATTTATCAATTCCTAATTCATAAAACTCAGTAGCATCATTAATTCTAGCTGAACTATCGACCTTATTAACAACTAAATAAACAGGTTTGTTGTTTTTTCTAAGCATATTTGCTATATCCATATCCATAGAAGTTATTCCAGACTCAACATCAACCATAAAAATGATTATATCAGCTTCATCTATTGCTAATTCAACTTGCTTATCAATTTCTAATTCAAATATATCATCACTGCCAACAACATAGCCGCCAGTATCAATTAATGAAAATTCTTTTCCATTCCAATCTCCTTTTCCATAATTTCTGTCTCTAGTAACGCCACTAACTGAATCAACAATAGCTTCTCTTTGTTTTACAATTCTGTTAAACAAAGTTGACTTACCTACATTAGGCCTTCCCACTATGGCTATTATATTACTCATAATATTAAAATGTGTGCAAATGTAAGGGTAAAATTATATTAAAAAAAAAGAGCAGCTTAAAATTAAGCTGCTCTTTTTCAATAGAATAATTTTAGACTATTCTTGAATTGGTACTGGTGGTGAACTTAGTTCAGGTAGCCATCTCCATATTTCAGAGTAATTTCCCCAAGCATTAAGACTCTCATTGAAAGCTTTTTGGTCAGTCTTAAAAGATTCTTCACCAAATAATTCCTTATAAGCTTCAATTACCTTAGGCCATGTTTCAGTTTCATTATCAATTCCAGACATATCTTTACTGCCATAACCTACAATTACATGACCATTAGGTCCGCCCAATGATCCAGACCAAACATTTAAACTTATATTGCCAACTTTTTCTGCAGCCTGTGCAACTCTTCTTCTAAATTGCCAAAAATCTGGGCCACCATTCCTCTTTACATTATAGTGCAAAACTTTAGAAATTCTATTTGATCCAGCCACAGCATCATCGAAACTTGCATTTGTTGCATATTGCATATATTCTGTTCCCCCAACATTTAATATTAAAGGTGAAACATTTTCAATCCAGTAATCATATCCTGCATTATCCCATGAATCAAGCTGAGCTAAAGATTCACCAAATCCTACTCTAACTAAATAATTAGCTCTTTCTCCAGCTACAATTTCATAAGTGTATATTAATCGTCCGCTTTCAAGAGTATTGAATGTTTTTGTCTTCTCAGCTATTGCTTCTCTTGCTTGTTTTGTGTTTGATGGATCTACTTTATAAGCAGACATCCAAATTTGTTGACCAGCGGCATTAAAAGTAAATGCAACTAGACATAACAATAAAATTGTTTTTTTCATTTTTCTTGTTTTTAATTAAATTAATGTGATTATAAAAACTATTAGTTAATAGTTCATGATCAATATACAAATTTTATAATTTCTGTGATTTATTAAAACAAGATATTAATATGGCTAATATTATTTGTATCCAAATCTCTTAAGTTGATTTTTATTATTTCTCCAATTCTTATTAACCTTTACAAATAATTCTATATGAATTTGTTTGCCAAAAAAAGTTTCTAAATCTTTTCTTGATTTGATTCCTACTTTCTTTAATGCACTCCCTTTATGACCAATTATTATTCCTTTCTGACTATCTCTCTCAACCATTATTACTGATCTAATTCTTATAATTTTTTCATCTTCTTTGAATTCTTCAGTTAATATTTCAACAGAATAAGGTATTTCTTTATTATAATTTAACAGGATTTTCTCACGAACTATTTCATTTACAAAAAACCTCTCTGGTTTATCAGTAAGTTGATCTTTAGGAAAATACGGTGGGCATTCTGGTAATAATTCAATTAATCTTTGAAGAAGACTATCAACTTGAAATTTTTTAAGAGCTGAAATTGGAAATATTTCTGCATTTGGAAGTTTTGTTTTCCATTCGTCAACCTGATTCTCTAATTCTTCTTGATTAGATAGATCAATTTTATTAATTAATAATATTACAGGGATAGATGAAAATTTTATTTTATTAAATAAATTTTCATCCTTTAAGCTTGATTCTCCAATCTCTATCATATATATTATAATATCTGCGTCATTAATAGCAGTTTTAACAAAATCCATCATCGAAGATTGAAGTTCATAAGAGGGTTTAATTACACCAGGAGTATCTGATAAAACTAATTGAAAATCCTCTCCATTGACGATTCCTAAAATTCTATGCCTTGTAGTTTGAGCCTTTGAAGTAATAATTGAAAGTTTTTCTCCTACCAAAGAATTCATCAATGTTGATTTACCAACATTTGGATTACCTATAATATTTACAAATCCAGCTTTATGCATGAGGTCAAAAGTATTAATTATCTTTTTAATGATGATTAATATTAGAAAAAAGAGAGTTTTTCAATTGTTGGTTTTTATAAATTTTAACTAAGCAAAAAATAAATGTATATTGTATATGAAAATAAATAAAAAATGTATACTAAAATATCTTTAATTAAACGAACAGTTTTCTCTTTGCTTTGCTTTTCATTTTTTCTAACTGGCTGTAATAAATCAGGGTTAGATTATACAATTGAAACTGTTTTAAACCCAAATAAAATTTCACCTCTTACGGCAATCTTAAATATAACATCTGATATACCTTGCAAAGCTACAGTAAAAGTCTTAGGAGATATTTCTGTAGAACAATCTTTTGAAGAGTCAAGTACAAATTTAAATGTTCCTGTTTTAGGGCTCTATCCTAATAAACTTAACCAAGTTGAAATAACTCTAGATTATGAGGGTGGGCAAAAAATAGATGTAATTGAAATTCAGACTTCAGAAATTCCAAATTATTTTCCAGATATTGAGGTAAATAAATTAGAAAAAGATAAAATGGAATCAGGTATGCATGCTTTGGATATTCATTTTGCAAATTTCGGTAAATTTCGTTCTGCTCCAATAATTTTTGATGATAATGGTAATATAAGATGGTATTTAGATTTAAGTTTTCATGGAGCTATGGTTGGACCATTTCAAAAAATTAAAAATGGAAATATTTTAGTTTCAGGAAGAAGAACTATTTATGAATTTGATATGATGGGAAAACTGCTTGTAATGATGAAAATCGATAACAACTATGGCATTCATCATGACATCCTCGAATTACCTAATGAAGATTTATTGCTTTGTGTTGGCAAAAGAGATGCTTATATGGAAAAGGATGGCAAAAGTGTTTTATCTGACAATGATTTCATAATACATTTCGACAGAAAAAAATCTAAAATTTTAAAAGAATGGGACTTAGCAAAACATTTAGATGTTAACAGAGATGATTTGAATTTCTTTCGAGACGGAGATTGGTTCCATATGAATGCCTTAGAATTTGATAAAAGAGATAGTACCATTATTGTTTCTGGAAGAAACCAAGGATTGGTAAAAATAACTTGGGATGATAAATTGAAATGGATTATGTCTCCAAAACAAAATTGGGGGAAGTCAGGCAGAAAAGGTAAAGGATATGATACAAAGCCTTATTTACTTACCGCTCTCAATAAAGAAGGCAAGCCTTATAACAAAGATGTCCAAAATGGTATAAAAAGTGCTGATGATTTTGATTTTCCTTGGGGACCACATGCCCCTTCCTTGCTACCTAATGGGAATATTATTGTATTTGATAATGGTCCTTTTAGAAATTATAACAATGAGAATAATTATTCGAGAGCAGTAGAATATGAAGTAAATGAAATTGATAAAACTTTTAAGCAAGTTTGGGAATATGGGAAAAGCAGAGGGGTTGAATTATTCTCTACTATTGTAAGTGATGTGGATTTTCTTCCAACTACAAAAAATATATTAATGACTTCTGGTTTTATAAGCCCTAAAAACGTACACAAAGCAAAAATTGTTGAAATTTCTCCAAAAGATAATAAAGAAGTTTTTGAAGCAACTATTTTTCTTAAAAATACAAATAGAGGAAATAAACCTGGTTGGGGGCAAACAGATGTTTTATATAGGTCCGAAAGAATGGAATTAAAAAATTAGTAAAACAATTATTATTTATTTTCAATTATCTCTACTCCCCGATCATTTATTTTTGAAACGTATGTTGAAAATTCTAATCCAGATCCTGAATAAACTCTATTAATAGATTGTTCTACATGCTTTGCTCGATCAATTCCCTGACTCAGGGCAAAAATTGATGGACCTGAACCAGAAATGGAACAACCTAATGCTCCGTTAGACAAACACTCTGATTTAATTTCTTGAAATTTTGGAATAAGCTTACTTCGATGCTTTTCAATTAAATGGTCGTTAAGTGATGATTTAATTAAATCATAATCGCTTGTGTGAAGACCGTGTATAAGACTACCAAAATTTGCCAATTGTTTCGTAGCATCTTCTAAACTAACATCCTTTGGTAAAATACTTCTTGAATAAGAAGTTTTTACTTCAATTTTAGGATGTACAACTGTACAATATAGATCATTTGGAGATGGTATTTTTATTATTTCAAGAGGAGAAATACTTTTCACTAAAACAAAACCTCCCAATAATGCAGGAGCAATATTATCTGGATGCTCAAACATACCATCTTCCTGCATATCTTTCATTGCAAACTTTATAAGATCACCCATAGTAAATGGGTCTCCCATTAATTTATTTATAGCATATACACTTCCTGCTGCACTAGCTCCGCTGCTGCCTATTCCACTTCCTGGTTTTATTTTTTTTATAATCTCTATTTCAAAACCGCAATCTGGATTTAATTTTTCTATTAATTTTGATGCAGAAACTGTTGCGGCGTTTTTTTTAATATCCATAGGAAGATCAAAACCGGAAACATTATTAATTGTTAATCCCTTCTGGAGTGTTTTCCTAACAATCATCTCATCACCAATAGATTCCAACGGAAATCCAAGAACATCAAAACCACAAGCAACATTAGATACCGTTGCAGGAGAAAAAATTCTTATCTCATTTATCATATACTACGATGATTTAATTTATAACAAATTTAACTTATAATTCTTTAAATATTATAAAGTAATCTGTAAATTGGGATCATATTAATTATTAAAATAAACCAAAATGAAAATGCTTAATAGACTATTTATTTTAGTCACCTTAATTTGTTCTTATACAATAAATGCACAAACAGTAGATGAGATAATTGATAATTATTTTGAGAATACTGGAGGAGTAGAAAATTGGGAGAAAATAGAAGGCGTTAAAATGAGTGCAAAAGTTAACCAAGGTGGAATGGAAATTCCTATTGAAATCGTACAGTTAAAGAGTGGAAAAATGATGACAACTATAAACTTTCAAGGACAGAGTATAAAACAGGGAGTCTTTGATGGAGAAGTACTATGGAGCTCAAATTTCATGACTCAGAAAGCTGAAAAAAGTGATGAAGAATCAACAAATATGGTTAAAAATGAAATGAATCAATTTCCAGATCCATTTCTAAACTATAAAGAAAAAGGATTTACAGCCGAATTAGTAGGGACTGAGAATGTGGATGGTTCTGAAGCATTCAAGATTAAACTTACAACAACACCAAATATTATAGAAGGCAAAGAAGTGCCAAGCATTACATATTATTTCTTTGATAATGAAAATTTTGTACCTATTCAAGTACATGAAGAAATAACAGTTGGTCCTGGTAAAGGAATGGTCTCTGAAATTAAATTGAGTGATTATCAAGAAGCTGGTAATGTATATATGCCTTTTTCAATGACTCAAGGAGTAAAAGGTCAACCAGGTTCTCCAATTACAATGGATAGCATTGAAATCAATCCAACCGTTGATGATAGTGAATTTGCTTTTCCTGAAGAGAACTAGTTAAACAAACTTTCTTAATTTATATAATACGCTATGAAAAAAATACTTTTTATTTTCACTGTTCTTCTATTGACCCAAAATACATCTCTAAGTCAGTCTAATATTAAATTAGAAAATTACTTTGGTGATCTACGAGCTAGACATATAGGTCCAGCTGTTATGAGTGGTAGAATCAATGATATGGAAAATCATCCTACGGATGCAAAAATTATCTATGCTGGAGCTGCAGGGGGTGGAGTTTGGAAGTCAAACGATGCTGGAACAACATTTAACCCAATTTTTGATGAATATTGTCAATCTATTGGAGCTATTGAAATCGACCCTAATGATCCTGATAATACAATATATGTTGGAACAGGAGAAACATGGCCTAGAAATAGTGTTTCAGTTGGAGATGGCCTATATAAATCAAATGATGGAGGAAACAATTGGGAAAAAATTGGATTTGAGAAATCTGAAAGAATTGCAAATATTATTGTTAATCCAACTAATTCAAAAGAAATTATTGTTGGTGTATTAGGTGCTCTTTGGTCTGACAGTGAAGAGAGGGGCGTATTTAAAACAACTGATGGTGGGGTTACTTGGAAGAAAATTTTATATGTTAATCAATCAACAGGCTGTGCTGATTTAGCAATTAATCCTAAAGATCCAAACATAATCTATGCCTCCATGTGGGAATTTAGAAGGACAGGCTGGTCATTTAATTCTGGAGGCAATAATAGTGCGTTATACAAATCAATAGATGGAGGAGAGAATTGGGAAAAAATACATAATGGATTCCCTGAAGGAAAACTAGGTAGACTAGCAATTGCAGTAGCTAATTCAAATCCAGAGGTAGTATACACTGTTATTGAAGCAGAAAAAGACGAAAAGAAAGGGCTTTATAAAAGTACTGATGCTGGTAATAGCTGGGAACAAATGAATAATGATTTTGGAATCACTGTAAGGCCTTTTTATTTCTCTAGAATAGCAGTAGATCCTAAAGATGAAAATATAATAATTAAAGGAGGATTATCCGGATCTATTTCTAAAGATGGTGGCAAGACTTTTAAAGATTTAGGATTTATGCATAGTGATATTCATGATGTAATTTTTGATATAAACAATTCTGATGTATTATATGTAGGAACAGATGGAGGTGTATATAGGTCTTGGAATAAAGGAACTACAATGGAAATTGTTGAAAATCTCCCTCTATCACAATTTTATCATATTAGTGTCGACAATGACACTCCTTATAATGTTTATGGCGGACTTCAAGATAATGGCTCTTGGTATGGGCCCTCATTTGCTCCTGGAGGGATAACTGCTAAAGAGTGGAATCCAGTAGGGCAAGGAGATGGATTCAGGGTACTGAGACATCCAACAAAAAATATTATTTATTCAGAGATGCAAGGAGCTGAAAATGTTTGGAGATATGATGTTGACAATAATTTAGTAAAAACTATACAGCCACTTGCTGTAAGTGGTTATGAAGATTATAGATTTAATTGGAATGCACCAATAGCAACTAGTTCTAATAAGCATGATAGGTTTTATATTGGGAGTCAATATTTACATAAATCAGAAGATATGGGAGATAGCTGGAAAATAATATCTCCAGATTTAACAACAAATGATCCAAAAAAACAAAATCAAGAAAATTCTGGTGGTTTGTCAATGGATAATTCAGGAGCTGAAAACCACACAACAATTTTTACTATTGCAGAATCTCCTTTAGATGAAAATACTATATGGGTTGGAACAGATGATGGGAATATTCAAGTAACTACAGATGGAGGAAAAATATGGACTAATACAGTTTCTAACATTGTAGGGGTGCCTGAAAACACTTGGGTATATCATATTGAAGCAAGTTCACATGATTCTAAAACTGCATATGCTGTTTTTGATGGGCATACATCAGGAGATATGGCTGCATATGCTTATAAAACAACTGATCTTGGTAAAACATGGAAAAATATAATACCTGCTAATGATGTTAATGGATTTGCAAGAAATATTCAAGAGGATTATGTTAATCCTAATTTACTTTTTTTAGGAACTGAATTTGGTTTATATATAACTGTTAATGGCGGTAATTCTTGGGCAAAATTCACTAAAAATATGCCATCAGTAGCAGTGCATTTTATTGATATGCACAAAGAGACAAATGATCTTGTAATGGGTACTCATGGAAGAGGAGTAATTATAATTAATGATATATCACCTCTTAGAGAAATAAAATCTGAAACACTATCTAGTAAGTTGCATTTTTTCAGTGAAGACTCTTACATTATGAATGATTACAGTGGATTTTCAGATAATTTTGGAAGGGAAACACAATTTGTAGGAGAAAATCCTTCTTTTGATTGCCAAATAAAATATCTACTTCCAAAAAGACATACATTTGGAAAAATGACATTTGAGATTCAGGACATGAATGGTAATTTACTTTCTAAACTAGGTGCGGGAAAATCAAAAGGAATAAATATCGTAAACTGGAATTATACAATTAAGCAGCCAAAAATTGCAAAAGGGAAAACATTTAGTTTTGGAGGGTTTACTTCCCCAAGAGTTGCAGCTGGAACTTATAAAGCAGTAATTAAAAAAGGTAGAGACACTTATGAAAAAGAATTTGATGTAGTTTATGATCAAAATACTGGCCTAAATTCTGATGAAAGAGAAATGCAACATGAGGTAGTTATGAAAATGTATAATATGGTTCAAGATTTAGCATATTTAGTGTATAAATTAGATGCTATTCTAGTAGATGAAAAAACTAGTAAGAAAACTGCTTCCAAATTAAATGAATTAAAAGAGACCCTTGTAATAACTACAGGAGATAACTATGTAGGAATGGCCAAAAGACAACTTAGAGAGAAAATGGCTGACTTATATAGTAAAATTGCATCAAGTTATGATAAACCTTCAGAAAATGAACTGAATAATTTAAGTTTAATTGAAGATGAATTTAATAGAGCTAAAATCAAATTCAGTAAGCTCAAAAAGAAAGTTAAAATAGGGGATTTAAGTCTAAAATCCTTTGATGAATTTATAAGTGAATAATTAGTATATAAATATATTGAGCTTACTGTAAAAAAAAGAGCAACCATTTCTGATTGCTCTTGTAGTAGCGGGAGCAGGACTCGAACCTGCGACCTTCGGGTTATGAGCCCGACGAGCTACCTACTGCAAGCTGTTGATTCCCATACAATTATCCTTTTATTTTTTAAAACTGACAGTAAACACTGACAGTATGGACTCTTTTAATGTAACAATTGGGCAAGACAAAAAACAAGTATTTATTAATGTTTATTATAATAACAGGCGTTTCCGTTTTTGGAATGGAAAAGCTATTGAAATCAAATTAAGATGTATTGATAATCCTACCCTACTCAAAACTGCTTTTGAATTAAAGTTAAGAGAAGGTTGGAGACCTCAACCAAAGAAAAAGAAAGTTAAAGAAACACCTGTAACAGTTATAGAAGGACTTAAACAAGGTGTTGAAACAAGGGTAGCGCAAGGTTGTTCGGAACGCTTTATAAAAGATGCTAAACGAATTGTGACCTTATGGAGACGTTATGAGAGCGAACAGCATATAAAGAACCTTAAACTTGATAAATTACAACCTTTACACATCAGAAACTTCCTTGTAAGACCGAATTGGAGTCCAAAGACACAACGAACAGTGAAATCTACTTTAAGTCCATTATTAACTGAATTTAAACCTAATTTAGTTCAAAGTGTAAAACTAAAGAAACCTACCTCAACGCTTCATAAACCCTTAGACAATATCAATGAAATACTTGATGCTATTAAAGATTACAATCAACAGTTATATCTATGCTGTCTAATGACCTATGGATGCCTATTAAGACCTCATCGTGAGATAAGAGAACTTACTTGGGGTGACTTTTCTGATGACCTGAAATACATTCATTTATCGGGACATAGGAATAAGTCAGGTAGAAATAGAATTGTTCCTGTACCTTCTTATATTAGAGATGTTCTTGTGAAAGGAGAGCTTCATCATAATATCTTTTCTGGAAGACCTCAACCTTTAAATGAGGATTACTTTAAGACCCTTTGGAGTCGTTTTAAGAGGCAATCTAATCTGCTTGAACAAGGACAAACACTCTACTCCTTTAGGCACTCAGGAGCTATAGAAATATTTAAGAGAACAGGCTCTATAACCAAGCTACAGAAAGCAATGGGGCATTCGTCTATAAATGTAAGCTTAACTTACTTACGCGGTCTGGAGATTGCTGATTTAAAAGAAGAAGATATGCCTATGGTTTAGGTTCCTCTTCAGGAAAATGTCTGATATATCCCCAACCTTCTTCAATAACAAATCCAATTTTACCTTTATAAGAAGATTCAGAACAACTATACGTAACATAAGCAGTTCCTTTGTAGTTAAGAATTTTATAATACTTACATTTTTCTTTTATGTCTTTAACTATTAAATCGTATGGGTTTTCAGAGTTATCTGCATCAGTTCCTAAGAAATTTGAAATAATGTTTGTTCTTGAGAATGCAAGCGAAAATCTATGGTCTTTTTGATTATAGTAAATCCATTTAGCTGATTTGTTTCCCTCTATAGAATCCCTAACTATATTATAACCATAAGTAACCCATTCATCTTCATCAACATTATCAAACTCATATCCATTTTCAATAGCTACTTTCATAAACATCTCTACAGAATCAATAGACATCACATCTTTATATGTCTGTCAATTACGACTAACTTCCCCCTATTTGTTAGGTTTTAGCTAAAAAAAAGTGTCGTAAACAATATAAATAGTCAATAGGAGTAAACTGAAAGCTACTGGATAATCAATCCATTTTGGAACTTTTATTCCTTTCTTTT
>Ga0209089_10001334_pt1 | contig 22485 bp, 18 predicted proteins | sample ArcticOcean_MG_C_FD_187431 | JGI IMG/M metagenome (GOLD analysis project Ga0209089, IMG submission 187431) | Marine microbial communities from western Arctic Ocean - ArcticOcean_MG_CB2_150 (SPAdes) (version 2) | ecosystem: Environmental > Aquatic > Marine > Oceanic | place: Arctic Ocean: Canada... | reverse complement strand
GCGAAGACCAGCGACCAGAGGTTAGCGGACTTCTCCGGGGGTCCGGGTGGCGGCATGATGTCGGGGTCTTCGCTTGCTACAAACACGATCTCGGGTCCGGGGCAGTTCGGGCCTCCGGGCGCCAACTATGGAGGAGCCGCCCCCAACGTGATGGGTGGTCCGGGCGTGCGGTCCGATAATTTCATTCCGAGCATGACCCCCAAGGCCAACGCCACCCTAAACGCGGGTAAAGCGACCGATGGCATCCTCAACGTCGACGACCCGCACTTTGCGAGCAAGTTGGCTATGGCTCAGTACAAGGAGGGCCAAACAGCAGCAGCATTTCGCCACACAGAGATGATGGCGATGTATGGGAAGCAGCATGAGCGAAATATGTATGGGCTAATGATGCAGGGTGCTGGGGTTGCGCTGCAAGCGTATGGAGCGAGCCAAGACACTTATGCAGAGAAGAAGGATAAAAAACGCATGAATTGGAAGCCAACTGGCAGTGAGCCTGATGTTGTTGACCCCACTAAGTTCCAGTACCCAGAGTTGGCAAAGGAATATTACGCAGATGAAGATAATGCAAAATATAGTGGGGGGCTTTTAACTGATGTCTCCTGATCAGTTGCCGCCAGAAATGCTAATGGGGGGCCAAGGAGCGCCCTCTGAAGTTCCTCCGCAAGGAAGCCCAATGGGCCCGCCAATGGGACCACCAATGGGGCCGCCGGGAATGCCCCCGCAAGGCCCACCAATGGGGCCGCCGGGAATGCAAGGACCACCAATGGGGCCGCCGGGAATGCAAGGACCACCGGGAATGCCTTCAGAAGGCGGGATGCCTATGGGGGGCGGAGCGCCGCCAGACGGGCTTATTAATATGGAGAGTGATGCTCTTCGAATGGATGAGGTGACGAGCAATGAAACTGCTGTCACTCTTGTCGCTAAAGCCAAGAAGGCTATGTATGGGCCGCGCTTTGACGACTACATGGAAGTGCTTCAGGCCAGCGACAATATCGTAGAAGACCTCGCGATGATTTCGCTTGATCTAATTATTCCCGGATTGAATGCAACGACATCGAGTGGCGGTCAGGTCCCATTCGATCACATTATGGACGCCTCTGCTGAAGTTGTTTCGGAGGCGTATGACATGGTTGTGCAGACTGGGATATATATGCCCAGTTCTGAGGAAGAACTTGACAGGAACCAGAACATTACTTTAACGATGGTGGCTGGTGAACTCGGTAAGACTTTCTCTAATGAGGGCAAGTTGCCGCAAGACAGGGTCTCTCAATTTATAGAGACCGTCTTAGATGGACATTATGACGATTACATTGACCCGCAGGGCGAAGGGACCGAGGGTGTAAGTCCAGAAGATTTGTCTCATATGGTTCCACAAGACGGTCAGTCTATGGGTCCATCAATGCCGCCGGAAGGACCGCCGGGAATGCAGGGTCCACCGGGAATGGGTCCACCGGGAATGCCCCCGCAAGGCCCACCGGGACCGCAAGGCCCACCGATGGGACCACAAGGTCCGCCGGGACCGCAAGGCCCGCCGCCGGGACCGCAAGGCCCGCCGATGGGACCGATTCCAAATGAGGATTTGATTAATGGGTAGTCGTGACGGGTGGATAGAAGCCGGAAAAGGCTTGATAGGTATTGGGCAAAATTACGCTACTTACACCAATCAGAATACGACTGCAATGATTGAGCGTCAGGCAGAAGAGGCCAAGCAGCAACGGCTTTCTCGTACAGACCTTATGACAACTGTAAACGCTTCTGCCGACAGGGCTTTACAGCGCGACAAAATGGAGGGCGATATTCAATATCGTCAGGACACGCTGGAAGCAACCACCGAACAAAATAAAGCGACAAACCTACACAATCAAAACATGCTCACAGCGACTGAAACGGCAGCGCGTGCGACGGAAAAGTACCGTAGTGAAACGCAGGCCGCACTGGCCGCAAAAAACAAACGAGAGCACGAGACTCTGAGCGCCGATGAAAAGAAGAAATGGGAAAATGAGGCTGAAAAGAATAAATTAGCAGACAAAAGAATCACTACGACTGTGGATATGCACAATGATGACATCAGTCTAAAGAAGGAAGCCCAGAAACTCGCGAAGCAAATAGCCGACCATAAAGGAAAAATGGATGCGGGGGCATTAAAGGTAGCGCAGGATACAGTGAATGAAGCGAAAAGGAATCATAATTATCTGAATACCCACAACATTGAAAAGTTAAAAATACTAGATAATACCCAGAAGGGCAACGTAAAGATTGCTGAAGCGAACATTGCCATTCGCAAATCAGAGATAAAACTCCTAGAGAAAAGGATCAATCTAGAGGAGACCGATCAAAAATCGCGTGAGAAGTTGGAAGCCGATAAACAACAACTTAACGACGATATACACGAATGGAACAAAACGAAGGAAACATTAATAAGAGACGTCACCGCCGCTGAGGTTGCTTACAAGAAGGCGCAGACCGCTACATTGGTGGGAAAAGAGGAAAGAGAATCCTTCGCGGGCAAGTGGGTGTTCCAGACTCTGAGTGTGCAGATCGGCTGGGATGTAAATAAGGCCACGCAGGTACGAACCCCAATAATGGGGGAGCGTCTTGTCGCCATTAATGTCCAGAATCCAAAACTTATGGAGATAAAGATACTTAAGCAGGATGGTTCTTGGATAAATGGGACTCCAGACGGGATGAAGGAGCATCTTGTGGAAGCCATTGGCGTTATAAACCACTTCAAGAACGAAATAAGGAAAGAGAATTCTGAACTGTCCGAAACCGATTTGACAGCGGCAGCATTCGTTAAGGTAAGAAAATTACAGCCTGACTATGAATGGGATGTTGTAGAGTCGATCTATGGCAAAGCGGGCGCGAGTACAAATACACCGGGTTCTACAGAAGCGCTTGATATATCGGGCACGGATGCTGGCGCACTGGATACGACAGGGAAGGAGGGCGCCAGTTCTAGCCTAACGCCTGTGACGCCGGGTGCCACGGCGAGCGGACGAGATGGCTGGTCAGTTGGATATGCTCCGAATATGGTCCCATTCAAAAATCCTGATGGCAGCGTCAGATACCCCATCCTGTCACTCCACCCTGAAGGCGAGCCTGTAAACCTGGATACTGACAGCAAGTCTTCGCCAGAGGATAGAGCAAAAGCCGCAGAGATCAGGAAAGCCTCGGAAATTGCATTGGAGGTTAAGACCGGAAATAAAGAGTTTGATGAGGCCACCATACACTACAGGGGGGGCCGCCCATTCAAGTTGCCACGGCACTTAAACCCGGTTAAAGGGTCGAAAAACCTGCCGGATCAAAAGGTGCGTATCGGTGAAAATCAGGGTCGCGGCGCGCACGCTGATGAGATGATTGCCTCATTTGAGGCGAGCGGGATGACCTACGATCAGGCTTTGATAGAGTGGGCTAGGCAATACTGGGCAGCGCAAGGTATTGAACTTTCCTATGACGACTACAACAATGTCCTCCCATTAGGCAGCACTTCTACTACGAGCGCGCCTACACTTCCTCCTAAACCTACGTCCGCTAATGCTGCTGCTGCTCCTGCTCCTGCCGCTGTTTCAGGCCAAATCACACCTAAAGCAACTAACGGCATTATTAATGGTGCTGCCGCTGTTCCTGCGCCGGCTGTCGCCGCGCCCGCCAAAAACTGGAAACTCTCAGAAGAAGAAGTAAGAGGGCTAAGCCCCGCAGACAGACAGGCGTATTTTAAACTGGTATACGAAAAGCGGAGTAGTGGGCAATGAATATAGATTCAAAATTTTTCAGTGCAATTATTTTTCTAGTTGTGCAAACAATCGGTGCAATTTGGTGGGCCTCTGGTATCTCTTCTGAAGTTGATCGTCTAGCGGGTATACAGGGTAGTGCGATACCGGCGCTGCAAAAAGAAGCGAAACAATGTGGAATCGAAATCCACAACTTAAAAAAACTTACAGGCGATCAGGAGAAGGTTGCCGAGGCGGTGAAGCATGTTGACGTTATGTCATACCGCTTAGAGAAGATTGAAGGAATGCTGGATAAGGTCTTATCGACCAAGATCAGATAAGTTTATTTCTGATCCTAATTCCCGTTAACTCGGAGACAAAATGGGCACATTTGTTGATTTAGAAAAATTAGGGATGACTCGCGCTGACCTCCCAACGCTGGGGAAGTCTTCCTCTTATGGTCAGTTTGACAATCCTTATGCACAAGAAGAAGCGCCTGTTGCAGAGAAGGAAGAAGAGCCAGGTTACGGTGGCACCCTATGGGACTTCACCAAGCAAGGGGCTAACTCGACTTATGCGTCTATGGGGATAACTGCTTGGGCCTACGGCGGCATGGATAATGCCGACACAATTGCCGAACACTTTTCCACTCTGAAGAAAGACCCAGCATATGTCGCTGCCTTTCATAAGAGGTTAGATCAAGATCATATTCCGTATGCTGAGGCTTGGGCTAGAGTAAAACTAAGTAAGCGCAAACTAAGTGATGCAGCGTATCTTGGTAGGCCATATAACCCCGAAGAAGACCCCAACTCTGAGACCCTTGCGTCTAATTACTGGGACGCCATTGCTGCGTTCAGCCATATGGCTAAAAATATGGCTTCGCAACCAAAGGCGCTTTCTGTGGTTGCGGCTGAAAATTTAGCCAACATGATTCCGACGTTAGGTTTGGGTGGGGCAGGTTTTGGTGCGGGAGTGCTTACGGGAAACCCAATAACTCCATTGGTTCTAGGCGCTATCGGAATGACTTCCGGAACCGTGATGACCATTACTGGCGAAAAGGGTTTTGATGTCTTAACCGAGCGTGGTTACGACCTTACGAATGCAGAATCCATCCGTGAAGGCATGAGCAACCCGGATATTGTTGCCCAGATAAGGGCCGAAGGCGCCAAGAAGGGTCTTACAATTGCCGCAGTTGATCTTTTCACAATGGCGCTCGGCGGTAGGATTATAACCTCCCCCGGAAGAGTCATGGAGGCATCGATAGGCAAGGCGTTTAAAGACGCGGGCGTGGATGTCGCTAAATCCGACTTGAAGGTTCTCGTAGCGGCTTTAAAGAAAAATCCTGAGTTGCGAAGTGACATGGCAACCGCCATGGAGACCTACCTCAAGAAAAGCGGCACTATGACTGATGCGTCTGTTTCTTCGGTGACTAAGGCTGCTGAAAAGTTCTCAAGAAGCCAGACACGAATAAGGGGCGCTGGCCGTATCTTGGGAGCCACTAGCCTTGAAGTGCTGGGTGAAGGTGTTGGTGAGTATTACGGGGAAGAAGTAGCAACAGGCCAAGGCAGCATTAAAGAGGCTTTGCTTGAGTCCTTCACCTCTATAGGCCAGAGTGCGGTAACGGTTGGCGCAATCAAGGCGATTACCGGAACCACCAAGGTTACCAAAAAAGCCTTAGAGGGTATAAAAGAGGCCCAGATCGACAGCACTCGAAAGGGTGAAAATAGCACCCTAGACCCCGCTGCTATAAATGAGGCGAGGGCTGGCTTTAATTCAGCAACCGCCGCTGCCGCAGACCAAGTTGATGCGTCCATTGACGCAGAATCATCACCCCTCACTCCAAACATTGCCGCCTATGAGGAAGTTCTAGGCGACATAGAGTTGCGCGGAAATTTAGACCAGATAGTAGAAGGTCTTTTGGAAGAAGACGGCTATGTTGAATACCAAGCCCGCTTAGACGCAACCCTCTCTGAAACTTCTGGAGAGGAAGTTTCTATATACGTCGCCCTCACCCCAGAGGACGCCGCCCTCCTTGAATCTACAGAATCCCCATCCTCAGAAATACCTACCGAAGTACCCACCCCTACCGAAGTACCCACCCCTATCGAAGCCAGAGAAGCGAAAGGCGCGGCAGAGATTGATGGCGAATGGATTATTGTATATGACAGAAATGGTAATCCATTAAGAACTAAAGTATCAGGAACGAGTGAAGAGTCCGGCCAAGTTGCTGTTGTTGGGCCAGATGGACAAAATCTTTTAGAGGGTAATGACGTATTTCTTGAACCCCCATCTAGTCCAAATTTTGTTATTGGGAATACTGCCGCAGATACAGATTTTACTCTTCAAGATGATCACGTTCCCGGAGAAATACCTCCGCCCACTGTAGTTAATAAAGGAAAAAAAGTTTCCGAATTAGATGACGGTCAACTTGATGCCACTATTGAAGACATCGAAAAAAACCTCGCAGCAGAAGAAGCGAGTGGCGGGGCGCGGATGGCGGGAAGGGGCGGGGTGCTGGCCGACCTTAATGCTCTTCGTGCTGAAAAGGAAAGGCGAACTAAGGGGGAGGCTCCAGTATCTGTAGCCACATTAAGCAGACTCAGCGGCTACGGGCTTGGGAGCCTAGATAAGACTGGAATAGATCAAAGACCCGGAACTGAAGTAGTCCGCATTACCGTCCCATCCAAAGATGTTGTCTCCCGTGGTAATTCAGCGAGGGGGCAGATCATTGTTAAGATGGATAATATCCAGCGGGCGGAATTTACAGCAACAACCCCCACCGCCGCACGAGTAGACACCTTCTCTCAAGCCGCGTCCGTTAGGCTCGGACAGATCGATCAAGAAAGGGGGATGGAGTCTTATGAAGAGGGGTTCGATGAGGGCCATAGAGAGGCTCGCGTTGAGGAGTCTAAAAAGACTGATCCCGCTAAGACTACTCGCGCTACAAAGGGCTTTAACGAAGGCGCATTATCTTGGATTCCTTCTGAAGGTGAGATTGATGCAAAGCAAACAGAGGACGGGGTTAGCGTAACTGTTCCTTTTCTTAGCAAAACGATTAGGCGCTTTAACATTCCCACAGAAAGGGGAAGGGGTGAACCCGCTGGAGATAGGCAAACAAAAAGGGAGGACGTTCTTCACTACCGAGCCGCATTAGAGTCCCCTAATAGCATGGCTAGGTTGAATGCCGTTCTTAAAAAGATTGGCTATTCCTTAAAGCCGAAAAACAAAGAAATAATTCTTACGGGTCCGGATGGCCGCTCTTTTGGATTGGGCACGGTTCGCCTTCAGGACTATACGATTGACGAGTATCTCGACTTCGCTCAAGAGATGGATGCGGAGGCGATTGAAGACTCGCAAATAGAGTCGGCAAGAACTTCTGAGAGAAGTTCTCTTAAAGCGGCCATAGAAAGATCCCGTGGAGAAGAGACGCCGGAGGGCCGTGTTGCTGATAACTTAAAAGTTATAGAGGAAAAATTTGTCACCCGCAAGGATGGCAAAGTTGAGATAGACGCAGCGGGTCTTGACCGCTACCTTGCAAAAACAACAACAACCGGCAAATGGAAGAAGCGTGAGTTGGCGCTGCTTAAACGTTCTGTGCAGAGGCTCCGTGAAGAATCTAAATTAGCCGTAAAAAGTAAGGATACGTCAAGGCCCGCTCCGCGTCGCCATGTGGTTTCTGGGACTAGACCAAGCGCGACTTCTCCTGGCATGTCCCGTGTCGCTAAGTTAAAGGGATCTCTCTTAAAGAAGTTTCACGCTGCCGCTTCTAATATTATCAGCACTGGCAACAGAGATGGCCTTCTTGGAGAGATCGCAAAGGTATTCGTAAAGCAGGGCGTCTCTGGAAAGAGGGCTGAGGGCGAGGTTATTACTCCCGCCAACATACTTGCACTGTCCCCATCTTCAGATTCTGACTTGGTAGCAAAGGTATATGCTCTTGCTGCAATGCTTATATACCGTCAGGATTCGGTCACCACATTCCGCCCTAGTTCGTCACTGGATATTGAAGCAGACACAACCTCTCTTGGCGGATACCTCAAGTCAACAAAGAACCTTAACGAGTCTCAATTCGGAAAGTTATTTCGAGAAGTTAAGCGCATCGTTGGTGAGGGGTCCGAACTGGTACGAATTGGTGATCTTGAATACACCATTCATAATGACTCATTAAACAAAAGTCAATTAGCCCGTAGACTGGGCAGACTGCAAGCACAACTTGGGAAAACATATGGCTTCCAAACAGAATTCTTCGCCGCCAGCCGAGAAACAATCACTCAAGACTGGGTTAGCGACCCATATGGAGAAAGTCTCAGGGATCAAATTCGCGAAGCCGGATTCTCAGATCTACTCGAATACATTGATAACAGACACGACGCCTACCTTGAACTCGCTCAAGAGTACGGCGCTACACTTGAAGAGGCGACGAGGGGAGACGAGCAGACTCAAGAGCAGCAAATAGATGAACAGATTGCCCAAGAGCAAAAGGTAGTTGCCGTTGAGTTAATTGAAAGCACCAATCAAGCGATGCGGGAAGATCCAGCGTTCGCTCTTGAACTCGCCGCAGATTCTGATCGGCTTATTGAAATTCAAGAAACTCTTTTAGCCAATCCAGAACTTGCAATGCCCGAAGGGCTTGCGGAGGAGGATGGCAACTTACGGGTTTCTCAGGAGTATGTTGATTCTGCCGAAAATACCATTTATGGGCGAGTAGGGGATGGCGGTCAACGACTGCTGTTTGCCCTCTCTGCTGAGAAGTTAGAGAAATGGATCGAGTCCAAAGTTCGCCCTGTTGTTCAGGGGTTGGCTGAAGGCGCTCAAAATGTAAAATTCCGACTCCCCAAGAGCAAAGGTACTAATACCAGCCCCTTCGGTCCGGTCAATCCGCAACTTGAAGAGTTAAGTGACGCTCAGAAGAATCTATACAGGGCGGCGGTTAGTAAGTTCTTTACGCCAAGCAAGACTGGTGTGCGGATAGAGGGCAACTCCATTGTTGCGTCTTTCCCGCTAATGCCTTCTGATGAGTTACCCTCGAATAGATCGAGCCTAGTAAGCACTGTTGGGTTGTTTTCGGCAGAGCAAGGCGAGGTGATTGAGGGAACTGGAATCAATGGCGCGATCAGGAATCGCGATGTTGCTCTTTGGTTGCAGGAAAGAACTAGAGAGCAAGGTCGTATTGCCCCGCATGATCATTCGGAACAGGCTGGGGACCAGATCGCACAGGTTTTGCTCGCTGAGATTCGTTATCAGTTGTCGAAGAAGACTAATGCCATCGGCTGGTATGAAGAGAAAGTCCAGAACATGATGGAGGTTTTTGGCGTTATCTATCCAGAGTTGCTGACCGATAAGCATTCCGCGATGATGATGAAGGCGTTCCTTGCGATCACATCTCAAAGCACAGACGTTGATCAAAACCTTCAGTACGCGGTTGAGCAGTATGAGCATTATCGCAATACCGAGGGCACTAATCAGCCACGGATTAGAGTCTTTGGTAAAGGCAAAGCAACTAAAGCAATGAAGTTGAACCATGAGTTGCTTGCCAAACTTGTGGATGAAAAGGGACTGTCTGCTCTAAGTGATTTCCTTGAAAGGGAGTACACCGTCAGGGAACTTGCGGAGAGGGGTTATAAAGTCAGCGGGGAACTCAAGGAACACAAGGGGCGCGGCGCTCTTGTGCTTGGTCCTAAAATCGGAAGTTTCTTTGGCAACTTGAATGGGCATTATGAGTCACTAACAGCAGACCTTTGGTTCTCTAGAACGTGGAACCGAATCACTGGTAATTTATTGAGGTCATCAAATGTCGCCCAATTGATCAACACGCAAAATAACGTGATGTTGATGTTAAAGGACGCTCAACGAGTTAAGCCCCTTTTGATGGGATACAATCGGCGGGAACTAATCGCTAACGAAGAATTGAGACTTCAATGGGCGGCAGAATTTACGGGCGAGTGGTCGCGCTCTTCGTTTGCAAAGACTACTGATGACAAGCACTTAATTAAAAGATTGCATGAGGTTCATAATAATTTACAAGATGCGCCTAGAGGCGGTGCAGAGCGTAAGTTTATGCGCGGAGTCATGGCGCAGGTTAAGGATGCTTTATCTCAAGACGGAATAAACGCAACGACAGCCGACCTGCAAGCGTTGATTTGGTACCATGAAAAAGATTTATTCGCTATTCTTGGCGCAGACAATACAAAATCAGAGGCAACAGATTATGAACAAGCCGCGAGAAGACTCCTCGCCACAAAACGTCCAGACTTGGGATTCGACCATGTACTCCGAGGAACTCGAAGACAGGATGGAGAAGGACGTAGCGCACAATCAGAGGCTGATCCTGGACGCGACTCCAGAAGAACTGACAAAACTGATCGAGTAGCATACCTTCTCGGCGACCAATCAAAGGTCGTTTACCAACCAGAAGAACCCGCCAAAGGCGGGTTTTTTGTTGATCGAACCAGACTCGAACTAGGCGCGGCCTTTGGATCAAAAAATATTGAGAGTCTAGAGGCTCAAGGGATCTTAAAGATTCTGTCTAATGTCTCTGAACTCCCGGAAGAACTGCACCAAGATGTTGCCTTTGCTATTTTTGCGCCGCCGGGGATGTACGATAAAGAAACTGGAATCTCCTATTTAATTTCTGAAAATATAGCGGAAGGGGAGAGTCGGGAGGCGCTGTTGCATGAGGTTGGTGTCCATTTCGGACTCAAAAGAATGCTCGGGGCGAAAGCCTATGGCGCGCTCATTAGCCAACTCATGTCCCGACGTGGGGATAAGGCTCTCAAGCCGTACTTCGATGACATTGGTGTTTCCTATAGTTTCTTAGATAAGGATAACAAGGACGGGACACCTAATATTCAATATGAAGAGCAGTTTATTGAAGAGGTAATCGCCAAAATTGTTACCGATCCAAGCACGCAAGAAATCGGGATTGTGCGGGAGATATATGCAAAGATTCGAGTCTTTCTTGCACAGTACTTTAAGGGAATAGTCTTAACCTCGAATGATTTGCTTGGGGTAAGCAAGGGCGCTTTGCGACAAGCATATAAAGGACGCCTTAACCCCAAGACTGTTATTGACAGCGGGGTCGCTTTCTCCCTGACTCAAGCCGACCCGCGTTTGGATACTTTGGATGAACAAGAGGCGGCCATCTTACTCAACCTTCTTCGGGGCAGGGATGATGTCTTCTTGCGACCGAAAATATTAATTAAGAGATTATCTGGACTCCATAAGAATAAGGCATTCTCATCTAATCGAGCGCAGCCCCATGAGAACAAGAAGGCCAAGGTCAAATTAGATAAAGCGCTTTCTCATATACAGGATCGAGTTAATCAGTTGCCTAAAAGTTCCCGCCTGTTGGTTAACTTCAGCACGGATGGAGCAACATCAGAACGCTTCGTGCATCTCGTAAATGCAGACTCAGATACGATGCTGACAATTCGGTTTGGGTTCACTCCCATTGAGAGTTCGAAATTATCAATGCTTGGTCCGGTGGTGGATTTCTCCAACATGGGTGACCAGAGGAGCCAGGTTCTTCCATCAGATCTCGATAAGGCAATAAGGCTTGCCAGTCAAGGTTCGTTAGCGAAGGAGAGCGCCCTGTCGTTCTACATCAATCACCGTATAGGCCATAAGCCAGCGCACATAACTGGATTAGATGCTGGGCGCGGCATTGATAACTACACCTCGTACATTAAGCGCATCTTCATCGACCGAAGAAAGACCTATCGAATTATTGTTGAGTCTGAAGGGGTTGCGGTTGATTCCGGGTTCTTAAAGGAACGGGTTACCCCGGTAGTTAGCGGCAAGAGAGTTATGTTTGCCCTCCCAGATCAGTCCACTAATGACGTTAATCCTCGTCAACTGGCATTGATCAATGAGACTAACGGAAGAACAAAACGCTGGGCATTATCGAGGCACATTGAGCAAGCCAGAGGAAGATGGGCTTTATGGGCGACTCAAGGCGCGGTTGATCGATACCGAGGTATTAAAGCGTTGTTGGGAGAAGAGGGGAATACTGCGTGGCAGATGATGCATCTTTCGGACAATGCTCATGGATTGTTACATGCGGTTCTCAACTTCGGACGGCCTATGGAGACCACGCGTGACGGCAAGTTTGATGGGTATCTTCTCCAGCCTGGAAGTGAAGGTCTGTTAGACGTGCTTGAATCCCTTGAGGGCGAGGTTGATAGATTCCTTTCTTGGATTGTGGGACATAGAGCGGGTCAATTAATGAATGAAGGGAGGGAGCATCACTTTACAAAAGATGACATCACTAATCTCAAGAATCTCGGCAAAGGGAAAACCGTAACAGGGAAGAGCCGCACTCTTTTATACGCCCAGAAAATGAAGGCGTTGGGAAAGTTCCAAAAGGACATTGTTCAGTTATCGGTTTCGTCTGGCTCTATTAGCCAAGAGGATGCAAACGCTTTGTTAACTGATTTCTATCTGCCATTCTATCGGGAGTTCGAAGAGGGTAGTCGAACAAAAGTTCGCGGCCCCGCGATGAATGGAGACTTTGTAAATTTTAGTGCATTTATTGCACACCATAGGTTAAAGGGTAGCGAAGTACAAACAAATGATGTTCTTGAGAACCTAATGATGAATTGGGCGGCCCTCCTCAACGCTTCTATGAAGAATAGAGCGGGTGTGGCCGCTGTAGATGCGGCAGTCATTCATGGGGCGGCTAATCTAGTTCCAGATAAGGAAGTCCCAAAGATTGAATTTGGAAAACGGAAAGCAAAGTCTGACAAGTATGATAACTATATTTATGTTTTGAAAGGTGGGAAAAAAGTTTGGTACGAAGTTAATGACCAAATGGTTCTTAAGTCCCTTCTCGCAATGAATTGGAGCGCGGGGCAGTTGCCGGGTGTGAATACATTATCTAAGTTTAAGAGAGTGTTCACTTACGGCGTCACGGCTAGTCCGGCATTCAAGAGTAGAAACCTTATTCGCGACGCCTTGCATTCCATCGCTGTTGGTGAGATGTCCTATAACGTGTTTGGGAACGTTGCTAAGGGAATGGCGAATACCAAAAAAGACAGTATCGTTTATCAAAATATGATTGCTGGTGGCGGAGCCTTTGTAATGGGCTACCTGCATGACGACCCTTCCGCTCTTAGGCGCACCGTTAAACTTAGTCGAAAGCAGGTTCAGCGAGGATGGCCTTCTTCCGAGAAAGAAGTGGAGGAGCGTGTACTCGACACGGGGAAAAAGGGCGCTGCTTTCTTAGCGAAAGGGTGGGACGCTTACCAGGATTTCGGAAATAGACTGGAGAATGCTAACCGCGTCGCTCTCTACATGAACCGTGTAGGAGAGGTCGGGAACATGCAAGCGCAGTTTGAGGCCCGTGATCTTTTAAATTTTTCCTCACATGGTGGGTGGGTAGCGACTCAGTATTTTATAAGTGGTATTTCATTCCTCAATGCCCGCGTACAAGGCTTGGACAAGTTGGGGCGAACGGCTAGGGACAAAACATTGAGAAATAGACTGTTCGGGGTTGTCGGAACCATCGCCCTTGCAAGCGTCCTTTATGAATTGGGAATGGAGGACGATGAAGAATATCAGGTCATGGAGAATTGGAAAAAAGAAACATACTGGCCGGTTAGAATTCCATTTTCTGATGGTTGGTTCTTAATTCCAAAGCCTTTCGAGATTGGGGCAATAGCCTCAGTAGCCCAAACTCTTACCAGAAATTTTATTAACGAAAGCCCTAATCCAAATTTTGTGAGAGAACGAGTCCTGTCTATCTTGCATGATCAGTTGGCATTCGATTGGCGTTTCCAAGCGTTTAAGCCAGCATTGGAAGTAGCCACGAATAAAGATAGTTTTAGGGACCGACCGATTGAATCTCTGGGCTGGCGGATCAGTAACATTTCTAAAACGAATATGAAGTACAAATACACCTCCGATGTTGCGGTGTTTACTTCAGAACTAATTGATAAGTTGCCCGGTGATAATTTTTTATCTCCCGTTCAGGCTGATCACTTGATAAAGGGATACTTTGGTTGGCTAGGCTCTGTTATACCCGGAGCGGTGGAAACGGTGTATAGCCCAATTGAGTCCTTTAAGGAGTTGGAGGGTAAGAGATTAGACCAGATGTACGGAGTGATTCCTGTTGGGGGGTACATAACACAAAGCCCATTACGCAACACCCTCCCCATGACGTTCCTGTATGAACAGTTGAAGAAGGTTAATAACGCCAAGGCTGATTACAATCATTATAGGCGAGAGGGACTGGTGGAGGAGGAAAGATCTCTGCTTGCGGAGAAGGGCGAACTGCTTCAGTGGCACAAGGTTTATAACAACGCTTCGACGTATATCGGAAAAATAAATAAGCAAATGAAGGTTATTGGTAACTCTGAACTTAGTCCGTTGGAGAGGCGCGAAGAACTTGATCGACTCATTATATTAAAGAATGGAGTCGCCAAGAGAATGTATGACCTATGGGGTGATAAACCCACCCAAAAGAAGGAGGAGTCGAAGTTTTCCTTCATAAGTAATGCTGGCGCTTCAACAGAAATTGAAGATAACGATGACGTTACGTCTCTGCAATCTATGGTTAAGGAGAGCGGGGAAGATAGCCGCCTTGCGGATAATCTGTACAAGGGGATATTCAAAGCAGAGTTTCGAGGATTAAATAGATTGAAGCCATTTGTTCGCACTTCCTTCGCCCCCAAGGATGGGTCAAGCGCGTATGGCCCCTTGCAGATCACTAAGGGATTAATGGACTCCGCGAAGGACCAGTTAACCCTAACCGAAGAAGAGGCAAAGTATGTTGATAGATTCATAGAGCAGGGAAGACTGTTTCTAAAGTTTGGGAAAGAGCCAGATATGGAAGGGTATAAAGAGCGATATGATTATGGGGGAGCGGGGGATTTGACCAGCCCCTCTAATAGGAAACTTTACCGACAGGTTGGCAAAAAATTATTGCTACTTGTTTGGAAACAAGCGGAAGGGGATTGGAGAGCATTCTTGAACGCGTGGAGATACGGAGAGGCAAGCGATAAAAATGTCGAGATCACAGATAAAGATTATTTCACTGCGTTTACTGATAATTATAGGACTTAGCGCGTGTCTGGCGGGGTGCCAAATCTGGAAAAAGGCGGCTCTCATAGGGGGGGCTACGACGGTGGCTGCCGGTGCGGCATCTGCATTGAGTTCGGGTGCCCTTGTGCCGGCGGTCGCTGGGGGTCTGACTGCCTCTGTAATGAGTGCCGGTGTAGACTTGATGGCCCCATCGAAAGGAGAGAACATGACTACAGCGTCTAATTGTGCGCCCGATAATTTCTGGACCCTCTTAGGGGATCTCGTAAGCATGGGAGGCTGGTTACTTATTTTAATAATCGTAATTCCCATGATTTTAGGATGGTTGTTACCCGGCCCGCTGGAGAAGGCTAAGAAGCGAAAGAAATGAAGGCGTGCCGCCACGATCTTGTAATGGTGTCATGGGTTGACGCCGAAGAGGAGGGTGGCTGGCAAATCTATGTGAAGAAGCCCGCGTGGGTTATTCACACGATTGGTTACTTGGTTGAGAAACCGAAATTCAAACATGACTTCGTCGTTCTGGCGAATAGTCACTTACCCGATACCGGATGCTGGTCAGGTCTAAATCGGATTCCTAGGGGGATGATTATGTCTATTACAACGCTTCTCAAGAAAATCCCATGTGGGGGAGAGATTAGTGAGAATTCTGGTAATACCGGATACGCAAGTAAAACCCGAAGTTCCGATTGATCATATGAGGTGGGCCGCGAGGGCCATCAAAGATTACAAGCCTACGCATGTTGTACACCTTGGTGACCATTGGGACTTTCCCTCCTTGAGTTCGTACTCTTCTCGCAAAGAAGTTGAAGGCAAGAGGGTAATTAACGACATAGCAGCGGGAAACCAGGCTATGCGGTTATTCTGGAAGAGCCTTAAAGGAATCAAGAAGTTGCCTGAATTCCATTATATTTTTGGCAACCATGAAGAGCGACTTGTTCGGTATGTGAACGACAATCCCGTTCTGGAAAACCTTCTGGGTCTGGACCATCTAGATGTAGAGGGATGGATCGCACACCCTTACCGGGAAGTTTTCAGTTTGAATAACGTTTGGTTTACTCATGCCTTTTACCAGCCTTTCACAGGTAGAGCGTATGGGGGGACCGCGCAGAGTTTATTAGCCAGAGTTGGATTGAGCCTATGTCAGGGACATCGCCAAGGTAAAGAAGTTAGCGCGAGAGCATTGCCCAACGGGCAAGTTCAACGCGCCTTGGTGGCAGGATCATATTATCTGCATACAGAAAATTACCTCGGACCCCAAGCGCGGGAGACATGGCGTGGATTAATCGTGTTGCACGATGTTGATGATGGTGATTACGATATGATGGAACTTTCTACGAAGTACTTGTGTAGGAAGTATGAGAAGATGGAACTTCCCGACTTCCTCGACAAGATAGAAATTCGAGATAGATGAAGATGAGTTCTGAATTTTATGAAAACAATTTAAGTGTGGAAACGGGAGATGACATGAAGGTTGCGCCAATTAAGACAATGACAACGGGGCAGTTCCAACAACATCTGATGTCAGTAAAGACGTTGAAAGGAAAATTGGCCGTATGCTTCAAGAAATTGTCTGAAAGCGGGACATTTAGCGATTCATCTCCAGAAACCTTTCAGTTCAGAACTGAAATCATGGAGCATCTCCCAGAGGATTTAAGATGATTAACGATTTCTCAATGAAGAAGGGTCCGGGTCGCCCATTCCTAAAAAATGACCCAAGAATTAATCGGAAGGGAAGACCTGTCGGATCAAGAGACAAGATGAGTTCAGCATTCGTTGACGCATTTCTTGCTGATTGGCTGGTGCATGGTCAAGAGGCGATTGAAATGTGCCGAGAGAAAGATGTTTCTACATATGTTCGAGCGGCGTTGGCTATGATGCCGAAGGAAATCAAGCAGGAGGTCGAAGTCAGTCGAGACTCCGACCACACTACTGACATTGAATGGGATATTATAACGGGATCAAAGACCGGATAGAGGCAATTGCTTCTGGGTCGCCTTTGAGGTTACGGAGTTTGTATGTTTTATCCCCCGCTGACTTAGGCATTCCAGCCATTCTCAGCATTCGATTCACGACCTGCCTCACCCTCTCTCTCGTAATCCCATTAGAGTCCGCTTGGGACTGAAGAGTTTCTTCATCTTTCAAGAACGCTATTGCCATCGATAAGTCTCGCTGGAAGTGCTTTCTAAATTTCATTCGCATCACCTTTGTTGTTATTAAGTTCCCAGACTATGGCCTGTCTCCCAGAGCGAGTGGGTCGCCTCTCGCCGCTATCGACAATAAACCTCTTCTTCTTTGCATGTGTCAGGGTTGCCGATATAGATTGGTGACGCCCGTTCATTGCTATTTCCAACTCGTCACAAGTTGCCCCATCCGCATATAAGGCAAGGTGCGACAATACCTTTTTCTCCAAACTTTTATGGTCCACGCTATGGTAAGCATCTATAGAGGTGTCCTGCATCATTTTTTGCTCTCCCTTTTTTAATTTCTCAACGCAATCATTACATGTGGGCCTCTGACCGGGTGCGCCACTCTTCCACTTAAAATGTGAGCCGTGCTTGCTTCTCCCGCAAACTCCACAAGATTTGTTATATCCTATCGAAAGGGAGAGAAGGCGACGCAAGAAGCCAACTGCGAAGTAAAAACTTCCTGCGTTAGGCGACCGCCTCCTCTCCCAATATTGTCGTTCACATATCGTATGTGTGATAGTAACCCCATTCATATCGTTTCCCCTATGGTTCTTTGTGTGACGGAACTGACCGCCGCCATTAATGGTTTTTTGTTTTTCCACAAAACAACTTTCTCAGCATGATTTAGCAGAGATTCTGTCTCCGCCGCCGAGTAATGAGTGGTGATGTCGCCGTTGGTGTGACCTAGCAAATCCTTTCGATCCTCCAGCCGAACATCCATCGCTCTCAGACGCGAACCGAATGTGTGTTTCAAATCGTGGATCCTGAAATGATTTCCTTGCCCGCGACAGTCTCTCAGGCCAGCCTTCTTCACCGCCTCTTTCCAACTGGTGGTGTAAAGACCCCTGCAAGAGTCGAAAGGAACCTCTCCCTGATTGCGGGGTTTAGTGAGTACGAATTCTGGATGGATGCCTCTGCGCCGCTCAACAACCTCCCTTGCTTCAGAGTTTAATACCACACGATGAGGGCGACCATTCTTGATCCCCACTACCCGCTCCCCTTTGAATTTCAGAGGGATATCAAACACAGTTATTCCTAATTCGGGAATGGCGACTTCCCATTCCCACCTCAACCTAGCCGCCGCTGAATTACGCAGCCCAGTATTCATAACGAACTTGCCAGCATCCCTCAAGTACTCTGGAAGAAGGTTGAATAATTTGTTCTCTTGCAGCAACGCCAGGGGGTGGCCCTCAGTTGCATCCACAGGCAAAAGCCTAATAACTGGAGTTGCGTCCAAGTAAGCATTCCCATCTTCGTCTTTCCAAATCTTGGATGCATCATTCAATATCTTCTGAAGAACCTTTAGATGGTGGTTGATTGTCGAGTTTGCCACGCCCTCGTTCAATCTGACCTCAATCATCTTTGCCACCGTGGAGTGGTACCGACTTACTTTAGACATGAGAGTGTCGGCGCAATATCTGCATAGAATATCTGTGTGATACAAGGCATCTTTAATTTGATGGGGCTTCCTCTCAGACAAATACATGCGGCACCCGTCAGCAACGGTCCACCCATGTTTCTTGCCGTAAAGAATCTCATCCGTGACCTCCCTAACCCTTCGATCCAAGATTTCTTGAGCATCTCTCTTCACTGACTTCCCAGAACTTTCTCGAATCTCAACCTTGTTCCCGCCAACCTTGACCATCTTATACATATGCCAAATTTGGCCTCGTTTAGATAATCCCATTTGATCCCCCCGCCTGTACTGCACTCTCTGTGTAAAACTCCTCCACGAACTTATTGATTTCTGCCCGCCTAAAAAATATCCTTCTGCCTAATCTAACCTCTTGAACGAATGGTCGAATCTCAAGATTAAAAAGGTGGCGACTAACCCCCAAGTACTGGAGGGTATCCGCTCTACTTAGAAGGAGGGCATTCAAAATGGGAGATCGTCATCCATCTCTTGGGTGTCTGATCCGGGTACATACTCGGCGGTTTGCGGTGAGTATTTATCTTCCTTTAAGGAGAGGGAAATATATTTACCGTTGGCACCATCTTTGATCCATCCAGCAATATCAACTATGAACTCCCCGCCATTGGGCATGGGAGGAATAATTATTTTACCCCCACCCGTATACGCTGGTGACTTGTCGGTCTTCATGCTTTTGTTTTTGAAGAGAGATCCGTTTCCGGGATTGTGTTCGTAAGCCATTTTATTTCCTCTGAAATGCGCCACAGGCGCGGGTGACAAAAAGATCGTCTTTGTGATGCCAGCAAAATCCTTGCTTGGTGTAGTATTTTACTGTGTGCGGCGGCGTATCTACGTCCTCTTCGTGCTTGAACGGCGAGGGGCCGCTTGGCGTAATCATTGCCGAATAGTTAACGCATGATCGGCAGTTCGCTGATTTCCAACTCTCCAGTGAATGATTCACGCTTTCTTCTTTGGGGGCATTCATCCTCGATAACATGATTCCAAAAATCCTCCAATAGTGGGAACAGCCAATTCCAGTATTCTTCGGACCACTTTACTTGCCATAATCGTTGTCCTCGTGGGTGGTACGAAAAAAATAAGGCAGTCTCTCGTCCAGTACAGGCAAGTTGCCCAAAGATTTGTCCAAGAAATTGTTCACTGATGCTACTGTGTACGGCTCTAGTCGGGCACTTAATCTCCAAAACACTCCCAGAACCAATAAGCCCATCAGGTGAACAAGCCAGAAAATCAAAATCAGGATGGATAACAAGATCGCTATCGCGCACGATGTCGCCTGTAATAACCTCAAACGTAGCCCTCGCAATGGGTTCCGTATCCAACCCATATTGCATGAAGTCATTTTTCTCAACCCAGTCTCGCCCTGTTTTTAGTTCCCATAATTTTTTTCGCGTCTTGTAGGCTCCTTTAACCCCGGCGGCTGAACCAAAATCACTAGCCGTCAGTCTGGACTCCCTCGCCGCGAACCACTGGGGGCTTTGTTGTTGAAGGTTCATTTTTCTTAGCCTCTGATTTTAGGGAAGATATGTCCGCTGGCGATATCTTTTTTCGATCCTCTACTCTGAGGTTCTTCCAAGCAGACGTTAGAGACTTAGCACCTGACGAAGCCGCCCCTTTCAATTTCAAAAGCGTCTTCGGATCGGACACCTCGGTCATCGTCACCACGTTGGCGTCGTCGTCTAGTCTTTTTTCTGTGGAAGTAACGCCCAGAATTCCGGATAAGGCATACCGTTTTGCATAAGAAATAATGCTTCCCATTTTTTGTGGGTTATCGTATTCCTTACACTGCATACTTGATTCGGTTTGCAGGTACTCGCCAGACTTGTGCCCAACAAGCGTCACTATGAGAACTTCTTTAGGGCTGGCACCCTTCATCCAGAGTTGCGAATAAAATAAGTCATTTTTTGCTAACGGCCCTTTCACGGCCTGACCAATGTCGTGGATGTCCGCATATTTTGAAGTGAAGTAACTATTTTCATTTGTCTTCATCGCCGCATCGATCTCGCCCTGCGCTTTTGACAAAGCCATAAAGAGATTTGACCGATTTGGGGAGATGAAAAAAAAACCTTTGGAGACTTCAACCTCCTCTTCTTCGTCATTCGCTTTAAAAAACTCGCTCATCCTATCTCCCGTAATCATTTCTTCTCCCGGCTGTTTGACCCACTCGCCTATTTGTTTTGAAATCAGTCCACTCTTTTCATTTGTCATATGTTTCCCTTTCTTCGGTTTGCTTGTTCAGATCGCCACACTTCAATTAGCCCAATCTGGTAGTGGCGTTGGTTGTTGATCGTTTCATACTCGACAACAGAAGTTTCATATTTCTGTAAGAACTCAACGTATCGATCCGACGTAAAAGCGAGCGTTTCTTTTTTCGAGACAGATAATTTCTCCCCCGAATGAATGCTCTTGGTTTCGGCGTCAAGCATCGCGAGAGACTTCTGTGTGTGACGCTGATGTTCTAACCCTTTCATTAGGGCTTTCTTGACAGCGCAATCTCTATCGGTGGTAGAAAGAAAATCCAACGCTTTGCTAACCTGATCATCACTTACAATATTACTCATTGGTATTTTTCCTCCGAAGTAGTATGTAAGAAGCGGTCCACCCAACACGAGGGTGACGAGCAGTCATGTGTTGCGACCCGGTCCTGCGCCCGCCTCCTTTTGATCCTCAGTATAAATCCCGAAGCGCGCCTCTTCCTCGAAGAAAGATATCAGCGCGTGTTCCTGTTCTGTCAATGGCTGGACCCCAAGACTCTTTTTTAGCAATGGTCGCATGAGATCAACAATCTCTTCGCAATTCTCTAGGATAATCAGTGCTATCCATTTACGGTCCAAGAGAAGGTGCGGGTCTGGTTGCATATCAATCGCAAAATTCTCTCCTGTGATTTCATCAGCCAAATTGGTTGCTCCTCTTTGTGTTTGTGAAACTCTGCATGAAATTCGATGTGGCACTTGACATGCATTGGCATCGCCAAGGTGTCGGACGCTTTCATTCCTGTACCGCCAAGGGCTAATCCGGGTATGGAAATTGCGTGGTGTGGAATGATTTGGTTATCGTCCCATCCTTCATGTCCGCACATAACGCACTCGTGTTCGTTTTGCGCCAACCACGCAAGATACTTTTTATTCTTGTAGCGCATCGAAGTATTCTTTGGCCCGCTTTTCAGACTTAACCTTTATCGACAACTCGTCTTTTAGGTCAGCGCGGTCATCTTCCAAACGATAGATGTCGAGCATCTTCCTTTCTGGCCTCCAAATTCCTTGCCATCCATCTTTTACGAACATCTTGGGATTGGGCATATCTATTCCTCGTTGTGATCAAAGGGCCACCGGGCTCTTCCGGGCCCGGTGGCTTCCCCGACTGTCCGGGTTTTTGGCTTGGGATAAACTCGGAGGAGGCTCCCGCGCCTTCGCGCCCGACAGCGCGACCCACTACCGATGTCTGGGCGCAACGAAAAAATGTACGATAAAAGCGTTGGCCCGTGAGGCTCGGGTGGAACACCTCCTTACTAATTTTCATCCAGCGAACTCTAAACTTTTGTCAAGATATTGTCAAGAAGAATATCATGGAGAATAAGTCTCCCTCTGAGGCCGCATAAACACTGGGGTTTTTGGGTATTGACTTTTCTCGTGGGAGTTTGTAAGAATGGTCCCTATCGGAGGTCCGCATATGTAGGGAACGATAAACCCTACATCGCCCGAACCTGACGCTAACCTCCGCAGACAAGAGTTGGTCAAGTCTCCCTGCAAAAGGCTCACGATCCCAAAGAACTTGACCCCGGATCAATTTTTCGGCATTAGTATGGTTATGGAGAATCGGAATGAAGAAGTTGACAGAAAAACAAGATACTAAATTGACAACGATGTTTGAGTCTTTTTGGTCTTTGTTGCCCAAGGGTGTCGGGGCCAAGGTTGGTCACGGGACGGCACGGGATGCCTTCAAGAAGCCATTCAAGAAGGTGCGTGAGGAAGAGTGGCTTACGCTTTTTGGCGTAATAAAGGAGGAGTTTGCCAAGCAAGAGGCGTATCGTCGAAAGATGGTTGAACTTTACCCGGACGAGCGAACTAGAAAGCAAAATGGTGTTTTTCTCCCATCTCGGCCAAACCCCACTACATGGCTTAAC
>Ga0209089_10001327_pt1 | contig 22543 bp, 20 predicted proteins | sample ArcticOcean_MG_C_FD_187431 | JGI IMG/M metagenome (GOLD analysis project Ga0209089, IMG submission 187431) | Marine microbial communities from western Arctic Ocean - ArcticOcean_MG_CB2_150 (SPAdes) (version 2) | ecosystem: Environmental > Aquatic > Marine > Oceanic | place: Arctic Ocean: Canada... | reverse complement strand
TCGGCATGACCGGCGCCCGCATCATGACCACCCTGCTCAACGGCCTTGAGGACACCGACGGCGAGTTCGGCGTGGAGTCCATGTGCGTCGGCGGCGGCCAGGGCATGGCCATGGTCGTACAGCGCCTCCGCTGACCCGGCTGGCGGCCCAGGGTCAGCCTTGGCCGCCTGATGCGTCCTGGACCGAGACCTTGCCTGCGCTGATCCACGGCATCATCGCCCGAAGATCGCTGCCGACCTTCTCGATGCGGTGCTCGCGACCCTCCGCCTCGAGGCGGTAGAAGTTCTCCCGCCCACTGTGGGCCTCGGCCACCCACTCCTCGGCGAACTGGCCGCTCTGGATCTCGGAGAGGATCTCGCGCATGGTCGCACGGACGCTGTCATCGATGACCCGCGGGCCGCGGGAGAGGTCGCCGTACTCGGCGGTGTCCGACACCGAGAAGCGCATCCCGCCGATGCCCTGTTCGTACATGAGGTCCACGATGAGCTTCAGCTCGTGGAGGCACTCGAAGTAGCAGATCTCCGGCTGGTAGCCGGCGTCCACGAGGATGTCAAAGGCGCTTCGGACCAGCTCGGTGACACCACCGCAGAGCACCACCTGCTCACCGAACAGGTCGGTCTCGCACTCCTCGGTGAACGTCGTCTCGATCACGCCGGCCCGCGCACCACCCAGGCCATCGGCGTAGGCCAGGGCCAGCGCCTCGGCGCCGCCCGTCGGGTCCTGCTCGACGGCGATGAGGCACGGCACGCCACCGCCCTCCACGTAGGTCCTGCGAACCAGGTGCCCGGGGCCCTTGGGGGCGATCATGATCACGTCCACGTCGGCCGGGGGCTGGATCAGGTCGAACCGGATGTTGAAGCCGTGGGCGAACGCCAGGGCGTCGCCGGCCTGGAGGTTGGGGGCAATGTGCTCCTCGTAGACGGCAGCCTGATCGGTGTCGGGCAGCAGGAGCATGATCACGTCAGCCCACGCCGAGGCGTCGGCAAGCGACCTTACGACGAGGCCGGCCTCTGAGGCCTTGGCTGCTGAAGAGGAACCGTCACGTAGGCCGACGCACACATCGATGCCGGACTCCTTCAGGTTCAGGGCGTGGGCGTGCCCCTGGGAGCCGTAACCCAGGATCGCAACCCTGCGTTCGGCAATCGCCGAACGGTCGGCGTCGGACTCGTAGTAGATGTTGGCCACGGGATTCTCCTGGCTTGATGGGTCTGGATCGGATTCTGGCGTGCTGGACCCGGTTACCGGCCCGGGCCGTCGTTGTCCTCCAGGGTGGCTAGTGCCACCCTGCCGGTGCGCTGCAGCTCGACGATGCCGTACGGCCGCAGTAGGTCTTCGAACTCGTCGACGCGGGCGGGCAGGCCGACGAGCGACAGCATCATGCGGTCGGTGCCCACGCTGAGGACCTTTCCGCCGGCCCTGTCCAGGTGCTCGACGATCTCGTCCCGGCGATCCGGCTCGGCCGAGACCGTCACGAGCATCAGCTCGCGCTCCACCGCGTATCCCGGGTGCAGCTCACGGATCTCCACCACGTTTACCAGCTTGTCCAACTGCTTGAGGATCTGGTCCAGCGGAGCCGACTCGAGGTCCACGACCACGGTGATCCGACTGAACAGATCGTCGTCGGTCGGAGCCACGGCCAGCGACTCGATGTTGAACGCCCTACGGGCGAACAGTGAGGCGACACGGGCCAAGACGCCCGACTTGTTCTCCACGGTCACGACCAGCGTGTGGTACCGGTAGTCCGGCGCCTGGATGTTCATCGGGGCTGATCCTGCTGGAAGGGTGGCACCATCAACTCCGAGTTCGTGGCCCCCGATGGGACCATCGGATAGACCTTCTCGGCTGCGTCCACACGGAAGTCGATCACCACGGGTCGGTCGTCGATTTCGTTGGCCATGGCAATGGCCGACTCGACCTCCTCGGGATCATCGACCCTGATACCCACGCAGCCCATCGACTCGGCCCACATCTTGTAGTCCGGAACGTCCTTGGACAAGAAGACCTCCGAGTACCGCTCCTCGTAGAACATCTCCTGCCACTGCCGGACCATGCCGAGGTGCGAATTGTTTAGCAGCGCCACCTTGATCGGAATATTCTCGACCGTCGCCGTGACCAGTTCCTGTGCAGTCATCTGGAAGCAGCCGTCGCCGTCCACGGCCCACACCATGCGGTCCGGAAAGGCCACCTTGGCGCCGATGGCGGCCGGGATGGAGAAGCCCATCGTGCCGAGGCCACCGGAGTTGATCCAGGTGTAGGGATAGTCGAACTTCCAGTACTGGCTGGCCCACATCTGGTGCTGGCCGACGCCGGAAGTGACGATGGTGTCGTCCGGGGTGCCGTCGCGCAGGCACTCGAGGACGTACTGGGGCTTGAGGGGGTCGCCGGGCACCCACGGCTCGTAGGCCAGCGGGAACCGCTCCTGCCAGCCGCTCAGCTTCGACCGCCATGCGTCGCGGTCGACGTCGCCGGTGCCGTTTGTCGCCAACTCGGCCACGAGGGCTTCGATGGCCAGTCTCACGTCACCCAGGATGGCCACGTCTGGTTGGCGGACCTTGCCGATCTCGGCGGGGTCGATCTCGGCGTGGATGATCTTGGCGCCGGGAGCGAAGCCATCCAGGCGGCCGGTGACCCGGTCATCGAAACGAGCACCCAGGGCAACGAGCAGGTCGGACTCCTGCATGGCGGTGACCGCCGTGAAGTTGCCGTGCATGCCCGGCATGCCGAGGCAGAGGTCGTGGCTGTCCGGGAAGGCCCCCCGTGCCATGAGCGTCGTGACCACGCTGATTCCGGTCAGCTCGGCCAGCTCTCGCAGAGCGTCGGCGGCACGGGCCTTGAGGATGCCACCGCCCACGTACAGCACCGGTCGCTCGGAGGCCCGGATGAGCTCCGCCGCGACCCGGATGACCTCCGGGTCGACCTCGGTCTGAGGGTTGTAGCCCGGCAGGTCGATGGTGACGTCATCGGTCCAGGTCATGGCCGACCGCGGGTTGCGCGGATCCACGATGTCCTTCGGAATGTCCACGAGTACCGGGCCCGGGCGCCCTGTGGTCGCTATGTGGAACGCCTCCTTGATGGTCCTCGGGATGTCCTGGGCCTCGGTGACGAGGAAGTTGTGCTTGGTGATCGACTGGGTGATGCCGGTCGTGTCGCACTCCTGGAAGGCATCGGTGCCGATGGCGCCGGTCGGAACCTGTCCGGTGATGACGACAATCGGGACCGAGTCCATGTAGGCGTCGCACAGCGGCGTGACGATGTTCGTGGCCGCCGGGCCGGACGTGACCATGGCGACACCCGGGCGGCCCGTGGCGTGTGCGTAGCCCTCGGCCATGTGACCGGCGCCCTGCTCATGGCGAACCAGGATGTGCCGGATCGACGAATCGATGATCGGGTCGTAGACAGGCAGGATCGCACCGCCCGGCAGTCCGAACATGACCTCGACGCCCTCATTCTCGAGGGCACGGATAAGGGCTCTGCCGCCGTCCATCTGTTCTGTTGCCATTGGGCTCTGACTTTCGGGGAATCGTGACGAAAAGTGAAATGACCTCCCGCTACGGGAGGTCGAGGCACGCAACCGTCTGGCGGAGGAGGCGTGCCTACGACAGTACTACTACCTCAGGTGCCGAGGTGGTCGTGGATGGCCGCATGGATCGCAATTATGCGCCGACGGCGCCAACTACCACAACCCGTCGCGCTGATCATCGCTGAACCCGTGCCGCCGGTCCAACGGGACGACGGTGCCACACGAGCGTGCCCGTGGCGCCATAGAGGGACCTGATCGGCAAGCATGGAGGTGTGCGCAGCGGTGTCCAGCCCGGTTCCTTCGACCCTCCGACGTCGGCCCATCTGGCCATCGCCGAGGCCGCACGGCACCGCTGGAACCTCGATCGCGTGGTCTGGGTCCTGTCGCGTGACCCCCTGGGAAAGGAGAGCGGCGGTCGAACGACCGTGGAGGCCCGGCGGGGCGTCCTCGAATCGGTCGCCGGGGACCTCCCCTGGCTGGAGGTGGAGGTCTCCAATGCAAGGCTCGTGGTCGATCTGGCCTCGGGCTACGACGTGGTGGTCATGGGAGCCGACAAGTGGCACCAGCTGCACGACCCGGGGTTCTACCGGGATGGGCATGGTGACCATGATGGGGATGGCGAGGGTGCCCGAACCGAGGCGAAGCGGGCCGAAACGGCCATGGCCGAGGCACTCAGGCGTCTACCTACCTGCGCCGTGGCACCGCGCGATGGCCTGGAGGTGCCGGCCGAGGTGAAGCTCGATGTTCCCGGATGGGTGGCCCGACAGTCGTCGACGACGGCAGTGGCGAGGGCTCCGTGGATGATGCTCCCCGCCGCCCGGTCATCCGGTCTGTGGACCGGCAGCGGGTAGCCAGCGGAGGAGGCGTTACGCCTGGGTGACCGCACCCTTGTCGGCACCGAGGGCCAGGGCGGCGTACTTGGCCAGGAAGCCCGAGGTGTAGCGGGGCTCGAAGTCCTTCAGGTCGGCGCGGCGCTGCTCGAGGGTGGCCTCGTCGACCAGCAGGTCAATGGTGTGGCTGGCTACGTCGATGAGGATGCGGTCGCCTTCGGCGACCAGCGCGATCGGACCACCGTCCACGGCCTCCGGAGCAACGTGTCCCACGCAGAACCCGTGGGTTCCGCCGGAGAACCGGCCATCGGTGATGAGCGCAGCGTCGCCACCCCTGCCGGCGCCCTTCATGGCGCCGGTAATGGCCAGCATCTCGCGCATGCCCGGACCCCCCTTGGGCCCCTCGTAGCGGATGACCACGATGTCGCCGGGCGCGATGCGTCCCGCCAGCACGGCCTCCATGGCGAGGTCCTCGCCGTCAAACACCCGGGCACGACCATCGAACCGGTCGAAGTCCAGCCCGGCCACCTTGATCACGGAACCCTTCGGCGCCAACGAGCCCCGGAGGATGGCTAGCCCCCCCACGGTGTTGATCGGATCGTCGAAGGCATGGATGACCTCGCCGTCGGGAGCCGGTACGTCCAGCATTGCCAGGTTCTCGGCCACGGTGTGGCCGGTCACGGTGATCTCGTCGCCGTGGAGGATCCCCTCGTCCAGGAGCATCTGCATCACCACCGGCACCCCGCCGATCCGGTCGATGTCGACCATGTGGTACTTCCCGTGCGGCTTCGTGTCGGCCAGATGTGGGACCCGGGCGGCCACCCGGTTGAAATCCTCCAACTCCAGCTCGAGGTCGGCCTCGAAGGCCATTGCCATGAGGTGCAGCACGGCGTTCGTGGAACCTCCAAGGGCCATGACCACGGCAATGGCGTTCTCGAACGCACCGCGCGACATGATCTGGCGCGGGAGGATGCCCAGGCGCAGCAGGTTCATCACGGCGTGGCCGCTGGCGAAGGCGATGTCGGACCGACGGGTATCGATCGCCGCCGCCGAGGCCGAACCCGGAAGCGACATTCCGATGGCCTCACCGACCGCCGCCATGGTGTTGGCCGTGAACATCCCCGCACAGCTGCCGATGGTCGGACAGGCGGCGCGCTCGATCGACAGCAGCTCGTCGTCGTCGATGTCGCCAACGGCGTGGGCGCCAACGGCCTCGAACACGCTCACGATGTCCAGCTTCCGACCATCCGGGTGCTCGCCGGGCATGATCGAACCGCCGTATACGAACACCGACGGGAGGTTGACCCGGGCAGCGGCCATGAGCATTCCGGGCAGCGACTTGTCGCAACCGGCAAAGCTCACAAAGGCATCCAGGCGCTCGGCGTGCATGACCGCCTCCACCGAGTCGGCAATGATCTCACGGCTCACCAGGCTGGCCCGCATGCCCTCGTGACCCATGGAGATGCCGTCGCTGACCGCGATCGTGTTGAACGTGAGGGGGAAGCCGCCGGCCTCGGTCACCCCCTCCTTGCAACGCCTGGCCAGGTCGGCCAACGGCATGTTGCACGGGGTCACCTCGTTCCACGATGACGCCACGCCCACCTGGGACCTGGAGAAGTCGTCCTCGGTCATGCCGACCGCCCTGAGCATGGCGCGCGCAGGCGCCCTGCTGGCGCCGTCCGTGACCTCGTGGCTGCGGGGCTTCATTCCTCCGTGGGTGGCATCAGTCATGGGCGTGAGGTTACGCGGAGCCACGACCCGCCACCCGGTCGGAACCCGATGGCGCAGTGGGGTCCCGGACCTGGAGCGGTCCTACGCTCGCCCGATGGTCGCCCACCCCCGTTTTCGACTCCGCCTGGGGCGCGACGACCGGGAGCTCCTGGGGTTGGCGATACCGGCACTCGGAGCACTCCTGGCCGAACCCCTCTACGTGCTGACCGACACTGCCGTCGTCGGGCATCTGGGCACGGCACAACTCGGTGGCCTCGGGGTGGCCTCCGGCGCGCTCATGTTCGGCTACGGCCTCTGCATCTTCCTGGCGTACGGCACGACCGCAGCGGTCGCCCGGCTGAGCGGAGCGGGCGAACAGCATCGGGCAGCGGAGCAGGCCGTCCAGAGCCTCTGGCTGGCCCTCGGCCTCGGCGTGGTCCTGGCCGTGGTCGGATCCACCATGTCCGACGGCCTCATCGGGATGCTGGGAGCGGAGGGGGAGACGGCCCGCCACGCAGGCACCTACCTGCGGATCAGCCTCCTGGGAGCACCGGCGATGCTGCTGATGCTGGCCGGGGTCGGCTACCTGCGTGGGCTGCGCGACACCGTCAGGCCGCTGTGGGTGGCCGTGGGCACGGCCATCCTGAACCTGGTCCTGGAGCTCGTCCTCGTGTTCGGGCTGGACATGGGCATCGGTGCATCGGCGGCGGCCACCGTGGTCGCCCAGTGGGCCGGCGCCGGCTGCTTCATCATCTGGATCGGCCGCGAGGTGCGTCGCCACGGCGTCCCACTGCACCCCCGACCCGGGTCCATCGTGCGCCTCCTGACGGTCAGCTCGCAGCTCCTCGTACGCAACCTCTCACTCACCGGAACCTTCCTGGTGGGAACCGCCGTCGCGGCCAGGATCGGCGACGTGGAGGTGGCCGCCCACCAGGTGGCGTTCCAGACGTGGATGCTGCTGGTCCTCATGATGGACGCAGCGGCCATCGCCGCTCAGACAATGGTCGGCGAACGCCTCGGCGCCGGCGACACCGCCGCGGCTCGCCGGATCGGCACGAGGACCATCATCTGGTCGGTGGCCGTCGGAGTACTCGGCGGTCTGGTCCTGGCGATATGGCGCGGTGACGTCGCGGGAATATTCACGTCGGATCCCGACGTGGTGGCCGTGGCCGGGTTCCTGCTGCTCCACTCGGCTCTCATGGCGCCGCTGGGTGCCGTGGCCTTCGCACTCGACGGGGTCCTCATCGGGGCGGGCGACCAGCGCTTCATGGCAACGGCCATGGTCGGTGCAGCCGGGCTGGCAATCACCGCAATGGTGGTCGGCCGCATGGCCGACCTCGGCATCGGATGGCTCTGGGCGGCCTTCTGGCTGTTCTTCGCCGCCCGGTCGATGATCCTGGGGCTGCGGTTCCTGGGGGATCGCTGGCAGGTGGTGGGCGCAGAGCGGCCCTGAGAGGTGTCGGCTGTCAGCCGGCTGAGCGTCGGGCCAGCAGTTCGTTGACTGCCCGCCCGTCGGCCTGGCCCCGGGTGGCCTTCATGACCTCGCCTACGAAGAACCCGGACTTCTTCTTGCGTTCCTTGTCGTCGCCCCCTGTGAGGGCGGCCCAGTCGTCGGGATGCTCGGAGATGAGACGGTCCACGATGGCCTCCAACTCACTGGAGTCCATGGCCTCGAACCCCATCTGCCCAGCGATGGCAGCCGGGTCTCCACCGTCGTCCACGACCGAGGCCAGCACCGTCTTGGCCTGTGTGGCGGTCAGGTCGCCTCCGGTCTCCAGCGCGATGAGGGCTGCGAAGGATGCGGCTGTCAGGAGACCCACCCCGTCAGCCAGGTTGTTCTCGACGTGCACCAGCACCCGGCCTGCGTCGGCACCCAGGTCGATCGTGGCCATGGCGAGGTCGTCAAGACCCCGGTCCACGGTCAGGGCGGTAGCTGATATCTCCACGCCGGCAGCCTCGGCCAGGTGGTGGCGCCTATCCCTGGGAAGCATCGGCAGGCCGGCACGGATCTCGGCGATCCACTCCTCGGACGGCTCGACGGGCATCAGGTCCGGTTCCGGGAAGTACCTGTAGTCGAAGGCCTCCTCCTTGGAGCGCAGCTTGTGGGTCCTGCCCTCGTCCTCGTTCCAGTGCCTGGTCTGCTGCTCGATGCGCTCGCCGGCGGTGAGGAGGTCCACCTGGCGGCGGGCCTCGTACTCGATGGCGCGACCCATGGACCTCAGCGAGTTGATGTTCTTGACCTCGCAGCGGGTACCCAGCTCGACCTGGCCCACCGGGCGGACCGACACGTTGCAGTCCACCCTCATGGAGCCCTCCTCCATCTTCCCGTCGGAGGCGCCAATGGCCACGAGGATCGAACGGAGCTCGCTGACATAGGCGCGGGCGTCCTCGGCTCCCCTCAGGTCGGGCATTCCGACGATCTCGATGAGCGGCACGCCGGCCCGGTTGTAGTCGACCAGGGAGTGCCCTGCCTCGTGGATCCGACCCCCACCTCCCACATGCGTGCTCTTGCCCGTGTCCTCCTCGAGATGCGCTCGCTCGATGCCGATCCGACGACCGTCGGCCAGCTCCAACCAGCCCTCACCGTTGATCGGGAGGTCGAACTGTGAGATCTGGAAGTCCTTCGGCATGTCCGGGTAGAAGTAGTTCTTGCGGGCGAACACCGACCGCTGGACCGTGCAGTTCAGCGCCAGGCCGACCCGGATGGCCAGCTCCACGGCACGGCCGTTGAGTACCGGCAACGTGCCGGGCAGGCCCAGCGAGACCGGATCGATGTTGGTGTTCGGCTCTCCGCCGAAGCGGTTGGGCGCAGCGCTGAACATCTTGGTGACCGTGGCCAGCTCGGCGTGCACCTCGAGGCCGATGACCGTCTCCCAGCCGGGGACGATCTCCGGAGCGGTCACGCTCACGATGCCGCTCCGGGCGGTGCGGCCGCCTCGAGCACCGCCGCGGCCCTGAACATGGCCGGCTCACCCATGGCCGGGGCCAGAACCTGCACGCCGACCGGCATTGAGTCGTCTCCCACCCCGAACGGCACCGACATGGACGGGTGGCCGGCCAGGTTCGACGGGATGGTGCAGACGTCGGTGAGGTACATGGTCATCGGGTCCGCGGTCTTCTCGCCGATGCTGAACGCCGTGGTGGGGCTCGTAGGACTGAGGAGCAGGTCGTAGCGACCGTAGGCCCGGGCGAAGTCCTCCACGATCAACGTCCTGACCTTCTGGGACTTGCCGTAGTAGGCGTCGTAGTAGCCGGCCGAGAGGGCGTAGGTGCCGAGCATGATCCTGCGCTTCACCTCGTCACCGAAGCCCGCTGTGCGCGTGGCGGTGTGCATGTCGCCGGAAGTCGGGGCGTCCACCCGTAGACCGAACCGCACGCCGTCGTAGCGGGCCAGGTTCGATGAGGCCTCGGCCGGAGCGAGCACGTAGTAGGCCGACAGCCCGTACACCGTCGACGGGACCGACGTGGTCTCCACCGTGGCCCCGGCGGCCTCCAGCGCTGCAGCTGCCTCACCCAGCCGGGCCTGGACGTCTCCGGCTATACCTTCGAGCCCGTCGCCAGAGAGCTCCTCGATGATGCCGATGCGCATCCCCTCCACGCCCCGGTCCAGCACCGACGTCAGGTCGGCCGGTGCCGCCGGAATGGAGGTGGAGTCGAGCGGGTCGTGCCCGCTGATCACCTCGAGGAGCAGTGCGGCGTCCGAGACCGTGCGGGCGAATGGCCCGATCTGGTCCAGGCTGGATGCGAAGGCCACCAGTCCGTAGCGAGACACCGCTCCGTAGGTGGGCTTGACGCCGACCACGCCGCAGAGCGCGGCCGGTTGGCGGATCGACCCGCCGGTGTCGCTACCCAGCGAGAGCGGCACGAAGCCGGCCGCCACCGCTGCTGCCGAACCGCCCGACGAACCACCCGGAACCTTCGTGGTGTCCAGCGGGTTGCGGGTCACGCCGAAAGCCGAGTTCTCCGTCGAGCTGCCCATCGCAAACTCGTCCAGGTTGGTCTTGCCCACCAGGACTGCGCCAGCGGCAGCCAGGCGTTCCACGACGGTGGCGTCGTAGGGGGGAATCCATCCCTCGAGGATCCGCGAGGAGCAGGTCGTGGGGATCCCACGTGTGCACATGTTGTCCTTGAGGGCGACCGGGACGCCGGCCAGCGGTCCGGGGTCCTCACCGGCTGCCACACGCCGGTCGATCTCGTCTGCGGCGAAGCGCGCCTCGTCGGCAAGCACCACGTTGAAGGCGTGGATCTCCGGCTCACGGGCCGCGATCACATCCAGGTGCTCGTCGACCACTGAACGCGCTGATCTGGCTCCGGACCTGACGGCCTCGGCCATGTGCCGGGCGCTCACCGGCTCTCCCCCAGCACCGGCGGCACCTTGAACTGCGCGTCCTCGACCTCGGGCGCCGCTGCCAGCACCTCGTCGCGGTCGCTGGTCGGGCCGATCACATCGGCCCTGAAGACGTTGACCAACGGCAACGGGTGGGCGGTGGGCGCCACGTCGGCGAGGTCCAGGGCGTCGAGGTCCGCAGCGTGGTCCAGGATGTCAGCCAACTGGACGGTGAAGGCCTCCAGCTCGTCGTCGGTCAGCGAGAGCCTGGCCAGCTCAGCCACGTGGGCAACGTCTCGGGGTGTGATCCGTTCAGTCATCGGGCGGTCACGCTACGGGCTCAACCGGCGCCGACGACGAGGGTGACCTCGACGTCGGGCAGGTAACGCCTGGGCGGAAGTGGATCCTGGGACAGGACCACCAGGCCTGCCCTGTCGATCGGCGTCCCATCGGTGGACCCGGGTAGTCCCTCGACCACCACGTTGCGGAACCCCGCCACCTGAAGCCGGCTCTCGGCCGACGCCAGGGGCAACCCGACGAGTGCTGGAATGGCCCGCTCAGGTGCGCCGAGGGAGACCACGACCCGGACGTCGTCGCCCACCTGCACCTGCGTGCCGGCAACCGGCTCCAGCCTCGAGACACGACCTGCCGTCACCCACTCGTCGTGCTCCTGACCCATGGTCGGAGCCAGCCGGATGGCGATCAGCTCGGCCACCACGTCAGCCGGCATCAGCCCGACCAGGCCCTGGGGCACGAATCGGGGAAGGGGCCCATCCGAGACCAGGAGGTCGACTGCGTCGCCGAGCGGGACGGTGTCAGCCACCGTCAGGACCTCCACGACCAGACCAGCCGCCACGTCCTCACTGTTGACTCCGGTCACCTCTCCAGTGACCAGGCCGACGTCGGCAAGCATCCGACCGGCCTCCGACAGGCTCACACCGACCAGGCCGACCGGTACCGCCAGGCGTTCAGATCCGAGGGAGACCTCGAGCAGGACCGTTTCGCCCGCCGTCAGGCGTGTCCCGGCCACCGGTTGCATGTCCAGCACCTCGCCGATACTGGTGCCGTTGCGTCTGACGTCACGCCTCTCGACGGTCCAGCCCAGCTCGGTCAGCAGCGATCGGGCGCTGTCGCCCGAGGAACCCACGAGGCTCGGCAGGGCCCGCTGGGTGGGCCTACCGGCCTCTCGGACGAGCAGGCCGCCCACGACGGTTCCCACCACCAGGAGGCCGGCCAGGACAATGCCGGTCCATCGACGGCGGGGACCGACCGGTCTCTGCGAGGCGCGTGATGGAGCAATCGGCGTCACCGGCTGGGACGGGAACACGGTCGGTGCGACCCTGTCGGACTCACCGGGCATCGGGGCTGCTCCGACCTCACCGGGACCGACCAGCGGAAGCGGCTCGGGTCGTGCCATGCGTCCGGCGATGTCGAGCAGCATGCGTCCCAACTCGCGCGCTGTGGGGCGGTTCTCCGGGTCGGCTGCACCGGCGTGGGCCACTACGGGGACCAGCGGTCCGAGGGCGTCGGGGATGGGCACGTCCTGACCGATGCGGGCATTCAGGGTGCCCTCCAGGGTGTCGGCCACGAACGGGAGGTGGCCGGTGACTCCCTCGACCATGCAGAGAGCCAGTGCGTAGACGTCGGATCGCCCGTCCAGGACTGCTCCGCTGGCCTGTTCCGGCGAGGCGTAGCGGGCGGTCCCGATTACCCCTCCGCCGCCGTACAGCTCACGGCTCGCCGCCCCGGTGAGCGCCTCGGCCAGCCCGAAGTCGGCGATGCGGAGGCGTCCGTCCTGGCCGAACAGCAGGTTGGCCGGCTTCACGTCCCGGTGGACGATGCCCTGCCTGTGGGCGTGGTCCAGGGCCCGGCAGGCCTCGAGGGAAACCATCAGCATCTGGGATGGGGTGAGGGTGCGGCCCGCCGAGAGAATGCTCCTGAGGCTGCCGCCGCCGAGGTACTCGGTCACCAGATAGGCCTGTCCGTCGACCCCCCAGTCGAATATGGAAACCACGTTGGGATCGGCCAGCGACGCCACCAGGCGGGCCTCGCTCCGGAACCGTTCCACGAACGCCTCGTCACCCACAAGGGACGAGTGCAGGACCTTGACGGCGACCTGGCGACCGAGGGAGAGGTCGTCGGCCAGGTAGACGGTGCCGGAACCGCCGGTTCCGATGGCCTCGCCCAGCCGGTACCGCCCGCCGAGCAGGCGGCCGCCCATGGCCTGCCTCTGGGCGCCAGCCGACCCCGATGCTCGAGTGGGGGCGTTGGCGGAGAACCGGGGATCATCCCCGAACGGTCCGTCGGTCACCCCCTGAGACTACCCGTACCGACCCCGTGGATAACCTGCACCGGTGACCCGCCGCAATGCCCTCGTGATCAGCGTGATGATGGGCGTGGGCGTGGGAATACTGGTCCTGACCGCCCTGCTGCCCACCCGGAATCCCGGCGACGTGTCCGTCGACACGAACCCGGCCATCAGCGAGCTGCTGCCCCCCCGGGGCGACACCGTCCTACCCCAGGCCAACGTCGGTGCGATCCTGACCGCCGGATGGGCCGGCGAGATCCTCCACATCGGCGGAACGGCCATACCGCTGGACCAGCAGCGGATCCAGCAGGCCCTCAACTCGGTCATCTTCCGGCCCGACAAGGGCCTCGTCCTGGACCGCCTGCCGGCCCAGGACGTATGCACCACCGTCCGCTACTGGCCGGTCCGCAACCCTGACCGCACCGCCACCATCGACTGGTGCTTCCGGGTGGACGGCTGAGCCGGAAACCAGACCTGTCGTCCCTGCCTCAGCCGGGCAGCTCTCCGGTGGCCAGCAGGCCTACGAATGCCGCCTCGTCGAGGATCGGCACCCCCAGGTCCCCGGCCCTGGCCGCCTTGGAGCCACCCCCGTCGCCGGCGACCACAGCCGTGGTCTTCGCCGAGACGCTGCCGGGTGACCTTCCACCCCGGGCCACAATTGCCGCCTTCGCCTCGTCACGGCTGAAGCCCTCCAGGGTTCCGGTGATTACAACGGACATGCCGACCAGTACCCGGGGCACATCGGCATCGCCTGCCGGCCCGACGTCGGCAACGAGGTTCACGCCGGCGGTCCGCAGGCGGGCCAGCAGGTCGCCGTTGGACGCCTGTCGGAGCCACCCGTGGACGCTGGTGGCGATGATCGGACCCAGCCCATCGACGGCCTCCAGGTCCTCCAGGGAAGCGGCCTCCAGACCATCCAGGTCACCGAAGGCGGATGCCACCAGGTCGGCCACCGTCGTGCCCACGTGCGGGATGCGCAGCCCGAAGAGCAGGCGCCCCAACGGTCGGGCCCGGGAGTACTCCACCGCACGGCGGAGGTTGCCGACCGATATCTCGCCGAAGCCGTCCATGGCCGCAATCCGGTCGTAGTCCAACGTGAACACCCCGGCCACGTCGTCCAGGAGGCCCTCGCCTACGAACAGGTCGACCCGCTGCTCACCGAAACCCTCGATGTCCATTGCCCCCCGGGATGCGAAGTGCTCGATGCGTCCCCTCACCTGCCCGGGGCAGGCGTGGTTCGTGCAGAACGTGGCCGCCTCACCCTCAGCGCGAGACAGCGGTTCGCCACATTCCGGACACGACGACGGGAAGGTCCAGGCTGGCAGTCCCCGGGGCCGCTCGGCCAGGACGGGACGCACCACCTCCGGGATGACGTCGCCGGCCTTTCGCACCACCACCACATCGCCGGGGCGGACATCCTTCCCACGAACCTGGTCGGCGTTGTGGAGGGTGGCGGCGGCGACCGTGGACCCGCCCACGAAGACCGGCTCGAGGCGGGCGAAGGGGGTGGCCTGACCACCGGGTCCGATGGACACCTCGATGTCGAGCAGGCGGGTGGTCCGTTCCTCAGGCGGAAACTTGAATGCGACGGCCCAGCGGGGCGCCCTGGCGGTGAACCCCAGCAGATCCTGCAGCCCCAGGTCGTCGACCTTTACCACCACGCCGTCGATCTCATAGTCGAGGTCGTGGCGGGACGCCGCCACCCGGTCGATATGGGCAACGACGTCGTCGAAGTCGCCAAAGCGCTCCATCAGCCCGCTCACGGGTAGTCCGAGTGTGGCCAACCAGGCCAGCGTGTCGCCGTGCGACCCCAGCTCGGGCCCGCCAACCACCTCGCCCAGTTGGTAGGCCCAGAACGAGAGGTCCCGGGTGGCCGTCACCGCGGGATCCTTCTGCCGCAGCGAGCCCGCCGCCGTGTTACGAGGGTTGACGTATGCCTTCTCCCCTGCTGCCACCTGGGCGGCGTTCAGGGCGTCGAAGGCCGACAGGCCCATGTAGACCTCGCCGCGCACCTCAAGGACGGTTGGCGCATTATCGGACAAGCGATCCGGTACATCACCGATAGTGCGGACGTTGGCCGTGACGTCCTCTCCCACCCGGCCGTCGCCCCTGGTGGCCGCCTGGACCAGGTGACCATCTTCGTAACGCAGCGAAACGGCCAGGCCGTCGAACTTCAGTTCGCAGACCCAGTCGAGGACCTCGTCAACTCCGGGTTGGTCTCCGAGGCGTCGTTGAACCCGTTCGGACCATGCCCGGAGTTCGTCCACGTCGAAGGCGTTGTCCAGCGAACGCAGGGGCACCCGGTGAATCACCTCGTCGAACGTGGACCGTCCTGCGCTACCCACCAGCAGAGCGGGGGAATCCTCGGTGGCCAGGTTCGGGTACTCGGCCTCCAAGGTCCGGAGCTCCACCACCAGTGCGTCGTAGTCGGCGTCCGGGATCTGCGGATCATCCTCATCGTGGTAACGGTCGAAATGGAAGCCGACCAGGACACGGAGCTCGTCGATCCGGCTCTCAACGTCGCTCATCCACCGATCCTACCGGTAGCCCGATTCACCCTCCGGGCCGACGGGTGCCCGGAACCGACGACCTGTAGGTGGATCCCACGGCCCGTAACCTGAGGTGGTGGCACGCACCTCCCGAGCAGACAGCACGACCCCGCAGAAGGTCGCCGATGTCCGGGTCCCGGGTCGACGCAGCGAACACGCCGTCATGACCGGCCTCCGGGGCGCATGGCTGGTGCTGCCGTTGGCGCTCGGACCGGCCGTGGCCGACGCCCTGCACGACATCTCCACCGGCCCCCGCTCACTGGCATCGGTGGCCCTCTGGGTCCTCTGGGCCATCGGCCTGACGGCCACGCTGATCCCGCTGCCGGTGGCCCTGACGGCCCTGCGGCTGGGCGCCCCTGCGGTTGCCGTCGTAGCGGCCTGGAGCGCCTCGGCCGGTGACGGGGCCATCTCCACGCTGCCCGGGCTACTCATCGCCACGGCGGTGGTGACGACCGCCTTCTCGGCACCTGTGGCCGACCGGTTCGTGGACGGCGCCTCCTACGGCGACGAACGACGCTTCGGACTCCGGGCACCGGGTCCCGTTGTGCTGGTGCTCGGCCCACTGGCCACCGCAGTGGCCATCAGCGGTCTTTCCCTGGGGCCGATGCTGCTGCTCGACGGACGCTGGGTGACCGGAGCCATCGCCACCATCGTGGGTGTGCCGGCGGCAGCCGCAGCCATACGGGCACTCCACCGACTGTCGCGCCGGTGGATCGTGCTCGTGCCCGCAGGGTTCGTACTCCACGACTACCTGGCGCTGGCCGAGCCGACCCTGCTGCAGCGCGCAGGCCTGTTGTGGATCAGGGCGGCGCCGGTGGACACCAATGCGCTGGATCTCACGCAGCAGGCCCGTGGCCTGGCCCTGGAGGTCATGTGCCGCGAACCCCACGACGTGCTCCCGGCCAGCCGGGGCTCCACAGGTGGACGAGCCGTGGAGGTGCGTTCGATAGACGCCTTCCTCTGCTCGCCGTTGCGACCCGACGTGGTGCTGGCCGCCGCAGCCCAACGGCTGCTACCCGTCCGCTGACCGGCGGCTGAGCGGTTCAGGCCCGGCGGGCAATGGAACCGCCCAGGACCTCGTCACCGTCGTAGAACACGACACTCTGGCCGGGCGCCACCTTCATGTGGGGCTCCGACCAGCGCACCACGTCACCGTCCAGCACAGCCGGATCGCTCGAACCGTGGGCGCTGGTCTGCACGAGGACCATCCCGTCCACCGGAGCATCCGCCCACGAGAAGGACTCCACCGGCGTGGTGTCCACCATGAGGTCCCCAACCGGTCCGACCGTCACCGTTGCGCCGGCCACGTCCACGTCCACAGCGAAACGCGGTCCGACTCCCCCGGCCAGGGCCATTCCACGTCGCTGCCCGATGGTCACCAGTTCGACGGCGGACACAGAGCCCACCTCGGCGCCGGATCCGTCCAGCACCCGACCGGGCGTGACGGCGATGCGCCGGCCCAGGAAGTCCTCCCGGCCGTGCTGGCGGGTGATGAAGCAGACGTCCTGGCTGTCGGGCTTGTCCGCCGTCCGGAGGCCCAGGGCGGTCGCCCGGCGGCGTACCTCGGCCTTCGTCAGGTCGCCGATCGGCAGGATCAGGCCGGCCAACTGGTCCTGGTCCAACATGTTCAGGACGTATGACTGGTCCTTGCCGGCATCAGCGGCCCGCGCGATACGGCGCGTGCCGTCGGGCCTCTGCACCACGCGGGCATGGTGGCCAGTGGCCAGCAGCCCGAAGCCCAACGCTCCGGCACGATCCATGAGACGACCGAACTTGACATGACGATTGCACTCGATGCACGGGTTCGGGGTCCTGCCGGCCGCATGGTCGGCCACATATGGGCCCACGACCATCGCATCAAAGTGATCACCCAGGTTGAAGACGTGGTGGTCGATGCCGAGGGCGTCGGCCACACGTCTCGCATCATCCACGTCCGACACGGCACAGCAGCCTGAATCCGACTCGCCGCCCCAGAGCCGGAGGGTCACGCCCACGACCTCGTACCCGGCCTCCAGCAGGAGCGCCGCTGCCACCGAGGAGTCAACCCCGCCCGACATGGCCACCATCACCCGTGTCGGTCCGGTCCGGGCGGTCATGTCGGTCCACCGACAGGGTCGTGCCGGCGGAGCCTGGACACCGCCGACGGGATCACCGCCAGGGCGTGGTCCACGTCACCGTCATCAGAGGCGTGGCCCAGCGAGAGCCGCAGGGATCCCAGCGCCGAGCCCCGCCCGACGCCCATGGCGGCCAGCACGTGGCTTGGCTCCTGGGCCCCGCTGGCACACGACGATCCGGCACTGGCCGATATCCCATCGCGTTCCATCAGGAAGAGCAGGGACTCGCTCTCGATGCCATCGAACCAGAGGTGGGCCACCGCCGGCGTACGCGACGTGCCGACGGGGACGGTTGTGTGGCTGCCCGACACGGCAGCCAGCAGACCGGCCTCGAGACGGTCCCTGAGTGCGCCCACACGCTGCAGCGTGGCAGAGCGATCCGCCACCACGAGGCGGGCCGCCTCGCCGAGGCCCACGATGGCGGGCACGTTCTGCGTGCCGCTGCGCCGTTCGCGCTCCTGGCCGCCGCCGCGCAGGACTGGAGCCAGCGGCACGCCGGATCGCACGACCAGGGCGCCGGCCCCTTTCGGTCCGCCGAACTTGTGGCCGGTCAGGCTGACAAGTCCTGCGCTCCGACAGGCCTCCGTGAGATCCATCCAGGCAACGGCCTGCACGGCATCGGTATGGAGTACCGCATCGGGGGCGGCCTCGGCCAGCAGCGCAGCGACAGATTCCAGGTCGTTGACCACCCCGGTCTCGTTGTTGGCCAGCATCACCGACACCAGCCCGATCCCGTCCACCGACGAAAGAACCTCGGCCAGGGCTCCGAGGTCTATCCGACCACCCTCATCGGTCGGAACCACGATGCCACCCGCATCGGCCACCGGGGCCAGCACCGCGGGATGCTCGACAGCGCTGCACACGGGCAGGCAGCCGGTGGAACGCACCACGCCGTCCACGGCCAGGTTGTCGGCTTCCGTGCCGCCGCTTGTGAAAACCACCTCGCCCGGCTGTGCGCCCACGAGGGCGGCCACGAGGTCACGTGCATCGTCAATGGCGCGCCGGGCGGCGCGCGCCACTGCATGGGAACCCGATGGGTTCCCGGGGTGCTCGGCCAGCCACGGCAGCATCGCCTCGACCACCTCTGGCCGGGCCGGCGTGCTGGCCGCATGGTCCAGGTAGACGCCATCCATGGGTCCGAGGCTACGACCCAGCCGGTTGGCAGCCCCACCGGCTCAGGTCAGACTGCCACCATGGACGGATACCACGAGAGCACCTACGGAGACCGCTACGCCGAGGTGTACGACGACTGGTACAGCGGCGACGGTGAAATGGCCCTCACCCAGTTCGGCACCCCGACCGACGTCGCCGACCGGGTGGCGGCCCTCGCTGGGAACGGTCCGGTCCTGGAACTCGGCGTCGGCACCGGGCGCCTGGCCATGGCGCTGGCCGACCGCTCCCTGGACGTGACAGGTCTGGACGCATCCGGCGCCATGCTGGATCGCCTGCGGGCCAAGCCGGGATCGGAGCGCCTGACCCTCCTGCAGGGTGACATGGCGGCTCCTCCGGGCCTGGCTGATGACACGTTCGCCGTCGTCCTCGTCGGCTTCAACACCTTCTTCAACCTGACGACGGCCGACGCCCAGGCGGCGTGCATGTCCTCGGTGGCCCGGCTCCTGCGGCCGGGCGGTCGCCTGGTGGCCGAGGCGTTCGTGTTCGACCCGGAGAAGGCTCAGAACGGGGTCTCGGTTCGCCACGTGGGCCTGGACAGGGTCCTGCTGGACGTGGTGCAGGTCGACGAAGGCGAGCAGGCGATCACCGGCCAGCGCATCGAGATCACCGAGACCGGAAACCGGCTCTTCCCATACGTGCTGCGCTACGCCGCCCCCGACCAGATGGACGCCATGGCAACGGCGGCGGGGCTACGGCTCGAGGACCGCTGGGAGGACTGGCACGGCACCGCCTTCCACGACGGGTCGCCCGCCCACGTGTCGGTCTGGTCAAAGCCGTAGGCCGGATCGCACCGACCCGCCTCGGGTTCAGTCGGCCCGACTGGCCAGGACCGGCAGGTCCAACGGCGGCCGGTTGCTTCGCTTCAGTTCGGAGAAGGTGGAGAACCGGCAGAGCGTGAGGGTGGCGTCATAGAGCTCGAGGCACTCCTCATCGGTGTCGGGCACCGCCGAGATGACCGGCCCGAAGACGGACGGCCCATCCGGGGGCCCGAAGGTGATGATCGGTGTGCCGACGTCCCGACCCGTACGGCCCACGGCCTCCTCTGTCTCTGCACGCAGCACGTCGTCGAACGACCGGTCATCGGCTGCCCCGGCATGGCCGGGGTCGAAGCCCGCTCTCGTGAGCACCTCCTCGAGGTGCCCGGCCGTTGCCACGTGCTCCATGAAGTGGGCGCCGGGTTCCGACTCGTGGGACCACATCGTCTCGCCGAACGCCTCGTAGAGCGCGCCCATGGCGGCGTCACCCTCATCAGCGCGGACCGAGGCGGCCACCCGGAGCATCCGACGGCCCCGCTCATGCGGCGCCCGCTTGCCCTCGAGGGAGTCGGCGTCGTCGTAGCGCTCCTCGTTCAGGATGGCCAGGTTGATGAAGCGCCACCTGACGGTCAGGCCCCGCACCTGCGCAACGCGGCGGATCCAGCGGGAGGTCTGCCATGCGTACGGGCAGATCGGATCCCAGAAGAACTCAATGTCGGCATGCTCTGTCATTACAGGATCGTCGCCCACGCGGGGCATCAGCCCAGCAGCGGGTCCATCCACTGCCCAGCCGTCCAGACGCCGGCGGCCAGGAAGGCCACCAGCAGGCCGTAGAGCACCGACGTACCCACGATGGGCCGGAACCGTCGCCGGTCGGATGAATCCAGCAGCCACGCAAGCAGCGCACCGCCGACCAGGCCACCCAGGTGGCCGCCGATACTGATCCCGGGGCGACCGAATGTGAACACCAGGTTGACAACCACCAGGCCACCCAGGCCGGTGTGCCACGGGTTCACACCCCGGCGCATCTGGTGGACGACGGTTGCGGCCATCAGGCCGAACACGGCACCCGATGCCCCGACCGTCAACGACATAGGCGCCAGGAGCATCACGCCCAGCGAACCGGCCGCCAGCGAACCCAGGTAGAGGCCCACGTAGCGGACCGGCCCATGCAGTTGCTCGAGCTGCTGGCCGAGCATCCAGAGCAGGAACATGTTGAAGACCAGGTGGAGGAGGCCGCCGTGGAGGAACCCGCCGGTCACGAGACGCCACCACTCTCCGGAGGACACGCCCACCACCGCATCCATGCCGACGTACGGCGCCCACCCACCGAGGAGGCCGTGGTCGCCGGTGATCGAACCACCGCCGGATGCGAAGCGGTTGTAGATCCTCGAGCCTGTTCCACCGGCCAGCACCATGAGAGCGAAGCCGGCCAGGTTCAGGCCGATGATGACGCTCGTGGCGTCGCGACCCGACCGGGCGGGAATCCCCAGCCCTCCTGCCGATGGCGCCGAACGAGGAGAGAACCGCTCGGAGGACCTGGGTGCCAGGCACTCGGGACAGTGGAATCCGACCGATGCGGAATGCATGCAGCGGGCGCAGATCCGCCTGTCGCAGCGCTGGCAACGGACGCCGGCCCGGTTCTCAGGATGCCAGTGGCAGGCCTCGGCATCCGGCGGAGAATCCATTTACGAACCGTAGCGGCCGGGCCTTCTGACCCCTGTGCGCCCCGGATGGCACACGTGGCACGGAGCCCGGGCCCCTACCGGTACTCAGAGACGGACGATCACCGTCGCACAGCCGGGGTCGGTCACCCATGCGAAGAACAGCAACTGGGGCTCACTGCGGGTGGTGGTGGCGTGTCGAACGCCCGTGTCATGCAGGATGACCGTCCCCGGCCCGTGGGTCGACCACTCGTCGCCCTTCTGCCAGTCAGCGGTGCCGGCGAGCACCCAGTAGACCTCCACGGCCTTGTGGACATGCGGCGGGTAGGTGATGCCCGGACCCTGTAGGACCATTCCGGCGAACACCTCGTTACTGAGGTAGGCGGGCGTCGCCGCACCTCCCGAGATGGCGTCGTAGGCGGCGCCGATGACCGGCGAGTAGGCGTAGCCAAGCCGCATGGCGTCCATGTCCGGCTCCCCTGCGTATTCGGGGTAGGGCGCTGCCCAGGAGGTCCGGGGTGCGATCATCCGGGCCAGGTCGGCCGCCGGCCCCACCCCCGTCTCCAGGGTGACAGCCAGGTGCTCGTCCACCACCGGAAGGGTTGTCCGGCGCTGCTCCGGCGCAGGTACGACCCCACCCAGAGCATCGGCCAGCAGGGCCATCGGCCGCACCAGTTCGAAATGGTCGCCACCTTCCGCCATGGCGAAGCGGTGCAGGGCGGTAAGGAAGGGGTCCTCCATGGCGCGGAACCTAGACCCGTGGGCCGACAGGACGCCAGTGACCCGGTGGGGCTGGTCAGCCCTCAGCAGCCGCTGAAGGTGGCCTTACCCGGACCGTGCTCGAAGAACGACTCCACGCCGTGTCGTGCGTCCTCGGTCTCGAAGACCTCCATGAACAGGTCGAGCTCGAGGTCCACTCCGCACGCCGTGGACATCTCAATGCCCTCGTCGATGGCCCGCTTGGCCGCCCGGATGGCCACCCGGGGTCCAGCGGCATAGCCGGCCGCCAGGACCAGTGCCCGGTCCACGAGCTCGTCGTCGGGCACCACCTCGTCGGCCAGACCCAGTTCCAGGGCCTCGGCGGCGTCCACCTGGGCACCGCCCCAGATGAGTCGCTTCGCCGTCGACCTGCCCACCAGACGGGTCAGGCGCTGGGTGGCGCCCCCACCCGGGATGATTCCGAGGAGCACCTCGGGCTGGCCGAACACCGAGCGATCCCCCAGGATTCTCAGGTCACAGCACCAGGCCAGCTCGGCGCCCCCCCCAAGGGCCAGGCCGTTCACCGCAGCGATGGTGGGACACGGGATCCGCTCGACCGCGGCGAACGCCGATCGGAACGCATTGGCCTGGGCGCCACGCAGGGCCGGGTCGGCGAACCCTGCAAGCTCGGCGCCTGCAGCGAACATGCGGCCCGCTCCGGTGATGACGACGGCTCCCGGGGGATCCTCACTGCAGGCCAGGGCCAAGGCCTCGATCTCGTGGAGCAGCGCTGCGTCCAGGGCGTTCACCTTTGGTCGATCAAGGGTGGCCAGGACCACCCCGTCGTCACGTCGGTCGATCCGGAGGAGGGGCTGGTCTGTCGGTTCGGTCACC
>Ga0209089_10001324_pt1 | contig 22570 bp, 20 predicted proteins | sample ArcticOcean_MG_C_FD_187431 | JGI IMG/M metagenome (GOLD analysis project Ga0209089, IMG submission 187431) | Marine microbial communities from western Arctic Ocean - ArcticOcean_MG_CB2_150 (SPAdes) (version 2) | ecosystem: Environmental > Aquatic > Marine > Oceanic | place: Arctic Ocean: Canada... | reverse complement strand
CACAGGGTCCTTTTCACCATACTTCTTAAACAGCCGCTTGAGGAACAGCGGCTCCATTACAAACAGGACCAGCATGAAGATGACCCACACCAGTGTCATGGCGTGAAGCAACCCTTTGCCATTCGAACTGAGCTGCTGTTCCAGCGTTACGGGATAGACGGTCAAGTGCACTGCCGTCACAGGCTGAGTGAACAACAGGAAAAATCGGGCCGTGAATTGCCTGGGCGCCAAAAGAGGGTTTAATGCTGTCGGAATTCCGAACGTGTCTGCGCAGAGCGGTGACCCTTGCTCATCCTTCCAGCAGAAGCTGCCCTGTCCAGAGGCCTGCTTGACTCCAGAAATCTCCAACAACGCTGGAGGAGGATATGGGCCTTCGATAGCAGCAGGCAATGGCGTTGCAGGTTTCTGCGGTGGAGCTGGTACGGGCGGGACCAAAGGCGCTATTGCAGGCACTCGCGTCGCAGCGTTCAGCGATGGCGATGTGTTGGGCGTAGCCGCAAGATCAGTTCCTGGCCTGATGATTTCAGCGCTGCAGGACCGAACAAGGGCAACCAAGATAATCGTGCCAGTTGCGAATGTCCGAATCATGTGTCTGAGCTCCCAATACTCACTTAGGCGCTTTCATGACCTTGTAAGCCTGCAAATTTCCTTTGACGAGGCTCCTTACACCTGTGTCGATCAGCCGTGGACGATAATTGCGCCTTCGGGACGCCCACGTCACCGTCAGTCTACCGCAGCCAATTTGAATCCCAAACTCTATTCCACGCAACTTGCGAACATGCGTTTCGTTGACTTAGAATTAAGGTATCGATAGCATAGCCGACGCATATTCCGACAGGCAAACTACGTGAGATACGCCGAGATAGCAGTTGACGCCCCCACAGGCCCAAAAAAGACCTTCAGTTACTCCATACCTGAAGGTCTTCAAATACAGCCCGGCCATCTGGTCAAGGTACCTTTCGGCCCCCGCAGCCTCCAGGGCATCGTCATGTCCATATCGGATGCTCCGCAGGTGGCTGAGACCCGTGACATCCACGACGTGGCCTTTGAGCAGCCAGTTATCGATGAGTACCGTCTAAAGTTAGCGGCCTGGACCAGCAAATACTACCTCTGCTCTCTGTTCGAGGCGATATCGCCCATGCTACCCCAAGGCGGCCGCGTTCGTGGCAACACCCTACTATCGCTAACCGCCCAGCCAGAAAACACCGATGCTGCCTTTACCCCATTCCAGAGCCGCGTACTGACCTACCTGCAAAAGAGATCACGGGTCAGCCAGGAACAGTTGGTAAGGGCAATGGGAGAAGGTGCCAGGACCGCAGTGTCCGCTCTGGAGCGCCGAGGCGTGCTGACCCGTCATGCAGGGCCGCTGGAGCCGGGCGTTAAAGCCAAGTTCCGCCACATGGTTTTCGCATCGCCTGCTGCCCGCGGTGAAATCCTCCAATGGCTAAAGGAACCGAACAACCGGGCTCACCGCCAGATGGAACTGGCTCAGGCCCTGCTAAACGCCGCAGAGCCTATGGACATTGCTGCAGTCCGAAAGCAGTACGGCCCTGCTTCTGTGAAGTCGTTGATGGAACGGGGCTGGCTGGAGAAGGTGGCAGTCCAGGTAGACCGGGACCCGCTGGAAGGCAGGACCTTCCCGACAGCCTTGCCAGTTACGCTCACGCCGCAGCAGAGCGACGTAGCCAAGGACATTCTCCACTCACTGGAACGGACATCAGGTCGACCAGACACGTACCTGCTGCAGGGCGTTACGGGCAGCGGCAAGACGGAGGTCTACCTCGATGCCGTGGAGCACTGCCTGTCTCTGGGAAAACGCGCCATAGTGCTGGTGCCGGAGATTGCGTTAACCTACCAGACCATAGAGCGATTCGCCTCCCGCTTCCCGGGCAACGTGGCGGTGCTGCACAGCGGCCTCACTCAGGGCGAGCGCTTCGACCAGTGGTGGAAGGTGCGCAACGGCAGGTACGGTGTGGTCGTAGGCTCCCGTGGCGCTGTTTTTGCCCCTCAGCCGGACCTTGGCATCATCGTCATCGACGAAGAGCATGAGTGGACTTACAAGCAGGGCGACGCCCTGCCACGATACCACGCCAGAGAGATCGCCACCGCCATATGCTGCCTGACCGGTGCAACGCTACTTTTGGGCAGCGCTTCGCCTGACCTGTCTTCCTACCACAGAGGCCGCCGGGGGGCCTATAAGCTCCGTCTCTTAACTGATCGAGTTGCCTCAATGAAGGATACCTCTGAATTGCCAAAGGGAGCGCCGTCTGCAATTCCACTAGCGTCGGTGCAGATCGTCGACATGCGCGCGGAGCTTCGTGAAGGGAATCGCGACATCTTCAGCAGGCCACTTATTGAGGCGATGGAGGAGTGCATGGGCTCTGGACAGCAGATGATGCTCTTCATCAATCGCCGGGGATCTTCGGCCTACCTTCAGTGCCGCAACTGTGGTTTCAGTTTGCGTTGCCGAAGCTGCGATGTTCCCATGACGTTCCACAAGAGGGCCGAGCGACTGCTTTGCCACTACTGCGGAAACAGGCGCATTCCCCCGGACCAGTGTCCTCAGTGCCTCGGTTTCAGAATGAGCTATTACGGAGTCGGCACCGAGGGAGTCGCTGAGCGTCTGGCCGTGCAGTTTCCCGGCGTCGAAGTGCTGAGATGGGACAGGGACACCGCCAACACTCCCAAAGGCCACGAGGATATCCTGACCCGATTTCGGTCGGGCGAGGCCCGCATTCTGGTCGGCACGCAGATGATCGCAAAGGGCTTGCACTTTCCGTCTGTAACGCTGGTTGGCGTTGTCTCCGCTGATGTGGGGCTAAACGTGCCGGATTATCGCGCAGGGGAGAGAACGTTTCAGTTGCTATGCCAGGTGGCGGGTCGCGCAGGCCGTGGTGACCAAGAAGGCAAGGTGATTATCCAGACCTACCAGCCGGACAACTACGCCATAAAGGCCGCCGCCTCTCAGGACTACCAGGACTTCTACAACGAAGAGATGGCGTTCCGTCGGGACCAGTCGCAACCGCCCTATAGCAGGCTGATCCAGCTGATGCACGCAGGCACCAACCGGGCAAAGGTCGAAGAAGAGGCAATACGCCTTTCTAAAGAGCTCCAGTCAGCGCAGGAGGAGTGGGGCCTGTCAGATACGGACGTGGTAGGGCCCGCGCCGGCCTGGCCTGCTATGTTGCGAGGGCATCACAGGTGGCACATCATATTGCGCGGCCCCAACCCCAGATCTCTTTTGGACAAGATCACCATACGCAAGGGTTGGGCAGTCGATATCGACCCAGTGTCACTGTCGTGATTTCCAATATTTTTATATAACTCATAAATAAGAAAAGGGACAGGGCATAAAGCCCCGTCCCTTTTCTTTACACCCTGTATAGTGCCTAAAGGTTGAACTGCGGGTCCATGTAGTTCTTTTCTTTAGAGTAAACCTGCAGTCGGCCTCTGGTGCTATCGGTGATGATGAGGTTGTCGTCATCGTCGATGGCAATGCCAACGGGTCGATTGAACAGCCCAAGCTTGGACTTGTCCTTAACCCTGCGATAGGCCTTCATGGCGTCTGGGTTAGCATTGATGACTTCGGCGGCCCACTTCGAGAACTCCACCGCGTCGCCAACAAGCTGGGTTATGACCGTGCCATCAGCCTCAAATATCTTGATGAGCTTATTGCCCCAGTCGGAGACATAGACATCGCCTTCGCTGTCCACAGCGACATCTGATGGATGGTCCATTGCGGCACCAGGTCCACCGGACTCTTCTCCGAAGGTTACCAGGTGGGTGCCGTCTGGCGAGAACTTCTGTGCTCGGTTGTTCCCCCAGTCAGCGACATAAATGTCACCAGCGGAGTCGACACAGATTCCCCAAGGCCTGTTCAGCTGGCCTGGCCCACTGCCTTCGCTACCGAAAGCAGATATGAAGTTTCCGGACTTGGTGAACTTCTTAATCTGACCGGTGGCGGCCTCTACGACCAGAAGGTTCTGGTCGCCGTCGAAAGCGATACCAGAAGGGCTCTGAAGCCCGCCTTCGCCATCCCACTCGCTGGCCAATAGGCCATCGGTATCGAAGATCTTGATAACCTTCTCATACTCGTCTGAGCAAAAGACGTTGCCTTCGCTGTCCACAGCCAAGCTACCAGGGAAAGTTAGCTGCTCACGGCCAAAGTCACCAATGAACCGTTCGTCCATGGTTACCTTACCGATTCGCTTGTTAGGTGCGACAACGCCGCCAGCGCCGTCGTTGCCTCGGCTCAAAACGTAGAGCACTCCATCGGGGGCTACAGCTACGTCGGTAGGCTGAGTAAACCCGTTGCCCGCCGCCGCGTTCCTACCGATGGTATGACTATAGTTCCAGGTGCGACCCGCTACAGTCGTTGTTAACATCATTCCACCCCTAAAATCTGGATTAGGCGCCCGCTTTGTCGGCGGGCGCCTTTTGTTCGTAATTGCTAATCAATCGCTAAGACCTATGGCCTTAGACCTTGATGAATTTTGGCTGCTCAAACTGGCCGTTTACAATATCAGGAGCATCCATTTCCATCCAGTCTTCTAGAATGGTGGAGTAAACACCACGGTAATCCTGATTCGGTACCATGTCGCCCTGCTCTAGGGCCTCGGCACGGGTCTCTGGGTACTCGCTGTAGTATCCGCCCTTAACCCGGGGGCCCATGGCGAATGCAACACCAGCTGCTCCGTGATCGGTTCCGGAGCCGTTGTCGCGGACTCGGCGGCCGAACTCAGAGAACATGAACATTACTACGTTCTCGTCGGCGTTGTGCTCGCGAAGGTCGTCCCAGAAGTCTGCGACTGCCTCGGAAACCTCTGACCACAGCTGCGCGTGCGTTGCTGCCTGCGCGGCGTGGGTGTCAAAGCTGCCGTGGCTTGTGTAGAACACTCGCGTGCCTACATCAGCAGTGTGGATCATAGCGATGTCCCTTAGCTTGTGAGCTATGAGGCTGCTGCCGTACTCCACGCTGGACTCGTACTTCTTAGGGGCTACCTTCAGAATATCGGCACCCTTGAGTGCGTCCAGTCCGGTCTGGCCAAGATACTCCATGACCTGTCCGGTGCCAACCGCGGGGCCGTACATATTTGCGAACCTTTCCAGGATCTGAAGCCTCTGCTGCTCCTGCTCGATGTTGGTGAGTAGGCCATAGTTGGCCAAGTCCGCAACAGATGCGACGGATACGCCAGGTGCGACCAGCGCTCGAGGAAGCGCCATGTCCACGTTAACGCCGGTTACTGGGTTCTCGCCATTCGGGTCGAGATTTTTAAGCGCTCGGCCAAGCCAGCCCTCAGTTCCAACAGTGTCTGGCTCGCATGTGTGCCAGATGTCCATGGAACGGAAGTGTGACCTGGGTGAGTTCGCATAGCCAATGCCGTGAATGATGGCCATGTCGCCGCTGTCGAAGATGTCCTTCATCGGGCCCATCGCAGGATGCATGCCTAGCTTGTCATCCAGTTTTAGGACTCGCTCTTCGGGAATCTGAAGCGTCTTTCGGTTATCATAATAGTTCGAGTCGGTATACGGAATTATTGTGTTGAAGTAGTCGTTACCACCAGTCAGCTGAAGTACAACTATAACCGGGGCCTTCTTGTCTACCGTTGTCATTCATTCCTCCTTTTTAGGTAACTGGGCCCGGCTACTAACAATGAGCCAAGCCTAATTTTCTCATCTGAATTGCTTAGCCGAACTGGTACTCCCTGGTGGAACCAATCAGGGCCAACATGTCGCCTGTACGTCGGGCGGAATCCTCGGGACTGCCTTCCCAGTTGATATCGCCTTCGGTCTGCGCCTGAGAGACCAATTCCTTGCGGGTATTATCCGACACAGGAAGAGGACCCATCTGATTCAGGCACTGCTCGACGAAATCTGCCGGAGACATTACCGGTCCATTGGAGCCCGAGATGCGCTCAACGATTCGCTTTACGCCTGGAAGGCTCGTGTCGCTGACCCGGTCTGCGACGAAGTTGACACGCTTCACAAGGGAACCGCTGTTGATCCACTCATGACCCGTATGCCAGCCTTCAACGCTGGGTGGATCCAAGATTTCTTGGCCCATGTAGCCAGGCTCACGCGCCATGGCTTCCAGTCGGGGATCAGGGCCGCTCAGGTCGCCGGTCATCCTGAGAGTGCCAACCACAACCTCGACGGGGTTCCTAACCTTCTTGTAGGCGGCCTCTTTAAAGAAGTCCGAGTTAAACATAAGGCGTAGAACAGGCAGAATCTCATAGTTGCTGTCCACAAGAGTCTTTGCCATAAGTTCAACCGCAGCAGGATTCTTGGGAGGATCGATATGCCACGCTGGAACCTGCTCCTCGTCTTCTACGAAGAAGTTATACAGGTGTCGAGCAATGAACTTGGCGCAGGCTGGCTGCTTCAAGATAATATCGATGATGTCTTCGCCGTTGAAGTTTCCGACTTCACCAAGGAATGTCTTTTCGGTGTCGTCGTGGTCTTCAGCACGATACTCGTACGTCCAAGCATGTCGTCCGTATGGGAACCGAGGCATCTTGGCGCCGATGGTCCACCCTGTGAATGCCCTTGAGCACTCGTAAACGTCCTTTTCTGTGTAGTTGCCCTGACCGAGAGCGAATAGCTCTAGAAGCTCTCGTCCCCAGTTCTCGTTAGGTGCAGCTTTGTGGTTCTCGTTGTTGTCCAGCCAGTAGATCATCGCGGGGTCGCTGGCAATCTTTACAAGAAGGGTCCTGTAGTTGCCCATGCCCTCGTCGCGGAACATCTGGATCTGGTCGAGCAGATGGTTGCAGTTGTCAACCTTGGCGTTGCCGGTAGCAAACACATGGTGCCAAAACAGCGCAACCTTCTCCTGAAGTGGTCGCTTGGTATTCACCATCCAGTAAAGCCAGTTGGCCTGACCTGGAATTGCGGCTCCACCAGGCACCTCAGTAATCGGGTGATATCGGTAGAGGGTATAGTCGTCAACGGGCTCCTGGCTCTCGTAGTTAAGAAGCTTCTCGACGGTGGCCTCGTATCCATCCTCAGCCATCGCTTCAATCTCATCTCGAGTGCTGCCAAAACCCGCACGCCTCATTAGATGCGAAAATAGAGCAATATCTTCTTTAGTGGCCATGCATGTCCTCCTTCCTATTAATTGTTTGACTGTATTTAGTTCCCGTCTTTGCACTTTCTGCAACTGCGACAAGCATCAGGTACGCGTCACCTCCTTCCCCACTAGTCTTCTCAGATGAAGCGGAGGTAAGAGGTTCGCCCTGACAATCTGGGCACACACCGTAAAAGTCCACACGGTGGCGCAGAATACGGTATCCCGTGGAGTTCGAAATATCCTCGAAAGGATCCTTCAACTCCGCGATATCCAGATCTTCCACTTTTTCACACACCTCACATACGAGGTGGGGATGAGATCTGGGAATACGTCCATCGTAACGGTTGGATGCGCCGCTAAATTCAATCTCCAAAACCTGTCCGGTGTCCTTTAGCAGCTCAATAGTGTTGTAAATGGTAGCCAGGCTTGTGCCAGGGAAATAACGCTTTACTCCCTCGTGAATTTCACTCACTGAAGGGTGGCGATCACTGGCGAGGAGCACTTCAAGAAGCTGCTCCCGTCGTGGAGTCATGGTAACGCCTTTATCACTAAGCGCTGCCTTCATTTCGCTAAGCCTAGTCTTCAGGACTGCGCTCAGCATTGTAATTTCACCACTAGATATAGCTCTCTCTGTGAAATTTCCCACGAATTAGAATGATTCTAAAACAATATTTAAGGTAAGATAATAGAACGCACAATAAAAGTCAAGTATGGTTTTATCTATGAATTACATTATCACCCTTGTCCCTACTTAGACTGTAAAACAAGGTCTGGCGGCCGACAGGACTGGGAGCGATTTCAAAGGCTCATCAGCTCCGGAAATAAGAACTGTTTTGGTTGTCCAATTTCTACGTCGGGGCACTGATAATTACATTGCCTCTGAACATCACCAAATTCAGCGTTGACCGCCTTGTAATACTGTCCATATAATCGATTAAGACCTAGCTTACGATCGGCCCCATAAGTGGCCCTTGGTTCGCTAAAAAGGACCGCTAAATGGTCGTTTGCTGGGCACCGCCACAAGGAGATGCGAATGTCGATTCAACCTGTCATTCTGGCCGGGGGCTCCGGCACCAGGCTATGGCCTCTGTCCAGGGAGCTTTACCCCAAACAGTTCCTCCCTCTTCTGGGGGAGCGTTCCCTTCTGCAGGAAACTTTGGGAAGGCTTGAGGGCCTGCCGAACGTCGCAACGCCCATAATAGTGTGCAACGAAGAACATCGATTTCTGGTAGCCGAGCACCTGCGCCAGATGGACCTTTCTCCCAGAGCCATAGCGCTGGAGCCGACGGGACGCAACACAGCGCCTGCCCTCACGCTGGCCGCACTTATACTAGGCAGCGAGCCCATTTCAGGAGAAGACTCAGGCCAAACAACAGACGACAATACCGTTATGTTGGTTATGCCAGCCGACCACGTTATCAAGGATGTCCCTGCCTTCCAGCATGCGCTAATAAGCGGAGCAAAGCTGGCTTCTGCTGGCAACCTGGTGACCTTCGGCATCGTGCCAACCAGCCCAGAAACGGGTTACGGCTACATCCACAAGGGGGACAAGAACGGCACGGCGTTCCAAGTAGCAGAATTCGTGGAGAAGCCAGATCAGGACACTGCAGAAAAGATGCTGGCTTCCGGAGAGTACCTATGGAACAGCGGCCTCTTTATGATGACACCGTCCGTTTGGCTTGATGAGTTAGAACGACAAAGGCCTGATATCGCCAGCGCTTGCCGGGCCGCTCATGCTGCTAGCAACCTGGATGGCGTTTTCTACAGGCCTGATACAGACCTCTTTTCCGCGTGCCCATCCGAGTCTATAGACTATGCCGTCATGGAACAGGTCGGAGTGACGAGTGGCAGCAACTCTTCAGAATGTCTGGCTGTGCCCTTAGACGTAAGCTGGTCAGACCTCGGGACCTGGTCCGCCCTGTGGGGGGAAGGCTCCAAGGATGCAAAGGGCAATGTTATTCAGGGCGACGTGTACGCACACGACTCCATGGAAGACTCACTGCTAATAAGTCAGAGCAGAATGATAGCGGCGGTTGGCCTAAAGGACGTCATTGTCGTGGAGACATCCGACGCTGTCCTAGTAGCCCACAAGAACAGCGTGCAGGATGTTAAGGAGCTGGTCACTCGATTAAACAAAGATGAACGGCCCGAGCAGCATAACCATCGCAAAGTACACCGGCCATGGGGCACCTACGAAACGGTGGATGTCGGCAGTCGGTTCCAAGTAAAACGCCTCTCTATTAAGCCGGGCGCCGCGCTCTCGTTGCAGATGCACCACCATAGAGCAGAGCACTGGGTAGTGGTTTCCGGCACAGCGAAGGTCACTTGTGGCGACAAAGAGTTCCTTTTAACCGAGAACCAGTCCACATACGTTTCTGTAGGTGTGCAGCATCGCCTGGAAAACACTGGCACCATTACCACCGAGATTATTGAGGTGCAGACGGGCAGTTATCTCGAAGAGGACGACATAGTTCGATTCGAGGACCGCTACAATCGGCATAACAGCAGCTGATTGAGACCAAAAGAAGACAACCTATCCGCCATACAAAAATAATGATTATTCATAACAATTACTTCATTCCGGCAACACCGGGAGTTACAATAAATCAGGCTCGTGTAAGCCAATTTCGCATCGAATATTCTGAAATGATCTAAGTGGTGTTAATGACGCAGTCCAGCCTTCCCCCGTCCGAAGTCCCTATGCTCCCGGCACGTACCTTATTGGGTCCTGGACCCAGTGACGTGAACCCCAGGGTCTTAAAGGTGATGACCCAGGGCATGATCGGGTATCTGGACCCGGATTTTACCAAGATCATGGACGAGGTCACAGACCTGATTCGTCGTGTGTACCAGACCAAGGATGGCCGCACTATGGCCCTGTCCGGCACAGGCATGGCTGGCATGGAAGCGGGCTTTGCCAGCCTGGTGGAACCCGGCGATACGGTGATCATGTGCATATACGGCTACTTCTGCGAGCGCATGGTTGAGATCGGCACCCGAGTGCAAGCCAACGTGGTGCCTCTTAGGGCCGACTGGGGCGCGCCCTTTCCGGCGGAGTTGCTAGAACAGGAGTTGAAGAAACACAAGAACGTAAAGATGGTCAGCGCTGTTCATGCGGAGACGTCCACAGGGGTACGACAGCCTCTACAAGACCTTTCAAGGCTAACCAGGGAACATGATGCGCTGTTCATGGTGGACGCCGTGACGTCTCTTGGTGGCGTCGAGGTCGCCTTCGACGACTGGGGAATGGATTACGCCTACGCAGCCACCCAGAAATGTTTAGGCTGTCCTCCTGGCCTATCACCAGTCTCCCTAAGCGAACGTGCGTTACATGTCGCACAGAATAGGAAAAGCAAGCCCTTCACCTGGTACCTGGACTTGGGCATGCTGGCCAACTACTGGGGCTGGGGCGAGAAGCGCGTCTACCACCACACGGCACCCGTAAGCATGATTCTGGCCCTACGAGAAGGCCTCCGTCTGGTACTTGAAGAAGGCCTGGAAAACAGATTCAAGCGCCACGTCAGAAACGCTGCCGCTCTAGCAGCTGGCCTCCGGGCGCTAGGCCTTAAGCTAGTGGTCCCAGATGAGTACAGGCTTAGCCAGATCACGCTGGTATGGATACCGGATGGAATCGACGATGCCGAGGTCCGAGGACGACTGCTGATGAGCCACGGCATTGAGATTGGCGCAGGGCTTGGTGACTTTGCTGGACGAGTCTGGCGCATAGGACTGATGGGCGAGTCCAGCAAGCAGGAGAACATCATAACGCTGCTTTCTGCCCTGGAAAAAATTCTTCCCGAAGTCGGGTACGAGGTTGCGGTCGGGTCGGGCGTGAAGGCTGCGGAAGACGCTCTAGCCTCCTCATAATATCGACATTCAGGGCCGACCAGTCCTGCCGGCAATACTAACGGGAACTGGTCCATGCCCTCATGATCGCAAGTACTAAAGGCTGTTAGGCCACTTCGCCCATGTTGTATCGCCCGTTGCCGAACATTACAGCGATTCGCTCATGGCATACCACGTCTTTGGTATGCCCACACTGAAGGCAGGTGTCGAACTCTCCGTAGATGTCTCGACCTCCAATCATATCACCCCCGCACCTTGAGCAGGCCTTTAGACGCAACATCCTGCGCGACTGATTTACTGATTCAGGCCGTTGTACACGTAGTTCCATTCTCCAACTCCTCTCTGTGTCTTAATAGCAATTCCAGTGTTTAATGGTTGAAGTTGGACTAATTTAGAACATTCGTGCGCTTTAGTCAATATACGATATGGCGCATTATTCAACCAATTCCGGACAGGTGTACGGAAGCCTCTTGGAGTCGGTGACAAAAAAATAGGGTGGGTCCGAATGGACCCACCCTATTCAATTTTGTTCTGTTTTACGGAACTTTGAGTATCTAGTTGGCGGCCTTGCTAAGCTCGGCGCCTGCTGTGAATCCCACACGCTTATGCGCTGGGACTGTAATCAAATTGCCAGCCTGACCGCCCCTGATAGGACGAACTTTCCTGGCCTTAACCTGTCTGACTTCAAATGAGCCAAATCCAGTCAGAACAACCCTGTCGCCTGACGACAGTGCATCCTGAATGCTGTCCAAAACGGCGTTTAGCGACGCCTCGCCCTGGGCCTTGGAGCCCTTCAATTTCGAAGCGACACGTCCTGACATGTCACTCTTTCGTAGGGTTGCCATTAGTACCGTACCTCCTCCTACAAAATTTATCCTAAAGCGGTTCTAATCCACATTACCATGGTATACACGCTCACGCATCCCTATGTCAAGCACTTCAGGCCCGTAAATACCGGTCTATAGGCGCTAGTGGTTACATAACACCGAAGATACGTATCACTAGAAAGAATGATTTATTCCCTAATTTGAGCATTCATGACGACGATACCATTGCTATGAATGTCCATAAATATGGAATCTTCCCCACTTGAGTCAACAAGGAAAACTTGCCGAATTAGGCTATTTGCGCTCAAACCGCCGCTACAATAGCACTTAACGCCCTATTACAGCAAGAGCTATCGCTGATCTATCTGTTAGTCACCAATTTCAGATGCACAATAGGGAAACATCCTAAATGGCCACTACTCCGAGAAATGCCTGTACCGCGTAGCCTTTCCTAATGACAGACTGGTCAGAAACAACCCCTCCGCAGGCAGCCATCGGCTATTATTTGAGGGTCCACGGGCCAGCGGATTTACACTCCAGGCAGATGGCACCCTCAGTCAACCGTCTATCCAATCAAAAAATGATTGTGACCCCTTTGACCTATATTTTTTGCACATGATATTATTGAAGCCAACGCAGGTGAATTCTCAGCCCTGTCAATCGTAAGTAAAGTAGGTGTTTCTTATGTCAGGTCACTCTAAATGGTCGACTATCAAGCATGCGAAAGCCATTACAGATGCCCGCCGAGGCAAGCTGTTCACAAAGCTGGCGAGAGAAATCATTATCGCAGCGCGCCAGGGTGGTGCTGACACAGGCATGAACATAAGGCTGCGCATGGCTGTCCAAAAAGGCCGGGACGCTAACATGCCCAACGATAATATCGATCGGGCCATCAAGCGCGGCACAGGCGAAGGCGGAGACGCCGAACAGATGATTGAGTTCACTTACGAAGGCTACGGGCCCGGCGGCATTGCTATCATCCTGGAAACCCTAAGCGACAACAAGAACAGGACGGTCTCTGACGTTCGTTCCACTCTGACCAAGGCTGGCGGTAACCTGGCCCAGTCCGGCGCTGTAGCGTGGCAGTTCGAGCAGAAGGGCGTTGTTGTGGTGAACGCAGACGAGGAAGCGGTGGAAGAGTACACCCTGGTCGCCATTGACGCTGGAGCGGAGGACTTCGACTCCTTCGACTCTACATTGCAGATCTTTTCACCGCCGGACGTTTTGGAAGACATCCGCAGCACTCTCTCTGAAAGCGATGCGAAGATCGTCTCATCGGAACTCTCTATGATCCCCAAAAATACCATTGCATTGAACCAGAAGACAGCCATGCAAGCGCTACGTCTGCTGGACTTGCTGGAAGACCTGGACGACGTTCAGAAAGTCTACTCCAACGCCGACTTCCCCGACGAGGCCCTGGAAGCGTATCAAGGGGAAGGTTAGTTCCGGGATGCGAGTCTTAGGGATAGACCCAGGAACGTACTTCATGGGCATCGGCCTGGTGGATACAGAAGGCCCTGACCTTCAGATGGCCCACATGGATGTGCTGAAGGCCAAGAAGTCGCTGGCCCTGCCTGACCGACTTCACATCCTTTACGAGGGGGTTTTGCAGTGCATCGACGAATGGAAGCCGGCCGTGGCAGCTGTAGAACAGCCCTTCGTGGCGCGCAACGTGCGATCTGCCATGGCGGTAGGACAGGCGCAGGCCATCGCCATGCTGGCGGCAACCAAGCGAGGGCTGCCTATATCCACTTACTCCCCTAGCGAAGTGAAGCAGGCGGTTACCGACCATGGGGGAAGCTCAAAAGAACAGGTACAGGAGATGGTGCAGATATTACTGGGGCTCGCCGAAGCGCCTGCATCATCGGATGCAGCGGATGCCCTGGCTGTGGCCATCTGCCATATCAACGCCAGCCGCGTCCAGGAGCTGACATTTCGCGACTGATCTTAACCCGATCCAATCTTGATTTTTTTGATCCTTATCAGGCAGGCTAAATAAATTGGTCTCTTCATTAATTTCTTCCGTCAGAGGCAAGCTCCAAGGCAAGGGGCCAGACTGGGCTGACGTTGCTGTCGGAGGCGTTACCTTCCGAATCAATGTGCCAGGTTCATCGGTCGAAAGGCTGGGGCCAAACGGCGACCTGGTGCAGCTTCACACGTCCCTCCAGGTAAGGGAGGATAGCCTGAACCTGTACGGCTTCCCCACGTTCGAGGCCCGGCAGACCTTCGAGAAGCTAATCGGCATCAATGGCGTGGGGCCTCGCGTGGCATTGAGCATACTCTCGACCTTCTCCCCTGCCTCTCTAGCCGCTGCCGTTGAGGGAAGCGACATCAAGGCGTTCACAAGTGTGTCCGGCGTCGGCAACAAAACGGCAAGCCGTATCGTGCTTGAGCTGAAAGGCAAGCTCGACGACGCGTTGATGATGGCGACGGCATCTCCCGGAGGCGATGACGCACTGGACGCCCTAACCTCTCTTGGTTATACGGCAGTCGAGGCCCGCCAGGCCCTGACGAACGTCAATAGCAACGGTGAGCCTGCTTCCGTAGAAGACCGGGTGCGTCTGGCTCTGCAAGAGCTGGCTAGCGCCTAGTTTGAGCATGGAATCCCACCCGTACGACTCATGGGCCGCCATCTACGACTCGGTCTACTCCTACGTCCAAGAAGACATTCCCTTTTACGTTAACGAAGCCATCGCGTCCAAAGGTCCCGTTCTCGAACTGGGCTGTGGAACCGGCAGGGTAACGATACCCATTGCAGAGGCTGGCGTCCCTATCACAGGCCTGGACTTCTCTGAAGCTATGCTGGATGTTGCCAGAAAGAAGACCGAATCCATAAGCAACAAGGATCACGTCAGGCTGGCCCTGGGGGACATGACGGACTTCGACCTTGAAGAGAAGTTCGCGCTGATAATCATTCCCTTTAGAGGTTTCCAGGCCCTGCTATCCGTAGAAGATGAGATAAGTGCCCTGGACAGTATCAAGAGGCATCTCGCGCCAGGTGGCAAGCTGATTTTCAATATTTTCGTGCCGGACGTAGAGATGTTGGTCCAGCCTTTCGATGTTACGTACCACTTCCGGGACGTATTCGATCCGAAATCGGGAATTCAGTATGTGCTGTGGAACCAGACGGATTTCGATAGCTATAGACAGGTCATGAACATTCGCACCACTATTGAGGAGCTGGATGACGACTCAGTGGTCGTTCGAAAGATGTACCGCGACTTCCAGCTGCGAAACGTCTTCCGTTGGGAGATGCACCACCTGCTAAATAGCTCTGGCTTCCATGTCGAAGAGCTGTTCGGCGATTTCGATGGCTCGGAGTTTGACGAGGCCAGTACGGAAATGATCTGGATAGCTTCTGTTGCAGACTAATTCATTGTCGTTGGCATCTCGTTCGACATAGCAGCATCGAAGGTATGTCACCGGCACCGTCGCAGATTGCAGCCAAAACACTACCCTCTTTCCCCATAACGCGTTTAAATAGAAAGGGTTGGGCCGTATAGCGACAACTTCATTAGAACATTACAGCAATTTCTGGATTGGGATGAGGTGTTATGGTTTTTTTGAGAATCAAAGGAAAGAAATTTGTCGGCTTGCTCATGCCTGTGGTTTTGTTGCTGGCTATGGCCTGCAGCGTGCCAGTGGCCAATGCGCCGTCTGAAGCGCCTACACCGACTATCCAGTTGGACCTGGTCTCCACCCCGGAAGGTTCAGCAGCTCCTGTTCAGACCATTCTGGCCGTTGAAGCGACCCAGCCAGCGAAGCCAGCATCAGCGCCAGAACAGGCCGCACCTGACAACACAGCCCCCGTTCACGTGCAACAGGTGCCACAGCCGCAACAGGTGCAGCTAGACCCCGATGCCATCGTGGCGGCTTTCGAGGAGGTCATCGGCAGAGTACATGATGATGTCCTGCCATCTGTGGTGCAAATCCGTGTAACTCAGAAAATAACCGCCGACAGCGAAACACCGGACTTCGGCTTTCCATCACCCTTTGAGAATTCTCCCCTTCCCAGTCCAGACGAGCCGGACTTCTTCTTTAGAGAGGGAGAGGGGTCTGGCTTCGTGTGGAGCGACGAGGGCTACATCGTGACCAATCGGCATGTCGTAGCGAACGCCGACACCGTAACCATTACGTTCGCCAACGGCACCGAGGTCGAGGGCGTTGTCGTGGCCGAAGATCCCGATTCAGACCTGGCAGTGCTGAAAGTGGACCTTCCCAAGGACATGCTTCCACCTGTGGCCCTGGGCGACAGCAACGACGTCCGAGTCGGGCAGATCGCCGTAGCGATAGGCAACCCCTTTGGACAGAACTTCACAACCACAACGGGCATCGTCAGCGCCATCGGCCGGACGATACGAAGTGGCAACACCCGCTTTTCTGTTCCCAAGGTCATCCAGACCGACGCACCAATTAACCCGGGCAATTCTGGAGGGCCTCTGCTGAATCGAAAGGGCCAGGTCATTGGGATCAATACCCAGATCATCAGCAGGACCGGAGCCAGTACTGGCATTGGCTTCGCTGTGCCTATTAACACCGCCAAACAGGTAATCCCAGTGTTGATAGAGGACGGAAAGTTTGTTTACGCCTGGCTGGGCATTAGCGGCACTGACCTCCGAAAAGAGGTAGCTGAGGCAATGGATATCGATGCAGAGATCCGGGGCGCACAGGTCATAGACCTGGCACCAGGTGGACCGGCGGAGAAGGGTGGCCTGCGTGGCAGTGATCGTACCCAGGAGATTGACCGCGGCCTTATCCCCGTCGGCGGAGACGTCATAGTCGCGATCGACGACCTTGCCATCGCAGATATGGACGACCTGATCATTTACCTCATCGAAAACGCCCGTCCCGGCGATACCATCATTCTTGACGTAGTTCGGGATGGCGGCGAGTCGGCAGAGGTAGTGGTCACACTTGGTTCGAGGCCTGAATAGACTCGCTATTTATGACTATTAACTTACAGACATAAACTGGAAACGAAAAGAGCGTAAACACAGGAGGAATGAACCACTGCTGCAATTATTAACGAGAGGGCACTTAGGTATTCTCATTGGCACGCTTGTGCTCGCAGTTGCATGCAGCCAATCGGCATCCCCAGCCGCTGTATCCACTGCCGTCACAAACGAGAGCACGCTATCGGCTGCTGCGCCAAATTCCTCGCCAGCAAGCCCGGCGGTCCATTCAGGGACTATCAAGCCAGCGTCAGAGACGAGCCCAGACCTAACTTCGGCCACAAACGACATGCCGCCGACTGTGGCACCTGCCTTTACGCAGGCGACGATCGGCTATTCCGTAGGAGAGCGCGTCCCAGACTTCCAGCTAACCCTGGTGGACGGCAGCACCTTCTCAGCGCAGGACCTTATATCTGAAGGCAGAACGGTGTTCCTGTTCTTCACCGCCTCCTGGTGACGCTCTTGCCGCGTTGAGTTACAGCGCTTAAAAGAAATCCACCCAGAGTTCCCTGGAAGCGTCCCCATGTACCTGATAAGAACGGACCCATCTGAAACCCTGGAGTACTTGGAGGGCTACCGAAAGGAGTTCGGGTACCCATGGCCGGTGACTGTTCCCGATCCAGGCATGCTTAAGAATTTCAGGATATTGTCCCAGTCGTCTAAGGTAGCCGTCGACGGCAATGGCATCATTACCCACAGGGACGGTTATGGACGGGGACGCGACTCATGGGAGGGCATATTCGCCGAGTTGGCCGCGCAGTAGTTAGCGGTAGGCATACATCAAAGCCAGATTCAAGACACACAAAAAAGGACGCCTGCACTAAATCGCAGGCGTCCTTTTCGTTATCGCTGATCAAAAACCAGGCATTGTCCTGACTTAAACTGCGGGCTGCGTTCCTCCGGATAAATTACCCGTGAGCACGTCCTGAAGTTCGGTGCCCTGTAGCGTCTCTTGCACAATCAACTTATCAGCCAGACGCTGCAAGCGGTCCATGTTTGCCTCTATAACGTCCAGCGCTTTGGCCCGGGCCGACCCAAGAAGAGAGGATATCTCGGTATCGATCTTCAGAGCTATGGCATCACTGTGGGTCTGCCTCTGGCCCATTGCACCGCCCATGAACACCTGTCCCTGTTGCCCACCGGAGAAGGTCCTGGGCCCAAGTTCGCTACTCATGCCGAACTCGGTCACCATCTTGCGAGCGACGTCGGTGGCCTTTTCCAGGTCGTTTGATGCGCCGGTTGTGACATCGCCGAAGACGATCTCTTCTGCGGCGTGACCACCCATCATGACTGCCAGCATGGCCTCGAACTGCCCCTTAGACCATAGGTTGCGCTCTTCTTCGGGCAACATTCGTGTGTGGCCGCCGGACATGCCTCTGGCTACTATTGTGACCTTATGCACAGGGTCGGCATCAGGCAGCTGTGCAGCAACAAGCGCGTGGCCTGCCTCGTGATACGCGACCAGTTTCTTCTCCCGCTCGCTAACCTTGCGACTCTTGCGGGCCGGACCTGCCACAACCCTGTCCACTGCCTCTTCAAACTCGGCATATTCAATAATAGTCTTGCTCTGTCGGGCTGCCATAATGGCCGCCTCATTCACCAGGTTAGCCAGGTCGGCTCCAGTAAAGCCCGACGTTTCCTTGGCCAGGGTCTTCATATCCAGATTAGCCGCAACCGGCTTGCCCTTCATATGCACGCTGAGAATAGCTTCCCTGCCACGCACGTCCGGTGGATCGATGACGACCTGCCTGTCAAACCTACCAGGGCGAATAAGAGCGGGGTCAAGCACGTCTGGCCTGTTCGTGGCGGCTATGACGATGACGTTGGTGTTCACGTCGAACCCGTCCATCTCCACGAGAATCTGGTTCAGCGTCTGCTCACGTTCATCGTGGCCGCCGCCAACACCAGAGCCCCTGTGTCTACCGATAGCGTCTATCTCATCTATGAAGATAACTGACGGGGCGTTTTCCTTTGCTTTGTTGAAAAGGTCTCGAACTCGACTGGCGCCCACGCCGACAAACATCTCCACGAACTCGCTGCCGCTGGTATTGAAGAACGGAACGTCTGCCTCACCAGCCACTGCCCTGCTAATGAGGGTCTTGCCTGTGCCGGGAAGGCCAACCATGAGCACGCCTTTGGGTATCTTGGCACCTAGCTTGGTAAATTTTTCAGGAGTCTGTAGGAATTCTACGATCTCCATCAATTCCTGTTTTGCCTCATCCACGCCTGCGACATCATCGAAGCGCACCTGTGGACTCTCTGTGACCTCTCGCGCTTTGGAGCGCCCGACCATCATGGCCTGATTTATTCCACCCTGAGACCGGCGCATCATGAAAAACAGAAGTCCGCCGATAAGCAGAATGGGTAGTAGCGAAAATATTATTGTTCCTATAGAGGTGCCCTGAGAATTCACAAGGACGTCAATTCCTGCGTTCGATGCGTTGACACCCTGGGCCTCAAGGATCCCAAGCACACTGGTGCCAGGTTCCTTTCGGGAGGTCAACTGACCGCCCGTAGCCGTTGTGATGAGCAGCTCATCGCCGGTCACCTCAATGGTCCGGATCTCACCCGACGCGGCCAACTGGCCAACTCTGCTGATTTCAACCTCTTCACCTACGGAGCCGCGAGGTACAGCGAAAAACAGCACTAATAGCAGTACCGCACCGCCTATCAGAACCCACTGCATCGGATTCCTAGTGCGTTTTGGCGGTTGATTCATTAATCATCTCCTGAGAATGTTGTCTACTAGTACAACGTCACTGGCGCAACTAAGGTTGCCGCATCACCGAGCGATTTCTAGGCACTATGTTCGGCGCTCCGAAAGACTGTTTCTCATGTGGCATCCACAATAACATTTTTGCTCACGTTTTAGGATGCCCATATAGAGTATCGATAATCAAATAAACAGGTTCTTTAAACGTGGGACTCGTGTCCTTCGGGTTTGAACTGAGGCTCTTTGCATTATAAGCTACTCTGCCTTCTTTACGGCGTGTCCTCCAAATTGGTTTCTCATCGCCGCCAATAACTTCGCTCCAAAGGGCTGCTCCTGCCTGGACCTAAAGCGTGCCTGCAGCGATAGGGCAATGACAGGAATCTGAATCCCCAACTCTATCGATTCGTCTACAGTCCAGCGTCCTTCGCCTGAATCATCCACGTAGGCTTGCAGACTTTCAAGGTTCGCGTCCTCTTCAAGGGCAGCCGCCGTCAGGTCCAACAACTAGGAGCGAACGACGCTTCCATGCCGCCAAATCTGGGATATCTGAGCCAGGTCCAGATTCAGCTCTTCCTTGGCCTGCATGAGCTCAAAGCCTTCAGCGTACGCCTGCATCAAACCATATTACACGCCGTTATGCACCATCTTAACAAAGTGCCCTGATCCAGCTGGCCCAACGTGGCCGTAGCCCGTGTCGGCAGAAGGAGCCAGTGTCTTAAATATCGGCTCAAGCCTCTGAACGCTCTCCGTATCGCCGCCGACCATCAGGCTGTAGCCCTCGGCCAATCCCCATATTCCGCCGCTGGTGCCGCATCGATGAAAGACAGGCCTTTTTCCTTCAGAGCAGTAGCGCGACGAATGCTGTCCTTATAATTGGCGTTGCCACCATCGAGCACTGTATCTCCTGGCGACAGCAGGTAGGCCAGCTGATTGATGGCCGATTCGGTGATTTCGCCAGCAGGCAACATGACCCAGACGGCCCTGGGTGACGATAGGCGAGAAACGAGGTCGGCCAGCGAGGCCACGGCTTCTCCACCTGAGTTGACCACACCATCACGGGCTTCCTCGCTAGGATCGAAGGCCACGATCTTGTGGCCGCCATTTATCAGGCGTTGGGCCATATTACCGCCCATGCGTCCAAGTCCAACCGTTCCAAGTTCCATTGCGCTACCCTCCTGATGCGACTCATTATAGATATTGTCCCAGAATTGCTCACAGCAGCATAGGCCGTACTGGACGATGCGCAATGAAGCTCTGATGGATCAGACGGCAACATGGGTCTAGTTAGTCAGATGGGAGTGCGGGGCCTATCGATTCAACTGGATATCGAGGTTACGATTTGCGTAATTGACGTAGCGATGTCAGGGCTTAAAATAACCCTGGCGGCGCGGCGACCCTGAGCAACAAGCGCCACTAGATCGACCGATGCCTGGGCATCTGCCAGCACACCGAAACTGAAATCGAGACCTGGTATTGCGATGTCTTTTTCGTGAGGCGCGGTGATTTGCAGGAACAGGCCCGTGTCAGGCCCGCCTTTGTGTAGCTGCCCCGTGGAGTGAAGAAACCTGGGTCCGTAACCCAGAGTTGTGGCTATATTATATCGCTGCATTACTGCTTCTCGAAGCGAGTGGAATCCGGCGTCGGTCTCGGGGGTCTGCTCGACGTAGGCCATTACGGCAAGGTAATCGCCGGGCTTTGCTTGGGAGAGCATCTCTCGAAGGGATCCAAGATCCTCTAGCCCAGGTTTTACGCCACTGGAGCGATAGTCTGACAGAACCTTGTCCGTCATATCTTTGGCCTGTTGCACATTGGGCTGGTCGAAGGGTTGAATTCCCAAAACTGCGCCAGCCACGGCCGTCGCAAACTCCCCACGGAAGAATTCGGCGGCAATGTCGTAGGCGTCACTCAGGTCGAAGTGGACGACAGGATGGCCTGCATCTTCCAGAACTCTCAACTTGGCATCGGCCTCAGCGTTGTTGTCGCCTGCCATTCGCAGATGCACAAAAAGCCGATCGTTGCCATAGGCCTCTGGCCTGAGAAGCGGCTCGTCGGCTACAGGAACGATGCCCTTGCCCTCTTTGCCTGTGCTCTCCGCCAGCAGCTGTTCCGCCCACAGTCCAAAACCAGAGATACTTGGCGATGCCACCAGGGTGAGCTTGTCCCGGCCTTGCGCTGCCATGACTGCCATGGTCGCACCCAATACGGCTCCCGGGTTTTCTCTGAGAGCTACCTCTGGGCTACACTGCGAGGCCATTTCGTCGAATCCCTGGATGAGCCTGTTCAGGTCCATGCCGGCCATCGCTGCGGGCACCAGGCCAAAGAAGGAGTGTACGGAGTAGCGTCCGCCAATGTCCGACGGGTTTATGAATGCCTTTCGAAAGCCGTCGCGCTCAGCCAGGGCTTCCAGCGCCGAGCCAGCATCAGTAACCGCGACGAAGTAGCTGCCGGCTTCTTCTTGGCCCACCGCGGAATCCACAAGAGCCCTGAAGTAGCGGTAAAGAGTGTTCGACTCGATGGTTCCGCCGGATTTGGATGAGACTATGAACAGAGACTTAGCAGGATCAATGGCCTGACTCACCGAGCGAATCCAGGCGGGCACTGTGGAGTCTAGGACGATGAGCTCTGGATGTCCCGGCGAGCTGCCGATCACCTGTCGCAGCACTTCGGGGCCGAGGCTGCTTCCGCCCATACCAAGAAGGACGATGTGCCTTAGTCCAGCTGCCTTTACGTCGTTCGCAACCTTGGTGAGGGATTCGACCTGAGTCAGCATGTAACTGGTTACATCAAGCCAACCCAGGCGGTCAGTGATCTCAGTAGGGTCGGCCTTCCATATCGTGTGATCCTTCGCCCATATGCGACGTACCACATCAGTCTGTTCGAGCTGATCGAGGGCCTGTTCTACCGCCTCTGCGTATTTTGAAGGGGCCAATTTACTACCGGCTGCCTTCCTTCTCTAATAGCTGCAAACGCTTGGTGTACAAGTTGCCCAGCAAGGCGTGGAAGGAATCGGCGAAGGCTTTAACGCCATCAGCCAATAGCTTTGACGTCACCTGCTCCATGTTGACCCCCGCGCTTTGCAGACACTGAAGCGCCTTGGCAACTTCGTCGACGCCGTTGGTGAGGCTGACCTGGGGCTTGCCATGGCCGAGGAACGCGTTCAGAGTTA
>Ga0209089_10001321_pt1 | contig 22584 bp, 19 predicted proteins | sample ArcticOcean_MG_C_FD_187431 | JGI IMG/M metagenome (GOLD analysis project Ga0209089, IMG submission 187431) | Marine microbial communities from western Arctic Ocean - ArcticOcean_MG_CB2_150 (SPAdes) (version 2) | ecosystem: Environmental > Aquatic > Marine > Oceanic | place: Arctic Ocean: Canada... | reverse complement strand
CTCTAGGGGACCGATAGTGGACGAAAAGGCGCTGATCGATGCTCTAGAGCGCAAGGCGATTGCCGGTGCAGCATTGGACACCTTTGACGTAGAGCCGCTGCCCCTGAGCCACCCGTTGTTCAAGACACCGAACACCCTGATCTGCCCGCATCTGGGCTATGTTACTGAAGAGGGCTACCGGGCCTTCTACTCCGGCGTCATCGAAAACGTCCGGGCGTTCCTCAGTGGAGAGCCCATCCGCGTCATCAACGAGGCAGTACTAACATCCGCCGAGTTCCGAGGCTACAACTAGGCAATAATCACCCCAACCTGACGATTGCCATTTCACCTTCAAAATACCCAAAACACCCCAAAAATAACGGAGAGCCATCAGATGAAAGCGGTCAGAGTGAACCAGTTCGGCGATGTGGATGTCCTCAAGATTGAAGAAGTGGATATGCCCGTACCCCGCTCCCACCACGTCCTGATCAAGGTGGACTCTGCCGGTGTGAACTACGCGGATGTCCTGCGTCGAGGTGGCAATTACCCCGGACCCGGACTCCCTACCTCAATGGGTTTGGAGTGCGCCGGCACCGTGACCGAGGTTGGCTCAGACGTTACCGGTATCTCCGTGGGTCAGAAGGTTATGGCCATGGGGCCCGGCGCTCACGCCGAGTACGTGGCAGTCAACGGCGGCCTGGTTTTCCCCTATCCGGATTCCCTTGATTCGATCGTTGCGGGCGGCATGCCGATCGTGTTCCTGACCGCCCACCACATCCTGCAGTCCAGAGGCCACATGCAGTCTGGTGACATCGTATTGATTCAGGCTGGGGCCTCTGGCGTTGGCACAATTTTGATTCAATTGGCCAAGGCTTGGGGTGCCAAGGTCATTGCCACCGCCTCCACCCAGGAGAAGCTGGACCTGTGTAAGTCTTTGGGTGCTGATGTGACAATCAACTACACCGAAGCCGATTTCGAGGAAGTGGTCAAAGAAGAATCAGGCGGAGACGGAGTGCAGTTGGTGGCCGAATGTGTCGGCGGCGAGGTCTTGGAAAAGAGCGTTCGCTGTGTCGCCTCGTTTGGCCGCCTCGTCAGCTACGGCAACGCGTCACAGACTCAGGTCAACCTGAAGGCCTCTGACATTACCTCCGCCAATCGGACGGTCATTGGGTTCAGCATGGGCCGCTCACCCCGGGGCTCATTGAACCACAAGGGTGCCATGGATGAGATGTTTCCCATGATTGGCGAGGGCAAAGTTAAACTGATTGTCGACCAGGTACTTCCCATGGCTGAGGTCGGCAAGGCCCACCAGCACCTATCCAACCGAGGTGCCAAAGGCAAAGTCATCCTCACCCCGTAGGACTCTTTGGCCGAACATTTTCCATGTTTTTGCCACTCCCGCGCCTGTCTCCTTGACTTACTGTCGCCCTGAGCGAAGCGAAGGGTCTCGTTGCGCGGCATCAGAGTTTTTTCCCATTGGCAACGAGATTCTTCGTCTTACGCCTCAGAATTACAATGCGTGGCGGACCAGCCTGCTACGCCTTCTTCCTACCACTCCAATTCGTCCTGAGCTTCGACCGGAGGTCGAGAGTCTCGATTTATCGGACCCGTCGACGGATGCGCATCGGTCAGGCTATTGTTCAGGCCATCCTGACTTCAACCAAACAATGGTTCGACTAGCTCACCACTAACGGGATAGGGGAATCACGAACGGGGTTGGAAACTTCAAACGGGAGAGGGCATCACTAGCCAGGCTGGACACCACCAGGCAGGGGAAAGGCAGCACTGCCAGGTGAGGACGCTACGAGCAGAAAAATACCTAGCGGCTACGCTTCTTTATACCAGATGGCTTCCAGTATTGCGCCTGGGGACATGGGAGTCTCGGCCATGCGGATACCGATCGCCTGGTTAATGGCATTAGCGATGGCTGGCACCGGCGGGATTATTGATACTTCACCTACGCCCCTGACTCCGGTGGGATGGTCAGGGTTGGGTACCTCAACGATTACGGCGTCGATCATGGGCAGATCCAAGGCAGTGGGCATGCGGTAGTCTAGCAGACTGGCGTTCAGCATCCGGCCTTCAGCGTCGGTTACGTATTCTTCGTTCAACGCCCAGCCGATGCCTTGGACGGCCCCACCCTGTATCTGCCCTTCAACGTACAAGGGGTGGACGGCGGTGCCGGGATCCTGCAGGGCGGTATAGCGAATGATGTTGGTCTTGCCCGTCTCCGGGTCCACTTCAACGTCCACGATGTGCACGGCAAACCCTGGGCTTTCCCCGCCCCAAACGCCGCCAGCCCGGCCGACCAACGGCCCGCCGGTGGTGTTCTGCCGCGCAGCGATCTCTTTCAACGTCAGACGAAGCTCCGGGTTGGAGCGGTGGGTAAACACATCATCAGTAATGTCCACTTCTTCAACTGGCACATCCCAGACCAGCGCGGCTCTGGCGGCCAACTGACGTTGCAGGTCGCGTGCGGCTTCAAATGATGCCCAGCCAGTCTTGTAGACCGCGCTGCTACCGGCGCTGATGGCCGTGTAGCCGATCAAGTCTGTGTCGCCAACTGATGGGTGCACATCCTCGGCGGCGATGCCCAATACCTCCGCAACATGCATCGCGGCGGCAGTACGGCTACCGGCCAAATCAGAAGAACCTTCTACCAGTCCAACGCTGCCGTCCGCCTGCATGCTGACCACGGCGCTGGCCGGGCCGGTGATGTTGTTGCAGACCGCAGTAGCTATGCCTCTGCCTCGGTTTGGCCCACCCAACGGTGCACTGTAATGCGGGTGGTCTTTCGCAGCTTGCAGTGTCTCCACATAGCCGACTTTCTTATAAGGGATGCCCGTAATCCGGCGGGTGCCGTCTTTGGCGGCGTTCAGCAGCCGGAACTCGATTGGGTCCATCGCAAGCTTGACGGCTAATTCGTCGATCAGAGTCTCACCGGCAAACCCGGCGGGCGGGCCCAGCGGGGCGCGGTAGGGCGCAACCTTGGGTTTGTTGACCACCACGTCATACCCTTCTGCTCTAGCGTTTGGTATGTCATAGGGTGCGAAAATAGTCATGGATGCCAGGTTAACCAAGGCTCCAGGGAAGGCGCCGGACTCGTAGACCAAGTGGGCGTCTGCAGCAGTGATGCGGCCATCTTTGGTGGCCCCGATCTTGGCCCAGATGTACCCACCGGCCGTGGCGCCGGTTCCTTCAAATACCTCAGCGCGGGTCATGGTGATCTTCACTGGGTGTCCGGTCTTTTTAGACAACAAGGCCGCCACGGGTTCTACGTAAACCACCAACTTGCCGCCAAAACCACCACCCACTTCCATGGGAACAACCTTGACCTGGGAAACGGGTAGGCCCAGGACCAGGGCGGTGAAATCTCGGATGGCGAAATGGCCTTGGGAACTGCCCCAGACGGTGACCCGTCCGTCGCGGTCCCACCGGGCGGTGGCGCTGTGGGGTTCGATATAACCCTGGTGCACTGGCCTGGTTCGGAACTCTCGTTCCACCACCACGTCAGCATCGTTAAATCCTTGTTCTTGGTTTCCAACTTCAAATACGAAGTGGCTGGCAACGTTGGTCGGGGCACTCTGATCTTTGTCGTCTTTCAGTCCACCGGCCCGGAAGAATACCCCTTCGGAATGGAACAACCGGTCATGGAGGATCGGCGAGCCGGGTTCCATGGCCTCTTTGCCGTCCAGAACGGGTTTTAGCACCTCGTAATCGACTTCGATGAGTGACAGGGCTTCTTCGGCTATATGGACGCTGGTGGCCGCCACACCGGCAATGGCATGGCCTTTGTAGAGGGTCTTGCCGCTGGCCAGCACGTTGTTGCTCAAGAACCTGGGGTTGAGGGGTGCGCCCTCGGCCACGTCCACCGGTCTGCCGGAGAGTTCTGGTAGGTCTGCTGAGGTCACAACCGATTTCACACCAGGCAGAGCCAAGGCTTTGGTGGCGTCGATGGACTTGATGATGGCGTGGGCGTGGGGACTTCTAAGTATCTTGCCGTGGAGGAGACCGGGCATGTTGATGTCTGCGCCGTACCGGGCCTGGCCGGTGACCTTGTCAGTGGCATCGTGCCGGATTGGGGTGGTGCCAATGACTTTGAATCCGCTGCTGTTATTCGTTGCGTTAGCCGTCATGGCGGGTCTCCTTAAATTTGTGATTTACTCGTAGCGCAGGGCCTCGGCTGGGTAGATTCGGGAGGCCTGGCGCGCCGGCATGTAGGTTGTGGCCAACGAGAACACGTAGGCGATGGCCACGATGATGCCTATCTGAATCCAAGGGATGGCGAAACGGACTGTCTCAACCTCTTCTTGGATGTCTTTCACGATGTTGTAGGAGATGATTGTTCCCAGTCCCACGCCAATAGCCACGCCCATAATCACCACGAATGATGACTCGGTCAGGAAGCTAAGTTGGACCATCCCTCTCCGGTACCCAATGGCCCGCAGCACTCCGATCTGCTGTCGGCGCTCCACCACGGCCCGCAGGCTGACCACTCCCAGTGAGGCGATACCAACCAGCAAGCCCAGGCCCATGAAGCTGGTGAACAGATAATTGAAAGCTCGGTTGGCGGCGGCGATGTCGTCCACCAAATCCGCCAAAACATCGCTCTCCATACCGTTCTCTCGGAAGGCCGACTCCAAACCTTTGGACAGTGTTTCAACGTCCACACCGTCGGCGGCTTTGAACCGGTAGGTGGTGGTGGGAATCTGGAACGGGATGGCCTTATCCAGCTCTTTCCGCGATGCGATAACCCCTCGACCCAGTTCACCAAATGCGTCCGAAAGGCGGTCTGTGACGGCGATGATGGTCAGGGGAATCACGGTGCCGGTCCGTGGATCTCTCACCTCAATGTCGATGGGCTTCATCTCGGTGTCTTCGTAAAAGACGCCCTCCAGTTCAAAGGGTACCTCGTCGTTGCCGAACTGCTCTCGGGACGGGACGATTAGCGAATCCGTCACCACCAGGTTTGAATCCCTCTGGACCGCAGCCCAAACTTCCTCAGGGCTGTCGTAGCCGTCGGCTATCAGCTTCAAGCTGGTACCGGTTTGCTTCAGATATTGGTCATCGGCGGCGCGGATTCCGTAGAAGCTCCAGCGTTGTTCCTCTGCGCCGACCTGACGAATTTCCACCGGGAATGCGGTATACCCACCAATGGCCGTGATGTCCTGGTTATTCAGGCCGGGCTTCTCATCGATGGACAGACGTATGTCTTCAATGGGGGTGTTGGAGTTGACCGAAGCCTGGATGTCCCAGCCACCGGCCACCCGCTCCGCATCGCCAACAGCCGCGCTAAAGGCCTCGGTCAGGATGGACATCACTATCAGCGTAAAGATTACCAGGGCGAACATGGCCAAGGTGAGGCCAGTGCGGAATTTGGCGGCCATCGGATAGGCCACGGCAGTGACCAGCACTGGTCGGAGCCAGCCCAGCGGATTGGTCACAAACGTGAGTAGTTTCAAGAGCAGATCGGCGTTGTACATCACGGTCCAGACGGCTGCTGCCACCATGGCAATGCCCGATATGAAGAACATCTCAATGCCGCCATCAATCTCGCCAAAAATATCTTCCAGTGAGCGGAACGGAATAACCCAGGACACCAGGGTGACCACGCCCATGAACGTGTAGGCGATGCGGTCACCAACCTCGCGTCTGATTCCGGTCCTGTGGGAGATTGTTCTGATAGTCAGTCCGATACCAACAATGACCAGGGTGTTGCCGATACGGAGCGGAGCGGCCTCGTCAGATTCGATGCCAAGCCAGGAGAGCAGCCCACCGGCAACCACGGTCATCCAGCCGTGGCTCATTGGCACCCAGATTGCCTGAGCAATGGCGACAATGACACCGATTGGAATCGTGGCGGTAGCCCAGACCGCATTTACTAAAAGGCCAAGCCCCCGGCTGATATTCATGCCAGCCAGATCCCGTAGAGCGTTCGCTAGCAACGCAACGGGTCGAACCACCGCCCAAATTGGCGCAAGCAAACGGACGCGGTAGGGCGTATTTGATTGCTGGACCGGCGGCGGAAGCCCCCTGACTGCCGCAACTATATTCAGCCTGCTAACTCGGTAGGCGGAGATACCAACGGTGCCCAGAGTTATTACCATGCCCAGACAGTAAGCGACCACTGCGCTGCGGGGTTCAAAGTGGGCGAACATGGTGAAGTTTTCCGGTGCTCCACTGCCGCCAGACTGGAAGATGCGGTTGACCATGAAGACGATTATCGAACTGGCACCCAGCCCCATGGCCACGCCAACTGCACCTGAAATCAGCGAGTAGGCGGTTCCTTCGAAAATAAACATTTGTACCAGGTGCCGCTGCTTGGCTCCCACAGCACGGGCCATGCCCATCTCGGAGCGCCTGGCCGCCGCCAACATGACAAAGATCAGGAAGATCAGCAGCACCCCAACCATGATGGAGAACAGACCCATGATAATGAAGATGCTGGTTACGCCGGATCCGGCCTGATTGGCCGCATCCAAGACCTGTTTCTTGATATCCAGCACCCGGAACTCGGCCAGACCGGCGAATAACGTGCTGGCCTCAAGTTCAACCGCAGACAGTTCAGCTTGGTTTACGGCGTTTAGCACTTCTTCTTGGACGTCTTCATCAGCCAACGCGCCGATGAAATCGTCGGAAAGGCCGCTCTCACTCAGGCCGCTGATAATCGCAGCAAGATCAGTGCCCACTTCCACTGAAAGCATGGGTCTCAAGATCTCCAACTGGTCCAAAATATCTTTGCGGTTTAGCAGCGTCTGCAACTGCCCAGCAATCTCTCGGTCTGTGAACAATACCCGCAGAGCGTCGGTCACTTCGTCGCTGACCTCTGCCCCTTCAAATACGCCACCCAGGTTGGAGACAGCCATGGAGTTAATCTGGCCTTCCCGGCCAAACATTTCTTGGGCCCGGTCCAGCCGCACCAGCAGCGTTGATCCATCTCCGGCCAGGCCGCCGCTGTCCACCACGCCTTGCACCTGGAACTTCACACTGGAGCCGCCCACAAAGGTCACCAGGTCATCACCGGGCATGGCGTCCAGTTCTCTGGCAGCTTCTTCGTTGATCAGGGCGTCATTGGGGCCCAGGGTATCTAGCCTAACCTCCCGCCCGTTGGTCAGATGGAACCGGCCAAAACCGTCCAGCGAGTTCGGGTCCACCCCGGTGATCTGCATCTGGCCTTCGCTCAACGATGTCCTGTTATTCACTGTGGGCGCAAATTCGCCAATGCCAGGGGCCAGACCGTCAATAAGGTCAAAATCGACCAACTCCAATTTTAGCTGCTCGTAACGGTCAAGGGAGAAGTAATTGAAGCTGCCAATGGTATCTGACTCATCGGCACGGGCGGAGACGATAATTTGGTCAATCGTCCCTAGGGCGTCGATGGCGTTCTTGCGAATGGAGTAGGTGATGGAATCGCCGGTGCCGAAGGCGGCAGCCATAATCAAAGTGCTAATCATGATGCCGAAGATGATTAGGGCAGTTTGGGACTTGCGGCGGGGTATGTTGCGCAGACCCAGCTTGAGCATGACCCGGTTACGCCACGCCATGACCGCTATCCCGGCTAAGACCGGCAGAAAGATGGCCAAAAGGACAACCATGATGGTGTCCATGGGAACGCCGAACAATTCTTCCATTTTGTCCTTGGGATGGTCTCGGCGCTTTAGATACTGCCTGAAAAATCGTGTGCTGGGCCGTTTTGGCCGTTGTTACTGCCGTTGTTACAAACCAGGTTAAGCCTCGGTGACGTGGCCATTGCCGTCGTCCACAATCGAACCATCCCGCATCCTGACGATACGGTGGGCGCGTGCTCCCACGTCATCAGAGTGGGTAACAAGCACAAAACTCTGGCCGTTCTCCACGTTGAGTTTGCACATCAGGTCCATGATCTCACCGGCGGTTTCACTGTCCAGGTCACCGGTGGGTTCATCAGCCCAAACTATGGACGGCTGGTTGACCAGAGCGCGGGCGATGGTCACGCGTTGGCGTTGCCCACCGGATAATTCACCGGGCAAATGCTGGGCGCGTTCAGTCAATCCAACCAGTTCCAGCAGGTCCATGGAGCGCCTGCGGGCCTCCGACGGGTTAACCCCAGACACCAATAGCGGCAACTCCACATTCTCCACGGCAGACAGCACGGGGAGCAAGTTATAGAGCTGAAAAACAAATCCCATGTTGCGGGCTCGGTAGTCGCTGCGATCGTCGTCTGGCAGATCGTGGAGGACCACCCCATCAATAATCACCTGGCCGGTGTCGATCTCGTCCAAGCCCGAGAGACAGTTCAACATGGTGGTCTTGCCGCAGCCGCTGGGACCCATGATGGCGACCATTTCGCCGCGCTCCACAATCAATTCAACACCCCTGAGGGCATTCACTTTGACGGTCCCGGTGTCGTAGCTTTTATGTATACCGGTGGCGGTAATTATTGAATCAGGCATTCTTTGCAGACAAGTTAATATCACGCAACAAACCGTTGCGTATCGCTTAAAGAGAGTATATCTGAATACCCTTACGAAGGGCATCCAAAATCAGACGCGTTTTAGGTGCGGCAAGTCTGACGCGTCAGGTCTGAAGCGGCAGGTTTGAAACTAAAAGGCTTGGCCGATTAACTCTTAGCGTTACCCCCGGCACTAATCTGTTCCAACCACCACCACATGCGGCTCCAAATCAACCGACGTTCCTTTGATTCCAGGTCCCGGCCGGCAGACTCACGCACATTGACAATGGCCTGTCCGGCTAGAAAACCCCAAGCGCCCGACTCGCCTTGAAGCCAGCTGACCACTTTGTTTTGGTTGGCCCGAACCACGTCCGCCAATATTGGGTCTATTACCTCATTGGTTGCCGAAAATACCACAGCCATAAGATATATCCGAATCTACCGACCAACAGATTAGATAACCCGCACCCACCCAAAGGTGCGCTCGGTTAATCGATCAGAGGCCGATAGCTATTTTAAATTTAGGTCACCGTTTGTTGCGGTTCATCCACCGCCGACGGGACGAACAATCTCTAGAACGTCGCCGTCTTTTAGCACCAACCCAGAGAAGGTTTCTTTTTTGATCACATTGCCGTTGTAACCAACGGCCACAAATTTCAGATTTAAGCCAAAGGAAACCAAGTAGGTTTCAAGGTCTACCTCGGACTCGATTGGACGAGGTTTTCCGTTTACTGTCAGGTTAATCATATTCTGCTATCCCACACTTGCCTGGTTGCCATTCTGATTTTCATGGACGCGCCAAGCTTCACAGATTGCTTCTTTTAGCTCAGAGGCGGCTGCTCTAGGGTCTGACGCCGCCAGAACGTTGGTAATTACCGCAACACCAGATGCCCCTGCCTGGATGACCGCTGAGGCATTTTCCGGGGTTATTCCCCCAATGCCAATGAGCGGAAGCTGACACTTGCCTGATATTTCCTGCATCAGACCAGGGCCGGTGGGTGCTTCTCCCGGATGAGACCGGGACGCAAACATGGTGCCAACGATGAGAAAGTTGGCCCCGTAATCTTGCGCTTGGGTCGCCGCCGCCACTGAGTGGACGGACCGGCCAATCAGACCGCTGTTGCCAACAATCTTCCTGGCCGCGGCTACTGGCAGCCCTTCTTCCCCCAATTGTACGCCGTGTGCCCCGGCTATCAGAGCGATGTCGGCGCGGTCATTAATTATTAATTTGGCCCTGCTCCCCACTGATTCCAGCAGAAATCGGGTCAACTCTAGCAATTCGCCGGCGGGAAGGTTTTTTTCCCTAACCTGCACTAGGTCTACTCCCCCCAGAACGGCCTGTGCCACCCGTTGCATCATGTCTTTGGTGTCACCGCCAACCGCAGTGCGATCGGTGACCAGACACAAGCATGGCTGGGGCAATAAACCGGTCACAAAACTAACTCTTGGCCGACGCTAGCTGAGGTACGTCAGCGGTGGGGCTGCTGGCAATAGCTTCCTTACGAACAGCTATTCGGCCAGCTAGATAAGCATTACGGCCTGCCGCCACTCCCTGCTTGAAGGCTTCGCCCATCAGAGCAGGGTCTTCAGCCTGAGCGATGGCGGTGTTCACCAGCACGGCATCTGCTCCCATCTCCAGGGCCTTGGCGGCGTCTGAAGGCACGGCCAATCCGGCATCAACAACCACTGGGATGTTGGCCTGCTCAATGATTATTTTGATCTCTTCCATGGTGTGGATGCCCTGGCCTGAACCGATGGCCGAGCCAAGGGGCATTACCGTTACGCAACCCACTTCCTCCAGGTTCTTGGCCAAGGTTGGGTCGGCGTGGATGTAGGGCAGCACTTTAAACCCGTCTTTCACCAGCAGGCGGGCGGCTTCCAGGGTGGCCGCACCATCTGGGAATAGGTAGTGGGGGTCAGGGATGACTTCCAGCTTCACGAAATCAGTCTGGCCAACTTCCCGGCCCAGCTTGGCGACGAATAATGCTTCTTCAACCGTGGCGCAACCCGCCGTATTGGGAAGGATCTGATATTTATTCCAGTCGATGAAATCCAACAGCGTTTTGTTGGTAGGGTCATCCAGATCCAGACGGCGAATCGCCACTGTGATCATTTCTGTACCTGACGCCTCAACCGCTGCCACCATTTCTTCCATGGTGCGGTACCGGCCTGTTCCAACAATTAGCCGGGAATTGAATGTTTTTCCACCGATAATTAGCTCGTCGGACATTTCGTCCAATCTCCTTTCGGGAGCGAAAAAAAAGCCACCAGGTTATTGCCTGGAGGCTGCTTCGTAAGTCTGCTGTTGCGTCTAATCCCTGCGCCAGTATTACCTGGGTCAGGTACAGACGGTCGGCGGCGATTTTGGCCACCCTCTCAGCCTGGCTTACCCAAGCTCCCGCCAGAACGAATATACCGCTCTGTTATCCCGAAAGAATAGCACCGGCCCAAAAGAGTGTCAACGAATTTCGCGTCGTCGCTACTGCAGCATACGTATACTGTTGCAATCATTAAATGATGTGACAATCGCCACGGTTTGCCGGTTTACATTGATTTACCATCAATATGAGTCGAAAATTGTTACAACGACCCATCACACCAGGGAATCAGACTGGGTACCCTGCTAATGGAAGACATTATGTTCAAAATCAATTTTGCCGGTTCCAAATTTAAACCGGTCGTTTTAGACCGGCGGAAGGTGGCCTTTGTTTTGGCCACCGCAGTGCTCTTGTCCATCGCCTGTACCACCGTAGTCGACGTGACCCCAACGCCTGTCCAGGAAGCCCAAGGCCAGTTAAACGAAAGTGCGGGGCCTACTGACACACCCTCGCCAGCTTCAAAAGACTCCACATCAGTCCCCACCCGCGAACCGACGGGCGGCACGCCGCAGCCAGAAACAGGAACGCCTGAACCAAACACGGGGCGCAGACCTTTGCCCAACAGCGGCGAACTCACGGTCCAATGAATACCGGACACTCCGGTCCCTACCCAGGCGCAAGTATTGCCCGCCAACACCTTGGGTTTGGTTTTAGCCGTGAGTGGTGGCAGCAGTTCCAGCACTATAAAGACGTTGGTAACCACTCCTGGCACCAACGAGGTCACGGGCACGGCGTTCATAAACCTGGAAAGTTCTTCCAAATCCGTGGTTCTCTTCCGGCCAGACACCGGAGATGCCACGGTGATCGATTCTTATTCATCACCCAGTTACGCTCCCCACTTCAAGCGCCCCTACACGGTGGACGACCGCTTCTACGTCTCCAACAAGTTCACCGACGGTGGCGCGATGACCGTCACGGAGTACGGAACCGATGGATTCAACCGCAAATCTGAGTGGGGCACCCAGACCGACGCCCTGGACCCCGGTTACGCTGTGGCCGGTGGCGAGGTTTATTTCAAGACCGGTAGCACCGAACAGTGGTCAATGTCTCGGGGTTTCTACAATGCCCCAGGGGATTACGTTCGCTCGCTGTTCGACTCTAGGTCAGACTCCACTGAAATGACCAGGCCCAAGTTGGGGTTTGCCTTGGTCTCCGGTGGGGACACGCTCTACGGGGCTAAATTACCCTCAGAATCAGACCCCATCACCGGTGTATTTCTAGTTAATCCCAGCACGGGCCAGCCAGCGGATGAGTATCTCACCGCATTTGAAGTGGAAGACTGGGAAACTTACGACTCTTCCAGTTGGCGCAACATGGTCATCTCAGACGGGATGGCCTATTTGGTGGGTTTTGTGGACAGCCCCAGCGGTTACAAGATAGAGATTCTCGCCGCCAGCCTCTCGGACCCGGATATCTTCTCGGTCTATGGATTTGATATGCCATCCTCGGCCGTTGAGGTCACCGGATTCAACTCAACCATCGACGCCGACAGCGGCTATATCTTAATCAAGCCGTTCCATGCGGGCGGAGACCGGTCCAAGTTGTTGATCTACGACACGGTTGAGGAAACGTCGCAAATTATAGACGCCGGGTTCCACATAGTGGACGCTCAGTTGCTGTACGTGGATCAGTAGCCAATCAGGATTATTGTCTAGAGTTCAAACTCTTTTATGTCTGGCGATATGGTCAATTTGGCTCCGGTCAGTTGTTGCACCTCTTCTGGTGTCCAACCCGGGGCCACTTCTTTGAGGATGAGTCCCTGACCGTCACATTCGATGACTGCCAGGTCGGTTACGATCAAATAAACGCACCCTTTGCCGGTCAACGGAAAGGTGCACTCCTCGACTACCTTGGGTTCGCCGTTCCGGTCGGTGTGCTCCATGGCCACGATCACCCCGGCGGCCCCGGCGGCCAGGTCCATGGCACCACCCACGTTGCCCACGCCCCGTTGTGGCAGCATCCAGTTGGCCAGGTCTCCGGTGGCTGACACCTGATGGGAGCCCAAGACCGTCACGTCTACATGCCCGCCTCTAATCATGGCGAAAGCCTCTGCGGAATCGAAAAAAGACATCCCGCCAACCGGCTCCAAGTACTGCCCGCCAGCGTTTATCAGGTCAATGTCTTCATTGCCCTCATCAGCCAGTGGCCCACAGTTTAAGATTCCGCTTTCACTGTGGTAGAACACGGTGCGGCCCTCCGGCACAAAGCTGGACACCATGGTGGGGATACCGATGCCCAGGTTGACGTACGCGCCGTCAGGCAGCTCTTTGGCAACCCGCATGGCCACGATTTCCCTGGGCAGACGCTCTTTATCGGCTAACGATGCCATCAGTTGGACCCTTTTTCTGTTAGTTGATTAAATGGTTTATTAAATATTCGATTAAATCTCAAGGTACGCCGAGAAATCGGCTGGCCGGACCACAATTCGGTCAATAAATAGACCGGGTGTAACTATCTCTTCTGGACCCAGTTGGCCGGGTTCGACAATCTCATCTACCTCCACCACAGTTATCTTGGCGGTGGTGGCCATCACTGGGTTGAAGTTTCGAGATGTTCCCTTGTAGACCACGTTGCCCAGCGTGTCGGCTTTGTAGCCCCTGATGATGCAGAAATCCGCCTGCAGCCCTGTTTCCAGGATGTAGTCCTTGCCGTCAATTGTCCGGGCCTCTTTGCCCTCGCCAAGCAGAGTACCGGCGCCGGTGGGCGTGTAGAACGCCGCAACTCCGGCTCCACCGCTACGGAGCCGCTCCGCCAACGTTCCTTGGGGCACAACCTCAAGTTCGGTCTCACCACGGTTGTAGGCCTCTTCAAAGGCGCTGGGGCGGGAGGCTGACGGCGATACCGGGTAGGACGCAGTGGCTTTCACAACCTGGTTGTTCTCAACCAGGATGCTGTGGTCGATGATGTTGGGCGCACCGAAGGCGCTCATCCGGGCAATCCCGGCTGTATTACTTATCAATTGGAGGCCTTTTACCCCAACGTCACGCAGTCCGACCATCAGATAGTGCGCCATGCCACCGGGGCCAGCAAACCCATCAACGTTGATAATCGAGCCCTCCGGGACGTCACTAAGGGCTTCAACGGCGCTGGTGTAGACCTTGTTGGTCGGTTCCAGAGTTGGGACGTTAAAGGTCATTTCTTTCAGATCAGATGACACAGTTAATGGTGCGTCCGTCATGGCAATGACTTCTTCAGCCGTCCAACCGGGAGCCGTCTCGACTAGTTCCAGACCGGCAGCGGTCACTTTGATTACTGCCACGTCAGTGATGATTATGTTAACTTTGCCAGCGCCATCCACGGGAAGGCTGCACTGACTGACAATGTTTGACCGGCTTCCCGGATATTCGTGCGGCATAACGGCAATGACTGTTTCCGCTCCGTAAGCCATGTCCACCGCGGATCCCGGAGCCAACAACCCTGCAGTTTCTTCTGAAGTCCAATGGACAAAATCGCCATTGACGGCCACCTGAGACGGCTGCAACACTGCGATGTCGGTGTGCCCGCCCCGGAGGATACCGGCAACGTCCACCACTCCCGTGAAAGACCCGCCAGGCAGCAGGGCCACGGCGTTTCCACCGGCATCCACTGCGCTGTGTTCAGCTCCGCTTTTTTTAACTCCCAAGGTAAACCCCAAGGCCCCGCTATCGGCAATAAACCATACGGTGTCTGTCTCCAGAAGTGCACCGGGCAGATGGCAGGGCAGACCTGGCCCTAAGGCGACGACCGCACCGGAGAATAGTTCCTGGGACATACGTTGGGCGATGCTGGCGGGTTCTAAATGGGTTCCTGGCATTAAAAAATTCTCCTGTGATTAGGCGGACAGAACGAGACGGTCTATAAAGATGGCCTGGGTTATCACCAGTTCCGGGTCTATGCCACCAGGCTCGTGGACCGCGTCGACTTCAACGACAGTTACACCAGCAGCCATGGCCATGGTTGGGTTCCAGTTACGGGCAGTGCCGTCATAGACCATGTTGCCCAGGGTGTCTGAAGCCATGGCTCTGAGCAGGGCGAAATCAGCCTTCAGGGCCAACTCCAAGACGTGTTCACGGCCATCATATTGGCGGACCTCTTTGCCCTCAACGAACCTGGTACCGGAGCTGCTGGGCAGGAACACGCCGCCAATGCCTGCGCCGCCAGCTCTAAGCCGCTCTGCCAATACGCCTTGGGATACTACTTCAACCTCCAGCTCGCCAGACTGCCAACGCTCTTTCACGGGGCCGCCGTGCGTCGGGTGAAAGGGCATCGGCGAGATCATTTTTTTGACCTGCCCACCGGCAACTAGGTCGGCCACGGTAAAATCGCCTGGCTCTTGAATCCAAGCGCCTTGGCAGATGAGCGTCAAACCTGAAACCCCGGTTTCAGCCAGGCCACAGAGCAATTTTTGCGGGATTCCGCAGCCAGCGAATCCGGCAACCAGCACCGTAGCATCATTGGAAATACCTTCCAGGGCGGCAAGGGCAGAAGAATAAAGCTTGCCCTGCTTAATTGGATCGCCGGGGGAATTTTCCGGAGTACTGGTCATGGGTATTTTCCTGTGTGCCTGTTTTGCCTGTTTTAGCCATTCTAGTAGGTTTCAGCAGGCACGCATTATAGCGGCTTATCGGCGGGCGTGGGCAGACGTATTTTTAAATCAGCCCTTGTTCCCGGACAAAAAACTGCCCCGGTTCTTCTTATGGAAGAACCGGGGCAGTTTTGGTTCGCGAAGTGTGGTCGGACTCCTTAGAAGTCCATCCCGCCACCAGGGGGCATCTGCGGCATTGCCGGTGTTGCCTGCGGAATCTCGCTGATCACGGACTCAGTGGTGAGTACCATGGCTGCAACGCTGGCCGCATTCTGGAGGGCAGATCGGGTTACCTTAACCGGGTCAACGATGCCACGTTCCATCATGGGACCGTATTCACCGATGTCGGCGTCGTAACCGTAGTCATCAGCCTGCTGTTTGACCTGGTTGAGGACAACTGCGCCCTCGAACCCGGCGTTCTCAACAATCAGCTTTAGGGGCTGGTCAAGAGCGTGGCGGATGATGTTAACGCCTACCTGCTCGTCGGCAGGGATGCCAGTGAGGCTGTCCAAGCCGCGGCCTGCGCGGACTAGGGCAACTCCGCCTCCGGGGACGATACCTTCTTCCACCGCAGAACGGGTGGCTGAGAGGGCGTCTTCGACCCTGGCTTTGCGCTCTTTAAGTTCGATCTCGGTGGCTGCGCCAACCTTGATCACGGCAACGCCGCCGGACAGCTTGGCCATCCGCTCTTGGAGCTTTTCCCGGTCGAATTCAGATGTGGTGTCTTCGATTTGGGCTTTGATCTGGGTGATGCGGCCTTGGATGGCATCCTCAGAACCTCTACCCTCAACAATGGTGGCCTCATCTTTGGTGGCCGTGATTGTGCGGGCGGATCCGAAGTCTTCAACCGTTGCGGCGTCCAGCTTTTGGCCGGTCTCCTCGCTGATCACTGTGCCACCGGTCAGAATGGCAATGTCTTCCAACATGGCCTTCCGGCGGTCGCCAAAGCCAGGGGCCTTGATGGCCAGAACGCTAAGGGTACCGCGTAGCTTGTTGACCACCAGGGTGGCCAGGGCTTCGCCGTCTACGTCTTCAGCGATGATTACAACGTTCTTCTTGCCGACCTGGAGCAGTTTCTCCAGAGCGGGAAGCATGTCGGCCACGGCCGAGATCTTCTTATCGGTGATGATGACAGTGGGGTCTTCCATCACTGATTCCATACGTTCTGGGTTGGTTATGAAGTAAGGGGAGATGTAACCACGGTCAATCTGCATGCCGTCGACATACTCAATGTCGTCGGTCAATCCCTTAGACTCTTCAACGGTGATGACGCCGTCCTTGCCGACTTTTTCCATGGCCTCGGCAATGGTTTCACCAATGGCTTCTTCGTGGGCGGAGAGGCTGGCAACCTGGCCGATGCGCTCCCGAGTCTCCACAACCTGGGCCATGGTCTGTACTTCCGCAACCACGGAAGCAACGGCTTTCTCAATACCCCGTTTGATGGCCATGGGGTCGGCGCCTGCGGTGACGTTTTTGAAACCTTCATTGATGATGGCCTGGGCCAACACAACGGAGGTAGTGGTGCCGTCACCGGCAGCGTCGTTGGTCTTGGTGGCAGCTTCTTTCAGGAGCTGCGCGCCCATGTTCTCAAACGCGTCGGGAAGTTCAATTTCTTTGGCGATGGTGACGCCGTCGCTGCACACTTGGGGCGGGCCAAACGACTTGTCCAACACCACGTTACGGCCCTTGGGACCGAGGGTGACTTTAACTGAATCAGCCAAAATGTCGATTCCGACACGGAGTGCTTTCCGCGCTTCCTCGGCGTAGGCCAACTTCTTTGCTGGCATCCTAATCCTCCTGCAGGTAGGTCAAGGCTGGGCTAATGCCCGCCCTGTGTTTGGTTCAAAGTTAGGGTTGCTGGCTAGCCAATCTTGGCTAGAATGTCGCTTTCCCGAAGAATCAGTAACTCGTCGTCGCCGTCTTTGTACTCAGTACCGGCGAACTTGGAGTAAATGACGCGGTCTCCCTTGGCTAGTTCCATGGGAATCCTGCTGCCATCCTCGCTGACCCTGCCGGGTCCAACGGCGATGACCTCACCCTCCTGGGGCTTTTCCTTGGCGGTATCGGGTAGATATATCCCGCCTTTAGTGGTCTGTTCACCCTCGCTGGGCTTCACCACTACACGTTCTCCCAATGGCGTAAAGTTTGCCACCGTGGCCTCCTTCTAAATCGCCGGGGAAATATGGTAGCCCGGCATTATTCTCACGTAGAATTAGCACTCCCGAATTGAGAGTGCCAATTCATGTTAGGGCGGGCACAAGACCTTGTCAACATTCGTGTGTCCGGCCTAGTATTCAGGTGTTGAGTAACACCCGCCGCCCAGACACTTTGCCAACAACTGCCCTGGGTACGTTCCTGGGTGTGTTTAGGGATCCTTGGATTGTCTTGAATACGGGTGACTTGAATACAGGTTCACAAAGAGGAATTCCCATCGCCGACACTATCACAATTGGTTCCGTGACTCTCACATTGGACGCCTACTTGGCAACCATTACGCTTAATCGTCCGAACAATGGCAACCGGATCGATACAGAGATGGCCTTCTCTTTGGCAGAATCCTGCCGCCTCATATCTGAGAACGACAGGCTACGCCTGCTAGTGCTGACAGCCGCCGGTGAAGTCTTTTCTATAGAAAATCCGGGAGAAGACCACGACGAGAGCCACGGAGAACAGGGCGAAGAAGAAACCGTTGAATCTACCGGAAGTAAAATTGCCGCACTGAAGATTCCGGTGTTGGTGGCCCTGAATGGCGATGCCACCGGCCCGGGCTTGGAACTTGCATTGGCGGGGGACCTGCGCATTTGCGTCCCTTCCGCCCGTTTTGGCTTCTCCGGACTGGCCAAGGGTATCCTTCCCCAAGACGGCGGCACCCAAAGACTGCCCAGGTTGGTTGGCCCGTCCTGGGCCAGGGATATGCTGCTGACTGGCAGAATGGTCGACGCTGCGGAGGCCTTGGCCATTGGCCTGGTCAACCGAGTAGCCGACCAACCCAGAAACTTGGGTCAGATAGTCTCGGAGATAGCAGCGCAGATAACTGGCGGTAGTCCCATCGGCGCGCGATACGCCAAAGAGGCCGTTGGCAAGGGTCTGGACCTATCCTTAGACCAGGGTCTGAGACTGGAAGCCGACCTGAACGTTATACTGCAATCCACATCGGACAGGGCCGAAGGGTTAAAATCGTTCTTAGACAAACCGGGCCCTGAATTCACCGGGTCCTGATTCAACACCTTTCATTCAACAACGCTCAATAGTCACACGAGATACGCAAAGGGAATCTCTTTGAAATTAAAACTAGACCTCCACACCCACCCGTGGGAGGCTTTCAATTTTGTGCCGCCAACCGTTGAGATCGCGGAGAAGATCGTTAACCAGATCAAGTCTCAGGGCATTGATGGCATCGGTATCACCGACCATCACAATAAAGAGTGGGGCATGGAACTCCGCGAGATAGTGGAAAAGCATTTCCCCGGTCAGGTGGTCATCCTGCCCGGCTGGGAGATTGAGATTCGCCCGGAAGCCAACCCCTTTGCCGAGTACCAAGTAGCTGAATTATTCCTGCCTGACGGTGGCGGCGTGTTTCGCACGTATTGCCATCCGGGTTATTACTCGCCAGAGATACTGATTGAGCCGGATATCCACGCCATCGAGATTGACAACTACATCCACAATTGGCACATCCGCAAGGACCAGGTCTCAGAGATCGCGTCGGAGCATGATCTGATGTTGATGGCGGTAAGTGACGCCCATGCCCTGGAGAACATTGGTCTTCGTTATACAGAAGTAGATTTGGACGACCTCTACGCCAGGGCCGTCCCAGAGGCATAGTCTCTTTACCTATGTCTCATACTGGGCCTGATTCAGGCGGCTTCCAGACCCTGCTGTTTCAGGTGCACGGTGCGGTGGCCCATATCTCATTGAACCGTCCCCAGGTGGTTAATGCCTACAACGTGCAGATGCGGGATGATTTCTCGGAAGCCCTAGCCACAGTCCAACTGGACCCAGAAATCCGAACATTGTTGATTACCGGCGAGGGACGCGGCTTTTGTGCCGGCGCCGACTTGACCGAATTTGGCACTGCGCCGTCCCAGGTGATTGCCCGGCAAGTACGCTGGGAAAGAGACGTTTGGGGGCAACTGGTAAACTTGCATAAACCAATCGTCGCTGCAGTGCACGGATACTGCATCGGTTCCGGGCTAGAGATTGCCCTGCTGTGCGACATTCGGCTGGCTGCCGCGGGCACGGTGTTTGCTCTACCAGAGGTCCAACTGGGGATGATTCCGGCTGCCGGTGGCACCCAGACTCTACCCAGGGCAATCGGCACATCGCGGGCCATGGATTTACTGCTGACGGGTCGGCGTATCGAGAGCGAAGAAGCGCTATCCATGGGCTTGATAACCCGGCTGACACCACCGGAGTCGCTCAGAGATGAAGCCTGGCGTTTGGCTGACAAATTGGCAGAATTACCGACCGATGCAGTGGCCGCGATGAAGCAGTTGCTACGCCAGGGGATGGACCTGGACCTGCCCAAAGCACTGGAGCTTGAAAGCCGTTTGGCAGCCAGGCTGACCAGCTAGATACTTCAGGAATTACGCGAGAATTTATAGATGAACACCTCTGAATTTTTGACCATTGCCGGGGCCATCGTCCCAGAACGCGCCGCAATGGTATTTGACGGCCAGACCATCACCTTTGAAGGTCTGGCAGAGCGGGTCAACCGGCTGGCCAACGGACTTTCCGAGTTGGGAGTTGGCCCTGGTGACCGGGTGGCGACCATGCAGGTAAACACCAATCAGTGCATTGAAGCCTATTTTGCGGCAGCCCAGCTTGACGCCATCTACGTGCCCGTAAACTTCAGGGCCAAGACCGACGAACTGGCCCAGATGCTGGAGATTGCCTCGCCCACTTGCCTCCTGCTGGGGGAACGGTATTTACCGCTGGTCCCGGAAGGCAGTCGTTTATCTGAAGGCATCATCATCTTGGACGGAGAGGCCACCGAGAACGGCAAGAATTACGAAGAATTTCTCGCCGAGTCATCGCCCGACCAGATGCACTTCCCGGAGGCTGGCGACGAAGACACAACAGTAATCATGTTCACCGCCGGCACCACGGGCGTCCCCAAGGGCGTGATGCTGACCCATGACAGCTTTTCGTCGTACCTGCTAGCCACCGTTGAGCCAGCCGACCCAGACGTCGAAGAAAGCAATCTCATCACGGTGCCCTTCTATCACATAGCCGGACTCCAAGCCGCTTTGGCTGCGGTTTACGGCGGGCGCACGTTGGTGGTGATGCGCCAGTTCGACGCTAGCGAATGGCTAAAACTAGCCCAGGAGAACCAAGCCAATCGGGCCATGCTGGTGCCGACCATGCTGAAGCACCTGATTGAGCACCCCAATTTTGGCGACTACGACCTATCGTCGCTCAGCGTCATTACCTACGGCGCGGCCCCCATGCCCCTGGAAGTAATTCGAGACGCGATTGGGAAATTCCCCGGCGCACGGTTCATCAACGCCTTTGGCCAGACTGAGACCGCTTCCACCATCACCATGTTGCCGCCGGACGACCACGTGTTGGACGGCAGCCCGGAAGAGATCGAAACCAAGCTGAAACGCCTAACCTCGATCGGCAAGCCTCTGGACGATGTGGAAGTTAGCATCGTGGACGAAGAAGGCAAGACGGTATCGGTAGGCGAGAACGGCGAGATTGTGGCCCGAGGCTCCCGCATGATGGCCGGTTACTGGCGGGAAGAAGCCGCCACTCGTGACACGATACGCGACGGCTGGATCTACACCGGAGACCTGGGCTACCAGGACGAAGACGGCTACATATTTCTGTCGGGTCGCGCCAAGGACTTCATCAAGCGCGGCGGCGAGATGATCTCACCTGAAGAAGTGGAACAGGTGCTGCGCTCTCACCCCGAACTAGACGACGCCGCCGTGATTGGCGTGCCGGACGTGGAATGGGGTGAAGAGGTACGAGCGGTAGTCGTTGGCCAATCCGACCACGTCACCGAAGAGCAGATCATCGAATTCTGCAGGGAGCGGCTGGCCGGTTACAAGCGGCCCCGTTCCGTAATCTTTGTGGGAGAATTACCCCGCAACGTCATGGGCAAAGTACTGAAGCGGGACCTGCGAGAAAAATTTAGCCACCCGGTGGAAAACCGGGACTAAGCCGAATTTAAAATCGCTGTATCATTGATAAAAACTAAAATAGGGACTGATCACTTAGTTAGGGAGTTGGGTTACCAATGGGCATAGGAGCCAGCGAGGACATGAAGGTAGCGGTCATTGGGGCCGGTGGAGTCGGCGGTTACTTTGGCGGGTTATTGGCCCGCGCCGGACATGAAGTAACGTTTATTGCCAGGGGGCCGCATTTGCGGGCCATCCAGGATAACGGACTAAGGGTGGAGAGCCAATTAGACGGCACATTCACTGTTCCCGGCAATGCCACAAGCAATACGTCGAGCGTCGGCGAGCAAGACTTGGTGATCTTCACAGTCAAGATGTACCACAACTCGGACGCCGTCTCCGCTGTCCTTCCCCTAATCGGCCCGGAGACAGTGGTACTGACCCTGCAAAACGGCATCGATAACGGCGAGATATTAGCCGAGACCGTGGGTGAAGACCACGTCATGATCGGTTCTGCTTACATGGAAGGTCGCATTTCTGAACCGGGCGTTGTCACTCAAAACGGGCCTGGCATCGCGGCTTTCGGCGAAATGAACGTGGGCATCAGCCGCCGAGGTGAAAACCTGCTACAACGCTTCCAGGAAGCCGGTTGGCGGGTAAACCTGCACGAGAACATGCCTGGCATGCTCTGGAAAAAGTTTGCGTACATCGCCGGGTCCGCAGCCGTCTGCGCCGCTGCCAACTGCGTCTATGAAGAGATGCGCACCAAGCCGGAGACCAGACAACTGATACGCGACGCCATTGAAGAGGTACTGGCCGTTGGCAAAGCCCGCGGCGCTCCCATCATGCCCGACTCTCTTGCCTGGGCCATGGATTCTCTGGACCGCTTCCCTGGTCAGGGTCGCGCGTCAATGGCCAAAGATTTCACCGACCAGCGTCCCGTGGAGCTGGAAGGACTGACCGGTACTGTGGTTCGCATGGCGCGGGAACTGGAAATCCCCACCCCCGCCAACGACTTCCTCTACGCCATTCTGAAACCGGCCGCAGTCCGCATTGAAGCCCTGAATAAAGCTTAAGCCTCAAGCCATCCGGCATAGGTCTGCCTGA
>Ga0209089_10001306_pt1 | contig 22688 bp, 20 predicted proteins | sample ArcticOcean_MG_C_FD_187431 | JGI IMG/M metagenome (GOLD analysis project Ga0209089, IMG submission 187431) | Marine microbial communities from western Arctic Ocean - ArcticOcean_MG_CB2_150 (SPAdes) (version 2) | ecosystem: Environmental > Aquatic > Marine > Oceanic | place: Arctic Ocean: Canada... | reverse complement strand
GTAAGCAGTGCCTCTACTTCAGAACGCACCACCAGCCATTCTAAATCAGCAATATTTTTCACCATCACCAATGTTTTTGGGTCTTTACCAGTGGGAGAGTTAAAATATGAGCGCACCCGATTTCTCAGCACCTTAGCCTTGCCAATGTAAATGATCTCTCCCTTATTATCACGGAAGAAATATACTCCCGGAGAATTGGGGATTTGACTGATTTTCTGCTGTATATCCATTAGGGTAATTTAGGGAACTGTGAGAGAAATGGATTAAACATCTCTGTCATTTTAAAATAGAAGAAAAAAACCAATCTAAAATATTTGTAATTAGATATTTATATACACTACCTGGTCATCGGAGTATTAAAACTACTGAAATATATGCTAATTGGGTTCGTAAGGAAGAATTGGAGAGGTGTACATAAACAATAACCTCGAAAGGATGTTGAACTTTACTTCTTTTCACATAATTCAACCAACACACCACCCGTTGATTTGGGATGGAGGCAATTTTTAAGCCTTCAGAACCAGTTCGAGGGCTCTTATCAATAAGCTGTACATCGTTCTCATTTAGGTAGTCCAACGTAGCTTGAAGATTGTCAACAATAAGGGCTAAATGATGCATCCCAGCGCCACGCTTTTCTATAAATTTATTAATCACAGAATCTGATTCAGTCGGCTGCAATAGTTCAATTTTACCATTCCCCGTATTAAAAATATCGGTGAGTACCTTTTGGTCTTGCACTTCCTCGCTGCCAGAAAGGGGTATACCTAATAATTTTCCAAAAAAAGCATGAGACGTTTCTTGATCCGAAATGGCAATACCAATGTGTTCAATCCCCAAAATTTTAAAGGGTAGTTCAGGCATGGACCAGTCTCTTAGCTGACAAATCATATTCAAAGGCATCAGTTATTTTAACATCATAAAATTCACCAATATTTAATTTTTCATTTACCCTTACAAAATTATCCACTTCCGGCGCATCCCGATAAGAGCGACCAATAGATGATCCATCTTCACTATGCCTGTCAATGAGTACTTTTTCTATATTACCGATAAGCGTTTGATTCTTTTTCCAATTCATATCCTGCTGTAGCATCATAATAGCATCCATGCGTTCTGTTTTGATTTCAGTGGGTACATCATCTTTAAAGGATGCCCCATGGGTACCTTCTTCCTCAGAGTAGGTAAATACTCCCAGGCGATCAAACTCAATTTCTTCCACAAAATCATATAATTCTTTAAAATCAGAATCCCTTTCACCGGGGAAACCAACAATTATACTGGTTCGTAAAGAGATATCAGGATTTACCTTTCGCAAATCCTCTATTCGTTTGCGGATACCATCGGACATAAGTCCTCGCCGCATATCTTTTAACATTTTATCAGAGCCATGCTGAACAGGCATATCAATATAAGGAACGAGTTTCTCTAACTGTCCAAAACGCTGAATCATTTCTCTATGTAAGTGAGCTGGATGAGCATAATGCAGGCGGATCCATTCCAGTCCATTTATTTTATCTAATTCATCCATGAGTTCGTGCAAAGATGATCTTGGCGTGAGGTCCCAGCCATAGGAAGTGCTGTCCTGGGCGATGACCAATAGTTCTTTCACACCATTATCAGCCAGACGTTGTGCTTCCTGTACATTCCAAGCCACTGGTTGGCTTTTTTGCAGTCCACGCATTATTGGGATGGAGCAGAAACTACAGCCATTATCACAGCCCTCAGCAATTTTTAGATAGGCATAATGATTAGGAGTTAATAATGAGCGGAAATAGTCGGGGTCATCTTTTGTATGCGCTTTCCCAGTAAGGTAACTGAGGACTGCAGCATGGTCATCGGTGCCAAAAAAGGCATCTACTTCCGGGAGTTCTTCATGCAATTCGGAGCCATAGCGATCTGAGAAACAACCCATCACAACTAATTTATCCACCTGATTGGTCTTCCGCAATTCTTAATTTATCCACCTGATTGGTCTTCCGCAATTCTCCGGCATCCAAAATTACATCCACAGATTCCTCTCGAGCAGATTCCAAAAATCCACAAGTATTAACAATGAGAATATTTGCATCATCGGATTTTTTTACAATTTCGTAGTTTTCATGCCTGAGTCCACCGATTAATATTTCTGAATCCACCAAATTTTTGGCACATCCCAGGCTAATCATACAGACTTTATTTTGCTTTGTATTATTCATTTACCATTTCTTTTTTATTGGAAATTAATCCGTTAATATAGCTTTCCCTATCAAATGGAACCAAGTCATCAACTTGCTCCCCTACTCCTATAAAATAAACCGGCAGATTCAGCTCTTTCATAATTTGAATTGCAATACCACCTCGTGCGCTGCCATCCATCTTGGTTAAAATCACACCCGTAAGTGGAATATATTTAGCAAATTCCCGTGCCTGTTGAAGTCCATTTTGCCCAGTGTTTGCATCTATCTCTACCGTAATGAGCACATCAACCTTATCAGTTAATTTCAGAACTACTCTATAAATTTTCTCCAATTCTTTCATTAGATTGGCTGAAGTATGTAAACGCCCTGAGGTGTCCACAATGATCCTATCCATATTTTTCGTGATTCCACTGGAAACCCCATCATAAGCAACGGAGGCAGGATCAGCAGATTTATCGTTTGCTGTAAGGTGTAAGTTAAGCCGCTTAGCCCAAACTCGTATCTGCTCTACTGCAGCCGCTCGATATGTATCTGCAGCCACTAAAGAAACTGATTCACCTGAATTCGAGTAATATCCTCCCAATTTTGCCGCTGATGTTGTTTTCCCTGTGCCATTTATCCCCACCAAAAGAATTACCTTTTGTAATTCGCTTTCCTCATTTACACTAGCAAGATACTGTTGAATGCACTGCTGAAATCGGTCTTCTCTGGTACTTTCAGCTTTGTCTGGCGCTTTCAGTTGTTCAATTATATAGTCGGTAAGTTCCCAACCAATATCTGCACCTAACAATGCTTCCTCCAATTTTTCAATATCATCAACAGTGAGAATGGTTTTTCCGGATAATTTCGCAAAAAGGTGTGCTAATTTAGTGCGAGTTTTCGTTAATCCTGAAATTGTTTTTTTTAGAAATGAAATCATCTTGTTTCTAAATGTTTAAAATAGCGTAAGTATCTCCTGATATATTCAAATGTACTAAAGGTAAACAAGAGGGTTGAAATCAGATAGGATGTCCACAGTATATAGTTTGATATATTCAGCGGATCTCTTAATAAAAATAATACCATCATAAGTGCGGAAATCCCTATAAACCACTTTCCTGATTTATTCGATTGAAATACCTCCTCTTGAGAAAACATTAAATATACGCCGATAATGATGAGAAAAATATCCCTTATTGCCAAGATGACGAAAAATAGCAGAAAGGGTAATTTGTAGCTAATAATCAAATAAATTAATACTACCATCATACAGACTTTATCAGCAACAGGGTCAATTAGTTTGCCGAAATTGGTAATTTCCTCTGCTTTTCGCGCGACATATCCATCTAAAAAATCTGTTAATACAATGATGATGATGAGTGCAAAAGCCTGCCATAATTTTCCTGGCATACCATGAGCTATATCTTCAAATATTAATATCAGGGGTATAGTAAGAAATATACGACTTATACTGATGGCATTAGCCAGAGTCATAATGCGATCCTGCCGAGTTTGCAGGCGTTTTTTTCGTATCCTTTTTCTGTGCTTAAATCTCATTAATTATCTCGATGAGAATTAAATTTTAATGCTGCTAATAAAGAGTTTTTATATACTGAATCAGGAAATATATTAAGTTCATTCTCCGCTTCATTCGAAAGTCTGTCTATTTGGCTTTCAGCAAATTGAATTCCCCCATTATTTTCAATAAGTTTTCTAATTTCTCTTATTTCAGATTTTTTAACATGGTTGTTGAGTTGTCGTTTCAAAACCTTTGCTTCTGAAGGAGATAATTTTTCAAAAAGATAAATGAGGGGCAAGGTGAGAATATTTTTTTTCAGGTCAAAGCCTGCAGGTTTTCCTAATCCTTCAACATTACCGGTGATATCTAAAAGGTCATCCTTTATCTGGAACACCAATCCAAATTTTTCCCCAAATTTTTCCAATGCTTCACGTTTATCCTTATCTTCCGTTACAGTCATACTCCCTAATTTACAGGCTGCGGAAAATAATGATGCCGTTTTATCACTCACCATTTGATAATAGATTTCCTCTGTCATGTTTTTCTTTATAGCTTTTTCAATTTGCTGGATTTCCCCTTGACTTAAACGCTCCGCTGTACTTGATAAAATCTCCAATGCATCAAAGTCTTTCAAGTGAATCATATTAGTGAGGGCTTTTGAAAACATAAAATCACCCACTAAAATAGAAAGTTTATTTTTCCATACTCGGTTGATAGATGGCCAACCCCGACGAAGATTGGCATCATCTACCACATCATCATGGATGAGCGTTGCTACATGAATCATTTCAATAAGGGCTGCTGCTCTGAAAGTATTTTCAGAGGGTTCACCACATAATTTAGCGGAAAGCAGACAGAGACAAGGTCTGAGTTGTTTTCCTTTTTTTCGTGAAATATATCTTATAATTGTATTTATTAATTTTATATCTGAATGAAGGGATTCTCTGTAAACTTCTTCAAAATGGATTAAATTATCACGAATTGGAGATGTTACAATATTTTGCAGATCAGTATTCACACCAATGAATCCTTTGGTTTGAAAAGTTTACTAATTAGAATGCTGAACTCATATAAAATAATAAGCGGAACCACTATAAGAATTTGACTGACAGGGTCAGGCGGGGTCAGTACAGCTCCAAGGATGAGGAAAACAACTACTGCAAATTTTCGATATTCCCGCAAAAATGCAGGCGTGAGGATCCCTATTTTTGTAAAGAATATGGATACTACCGGCAATTGAAATAATAAACCGCATCCGAAAATTAACCAGAGGATGTACATGAGATATCCTTCTAAAGTGAAATTATAGGCAACATCAATAGTTTCTGTGGTCAAAGAAGTAAAGAAAGCAAGGCTAAATGGAATAATTACAAAGTAGGCAAAACTCATACCCAAAAGAAAGAATGCAGATGAAAATAGTATCGTAAAAATGACAGCTAAACCATATTTATCTTCAAATGCAGGGGAAATAAAACGCCAAAACTGATACAAAATTATCGGCAAGCCTAAAATCATGCCTCCAAATAATGCCACCGATAGTTTTACCGTAAACATGCTGGTAATTTTCAAAACCTGAAGATTTAATTCAATGGATAGAGATTTAGTGGGGTTGATGAGCCAATACATTATAAAATCAGCATAATGATAGGTAACCACTGCTCCAAACAAAATGGCAATGATAGATTTAATTAATCGCCAGCGGAGTTCTTCAAGATGATCCCAAAAAGGCATTTCAGGAGATTGATTATTCATTTTTGAAGCATTAGTTTTTTGGCTAAATCATAGGGAGATTGTCTATGATCAGGTTGTTTTTCTAATTCAGATTGAAGTTCTGAAGGGTTATTGTCTTTCCAGAAAGTATCCATTAAATCGTCCGCGATGATTTGCATTACCCTTTTTTTATAGCGATCATCTAATTTCACTTTTTGAATTCCTTTAGTTTGAGTAAATGATTTATGGGCATCAATGGAATTGATCAGTTCTTTAATACCCTTACCTTCTGTAGCAACTGTTGTAACAACCTGAGGTAACCATTGACTATCTTCTAAAGTAAGTGTAGAGAGAATATTTTTCAAGGTAATCATCAGTTTATTTGAACCGGCACGATCAGCTTTATTAATTGCAAAAATATTCCCAATTTCCATAAGCCCTGCTTTTAACATTTGTACCTCATCACCTGACTCGGGAACCAAAACCACAACCACAGAATCTGTTGCTTGAATGACATCTAATTCAATTTGTCCTACACCTACCGTTTCAAAAATGATTATGTCATAACCGGCAGCGTCAAATATTTCTCCCACTTCCTGTGTTTTAGAAGCCAATCCACCACGACTGCCCCTGGTTGCCATACTTCTCACAAATACATGGGGATCTGAGAAATGAGAAGTCATTCGAATACGGTCTCCTAACACTGCACCTCCGGAAAATGGACTGGTGGGATCAACCGCAATAACGGCAACCCTTTTGTCATTTTTACGATATGCTGTAATTAAATTATGGGTGAGTGAACTTTTTCCCGCTCCGGGAGGGCCGGTAATTCCTATTCTGTAAGCATTACCGGTATCTTTGTAAATCTCAGATAGAAGTTGAGCTCCTTCATCTCTGTTATCTTCAATTAAGGATATAGCTTGGGAAATTGAAAGTCTGGATTGCCCACGTATTCCTTGGATTAACTCTGGTAACACGAAGCAAATTTAAGGACTTAATACTGTCTTATGTTACAGGGTTTAGACAGTTTTATCAAATAGGCGTTTAAAGAAAGCATAATCTGGAATGACAACAGTATGACCTACTTTTGTAATCATGAGTCTATCTTCAAACAATTTTAGAACTCGGGAAACTGTTTCCCGGGAAGTACCGGACATATTTGCGATATCCTGTTGGAAAGGTAATTTTTCAATAGTAACCTGCCCCTTACGAATAACACCCATATCCTCCGCTAAATTCAGAATGGATACACCGATTCTATGTTCAGCATCAGAAAGAGACAATGCTTCAATCTGTTGATCAGATTTCCTGAGTCGTTTTGCCAGCTCTCCCATAAGGGCAAATGAAATTTTAAAATTTCTCCGCAGTAAACGCAAAAATTCACTTCTTTGAATTGCGATGAGTTCACAATTTTCCTGGGCTAAGGCATTGGCTGAACGGGCTTCACCATCTATAATTGCCATTTCACCAAAAATTTCTCCAGGACCCAATAATGATAATATCACCTCCTTACCTTCATCATTTACCCGGGTAATTTTCACGGTACCTGTAATGATTATAAAAACTATGTCACCAAATTCTTCTTCAAGAATAATCATACTATTTTTGGGATAATTCCGTGGAGTACAGCTTTCGGAAACATCAGCTAATTCCTCTGCATCTAGATCAATAAAAATTGGAATGGAATTAAGATTGTCAGTTATCATTATTTATCTTCCTTATTTAGAATGGTTTCTTTGTAAACAGTAAATACCAAATTCACAGACTAGTAAAATTAGATGGATTAATTTCTAATTACAATAATTTCTAATTTATTAATGATTATTTATTCTTTAGTCTTATAAAATAAATCTTTATTAAATTTATGGGCTAATTTAGAATTAATAAATATAATATTACTATGGGTGCAGCAGGATCAGAGTTAAAAAGAGTACGACAATCACTGAGGAATAACCTCCGTAATCGTCATTATAAGTCAATGGTGAAATCTTCAATTAAAAAGGTAATGGAAGCAGATAAAAAAGATGCCCCTGATCTTTTAGTTCAGGCAATATCAATCATTGATCGAGTTTGCGGTAAAGGTATTATACATAAAAACCGTGCTTCTCACCAAAAATCTAAACTAACCAAATACATTAACAGCCTTTAGGCTGCAGATGTAATTTCTACCCTATCCATTCAATATGGATGGGGTATTCTATTGTGGTTTTTGGTAGTTTGGTGAGTCCTTTGTTATGTTAATATCATGAGGATGACTTTCCTTCATCCCCGCACCCGTAATCCTAATAAATTCAATATTCTTGTGGAATTCTTTAATGGATTTTGTTCCGCAATATCCCATAGAACTTCGAACACCACCCATAAGTTGATGAATGGTTTCCGTTACATCACCTTTGTACGGGACCATTCCTTCAATCCCCTCAGGAACCAGTTTCTTTGATTCAGTATTCTGTTGAAAATACCGATCCTTACTACCCTCATTCATGGCTGCAATAGAGCCCATTCCCCTGAATGATTTAAAACTTCTCCCTTCCCAAAGAATAATTTCTCCCGGACTTTCATTAGTACCGGCAAGAATACTCCCTAGCATGGCAGTTTCAGCACCTGCTGCAAAGGATTTTGCAATATCACCAGAATAGCGCATTCCCCCATCTGAAATTATAGGAATATCATTTTTTTGTGCACATTCGAATGCATCAATTACGGCTGTAAGTTGCGGAACTCCCACACCGGCAATCATTCGCGTAGTACAACTTGATCCAGCGCCAATACCCACTTTAACAGCGTCAACTCCCACATCAATAAGAGCCTGAGTGCCTTCAGCTGTAGCCACATTTCCGGCAATAATATCAACCCTAAGCTTAGATTTTAAATTCTTTACGGTTTCTAAAACACCTTTAGAATGTCCATGAGCTGTATCGACAACGAGAGCATCTACGTTAGCACTTACCAGCGCTTGAGCCCTTTCCATGTAATCAGATGACACACCAATCGCTGCAGCAACCAATAGCCTGCCATGTTTATCTGTTCCTGCATTGGGATGATTTTCTTTCTTTAAAATATCTTTCACCGTAATTAGTCCACATAAAGCGCCCGCATCATCTACCACCAATAATTTTTCAATACGATGTTTTTGGAGTACAGACTTAGCTTCATTTAAAGTAGTACCCTTTTTAACCGTTATTAAATTCTTTCCAGTCATTCTATCAGACACAAACAAATCCAGATTGGTTTCAAAGCGAATATCACGATTTGTAAGGATACCAACCAATTTCCCATCATCTACAACAGGTACCCCTGAAATATGAAAATGTGCCATTATTTCCAAGGCATCACTAATAGTTTTTCCCGATGTGATTATCACTGGATCCAGAATCATGCCACTTTCTGAGCGTTTTACTCTGTCCACTTCTTTCACATGGTTATCAATGGATAAATTTTTATGAATCACACCGATCCCGCCCTCTCTGGCCATGGCAATAGCCATTCGGCTTTCCGTAACCGTATCCATTGCAGCACTGATTAATGGAATGTTCAATTGAATATTTTGCGTCAATCGAGACGAAATATTTACATCCTTTGGTAATACACTGGACATTTGAGGCACCAATAATACATCATCAAAGGTTAAGGCTTCTTTCATTCTAAACTCCCTACTAATTTTTCGATTTCATCCAGGATTTCACCTGATTTTACTAATTCTTTCATATTGGTATGATCCGGATATAAAGGTCGGTCTATATCTAGAAAGTCCACATATTTACGAACAACTTCTTTTGCTTTTAGAACACCCTTTCCAAAAGAATATTCTCTAAAATCCAGAGCCTGAGCAGCTGCCATCAATTCAATTCCCAGAATCCCGTAGGCATTATCTAAAATCTGAAAATTCTTGATTGCCGTATTCATGCCCATGGACACAAAATCTTCTTGATCGGCCGCAGCAGGAATAGACTGAATAGAGGCCGGCATGGATAATATTCTTTGCTCTACTATCTGCGTATCCGCTGTATATTGAGATAGCATCATCCCAGAAAACATACCTGCTCCTTTAGTCAAAAACGCTGGAAGCCCCACATTTAAAGCGGGGTTATTCAAACGGTTCATTCGCCGTTCTGATAACACACTCACCATTGTTATGGATACTCCGATCAAATCCATTGGCAAAGAAACGGGAGTACCTTGAAAATTTGCTCCTGAAATTTGGGTATTATCTTCAGGGAAAAAAATTGGATTATCTCCAACTCCATTCAATTCAATTTCAACTTGTGTTCTCGCATAAACTAAGGCATCATGCGCCGCCCCTATCACTTGCGGGGTTGACCTCATTGAATAGGCATCCTGAACCTTACATTGTATTTTATTTTCTGCAAGATCACCATTTTCAACTAATTTTCTAATTGCCTTTGCAGATCGAATTGCGCCTGGAAATCCTCTGACTTCATGGAGTTTTGGTAAATAGGGTTTCATGTTTGCTTTTAATGCTTCCAATGACATTGCACAGGCTATTTCGGCCTGTTTGTACCAGCGATTGGTATCATATATCAATATTGCACTCATTGCAGTTAGTACATTAGAACCATTTATTATTGCCAAACCATCCCGTGCCATTAAACCGGGTATTGGAATTCCAGCACGCTCCATTGCAATCTTCCCATCCAAGAGTTCACCTTTATAATAGGCTTGACCTTCTCCCAACATTAGCAAGGCAATTTGAGACATTGGTGCCAAATCACCTGATGCTCCAACAGATCCCTTTTGACAGACAAAGGGGGTAACTCCCTTGTTTAACATTTCCACCATTGTTTGGGTAATTTCCAAACGGCACCCCGAACGACCTTTTGAATGCACATTTATTCTGCCTGCCATTGCACCACGTACATATTCTATAGGAGCAGGATCACCGATTCCAGCAGCGTGGTTATAAATGAGATATTTTTGGAAATCTTGAATTTGGTCATCATCTAATACAACCTCTGAGAATTCACCGATGCCTGTATTAACTCCATACACTATCTCTCCATCCTGAATCTTCTTTTCAAGCATAGTTCGGCAAGTATTAATACGACCAATCGCATCTGAATGGAGCTCAATTTTCTTTCCGAACCGAGCAATATCCACCAACTTTTCAATGGTTAGCTGGGTATTTCCGAACTCTATTGGCATGATGTAATTCTATTTAAAATATTATAATCTAAAATCATTTCTTATTATTTAACATTGGATTCAAACATCTAATAAATACCGGTTTGTAAGTAATCAAATTTAATTTCTGTTTACTCTTGACTAAAAGAATTTTTGAGATTCATATAGTAATGAATCAACAGTCTGGTAGGGAATAGGCTCAACAGGAAGAGAACCTAAAATTGTTTTTCCATAACCTCGCTTTAATAATCGTGTATCACCCACTATACAAATTCCGGCATCATTCATATTTCGTATGAGTCTGCCAAATCCCTGACGAAATCTCATGGCAGCTTCCGGTACTTGATATTTTAGAAAAGCATCATCTCCCCTTTGATTATAATCTTCAATTTGAGCCTGAATAAGAGGGTCAAATGGATTGTCAAAAGGAGTTTTCACTATAAATAATATTTCCACCTTGTCCCCGGGAAAATCGACCCCCTCCCAAAAACTTGAAGTCCCAATAAGAATGGAATGAGGATGTTCTAAATAGCTTCTCACTAAAACATTTCTACTGATACCTGGCGCTTGCACAAATATTTTGTTATCACTCCCTTTTAACTTTGGTTCAATAAACTGTTTGAGAGCAAGGGTTTGTTTAAAGGAGGTACATAACACCAACATCCTCTTTTTCAATGAGGTAAAAATACGCTCAATTTGAGAACCAATTTCATTCATAAATAATGGATCATTTACATTAATAGATCCACTGAATACAAAGAGCTTTACCTGATCATTATAATGAAATGGTGAATAATATACTTTTTCAATAACATGATTATCAATTACAGCTAAATCTAATCCGACTTTTTCATTAAAATATCGAAAATCATCATTTATCATAAGGGTTGCAGAACAGAACACACCACCAGGATATTTACTCAAAAGATTATCATTAATAAAACTACTCACCTTCAATGGAGCCGAATTTAATGCTGTGAGATTTTGAAAATCTGACTGTACAAATGATGACCATTGTACTAATTCTGATTCCATATCTAAGGCAGCAGTTAAACTTTCTAATCCTTCCTTTAAAATGCCATTAATTGCTGTAAATTCGATGTTAAATGATCCAGCGATATCATCTTTGTTTTCCTGAAGCAGGGAATTAAAATTCTGAACATTTTTCTCAAATCCAATTAAATCAGATAATACCTCCCAGGGAGTTGGTTCAGTATCTATAAATTCTTCCTGACTATTGCGATATAATAATTTATTTATATGGTAATCAGAACGACTAATTTCATCACGTTTGTTATCATAGTAGGAATTAAAAAAGTTGTGAAATTCTTTTTGTATAATTTTACTTTCGGTTGCGAGAAATTTATAGAGATTTAGTAATTCAGGAAATTTATTTAGTGCATTCTTTTTCCAATTATCTTTTCCCGGATTGAAAAATTTGAAAACATCATCAAATGATTTTGCACCAACTTGAGTGACAAGTTGGTCTCGTGTTACTGTGGCAAAATGATGGGCTTCATCTATCACATAAATGAAATCCTCCGGCAAACAAGAATTATCTCTCATTAACTCATTTGCAAAAAGTGAGTGATTAATAATAATGATATCAGCGTCTTCCACTTTAACACGAACTTTTCCAAGAAAACACCCATCATATTTGCTACATCGTTTAGATGAACAATAACCTCTTTCACTCCTTAGAAGTGACCAAAGTCTCTTTTGCCTATTCAGTTGAAATCCATTACATTCATTTATATCACCAGATTTTGTTTCCCATTCCCACACCAACAATGGAAGAATATTCTCGTATTCCTTCGGTTTAATTAAATGTTGGTGATTTGCCAATAGACGTTCAAAACGTGTACGGCAAATATAATTATATCTACCCTTATAAATTACTGCACTCAAATCCTGGTCTATTGCTTGTGACAACTTGGGTATGTCCTCAGTAAAGAGCTGACTTTGTAGGTTTTTTGTATACGTTGAAACTACCAAAGCTGTTTGTTTTTGTTTGGCTGCCAAATATCCTGAAGATAAATATGCCAATGATTTCCCCAAGCCAGTTCCAGCTTCAGCAGCGAGAATATTTCCTTCAGTAAATGTCTCAAATGCATCTTTGATCAATTCGGTTTGGGAAGTACGTTTTTCAAATCCACCCCAATTAACACTAATGGCTCCTCCATCAACAAACCATGCTTCAGAAATTTCAGGAATGGCTGATTTACCACTGGCAGTAAACTCATAAGAATTATCAGATAGTTCATGTTCGATTGGGGCAGGCATGAGCCCGTCTATCTTATTAAATCGGACGGATGTTTTAATTATATTTTTAAATAAATTATAGTTATACACATTCGCATTGCCAAATAAATTATCAATTCGCTGAATGAGGGTAAGCGGTTTTGATAGTGAAGCGGTTTTGATAGTGTTTCTTGAATTAAATAAGCAAATAATTTACCTGTACATAAAGCGTCTGCACCAGCTCGGTGGGCATTTTCAATTTTGATTCCATAATAATCGCACAGAGACCCCAAATTGAAACTGTTATGAAAATAAATAAAACCACGAGCTAAAGATAGTGTATCATATAAGGGGTTATCTAAAAGTGGGGAACGTTCAGTTGATAGGTTTTTAGTAATAAAACTGTAATCAAAATTAATATTCTGCGCTACCAATGGAGTAGAACCTACAAATTCCAAAAACTCAGGTAAAACATCATTTATGGAAGGTGATTCTTCAACCATTTTATTGCTTATACCCGTTAGTGCAGTAATATTTTTTGGTATGGGTATTCCGGGATTAATAAGCGTGGTATATTCTTCTGTAAATTCACCATTTACAAACCTACATGCGGCTATCTCTGTTATTTGGTCTTTGTCTGGGTTTAGACCGGTGGTCTCCAAGTCAAATGAAATGTATTCATCTAACTCAAGAAAAGGAAGAAGATCTTTAAGTGAGTAGTCCATTAGACACCTGCAAAAACCTTCAGCACATCAAAAATTAGGGTTGGTTTTTTAAATACAGCAGCTTTAAATACAGATGTCAACGTTCTTTTATTATGAGGAATAGATAATACTTTTTCAGCTATTGAATCTAATTCTTCATTAGTTAATTTTTCAGTCGCTTCTTTAATTTTGTAGAATCTTTCATGGTTTTTACCAAAGTCTTCTCTCATTCTTTTTGGATAATCAATCAATCCGTTTTCGGAATAATCATTATTTTTGATTGCTTCACCTGCAACTTGTCCTGCAATCCAACCACCTTTCATTCCTGCCACAATGCCTCCGCCAGTCATTGGATTTATTTGATGAGCCGCATCACCAACCAACATGATGCCATTTGCAATAGGTTTTTCCATGGGCTTTGCACAAGGGACTCCCCCACACATAGTTGTGAGTATTGCTGCATCGGGATATTCTCTTTCCATAAACTCATCTAAATATTTTTGTGCAGATTTATGTTTACTATACTTACCGCTAATTCCAATTCCAATATTTGCAAACTTATTCCCTTTTGGGAATACCCATATATATCCTCCTGGAGCATGATTCATACCCACATACATTATCATTTTATTGGGTTCAACATCAACGTTAGCAACCGAATATTGTACTGCGGATTCCATATCTTTCATTCTTACCTGTGTTTTCAACCCTGCCCATCTTCCCACCCGAGAAGTCAAGCCATCAGCCCCAATTACAATTTTTGCCTGAATATGTTTTTCTTCACCTAGATAATCCAGTACTACTCCATTTATTTGTCCATTATTTGATAAAACATTTTTTACATACGCTTTTGTATAAACTTCAGCACCAGCATTGGCAGCATATCTAGATAAGTCATAATCAAAAATTCGACGATTTAAAATATATCCTGTTTCTGATGCAAAATTAACATCTACGGCTGTATAGTTGGGAGAAACAAGTTTTGCACTGGTTATTTTTTCAGCGATCCAACTATCTTCAATTTCTACAAATTGCCTGAGTCCAGATTCTCCAGCAGCTTCTCCGCATCGAACAGGATATCCGATATCCCTGTCTTTTTCTAACATACAGACGGTTGCACCTTTTTTTACTGCCTCCCAGGCAGCCATTGATCCCGCAGGACCTCCTCCCACTACTACAACATCATATTTATTCTGCAGCATGTGTCTCCAATACTTCTATGGGGCATATTTCAACACATAGATCACAATCAATACATATCTCATGATCGATTTTTATAGAATATTCCCTTACTTCAATGCAATCAACCGGACAAACCGAAACACAAACACCGCAATAATCACATCTGTTTTCAATAATATTAATCATGTTCAACCAAAAAAGTAGGATAGTGCAAATCAAATCTATGCCAATAGTAATATTTACTTAAATAATAAGTGATTGCTAATGGTACAAATAACCATGGATAAATGGATAGAACGAAAAAATTTAATATAAATATAGGGTATCTGATTGCCCGCAAAATATCTTTATCCATTCTGCGAATGAATGCGAATATAAAAAAAGGAATGGATACTAATGTTGCAGTTGAAGCCAAAGGGTCATTATTTTGGAGGGCAATTATAAATGCAAATATTATAAATATTAAAGCAATAAAAAGAGTTGTATTTTTCCCAAATACAATTGGAAATGTTTTGTCTCCCGAAGATGAATCTCCCTTTATATCCGGCAATGTAGTAAGCAGGGAAACAGAGGAAAAACACAGACCGTAGGGAAGCAATAAAATTAACATGGAAATTTCCAGGGGGATAATTGTTGGGAAGAGATTATTTTGCATTACGAGACTCCAACCTGTAGCAAATAGAAGCACCCCTACAATCGTATTTGCAAACCATCCTAAAAGTGGTTTCTTTTTCCAACTGAATGGTGGTTGATTATAAACAATGCCCCAAATTAAATAAATAATACAAACAAGAATTGCTGAAAACCAATTCACTATAAGTAAAATTAATATTCCAGTAATCAATAGAATTTTCGAAATTGACTGGCTTTTCTCTTTGGTGATAAACTTGCCAACTAAAAATAATTTTTGATTAATGGAATCACTTTTTTCATCAGAAATTTGATTTATAATAAATGTTGAACTGCAGACAAAAGTTATCCCTATAAAAACCAATAATGTTTTCCATGAAATGCTGGAAATCCAAAGAGGGTGGTCAAAATAATACATTTGAGCCGAAGACATACCCATAGCGACCATAACCCAAACTGAAAAGAATAATGTTGGTCTTAGAAGAAAAACTACATCTAGGTATGGAACCAGTTTTTTATGTACAGGATGGTTCTTTAGAAACTTTTTTATCATTTTCACCTTTATTTTTAATGGGATAATTTCCTGAAAAACATGCGGTACAAAAATTTGATTTGTTCTGAGATGTAGATTCAAGTGTACCATCCAAAGATAAATATCCTAATGAATCTGCATCAATCATCTTCTGGATTTCATTTTCAATCCGATTCCCAGCTGCCAATTCTTCAACAGTGGGAAAATCCATCCCATAAAAACAGGGGTGTTTAACCGGGGGCGAACTTATTCGAACATGCACCTTTTTAGCACCACTTTCCTTAATAAGTTTTACCAATTTTAATAAGGTGGTTCCCCTGACAATTGAATCATCAATAATTATAACCTCCTTATCCTTTAGAACACCCTTTACGGTATTAAATTTCAGTCTAACGGAGATATCCCGCAATCGTTGAGATGGAAATATAAATGTTCTTCCTACATAATGATTTCGGATCAAACCAATTTCATATTTTACACCAGAATTCTGAGAATAACCAAGGGCACAGGTGTTGGATGAATCTGGTACAGAAATTACAATATCCCCAGTTACATCAGGATTTTCTCTGGAAAGTTTTCGTCCAAAAGCCCTTCTCATTTTATCTACATTTTTACCAAATATTTGTGAATCTGGTCTTGAAAAATAAATATATTCAAAAATACAATGTTTTGGTTCTTCGGCTTCGGTAAAAGATTCAGAATAGAATCCATCATCGTTAGCCACTATCATTTCGCCTGGTTTTACCTCGCGAACATATTCAGCGCCTAATAAATCCAATGCACAGGTTTCGGATGCAAATACAATGGTATCCTGAAGTTTTCCCATACAAAAGGGGCGAATCCCATGAGGATCTCTGGCGGCAATAATTTCATTAGGCGTAAGAAGAATTAATGAGTAGGCACCCTCAATTTTGTTAAGAACCTTTCCTAACTTTTCAGCTAATGTACTCCCTTTTTCCCGAGCCAGCAGATGGATAATAATTTCGGTGTCCGTTGAAGTTTGGAATAGTGCACCATCTTCCTGCAGCTGTTTCCGGATTCCATCAATATTTACCAGATTCCCATTATGGGCGATAGACAAACTGTAATCTCCCATATTAAAAGTGAGTGGACCAACATTTTCAGCATCGGAATTCCCGGTAGTTGAATAACGAACATGGCCAATTGCTGAATTTCCAATAAGGGAATCAAATACTTCAGGGTTTGCAAACACATCAGAAACGAGACCTTGTCCCATATGTCTGTGTAATTCTTTGCCATCTGAAGATACCACCCCAGCACCTTCTTGCCCACGATGCTGTTGGGCATATAAGCCCATATAGGCTAATGTTGCAGCTTCAGAATTATTTTGTATTCCTATTATTCCACACATAATTAATTTAATTTAACCTTTAACGAATCAATATCATTAGTAGACTCCAAACGTCGAACTGGAAATGTTGATAATTGGGCATCTACATAAGCATCCAACATATTCCAAACAAATAATCCAAATGTCCACCAAGCATAGGTATTTCTTAGTCCAATTTTATTGGCTTCTTTTAATTCAATAAATCTACTCACCACAAATAATTCGGCTCCCATAAACCCAATTGCTTTCACATATTTTCCATTATAAATTTGTCCTAATCCCGGTATTACTCCTAATTTCCATGCCATACTTGGATTTTTAACCTTAGTAGAATCCACATAACCTAGCTCCTGAGAAGTGCCTATACTAAAGGCAAATAAAATAACAATCCAATAATTCATTCCACAGATCCCACCGCTTCAATTTCTATCCGAGCATTCATTGGCAATGCTGATACTTGAACAGCAGAACGAGCCGGTGGATTTTCAGGAAAATATTCCTTAAATACTTCATTAACTTGGGAGAAATTTGATAAATCTGTAAGATATACTGTTAGTTTAATAGCATTTTTCAACGAACTACCTCCCCCATTAAGTACAGCATTTAAATTTATTAATACTTGAGTAATTTCGGACTTAAAGTCATTATTTATCAATTTTCCAGATGCAGGGTTTAATGGAATTTGTCCTGATGTGAAAACTAAGTTACCTGATTTAATTCCTTGGGAATAAGTACCAATGGCTTGAGGAGCATCAGGAGTTTGGATGACAAATTTATCCAAGAGACTCTTCCAAACACCACAGGGGTAAACCAATTCCAGAATTCATTTCACGGTTAATATCTTCACTTCCCAATTGGATGATAAATTCACCTGCTGCGGTGATTTTTGCATTAAAAAGATGTCCACCAAACACCCTGTATTCAGTATCGCCGAATGTAATATGGGTATGGGAAAAGGGTTTCCCTTCCTTTAGCGTGATATTTCCAATGAGGGATGTAAGCTCATACTCACCTTCAAATAATTTTCGATGGTACGATTTATCTTCAAGGGAATAATATCCGATTTCTGGGTTTTCTATAGCGCCAATACCATTCAACCAGGCGCATCCAATTCCCTTAAATTTAGCAAATGATTCAAAAGTTTTATTGATATCATCTCCTTTTGCTAAAGTCATAAATACTCTGGATTTATCCAATCGATATTTCATCTTTTCCACCTCAAATCAAGTTCTCTATTTGCTTTCGTTTCATCTAATCGTGTTACGGGAGTAGTTGTGGGGGCATCTCGAATAAGATCCGGATCAGAATTTATTTTTTCATTAATTTCAAGCAAGACTGAAATAAATCTATCCAATGTTTCTTTTGTTTCCGATTCCGTTGGCTCTATCATCATAGCTTCCGGAACATTATTTGGAAAATATATTGTCGGAGCATAAAAACCATAATCTAATAATGCCTTGGCTATATCTAATGCTTTCACTCCTTTGGATTTTTGTATAACTCCAGAAGCAACAAATTCGTGCAACGTTCCTTCGCTGAATGGGATGTTATAGGCATCTTTAAGTTTATTTTTTAAATAATTAGCATTAATAATTGCAATGCGTGTCATAGATTTCAATCCACTATCTCCAAGCATTCTAATATAAACATATGCCCGAACTAATATACCAAAATTACCATAAAAGGTGTGCAGCCTACCAATGCTGTCTGGAATATCACTTGTCCAATTAAATTTTCCATTTTCATCTTTAATTAATTTGGGAATGGGTAAAAAGGGTACCAATTTCTCAACTACAGCAATGGGTCCTGAACCTGGACCACCGCCACCATGGGGAGTTGAAAAGGTTTTGTGCAGATTAATATGGATAATATCAAAGCCCATATCAGCGGGTTTACATAAGCCCACAATTGCATTCATATTTGCACCATCCATATACATGAGTGCTCCAACCTTATGGATTTCTGCACATATTTCTACTATTTGATCTTCAAATAAACCCAATGTATTGGGCTGTGTGAGCATCATTCCGGCTACTTCATTATCCAATTTTGACTTTAAATCCTCAAAATCAACACGCCCCCTGGAATCTGATTTTACCTCACGAGGTATAAATCCACCCAATGAAACTGAGGCGGGATTTGTGCCATGAGCTGTTTCTGGAATAATTATATATTTTCGTTTTTCTCCATTTTTTTCATGAAATTTCTTCATGATGAGAATGCCGGCAAATTCTCCCTGGGAGCCTGCGCTGGGTTGCAAGGATGCTTCTGACATGCCCGTAATTTTGAGTAACATTTGTTCCAATTCAAACATGATATGAAGTGCTCCCTGAACATTTTCAACTGGCTGATCAGGATGAATATTTGCAAATCCAGGAAGTGAAGCCAGGGCATCATTAATTTTAGGATTGTATTTCATAGTGCAGGAACCTAATGGATAAAGGTCTTTATCTACATGGTGATTTTTTATGGACAAATTAACATAATGTCTCACAACTTGAGGTTCAGAAACTTCTGGTAATTTCGCTGGGGATTTTCTTAATAATTCTGGAGAAATTGAATCAGCTAATGAAATTTCCGGAACATCCGATTTGAGAAGAGCAATTCCCAACCTACCCTTTACAGATTTTTCAAATATTACTCGTGAATCAGACATTAACTTTTTGAATAATTGATTGAATTAAATTTCTACCATGATTTAATGCGTCCTGTAGTAAATGTATATCATTTCCTCCGGCAGTAGCTAAATGAGGTTTTCCTCCACCTCCACCACCCATAACTCCTCCCATTTCCTTTACAATTTTACCAGCTTGAATTTGATTAGTTAAATCATCTGTGATGGCACACATTACCATGGGTTTGTCATTTTGAATGGTACCAATCAATGCAGCACCTTTTGTTTTAAATGCCTGCCTAAAACTATCTCCCAATTCTCTTAAATCACCTGGATCATCCACTTGTTTTACTACCAATCGAAATTCTCCTAAATTTTCAGCTTCATCAATCAGACCACCAATCTCACCAGACATTGATGATTGCCTGAGTTCTTTAATATCTCGCTCAAGGTTTTTTTTATCAGTTATAAGGGATTGAATTCTTGAGGATATTTCATCTTCTGTACATTTGAGCTCTTTTCGAATTTCACTGATTACTCCTTCCTGTTTGCTCATCAATGTTTGGATGGCATCACCAGATACTGCAACCAATCTTCTTATTCCGGATGCTAAAGCTGATTCAGAAATAATTTTTATTGCGCCAATATCTCCCGTACGTTTTACATGTGTACCCCCGCAGAGTTCCTTGGAGAAACCAGGGACATTTACCACTCTCACAGTATCTCCATACTTTTCTCCAAAAAGGCCTACAGCTCCTTCTTTTCGAGCATCATCGATTTTTTTCAGATTGGTTTCCACATCAATATTTTGCAGTATCACAGAATTGACAACTTGCTCCAATTCATTTATTTGGTTTCTTGAGATTTGTTCATAATGCGTCAAATCAAAACGTAATAGTTCTGCACTAACCAGAGACCCTGCCTGCTGAACATGATCTCCTAAAATATTTCTCAATGCCTGATGTAAAAGATGGGTTGCTGTATGATTGCGCCTGATTCGCTGTCGGTAATTATCATCAATTTTTGCATTCACATTTTGGACATCCTCTATATTGCCTTCCTGGATTTTTCCAATATGAATAAACTTATCAGCAGATTTCTGTACATCCTCCACCTTGAATTTAAATCCTTCTGCCGTCAAAAATCCGCTGTCACCAATCTGCCCACCAGCTTCGGCATAAAAGGGCGTTTTATCCAACACAATTTTATAATTTTCACCATCTTGAATATATTTAATTAACTGGGCACTATCTTCTATTTTTTCATAACCTGTAAATTCTGTAGGAGAATCTTTTTGTACTACCGTCCAAACAGCATCCTCTGAAATATTTTGAAATTTACCTGACGCCCGGGCACGGTCTTTTTGCTGAAGCATACATTCACTGAATCTATCCACATCAACCGAAAATTTATTTTCTCTTGCCATCAATTCCGTAAGGTCTAAAGGAAATCCATAAGTATCATATAATTTGAAAGCATCATCACCTTTAATAACTCCCCCAGCGGCCAGGTTTTTGGTAATCTTACTAAACACCTCTAAACCTCTATCCAGGGTTTCATTAAAAGATGATTCTTCGGCTTGGATAACTTTTTCAACATGTTTCTGTTTTTCTTTTAATTCAGGGAATGCATTACCCATAACATCAGATAAGGTATTCACCAGTTTATAGATGAAAGGATCTTTCATCTCCAGCATTCTACCAAATCGAGCGGCACGACGGAGAACTCGTCTCAGTACATAGCCCCGACCTTCATTTCCGGGCATGGCACCATCTGCCAGGGAGAAAGCCAACATACGTAAATGATCTGCAATAACCCTGTGGGGAATGCCCTCATTGAATTCAAGTGATTTACCTGAAATTTCAACAATTTTATCTAAAATAGGAATAAAGATATCCGTTTCATAATTAGAGGATTTCCCATTTAAAATGGCAACTAACCGCTCAAAACCAGCGCCGGTGTCCACATGCTTTTCAGGCAGTTCATGCAAATTTCCCTCGCTATCACGATTATATTGGATAAACACCAAATTCCAGATCTCACGATATTCAGCCAGGGCATTCACCCCTTCTGTTGACTGATTATCAGGATCGTCTCCGGTATAATAATGAATTTCTGTACAGGGACCACAGGGACCGGTTTCACCCATTTCCCAAAAATTATCTTTATGTCCAAATTTCAATATTCTATCTGGTTGGATGTCAGTGTATTCCTTCCAGATATCCCCGGATTCATCATCATCCTGGAAAATGGTAACCCATAGGCGATTTTTGTCCAATTTCCAAACTTCAGTTAATAACTCCCATGCCCAGGCAATGGCTTCCTTTTTATAATAATCACCAAAAGACCAATTTCCCAGCATTTCGAAAAAAGTATGGTGATATTCATCAACTCCCACTTCTTCCAGATCATTATGCTTACCGCTTACTCGAATACATTTCTGTGAATTTACCGCACGTTTTGACTCTGGAGTTTGCAATCCCATAAAATAGGGTTTAAATTGATTCATCCCCGCATTTGTAAAAAGTAAGGTAGGGTCTTCATGAGGAACTACGGAAGAACTACGAACGAATTGATGCTCCTTCTTTTGAAAGAAATCTAAAAACTGTTGACGGATATCAGAGGAAGAAATTGGCACCTAAAAAATAAATTGAGTTTCTATTTGAATTGATTCCACAGGTTTAAATTCTCCTGGATTGTCCAAATCTGAAATATAAGTAGTTCGAGCCTTGTACATCAACATCACACCGGATGATACTTCAACTCCCACATTATAGCCCCAAAGTGTGCTGGGTGTGGGTGTAAAATCAAAGGGATTGGGAACATTACTCTGCTGATAAAAGACTTCTGCCTTTCCCACTTTCGGAATTAAAGAAGGATTAATGGCAATAGTGGACAAAAAGGTTT
>Ga0209089_10001298_pt1 | contig 22803 bp, 18 predicted proteins | sample ArcticOcean_MG_C_FD_187431 | JGI IMG/M metagenome (GOLD analysis project Ga0209089, IMG submission 187431) | Marine microbial communities from western Arctic Ocean - ArcticOcean_MG_CB2_150 (SPAdes) (version 2) | ecosystem: Environmental > Aquatic > Marine > Oceanic | place: Arctic Ocean: Canada... | reverse complement strand
TATCGTCATGCGTAATCCTGCACTGACATTACTTTCTGGTCCCGCTGGCGCAGTAATAGGTGCCACACAGATCTGCGGACAGGCGGGTTATAAGAATCTAATTACAATGGATATTGGCGGAACATCCTTGGATGTTTGTCTGGTCCAAAACTCAAAGGCTGATCTCAGTACTTCTAGAGAAATTGACAAGTTTCCAATTAGTACTCCTATGCTCGATGTACACACTGTAGGTGCTGGTGGCGGGAGTATAATAAGAACCGATGAGGTGGGACGAATTAAGGTTGGGCCTGAGAGCATGGGCGCCCATCCAGGCCCAGCATGTTATGGGTTCGGTGGGGATCAACCGACACTCACTGACGTAAACCTTCTAATGGGATTATTAGATCCTTCCTCATTTGCAAATGGAGAAGTTCAGCTTGATGAAAAACGATCGGAAGAGGTTATTAGGGAAAAGATTTCAAAACCATTGGGCATCGATCTTTATTCTGCAATTGTGGGAATTTATCGTGTGGTTACCAACCAAATTTCAGAAGAAATACGCACGATTACCATGGAACAAGGTAGAGATCCAAGAGATTACGCTTTAGTAGCATTTGGGGGGGGTGGGCCGTTACATGCTGCAGGAGTTGCTAGAGAACTCGGTATTGGGAAAGTAATAATTCCAAAATATCCGGGGCTATTTTCGGCTCGCGGTATAGCGACTGCTGACTTCAGTCACGATTATGTTAGATCAATTGTTCAACCTTTGGAGGAAATTAAAGAAAAAAATATAGCTTCAATTTTTTCCGAAATGATTACTCATGCTAATTTGGACTTGGAGAAAGAAGGTATTGAATCTAATCGAAGAGACATATCTTGTTCTTTCGATATGCGTTATATTGGACAGACAACTGAGGTTAACGTACCTCTAGGCAAATATGATGAAGACTGGAAAGCCAAATTTGACCAGGCTCCGAGTCAATTTCATAAAATACACGAACAGTTATACACATACAGTGTTCCAAATGAGCCAATTGAGCTGGTGAATATCCGGGTGTTTTCAATTGGGCTGTTGGAGAAACCTTCAACACGTTCTATCGAGAGTACTTCTTCAATTGCGTCTTCGAAGAATTCACGGTTGGTATTGTTGCCAGGAGAAAAGACTCAAATACAAGTACCTGTTTTCAAACGAGAAAATCTTAAAATAGGTTCTAAATTGTTTGGTCCTGCAATTGTTGAAGAGTCATCATCTTCTACTTTATTGTTGGATGAAATGGAGATTATCATTGATGCATATGAGAATATGATTATCAATCTAGAGCCTTCGGGCATTTCCTTATGACAGTTGATTCATTCACTCTGGCAGTTATTCATAGTTCCCTTATCAGTATCGCTCGCGACATGAAAATAATGACGATGCGTACCGCTTATACGCAGTTGTGGAAAGAACAAGGTGACTTGTCTTGTTGTCTAATGAATGCAGATGGCGAAATTATTGCACAAGACCCAAATGGTTTTCCCATTCACGTTACGACCATGCCTCTCCAGTTACAGGGTGCAGTGGAGTTTATCGGGCGCAAGAACCTGAACCCTGGTGATGTAATTGCAACCAACGATCCTTTTATTGGTGGGACACACTTGCCAGACGTTCTAATAGCACGCCCTTTGTTTCATGATGGTGAGCTATACGCATTTGCTTGTAACCGTGGCCACTGGGCCGACATTGGTGGGATGGGTCCAGGGAGCTATTCTCCAGCAACTTCTGATATTCACCAGGAAGGTATTTTAATTCCACCGGTAAAATTATTCGAACAAGATATACCAAATTCTGGGGTATTTGAAATGATCATGTCGAATATCCGCAATCGCTCTGTTGGATTGGGTGATTTGCGTTCTCAATATGCATCCTGTGAAACTGCGGAGCGTCGATGTAGTGAATTAATCAAGAAATATGGGTTGTCTGTTTTGAATGCCACAATGGATGAAATTATTGTACGGGCGGAACAGATGACTAGAGCCCAAATAAAAAAGTTTCAGGATGGTGAATACTTTGCGCGGGATTGCCTGGATGGTGATGGGCAGTCGGCTGATAGGATTTGGGTTGATGTAAAAGTAACCATAGATGGCAGTAATATCATTGCAGATTTGACTAAAAGCAGTGACCAATCTTCTGGTGGCATTAATTGTTCCTATTCAGCGGCGTCTTCGGCAGTACAGTACGCAATAAAGGCTATTACCGATCCTGAAAATCCTCCAAACGCAGGAAGTTATAAACCTATAAATGTGATTACCAGGCCAGGTACCCTTGTCGACGCTAAATTTCCAGCCTCTATAGTTGGATTTGGTGAAGTTTGTTACCGTGTTTTTGATGTTACAATGGCCGCAATTTCTACCGCTATAGGTGATAAAGCTATTGCAAGTGGTTCGGGTTCAACCGGGACTGTAGTCATTGCTGGTCCTCGTCATCGTTCGAGCGGTGACAGTTATTTTACTACACTGGAACTTTCCTCTGGCGCTTATGGTGCGCGTGCAAACAGCGATGGGATAAACGCAATACGTTACGGGCCAGGCAATGCAGGGCACATTCCCATAGAGGCCGACGAGATTGAAAATCCAATATTCTTTGAAAAATACGAAATTGTCCCGGATACTGGTGGAGCAGGTCGTTTTAGAGGTGGGAACGGTTTTGTAAGAAATTTTAGGATAGAGGCTGATTCAGCTCAGATTTGTATTTGCGCTGATCGTCATGAAACACCGCCACCGGGATTGTTTGGAGGTTATGCCGGTTCAACGGCTCATTACTTGCTTGAATCGGGGACCAAAAAGAAAAGACATCAAGTTCTGCCAAGCAAAACTCCTTACATAGATTTAAAGAAAAACACCCTTGTTAGTTTGCAGTCTGCGGGTGGCGGTGGTTTTGGTAATCCAATCCAACGGGACCACGCGATGATCGCAGAAGACTTGAGAGATGGCTATATCACAAAAACCGCTGCGGTAGAAATATATAAGTACCCTTATGTTTCAGATGATGAAGAAAAAAAATGAAAAATAACGAATTTTTCTCTTTGTCTTTTAATGAATGTGGTTATGCACATCTTTTAGGACGCCTAGCGTGTTCTATTAAAAGACGCTATTTAAGCACGTTCGGGGGCGGCAAATTCAACCTATCTGAAAGAACTTTCAATTGCATCATGACTTCTTCCTCTTTCCTTTCCCCCAGAGGCACTTTCTCCTAAGCTTCCGGATCATGGTTCCCTAATAGAGTGGTGTTTATCTCCTCAATTGAAGGGTCGAGACACATTCAAGGTTTTATACCATTTTTCGATGCTGCCTATTCGCTAGAGGGAAACTCAATTGTAATTGCGCAAGTCACCTCATCCCGCTATCGAGCGTGGCAGGAAAATTTACATTGCTCGTAAATTTATTATAAATATTATAGTATGAGCCCATTCATCCAAATAGAAATCAATGGTAAAAATGTATTTGGGAGTAGGTGTGTTTTAAACCGTTAACTCAGGGAGTACATCATGAACCAAAATGAATTTACTAGGCGGCTGTTCCTGCGGAGCGCAGCGAGCGTCGCGGCGGCCACAGGCCTCGGCGGGTTCTCCGGCTTAGCGTCCGCCCAGGCAAACGAGTTGAAAATTTGGGCCAACCCCGGAGTGCACAAGGTCGGGGCCAAGGACTGGAGCGCCATGGAAAGCCAGGGCGGCATTTCCATCGCGGCTACCGCTAAGAGCGCCCGCGCCGATGAATCCATCCAGAAGATGGTGGTCGGCGACGGTAACCGGCTGTTCGATGCCGTGACCGACAATGGCGGTGGCATGGAAGACGCGCTCGCCTCGCAAAAGGCGATTGTGCCGCTCGATACCAGCAAGATACCGAACTGGAAAAATATCCTGCCGATTTATAATGAAGGAGGAGTGGGTGCCAGTACCATTCGTCACGAGGGTGAGGTGTACGCCACTCCGATGATCTCTAACGCCGATTCCATGGCTTATGATTACAAGGCGCTGGGTTTTCACCCGGATAGCTGGGGTGTCATGTTCGATTCCCAGTTTAAGGGCCGCGTCTCGCTACAGAACGATTTCGGGCCGACCCTGACTAACATGGGAATCTATCTACAGCAGACCGGCAAAATCGATATTAAAAACGCATCCAACATGACACCGAACGAGGTCAAGGCTGTCTGCGAGTTTCTCATCGGCTACAAGAAGAAAGGCCAGTTCCGAACCTTCTGGGATGGCTTCCAGAACGGCGTTGGCCTCTTGGCGAGCGGTGAAGTCCTGATGTCGTCGTGCTGGGAACCGGTCCAGATTGTTGCCAATAAGAAGGTCGGCGACAAGGCCGACATACGCTACGGCACCATGAAGGAAGGACACCAGACCTGGAACAACATGATCATGTTCACCAGAGGCGGACGCGAACGGGGCAAGGACGATTTGTACTACAAACTCGCCAACGTCTACCTATCAACGTGGTTCGGTGCACGAACACTAGCGGGTCTCGGCTTCGGACCCCAAATGTCAGGTGTCGATGCCTACATCAAGGCCAACCCCAAGGACTTCCCAGCCGACGTACAAACGCGTGTGCTTGATATTCTCAAGCGCAAGAACGAACGTTACGCCGTAAAGGGAAACTCTTGGCAGAATGTGTTCCCGAAGCACCTTCGGGCCTATCAAGACGAGTGGTCGCGGCTGCAGGCAGCCTGACGGCGCATGCCGAATAGTGCGTTAGACAATAGAACCGAAGGAGGCCGGCACCCGCCGGCCTCTGAAGGTTTGTGGGTGCGCGTTCTAGGGGAAAACGGCGTCCAAAAATGGGTGTTCTATATCCCCGTAGTGTTTATGACGTTGTTCCTGGCGGTACCGATGGCGCTGACGGTAGTTTGGAGCGTCTTCGAACGCACACAGTTCTGGATGAAACCGGGATTAACCCTGTTTGCTTACGAGACATTCTTTACTTCGGCCCGGGCAGAAAACTATCTATTTTCCATGCTACATGCCGCGATCGCAGTAGTGATATCGTTCGCGTTGGCTTTTCCAATCGCGGTGTTCGTCCGCCGCCGTATCCCGGCCGCCTTGCAGCACCGGGTGGTGCTGCTTTTTATTTTGCCATTCATGATTTCGGAGTTGGTGCGTGTTTTCGCATTGCGCCCCGTCCTCGGGCGCAATGGGGTGATAAATACGTTCTTGATGGATATCGGCGTCATCTCCGAGCCTATCACCGTCATCCTGTTTTCGCCCATCGGTGTGGTGATTGGCGACGTAATCTCATTTATGCCGTTCATGGTGTTCGCCGGATTTCTGGCTATGGAGGCCGTCCAGGGTTACGTGTTCGAGGTGTGCGAAGATCTCGGCGCGCGGACGTTGCGGGCGTTCCGAGAAGTGATCGTCCCCCTTGCAGCGCCCGGCATTTTCGCCGGTAGCGTGTTCATATTCGTCAATTCGGTGGGCGGCGCGCTTGTGCCAACTCTCCTGGGAGGGCCAGGAGCGGTCAACGCCGGGTTGATCGTCAACCAGGCGATCGTCGCCATTGACTTTCCGCTGGCAATGGCGATCAGCGCCATCATGATGGCGACGCTGATGTTGCTGCTCTATATTGGCCATCGCATGTTCGATCTCACCAAGATCCTTGAACCGTTGAGCTGAGTGCGATGCAGGACGATTACGGCAGTATCTGGTCTTACCGCGCTAAATGGGCGTATCTTCTAGCGTTGGTAGGGGTGCTCCTGGCGCCAGTGTTCTACGTCATCTATATCTCGTTCAACGAATATGGGTTTGCCGCCCGGATCTACGAGTTCACCTTGGAATGGTACGTGGTGGTTCTCGGCGACAAAATTCTCGTGGCCTCGCTCGAATGGACCGGCTATCTCGCTCTTGCCTCGGTCCTCTCCTCGGTGCCGATGGGGTTACTGGCGGCCAAATTTTATAAGCGGACCCGGCATAAAGTTGCCTTCGTGACGCTGATGCTGCTGCCGTTGTTTGTGCCTGCCGATATTATGGCGTCGAGCCTACTGGTTTACTTCAAGAATTTAAACAGGGTTTTTGAAGGTTTGAGTGACGCCTTAGGCAGCGAATTATTTTATGGCTGGTTCGATCTCGGATTTCTCACCGCGTGGATCGGCCAAGTACTCTACACCGTTCCTTACGCATTTGTGGTGATCCTGATCACCATGTCTCGCTACCGGGATCAACAAACCGAAGCTGCACGCGGCTGCGGCGCGAGCGCGTGGCAGGCGTTCTGGCAGGTCGAATTCCCTCAAATTTGGGTTGGTGTAGCCAGCAGCTGCGCCTTCGTTGCAATCCTGTCTTTCAATGAGGCGCCACGGACCGCGCTATTGAAAGGCGGCTTCGACACTTTTGCGAATGTGTTAGTCGCGCAGATGCTCAACATCGGCATGTCGGAGGAATCATACGCCATGGCCGGCATCATGAGCATCCTATCGATCGCTATTATTGGCTCGATCCTGATCTACAGCATGGCAAGGTCGGAACGCCTTGAACGCGAGAGACGGGTCAAGGCCCAACCCCTGATGTCGCAATAGGATGGTTTTATGGCTATGAAAAAATCTGATACCGCCGCCGAGGACATCACCGGGGACTTAGCCGTCGAAACCTTCGGCGTCTCGAAGTCCTACGGGCAGGTGAGGGCGGTCGACGAAATATCTGTAAAGGTGGAAAGCGGGCAATATTTTGTTCTGCTAGGCCCCAGCGGTGGCGGCAAGACTACGCTCCTTCGATTGATCGGCGGTTTTGTCCGACCGGATGCCGGCCGGGTGCTGCTTCACGGCCAGGATGTTTCCAATCTACCACCCAATAAACGTTCTACCTCGATGGTTTTCCAGTCATATGCCTTGTTCCCCCACATGTCGGTGGAGAAGAATGTTTCCTATGGCCTAAAACTGCTCAAGCTACCGGCCCCGGAGATCGCGGAAAAGGTGGCGAGCATTCTCGAACTGGTGGGGCTGAAAGGGTACAACGGCCGCATGCCCCACGAATTGTCGGGCGGCCAGCAGCAGCGGGTCCAATTGGCCCGCTCCCTGGTGCTGGAAAGCGACATATTGCTCCTCGACGAGCCCCTTGCATCCTTGGATGCAAACCTGCGCAAAGATATGTGCCACGAATTGAAACGGATTCAGGAACAGGTGGGCATAACCTTTATTCACGTCACCCATAATCAGGAAGAGGCGCTCACCATCGCTGATCGCATCGCCATCATCGCCGACGGAAAAATGATCGAAGAAGGTGTTCCGAAGGAAATTTACGAACGGCCCCGCAAAAAGTTTACCGCTGATTTTATCGGCCAGAACAACCTGATTGACGGGAAAATAATCGGGATAGACGGCAACCACGTCACTATCGATTTGGGTTTTGCGACGGTTACCGTCCCTCGCTCGGAGCAAAGCCCTGATAAAGGCGCCGAGGTGACGGTCTCGGTTCCTGCCGAAATGATCGAGATCACCAAGGAAGCACCGCAAGATAATGAAGTCTCGCAATTTCTTCAGGTCGTTTACGAAAAGGAAACCTATTTGGGCTTCGGCTCCCAGCATCAAATTCTACTGCCCGATGGGAATGGGTTTGTCGCCATGACAAAGTCTTCCGGCGAACCGTTCCGATTGACCCACGGTGATATTGCCTACGTTGTCTGGCCAACCGCGGCGGCGCGTCTGCACACTTCCTGATTGCGACATCGCCCTCGGCAACATTAGGATGGGCGGATAATTAAGGAACCATCATGCCCAGTCCCCGCTTCCTCTATCAAATGGTGTCGGAGCGCCAAATTTTGGAGCCGCCCGAAGGTAAACCGCTGGTCGCCCATGTTTGTACAATCGTTTAAAAATAACCAGGCTAAACACAAGTGAGTGAAAAACCAGATATAACCGACGTCGGAACTGAGCTCGCCTCCGAAAAGATAACTTCGACCGAGCTGTTGGCTCGACATTTAGAGAAAATTAAAAAGTTTGAAGGGACCTTAAATTGCTTTGTTTCAATCGACGAGGCCCGTGCGAAACAGGATGCCGGTGCATCAGATCGAAGATATAAAGAAGGTTCACCTTTATCTCTTATTGACGGCATTCCTATAGCTCTAAAGGACAACATTCACGTCAATGGCCAGCCTACATGCAATGGTACTACTTTGAACTTCCCCTTTGGTGAAGAGGCCGAGGTAGCAAGAAAACTACGGGCTGCCGGTGCCATCCTGCTTGGTAAATTAAACATGGATGAATGTGCCCTTGGGGCTATTACCGATAACCCACACCACGGTCGCACTCATAACCCCTGGCGGATCGGATATATCCCGGGTGGGTCAAGCGGTGGAGCCGGTGCAGCTGTTGCAGGTGGAATGGTGATGGGAGCGTTAGGAACCGATACGTTGGGATCTGTTCGGTTGCCTGCAGCCTATTGCGGGCTCGTGGGCCTTAAGCCCACGTTGGGTTTGATCAGCACTGATGGTGTTGTTTTGCTAAGCCCTACTTTGGACCATGTTGGTCCCATATGTCTGAGTGTTCGCGATACTATCTTGTTGTTAAATATTTTGGTGGATAAGTCTCCCAATAGCTCGAGCTACGATCCCAAAAAATGCTACGATCTAATGGGGCTTCGGATCGGTGTACTTGAACAAATCCTGGCGTCTGATCTTACCAAAGAAGTTTCTGGTGGATTTGAAAAGGCAAAAGCTGAGCTCCGGCAGAACGGGGCCACTCTTACTTCGCTTTCAATACCCAGATTGAATTTAAGAAAATTACGTCGGCAAGCCTTTCTGATCATAGAAAAGGAAGGTTCAGAGGCTCTGGCGAGGTCGCTACAGGATCACTCCGGGTCCTTTTCTGAAGGCTTAAAGGTAATGTTAGATTACGGTCGGTACGCCTCAAGAGAAAAAATTGAAGACGCTCTAACCACTATCGCAGAAGTTAAAGCAGAAACATCTCATATATTTGACGGAGTAGATCTTTTGATCTCTCCAACGGCACCGCAAACTACCTTTCCATTCGATGGGCCGATCCCGGATAACCAAGCTGAGTTAACAGCGCTCTCAAACGTTTGCGGATACCCAGCAATCACAATTCCATCGGGATTGGATAGCTCAGGTATGCCCCTGGCGGTTCAACTCATCGCACCCGCCTATCAAGAAGCCATATTGTTTGGTGCGGCGATGGCTATGGAAAATATGTGGGGCTCATTCATCCCTCCACTCACTGCTGATCTTTAAACAATATTATTCCCGCGCAATTCAGCAATTTCCTCGGTAGAGTATCCAAGACTTTCCAAAATTTCTTCGGTATGTTCACCGCATTCAGGTGATGCCAGAGCAAAGCTACTAGGTGTTCGATTTAACGTCATTGGTTGGCCGACAAATTCCAATGTTCCCAGGGCTTTCGAATGGACTTTTTTTGTCATTTTTAGATGTCTTACATGAGGGTCAGAAAATGTTTGATCAATGGTGTTGATGGGTCCACATGGCACCCCCGCCAGATTAAATGCACTGACCCAGTGGGCTGTAGTATTTAGGTAAATGTTTTCCTCTATCAGGGCGTTTAAGGCGTCTCGATTATCGGATCTCTTTTCTTCTGTATTGTAATCGGGGTGGTCGAACAAATCATCGCGGCCGAGTTCACGGCAAAAACGTTGCCAAATAATTTCACCTGCTACCGAGATATTGATTTCACCATCACTAGTCTTGAAAACACCGGTAGGAATGGTAGTTGGATGGTTGTTGCCTGCCTGACGCGGAACCTCACCTTCCACCAACCATCGTGCAGATTGAAAGTCGAGCATAAAAATTTGAGACTGTAACAGTGAGGTGTGAATCCACTGCCCTTTTCCAGATCCTTCACGTTCGAGCAAGGCCACGAGAATTCCCTGTGCGGCAAATATACCTGCCGTCAAATCGGCTACGGGAATTCCGACCCGAACCGGGCCTTGGCCGGGCAGACCGGTAATCGACATTAGTCCGCCCATGCCTTGCGCAATTTGATCAAAGCCCGGTCGATCGGCATAAGGCCCATCCTGGCCGAAACCGGAAATACTGGCGTAGACCAAACCAGGGTTGTTTTTACTCAGCGTTTCGTAATCGATACCGAGGCGAAATTTAACACCAGGTCGGAAATTTTCGACTACTACATCGGCCGTCTGGGCTAATTCTAGAAATATTTTTAGGCCCTTCTCGTCTTTTAAATTTAATGAAAGTGAGCGTTTATTTCGGTGTAAGTTTTGAAAATCTGATCCTTCACGGGAGCCGCCCATTTGATTGCTGCCTGCTAGTTTATCTGGAATTTCGATCTTGATGACGTTGGCGCCCCAATCGGCAAGTTGGCGCACACAAGTCGGCCCTGCACGTACACGAGTGAGATCCAATACGGTGTACTTTTTGAGTGCGGATGAAGCTGGTTTATGTGGCATGACTTTCTCCGGATGGCTAATTTATAAATATTTCAAAGTTGGCATGGGCGAGGTGGATGGTATCTGTCAACTATACTGCTATTATAGCAAAAGAACATTATGTGCGCCTTTGAACCAACCCTGATTATTAATTAAAATGTATTCAACTATTCTATAGGATAATCCATGGCACATTGTACTACCAATGATGGTGTAAAATTATATTTCGAAGAAACCGGTGAAGGTACTTCAATCATATTTGTCCATGAGTTTGCTGGTGATTTTAGGAGTTGGGAACCACAAGTTCGGCACTTTTCACGCAAATATAGGTGTATCGTTTTTAACGCACGGGGATATCCACCTTCTGGTGTCCCGCAAGATCCTGAGATGTATGACCAAGATCTTGCGCGTGAGGATATACGGACAGTTCTCGATAGCTTAAATATCGAAATGGCTCATGTTATTGGTTTATCGATGGGTGGTTTCGCTGCGTTACATTTTAGTTTGCACTATCCCGATCGTGTAATTTCGCAAGTCATTTCCGGGTGTGGTTACGGTGCTGGTGAAGGATCCCGTGAGCAATTTCAACGTGAGACCACGGAAGCTGCGGACCGAATGGAATCAGAAACAATGGCTGTGTTTGGCGGTACATACGCCTTGGGACCTACCCGGGTTCAGTTCCAAAATAAGGACCCGCGTGGGTGGATAGAATTTGAAACCCAACTCCGAGACCATTCAAGTCTTGGTTCTGCAAATACGATGCGGGGCGTTCAACGCCGACGGCCATCCTTATACAATTTGGAAGATGACTTGAAAAAAATTACTGTTCCAACTCTTATTTTGAATGGTGATGAGGATGAACCATGCTTGGATGTCAGTTTATATCTTAAACGAACGATCACTTCATCGGCCTTGGCCCTCCTTCCGCGTACAGGGCATACATGTAATTTGGAAGAACCATCTTTGTTTAATCAATTATGCGAAACGTTCATCCATCAAGTAGATTCCGGTCGCTGGGAATTAAGGGACAGTCGTTCTATGACAACCAGTATTATTTCCGCCAAGGATCCGCATGAAAAGTGAGAGGGTGCTTGGCGAGGCCGCAAATGTCTAATCAGACCGACTATGGAGACACACGGATCGGAGCAGTAGGTAATATCTTAAAAGCTTATCTCCATAGCCACTGATAGCCACTGGGAAAAGCCGGAATTCTATCCAAGAATGTGTGAAATAAAACTATAAAGACTTTTGGGGAATGGGCCAGAAAATCTAAAATCCAGGTTTTTTGGTGCTATTTTGAGAACCAGAATTTTACTGACTTCACGCAGAACTCTCAGCATATGTAGAGCAAACCAATAAATTCATGGTATCCTTGAATCTTGATAAGAAATTTCAAAATAATGATTAATTAGGAATGATTTGTTCAAATTGGGTTATATTTTCAGTTGTATGTAAATAATTGTTGTTACTTCTGGTGATATCCTAGATTAATAATTATAATCGAAGTAATAATTTACATCAGGCGTAATCAAAGGGAGAAATCGATATGACGTCACTTATTAAACGAACTCTAGCTGGGGTTGCCTTAATTGCGCTATTTACCCCGGCTATCGCTCAAGCGCAGAAAGCGAAAGATTTTCCATCCAAACCCATGGAATGGATCTGCACGACGCGCCCTGCTTCAAGTGTCGCGATTTGGTGCCATGTCATGGCCAAAGAGCTTTCCAAGGTTTTAGGCAAGCCCATGAAGGTAATTTTTAAAAGTGGCGGATCGCAGCACGAACCTGTCCTCTACGTCACCGGAAAACCCGCCGATGGCCTTACAGTTATGCACACAAGCGCCAGCTTCTATGGCTATTTCCATCTGCCGCACTACAAGAGAACCTTTGATGACTTTCAGCACCTTGCGCAGGTTGAAAAACACGTCTATGGCGTTGCCGTTCGTTGTGACAACAAGTTCGGGATCAAGACATACGAAGATTTGGTCAAATACGTACATGCTAACCCCAATAAGTTGGCGATGGGCAGCAACAAGGTCGGTTCCAACCACCACCGCCATCAATTGTACTTCATGAACGCTGCGAAAATGAAAATGCGCTTCGTTCCTTATCAAGGCGACGGCAACACGGTTAAAGACGTCGTCGGTGGCTTCCTGCCGGTTGCAATGGCGTCGCCAAAGACATGGCGTCCGCATATTACGGCGGGAACGATTTGCCCTCTCGTGATGCTGAGCGAAAAGCGGTTGAGTAACGATCCGCAATGGGCAAATGTTCGCAGCGTCCGAGAAGTCGGCTTGAATTATGATGTTAAGCACCATTGGCAGGGCATTTTTGTCAAAAAAGGCACGCCGGAACACATTTTGGATAAGCTTGCGGATGCGCTGGTACAGGTCGTCCAAGGCGACGTTTACCAGAAATATATCAAGGATGGCACGCACATCGAAGCGGCGCTTCGCATCGATCGTGACTGGCTTCTAGCGGACATGCGTAAGAACATGCCCCCAGTTAAGCAGTTCTTGATCGATAACAAGGTCATACCTGCTAACTAGGTAGTGCCGTTGAAATTGTGGCGGATGAAATTTCATCCGCCACAATGTTTCATTTCTTTACGACCGTGACTTCGTATTCGAACGTTGCATGAAATTTATCGGCTCGGGTTCACGTTGATTCAGGAAAGTTTCTACTGTGCCGGAAAATAATAGAACAACATCGTCATTTGAATTGACATTGCCCACACTGCCGACTGTTTTAATAACAACGGGTATGGTGTTTTTGGGGTTTGCGTTTCTTTTCTATGAAACCTTCAATATGATGAAACCTATCCTGCCGGGATATCCCGGCGATGCGTTTTTCCCGCGCCTCGCCGTCGGTTACACGCTCATTATTGCCGCGCTCATCCTTCTCCGTGGAATTCTTCTTCCCCGTTTTGCGGCCGCACCAGGTGAGCCGTCCCATGTATCTGTGCACTGGTTGGAATTTCTGTCAGTAGCCGCGTTGGTATTGGTATACGCGGAGCTGCTGCCGCCCGTGGGGTTCGAACTGACAACTCTTGGTTTTATGTTGATCTTGTTGGTGCCGCGGTTTGCCGTGCAACACGGGCTCGTTCAATCCGTGGTCAAGGCCGTCGCCCTTACGATACCGACGATCATCATTCTGTATGGTGTATTCGCACTTTTACTCGGAATTCATTTACCCCTCCTGTTCCTTCCCCGCTATATCCAATAAGGCCCAATAACAATGGACTTTTTCTTCAACAATATTGGTGGGGCCCTTGGTGCCCTTTCGTCGGTGGACTTGCTTCTAATTATGGGTGCGGGGGTTGCTATCGGGATTGTCTTAGGGGCGCTTCCTGGTTTCGGCAGCTCGCAGTCTCTGGCGCTCCTCTTTCCCTTGAGCTTCGTGATGACAGTGGACCAATCGATCCTATTCTTCTTGGCGGTCTATTCGGCGGTCGAGTATGGCAGCTCCATCCCGGCAATCCTGATCCGAACGCCGGGTTCCGGCGCCTCGGCGGTTACAGTGCTCGACGGCTACACCATGGCGCGGAAAGGTCTGGCCAAGAAAGCGCTGAGGATTTCACTCTATTCAGCGGTTATCGGTGGCACGACCAGCACTCTGATCTTTATTGTTGCAGGTACATCACTCGGACATGCAGCCTTATTATTTGGCCCCAGCGAGCTTTTTGCGATCGGCGTATTCGGCCTGGCTATCGTTGGAAGCTTCTTCGGCAAGGATCCCTTGCGCGGGTTCCTCGCCACCGGTATTGGCCTTGCGATGGCCACCATTGGAAGTTCCGGGTTTGGAGGCGTTCGCTTTACTTTCGATCAGAGCTTTCTGATAGATGGCATCCCGCTTGTCGTTGTCATCATCGCATTTCTGGCGGGACCGGAAGCCTTTCGACTTCTCGTCGATAATCGGCGCACAGTCGAGCCCCCGGATAAGGCTTTCGATGCGACTATTTCCGATCAAAATAATAAAATTCTCGGGAGCTTAGTCCGGAAACTGATCCCGACCTGGTTGCGCGGGAGTTTTTTTGGAACGGCCGTCGGCATCATTCCCGGCGCTGGCGCCTCCGTTGGTGCGTTGTTGGCCTATAGCGAAGAAAAACGTTGGTCAAAACATCCAGAAAAATTTGGTACAGGCATCCCCGAGGGTGTAGCCGCACCCGAAGTCGCCAACAACGCCGTTGTCGCTGGCACCCTTGTTCCTACTTTAACGCTCGCCATACCGGGTTCGGGCGGAGCAGCAATTCTACTCGGCGTACTGGTTAGCAAGGGCGTTGTTCCTGGACCCAATCTCTTCCGAGATGAAGGCACGTTCGTTATGACGGTCTTTATAGGTCTGTTTGTAATCAACGCCTTTATCTTGATCATCGGCCTGTTAGGCACGCGCTTGTTCAGCATTGTGGCCCGGGTGCCGCTCAGAGTTCTCGGTCCCTTTGTAATGTTGTTGATCATTGCCGGCAGTTATGCCATTGGCAATTACACGGCCCACATTGTGATGGTGCTGGTGTTGGGCGCGATTGGATATTGTTTCGAAAAGATAGATATACCGGTTGTTCCCATTGTCCTGGCCTTCATCATGGGACCGATAATCGAGAAGAATATCAGTCGCGCGCTGACGATCAGCGGCGGTAACCTTGAAGAAGTTTTCCTGCGCCCCATACCCATCATTATTTTGCTGCTGTCGCTGGCGACATTCATTTACAGTCTAATGACGATGCTGCGCGCTCGGAAATTCACTGAAGCTGAGGCAGACGAGGGTGAAAGTCCACCAGCCACACAAGGCTAAATAGGTATATAGAAATTCGCTAAAAACGGAGTCGAAATGACTAAAATCTTTGTACCGCAACCTATACCCGAAACGGCCGTGACCCGCCTTGAAGCAATTGGCGATGTGGAGATTTATCCGCATGTGGATCGCCAGATCCCTAGAGAGGAGTTGCTGAAGGCCGTGCGCGACAAGGACGTGCTCTTCGCTGTGGGAGAGATCCCCTACGACGAACCTCTAATTGAGGCCGCCGAACAACTGAAGCTCATTGCGGCGATGCACGGTTCAGCAAAGTTCGTGGACTTCGCTGCCGCAACACGTCGGAACATACCCGTTACGGGGCTACCCTACGGCATGATTACCAAGACCACCGCGGAGTTTAGCTTCGCGCTGCTCATGGCCACGGCCTGGCGATTACCCGAAGCTGACGCGTTTCTGCGTGAGGGACGGTGGCATCAAAACCAGTCAATGGCCTTCATGGGCACCCGACTGCTTGGTAAGACGCTCGGTATCGTTGGCATGGGCAGTATAGGGCAAATGGTTGCCCATCGAGCGGTCGCATGCGACATGGACATCATCTACAACAAGAGAACCCGACTCAGCCCGGCGGAAGAGTACGTTCTGGGTGGGGCGGAGTTTCGCAGTCTTGAGGAGCTTTTTACGGAGGCGGATTTTGTAGCACTTACCCCCGCACTCACAGAAGAAACTAAGGGTCTAGTCGGCGAAGAGCTCATATCGTTGATGAAGCCAAGCTCCATTCTCATAAACACTTCGCGTGGTGCAGTGCTGGACGAGGCAGCCTTGGAGAAAGCCTTGATAGAGGGGCGTATTCGTGGCGCAGGGCTCGACGTCTACGAGACTGAGGTACCGGAGGAGAACCCTGGTCCCCTTAAGGGCCTTATGAGCCTACCCAATGTCGTGTTTGCACCTCATATCGGAAGTGCCGCACGTGAGACGCGCGAAGAGATGGCTCTCCGTACGGTCAGCAACATTGAGCGTTTTCTGGCCGGGGAGCGGCCTTATCCTGTTCTCAATCCTGAGGTCTTTGGCGAGGCTCCGATTAAAGACGAACGCATCGGGTGAATAAACACCCTATGGCGAACCCGTGAGGGTGTATGGGAAACAGATCAAGCAGTGCGTCCGGGGGGTGAGGGCTCGTGTCGCCCACGTTCACAACGACGATCTCGTAGTCTCCCGGTCCTCAATTCTTCGGGATCCAAGGCTCATCTAACCTTGATCGGTTGCCCCGTATTCGCCGACTCAACGATTGCCTCGAAGACGGCCACGCCGTGGATGATTTGCTCTTGGGAAATTGGATATGGTGCTTTGCTGCGCACTGCCGACGCGAATGCCTCAAGAGCCGCCTTCACAGGATCGAAGTCCTTGTTTTCGATGACTTCTGGCTGTGGGCTTGCGGGTCCTCCTCCCTTGTCAGGCACTGGTATGAATTGAAACGTATCCATACTTGGCCCGGTGGTCCTGGCAATGCCGCGTGCGCCATATACCGAAACTGAAAAACTTAAAGCGCTTGCTAACGAACAGGTGCTGGTCGAAGTCACGCCGTTCTTGTGCTTCATAGTGAACACTGTCGTGTCGTCGACTAGCGGCGAAGCCCGTCGAGTGTTAACGCAATAGACCTCATCGACCTCGCCGCAGAGGTCAATAAACCCATCGACTAGATGGACGCCAAGTGCTGTCAAAGCCCCCGCCGGGGTTTCTTCCGGGTTGACGCGCCACGATTCCTTGGGCAGCGACGGGCCGCTCGGAGTGGTCAACTCGCCGACGCAGCAGGATAAAGTACCTAGGCTTCCATCCCTGACGCGGTTGCGGATCTCACTGATGGACGCATGAAACCGGCGTTGATAGTCGATGCCGAGCACGACGCCTGCCTGATTGACCGCGTCCAGCGCAGCCCTGGCACTCCTTACGTTCAGCGTGAACGGCTTCTCCACGTAAATATGCTTTCCCGCCTGCGCCGCGCGCTTGACTTGTTCCTCATGTTGGAGGTGGGGTGTCGCGAATACGACCGCATCGATTGTTGGATCCTTGAGGATGGCGTCTAAATCGTCGCGCAGATCAATATTCTGCTCATGACAAAAGTCTTCAGCCTTGGTGCGCGTGCGCGTGTGTCCGGCTACGAATGTGATGTGATCACTTTTGCCTTGGACGCTCTCGACAATGATCTTTCCCCAACGGCCAATGCCTACGATTGCAGCTCGAACCATGTATCCTCCATTATCCCTTAGTGTTACTGGCATTCAGAGTCGGAAAGAAGCATAAAATATATCGCATCCTTCAACTAATATCTACAAGACCATCCCGAGATGTGCAGATGTTTCCTCGGCACTAACAACGCCAGGTGCTATGAGTTTAAGATTATGGATTATAACGACAGGAAATAGGCCGTGGCAAGGACGGCTCAACGAGGATCTCATGTTTCCGAGCACAAAGCTAATATTACAATCTGCATGGGGTCCAGGACAGTTTTGCAAATGCGCTTGGTGTCTGAGAGCGGACGCCTCTCACTGAGGGTTTGTAGATAACAGAGTATCCGGATCTTTTTGTTAACGTTATGCGGCCTTCGTCAAACATTACAAGCAGCCCCGTGATTGTGGCGATTGCCAGTTCATTATTGTCAATTTGCGGGCGATCCGATATCGATCTAGCCCAAAGCCGTTGAGTGTATTATAATACAATTTAGTTACATGCTCCAAGAACGAACATTGATATTTCGTGTGAGTCGACTGCTCAAGCTATGCACCGGATTTGTCGGAAGTATTGCACCAGTCGAAGTGGGATGGCCCTGCATCGGGGCCGGATTAGGAGATCATCCAAGGAATAACGTTTTAATCATGCATAAAGTAAATTGACGGGTGTCGTTATGGCTCTCATTTTGCGAGGATTGAAAGGAAGTAGAATATGCCTAATGTAGACATTGCAGCTATACGTGATGTGAAATCCTTAAAAGGCTCGTTACCACCAGAGGAATGGGATGCACGGGTTGACCTAGCGGCGTGCTATAGATTGGTTAGAGCTAACGGCTGGAACATGAATATCTTTAATCATGCTTCTATGCGAGTTCCCGGGGACCCGGATTTTTTTTTCATCAAAGCCCATGCCTTGTTATGGGATGAGGTCACCGCCTCCAACCTTGTGAAAGTTAACATGCATAAAGAGTTAGACGAAAAATCATTTGTCAACAGGCTCGGGTTTGTTCTTCATTCGGGTATCCTCAGAGGACGACGGGACGTCAATGCAATAGTTCATATACACGAGGAGGCATGCGTCGCTATCTCCACCACAAAAGACGGGATATTGCCCTTCACTCAGGATGGGGTCTTTCTATATAACCAGGTTGCATACCATGAATATTCAGGCCTTACGGATGACGCGGAAGAGCGGGCAGCTATAATTGACAATCTAGGCGATAAGGCTGCCATGCTCATGCGGAACCATGGATCGGTGACTGTGGGAGAAAAAATGTCAGAGGCTTATTCCCGGACCCAGCGTTTAGTAAAAGCAAGCCAGATTCAATTACAGTTGATGGCGTCTGGCGCTGAATTGGTGATCCCCTCTGAAGAAGTCTGCCGTCATACCGCCCGCCAGTTTATGGAACACAATAGGGGCCGAGGGCTTGATGATTGGCCCGCCGCACTGCGGGAACTGGACCGGGTTGATGCCTCTTATAGAAATTAGATGTCAGTCCCATAGTAGCTAGGAGTTAAATCTGGGGTACGTGATGTTCATAATATAAGCTTGATAAAGGTGCCATTAAGCCGTCGATTTGGGAATTGAATTTTCGGAGGAGTTGCATGAGAAAATTGTTGATTTTGGTATTTTTTATTTTCAGTTCAGCAGTATTTGCAGGTGATAAAAAAATGGGAGATTTTTTGAAGATCAACCTGACGTGAACAATGATTATCAAATTCATATAATTTATCTTCTTGCTAAGGATAGTGAGGATAGGGACTGGGATGTAAACGGTAAAATTATCGATATTATTACTAAAATGAATGATCAGATGTTTAAGGCTACATCAATGAACGCCGATGCTGGTGGGATAGGAAAAAATTACAAACTTGATTTAAGAAATGATGGTAAATTAGACGTCACTTTTATTCGAATGGATAAAACAGAGGCGGAATTACCTAGATGGCCAAATAATTATATATTGAAATATTTGTGGAAAAATAATTTTAGAAATCCAAAAAAATATACTATTCACTGGCGGATATAGAAACTGAAGATGGCGGAGAGGCGGGCGTCGGTATGGGATCAATATTTCTGAAAAGTAAATGGAATAGTGATCCCGATAAAGATTTTACTCCTATAACGCTCCATGAATTAATGCATACTCAGGGAATGGGATTTTCCTGCATCGAAGGTGTTCAGCGTGCTCACATCAGAAGCGAAACAAATATGCTGGGTCACGGTATAAATTTGGATGAAAATATCTATATTCATGACATTAAGGGATGTCCTCAACTTATTGATTCCGTTTATTTGAAACCGACATCTGAAACCCCATACGATCCCTATAGTTTGATTTGTCTAAAAGAATTAGGACGATTTAATCATTCAAAACTGATTGATATAAAAAATAACCCTAATCGATACAGGCAAAAAGGTGTTGGATGTAAATGGGGAAGATTTTTAAATCGGGGTCACGGTAGCCAAGGTCACGATAATCATTAGGTAAGGCACTAAAACCTAACAAACAAAGTGTGGCAAACTGTCACTTAATTGCTTGTGGATTGATAGGAGACCCGACAGCGCATGTGATTGGTAAAGGTGGAGCGACAAACATAAATTCGTAGACACCATCTTTCGCGCAGTCGTTAGCTAAATCTTTTAGATAAAATATTTCTCCCATGGTGATGCCGATCATTGGGATCACAATCCAGTGCCATGGCTGAAAAACAACATCGGTCTCGTTTGGTATGACTTCATATCCCCACGTGTCGACGCAAAGACCGGCGATCTCCGTATCTTTCATCCATTCGCAGGTGTGGAATGATACTCCAGGAGCATCAACTCCCGCATACCCCCCTCCAGCAGTCAGGCATCTTTCCATATGACCTGTGCGGTAAATAACAAAATCACCACGCCTAATTTCAACTTTCTGATCCTTTGCACACTGGTCAAGATCTTCCGCGTCAATTGCCGTTCCATCATCAAGAGAGTCGACACCCGCCCAACGGGCAATATCCAAAAGAATACCCCGACCGACCATACGATCGCGCATTTTATGCATGGCATTTTTTTCAGCGCCATTGGATGTAACCAACGTTGCTTCGTAACCATTCCACATTTTGCCTTGGTTGAAGACGTGTCCAAGGGCGTCCCATTGCGTGCCGCACTGAAGCGGTAGCGATACCGCATCGTCAGCATATTGGTTGGGATGCTCTTTCCCAGGGGGGAGTCTGTATCCCCTGCACGGCACTAACGAAGTGACTTTATTCCCAACTTGCTATAATTAAGTGAAATCAAACGGCCTTATATTTGATCGCTAATGGTTAAAACTGATACCTGCGCAAGCCGCCATCAACCGGGATGACCGTGCCAGTGATATAACGCGCCAGCGGTGAAACCAGATAACACACCAAGTTGGCAATGTCCTCTGGTTGGCCATATTCGCCAACCGGAATTTCATTCTCGGACTGCCATTCTCTGAATTCGGGTGAATAATTGCGCAAAATTTGTTCGCTGATGATCCGTCCCGGCGGAATACAGTTAACAGTAATTCCATGTTTACCAACCTCGCGTGACATACCCTTGGCCCAGGAATGCATTGCCGCCTTCGCACAAAAAGCGCCGTTGATGCCTTCGGGTTCGGATTTACCGGTGATGTTGATGATACGTCCCCATTTGGCGTCAATCATGCTGTTAAGCAGTGATCTCGCTAGTTGCCGTTGACGCGTAAAGTTGAGGGTCAGAGCCTCCTCCCACTGTTCTTCGGTGGTGTCCAGATCAAATGAACGGCTACCACCGGCATTGTTGATCAGGATAGCAACGCTTTTGAGTTCTTTCAGCGCCGTATCAGCGATCTTGCCTGCCGCACCTTCCTGCAAAAGATCACATTCAATTACGATAGGAGACATTCCTCCGACATTGCTGATTTCCTTTGCCGTCTCTTGTAGCAAATCCCGCCGACGCGCTGTGATTGCCACCTGAACACCTTCGCGCCCAAGAGCGATGGCGATGCCGCGCCCGATGCCGCTGCTGGCGCCCGTTACCAACGCCGTTTTGCCCTTGATACCCAAATCCATTTCGTTTCTCCTAATTTGCACCATAGATCGTAAACAAAGATCAGTTGTAAACGGCGATATTGTAATCGGTGTGGGTGCCTTGTTTAACGGTATGTCCTATTTCTTCTGCCTAAAGTTATTTAGCTTTGGTCAAGGGATGATCCTGTTCTGGCGCAATTCATCGAACTGTCGCAGGAACATCTCTTGGCTGTCCTGAAACTCGGAAAAACCGTATTGCCTAGCCTTGGTGGTCGAAGAGATGATGTCAAACTCAGGCGTGAATACCCGGTTGCCATAATCCCAGACGACGAGTTGTTCGTAGGGGATTGGCACTAGATCGTGCTTTTGGGCCAGGCTTTTCCACTGCTGTCCTTGGTCTGCCATCGTGTTCACCAGATCAATCTTCTGGGCAGGTCCAGTCTCCATGCCGAAGTAATCGGCAATCGCGGGCCACATATCAATCCAGCGGAAGATATCACCATTAGTAATGTTGAAGGGCTCGTTTTCTGCACCTGGATCTGTAGACATCCAAACGCAAGCCCGCGACAGCAAACCACTATCGGTTACATTAATAAGAGCACTAGCATTTACTTCAGATCCGGGGTGTCTCAGAGGCAGACCCAATGCCTTGGAGATTGTGGCATAAACCGCCAGAACCAGGACAAGGTTCATCGGATTTCCGATTGCAAAGCCGCAGATGCTATGTGGCCGTGCGGTCGACCACGTCCAGGTTTTGCCAACCTGACGTTCCTCAATAAAGGCCTGCTGGTCATGGTAGAAATTAGGCGCTATACGACCGGGGTCGCTTTCTTTGGCGGGTGTCTTGAAAGGTCCGAGATGGCTGCCGTACCATTTGGTGCCATGCATGATATTGATATGCACTAAATCGGGTGCGTGTGGTTCAATCACATCTAACAGGTTGACCAGCATCGCCATATTCGGTGCCACCATATCCGACCATTTCGGCTTTTCGATATAGGCGGCGTAAAAGATGTGGGTTACTTCGTTCAAACTACCCAGTTTTTCTCTTATATCTGCCGGGTTTAGCAGGTCCACTGATATATGGCGAAAGCTACCCTCGATATCGGGTTTCCGACGGGACACACAAATTACGCTCCAATCTGGATCAGCTATCAGCTGCCGCAACAGATTGCGCCCGACTACGCCGGTTGCGCCGGCAATAAGTGCTATTTTTCGAATGTTTTTCATTGTTTTCTCTAAGAGATTATCACAGTAATTGTGTTGTCAATAGTTTGGTAGAGCTCTATTTACACCAATATTAGATGATTAGTATTATTCATTTCGGTTAAAATGTTTTTGGACAGGAGGTAGCGTTGGGAGATGTATCCAATTCCTCTGATCACAAGATTTCTGCGACCCAAATAGATTGGCGGGTCAGTGTTGAATTTAACGGTGTAACTATCG
>Ga0209089_10001295_pt1 | contig 22831 bp, 22 predicted proteins | sample ArcticOcean_MG_C_FD_187431 | JGI IMG/M metagenome (GOLD analysis project Ga0209089, IMG submission 187431) | Marine microbial communities from western Arctic Ocean - ArcticOcean_MG_CB2_150 (SPAdes) (version 2) | ecosystem: Environmental > Aquatic > Marine > Oceanic | place: Arctic Ocean: Canada... | reverse complement strand
ATTCAAATCACCAAATACCATATCGCCAGGAATTTTTACTGTTCGTCCAAAATATTGACGTTCAATTGGAGTAACCGTCAAAGGAGGTATAGCAGAGACATTACAATAAAGGTTTATGTCATCTAGATCATCATTTCCTTCTACAGTTCCCGGCGTAGATATATTAAATTCAAATAAACTTGGTCGTGCTCCGCCATGTTCAAGAGCACTCTTGAAGTCCGATAATTGAAAAGCTGCCATTTGTTAATCTCCAGTGTTAAACTTGTTTTAATTATTTATATCAAATAGCACCGACTACTTCATTGAATTCCACACCACTCCGAACAGCAACAAAGTTGAGTTGGATGAAGTTGATAGCACGTGAAGGTTTAACAAAAATGTCTCCCCTAAACGAATTAGAGTCTACAACTTGTGGCGTATTATTCGAAGCATCACACACTACACTGAAATCTTGGATTCCACCTCGTCCTTGAATATCACGCAAGAATGGTTCCACAATCGCAACAAACTGAGAACGTGTAAATTCATCGTTGAATTCAAACAACTGGAATCGTGCTGCATTAGCAATCGCTTTTTCCAGAAGAATGAACAACCTTCGCACATTGATTCGATCAAATGCAGATGGTTTGGACAATTGTGTTTTGTCTCCAAACATCACAACACCTTCGCCTGGGAAAGAAACAACTGGATTTACACCAGCAGCATACAACTTATCTCGTTCAGCTTTCTTCGGATTGAAAGGAAGTCGTACAACACCCTTAATTTGTCCTCTGGCAAAACCGGCAGGGGAGAAGAAAGGATCACGAACTTGGTCTGTGCGAGCACAAAGCCCAGCAATATCACCATTCAAAGGCACAAACCTGAACTTATCGTTGTGCTTATCAAACTGATATTTCCAACCCGAATCCATAACTGCATAAGAAGTATTCATATTTACAGTATCACGATAATCTGTGACATTTCCTGTTGCAGTCGAAGAATTAGTTACTCCTACAACATCTGCTTTTTCAGGAGAAAAGAATACCAAACAATCTTTTCGTGTTTCTGCAATTTGATTAATAGCGTGTCGAACAACTGTTGATCCATGATCAGAAGTTGTCAAGAGAGAAACATCAATATCTTCAGCAGATTTGAATTCGTCATATCCGCGAACAACATCAGCTGAACTTGGAGCAGTTCCATCAGTTCCACCAATTAAACTTATGGAAAGAGGAACAGAACCATTAAAGAATTCTCCCCCTGCATCACCACCAGTATAAGTTGCAGCTCCAGCAGCTACTGCTGTTACACCCCAACCAGCATAGGTAAAGGTACTAAGTGTAACAAGTCCGGATGTCCCACCTTGGCCAATAGTATTGATTACTGGATGTTGAATCCACCAAACTAACTTGGAATTTTTATTGAGGAAATTCTTGTAATAAACATCTTCCCCATCAGCTGACTTGGCACCTTTCATAACAGAAAGATTGGCCCATGCTTCCATTACTTCATTTTGTGTTCCACCCCAATCACCATCTTCATCAACAATAGCAACATGGATTTCATCATGTTTTAGACTTTTATCAGCAGCAATTGCAGATGTAGTTGGGGGTCCTTCTGGAAAAGAATCTGCATATTCCCATTTTCTTTCATATTCAGCAGCAGCATTAGCACCAATAAACTTACTTGCAACTGTTAAAGAAGTTGCAGATGCCCTTGCGGTAACTCTTCGTGTTTCTCCGCCAATCGTAATTAAGTCACCAACTGCAAGTTGAGTAGTAAAAAGCGTGTTTGTACCAGTAACGGTTGTGGAATCAGCAGTAGTTGCAACTGTTCCTACCATCTGTGAAGATGATTGTGCATAAACAGAACGTTTTACTCTTTGAATTGTTGCCCCAGCAGCGATATTTGCAGCGTGTGATTTTGCCTTTACAGTACAACTACCAGCGTCGGCAATTACTGTTACAACAAAATTTCCTAGTGCTGAACCATTGATGGTGACTATATCACCAACTCTTAGTTCTGATGTAAATGCAGTGCCTGATCCTACGAGAGCACCACTTGTTGCAGTCCATGTACCTGTTCCGGACAAATTAGCAGCAGATGCTTCCCTGTCGCCTGGGCAAATAGACATTTTTAGAGTATTACCAAGAGCTCCTGCCCATTTTGCAATCAATGATGCTGTACCAGTATATGTAGAAGGGGAAGCAGCAACTTCATCATCCCATGTATTGTAAAATGAATCCGAATCTGTAACCTGAACATCTACATATGATCCAGCTGTAATCGAAGCAGCATTCTTTGGTGCTGCAGCATTATCAGATGTAGTATTTGCGGTGCGTACAACCTGACAGGCGCCGGAATACGCTAAGAAATTAGCAGCAGTAAACCAATCTACATAATTATTATCATCAGGTTTTTGAAATATTTCTACCAGATTGTCTTCAGAAGTTATCAATACTGGTTTTTCGATAGGGCCCCAATTGAACCGTCCAACTGCTCCTCCCATAGAGGTTCCTGCAGCGACTACTACATTAGTCAGGTCGATTTCTGAGGTATTGACGCCAGGACTTACTTGAAAGGCCATTGTATTCTCCGTTGAATTTTATTAATTTTTTTGAGATTAATCTTCACTCTAGGAATATTTATAAATAATCATAATTGATATACAATATTTAGTGTGTGGTAAACATGAACAATATCCCCAAAAAAGCTATAAATCGTTTCTTGACCAAGGTAAATAAAACAAATACCTGTCATTACTGGACTGCTGCAAAACAGAAACAAGGTTATGGTATGTTTTCTTTTATGGGGGAATCTATGTCTGCACCCAGATTTTCATATCTTTTATACAATGGTAGAATAGAAGAAAATATGGTAGTTCATCAAACTTGTGAAAATAATGAATGTGTAAATCCTGAACATCTAATATTGCAATCGAAAAGTCAAAATAAAAAAAGTTATACTTCTGTTCGTGTCAGTGAAACTATGATAGAAAAAGAAAGTGTTAAATATCTCCACCGGCTTAGGAATCTTCGCCCAGATTTACAGCTCGAAATAGACGCATTATTATTCAAATTACATACAGAAGAAATGAAAGAAGAAGACGATTTTGGATTTTCTCTAACATCGGAAGACAAAGAATATCTTTAATAATATTCGTGCTGCCAAGGTTCTCCAATTGGTGACCAACTATTGGGATCGCCAGGTATTGTAATTTCTTCATCTGTACCATCTTCGATAAAACCAAATGGAACTAATTCCTCTTCAATTAATCTCATTTGTTCTGCAAACATTTTTTCTCGTATGTTTTGATCAGTAAGTTCTCTGAAATACCGTTGTTGCACTAACCAAGAAAAAAGTACCATAGTCATAACCAAATCATCATGGCACCCATCATCAGCCTCGTATGAAGTATTTTTTGCAATAAAAGTAGTCAATTCGCTGATTGTATCAAAATCGTCAATCAATAAATTATCTCGTTCAATTAAATCTTTTAATGTTGCGCATCCAATTCGTTTGACCTGTTTTGTTGTACGAATTCCCATTGAAACATTTTTGGAAAACCCTCCGCCAATTTGTTGGCCATTCCGACCATGCATTGTTACCATCATCATATTTTCATATTCCATATCATGATACAGAATATCAGCAACTTGTTGGCCTATATCATTCACCTCTACAAGAACAAATGCTTCGTTGTATTTCCGTGCAGTTGTAAAAATAATATTAGGATACAACATCGGTGAAATATCATTCTTACGATATTTCCCAATTTGTCGATACGGTTGCTGCGTCACATCAAAAATAGAAAATGCAGAATAATCTAACTCAACTCCCCGACTCACATCACACACAATTACATAAGTATGATTGATAATAGGTTCCTGATAAACATCCAATCCTTCATATTGATAAACTGGTTTCTTAAATGGCATAGCAATTAGTTTCTCTGCCGAAATAAGTGTATTAGAACTACCGAGAAAGCTGCATTCAAACTCTTGTTGGAATTGTCTTTCAGAAGTATTCCGAATAGTATCTTTTTTCCATTTATCATCACGGTCAGGCACTTGCGACCAATGAACAGAAATTGGTATATAATCATTATTCCCCTCTGTTGCATCAACCCACATCTTATAAAACAGGTTCATGCCGTTAGGGGTCGATACAACTAAAACTTTGGTTGTTTGTCCAGAAGTAATAGTAGGATATACCGAACTAAAAAACTGTTCAGATATATTTTGGGGAATATGAGCAAACTCATCAAGGAAAATGATGTTGAATGACCCCCCACGAATAGCAGAACCAGAAGTTGAACTAGCAAGAATTTTCGAGCCGTTCTCTAATTCAATGTTTCCCTTGTTCCAAACAATCACCCCTTGCTGCAACCACTTGGGTAAGTTTTCGTATGCAAGTTGTAACCGTGAAAGTAATTCTAGTGCAGTAGATTTTTTATTTGCAAGAACAGCAATTGAAACATTTTCATTGAAAAGTGCATAATGAAGAAGATACGCTATGATTGTGGTGGATTTACCTGACTGACGAGCCATTTTGCAGATCACAAATCGTTTATCGTGAAACGACTGTACCATATTCTTTTGATAATCCCGAAGATCAAAATCAACCAACCCCTCATCAACTGAAATAATTTTGATGTACTCGCTAATAAAATGAATGGGGTCACTTTTACATCTTACATACTCTTGTATCTGTTCCTTGGTGAAATCTTGTGGAACATATGCTGCTTTGAGTTGGGGATTTCCAAGATAAGTTTCATGCTGATTCATACTATTCTGGTTTCGTTGGCCATGTTACGTTAGTTAGATTTCTACCCACTGTGTATTTGCTTCGTCCCATTCATATCGCTTCCCGTCATCCGGCCTTGCTGTTGGGGGTTGCCAGTCAAATGACGAATCTAGTGCCCATGACGGATAGGGTTGTGGTGCGAGGAATACATCATTTGCTTTATCGTATTTGTACCCAGCACCCGGAAATTGCTTCCGGAAATTATTGTTGTACGAGCATTGCACCCACAAGAAGCTGTCTCCAACCTTGCCTGAGTTGATGAAATCCTGTTCTGCAACAATGACTCTTTGGACAATGCCGTCTTTTATTTCTGCAAAGTGGCTCATAGTGCGTACCTTATAATTATGATTCCAGAACCACCGACTCCTCCATAACCACCGTTACCGCCACCACCGCCACCACTACCTGTGTTTACGCCACCGTTTCCTCCTCCTCCGTTAGAACCATAACCGTTTCCTCCTGACGATCTACCATTCGTGGAACCAACACCCCCGCCGCTGCCTGCTGAACCTCCTCCTCCGCCACCTCCAGCGCCTCCTGCTCCTCCATCATCAGTAGCCCCCGAATTACCCGTGCAACCGCCGCCGCCACCGGCCCAATAATAGTTATTTCCAGTAATGTTTATTAGTATTCCTGCACCTCCATATCCCCCAGGGCTGGATGTATTTGCTGGTCTCTGACCAACGGCATTGGAACCACCACCACCGCCACATGGATAATTATTACCAGTACCGCGTCCGATTCCACCCTTATTTCCGGAATAAACATTCCAGTCCGTTATTGGATTTGTTTGTCCAGTCGGAACCGACTGTGTTGATGCCGAATAATCATTCCCACCATTATTCGCGGCAGACGATGCGGCAGAAATACTAGCATTTTCTCCTGATCCACCACCTCCTCCAACAGCAGTTACCGTTAATGAACCCCCAACATCAAAAACAGACGATCCTCCATTTAATCCAGATACATTATTCCATCCTGAACCAGTGTTTCCTATTGCACCTCCTGCACCAACTGTCATAGTGTACATACTTGATGTTAGGCTTAAACCTGTTCTGTGCAATACCGCAGCACCGCCGCCTCCCCCGCCGGTCCCATTCCCACCTGAACCGCCTCCCCCAACAACCAAAATATCTACTGATAGAGTACTATTCGAGGTGAAAGTGCCAGAACTTGTGAACGTGTGCAATTGATAAGTCGTACTGCCAGAGACATACGTTGTTAGTATTCCGCCCGAGGGACCAAGCCTAGCATTTGCTAATGTCCCAGAAGTCAAATCACTCGCATCAGTAGATCCTGCTGCAGCCCATTGCTTATCGCCTCTAAGGAATGTAGTTGCGCTTGGTGTCCCTGACGTTGTATCCAACTGGTCGAGCTCAGTCTTTGATACATCTTGACTTGCTAATTCTGCGAATATTTTTGACCTACTCATTTAATTTATCCTCATTCCGGTTTAATTATATTCCGCCCACTGCGTATTTTCTTCATCCCATTCGTATGGTTTGCCATCATCTGGCATTACAGTTGGTGGTTGCCAGTCAAATGATGCATCTAGTGCCCAAGATGGATGGGGTTGTGGCATGATGAAAACATCATTGACCTTGTCGTATGTGTACCCAGTACCCGGATACTGCTTGCGAAAGTTGCCGTTATATGAACACTGTACCCACAAGAAGCTGTCTCCGACTGCTCCACTGTTAATGAAACCCTGTTCTGCAGCAATGACTCTTTGGACAATGCCGCCTTTTACTTCTGCGAAATTACTCATACCACATACCTAACTATGAAGATTCCGTGGGCGCCAGAACCTCCTGATTGTCCGTATTTGCCACCACCACCACCGGAACCAGTATAATTTATCGCAGCCGTACCAGCACCTGTATGTGACCCATTACCACCCCCACCGAGTCCGCCTTCCCCCGGATTAGCACTCCCTGTCGAAAGATAACAACCGCCGCCACCTCCAGCTTGTATGTAAAGGTCTCCTGCACTATAAGGTCCGTAGTCTCCTCCGCTTCCTGTTGCTGTTGCCACATTACTAACATTTGTCCCTGCAAGTGCGGCATAAAGAAAGGCGGTGGTTTCAGCGGGTGAAGAGTTTACGAAATTACTGATTCCGGCTCCGCCATTACCAGCCAAACCAGTTCCCTGTGTCCCCTGTCCTGCAGCAGAACCCCCTCCACCTCCAGATGCACCATGTGGAGACAGAGCGTGTGTCGTTGTACCACCATCATTCCCATACATAGCAGTAGCACCCTGAAGGGTCTGTGTAGTGGAGCCACCAGCCGTCGGCGGTGTGCTATCAGCCCCGCCACCTCCACCACTTCCCCCAGCACTTCCAACACCATCTGTAGACCCCCCTTTGCCACCCAACATTGCAGTAAAACCAAATGCAGTACTGTTTGCTGATCCATTAGTAGCAGAAGCACCACCTGATCCAATTACAACGCCATAAGTAGTTAGAGCAGCTAAAGGGTGCCCTGTTTCCCAAAGCGACCCTCCACTACCTCCTCCGCCTCCACCGCCGGCACCGCCACCGGCTCCCGGCCCGATAAGAAGAAAATCTACGGTAAGAGCATTCTCGGTGACAAAATCGCCAGCAGACCGAAAACGATGCAACCTATACGTTACGCCGCTTTCTGTATATTCCACAGTTCTATCACCTCCGGTTGCAGGATGACTATAAGTCTGCCCAACGAGTGCCCAACTGTCAGTATAAACCTTCAGGGAATCAGCAGTAGAGTCATAGTACAATGCCCCTTCCGTTGGCGAGGAGGGAGCAGAGCCTGGCGTAAGTACAATAGATGGTATTACTACTGGATCAGCAAGCCTAGCATTTGGTAATGTCCCAGTATCTAAATCACCCGCATCAGTAGATCCTGCTGCTGCCCATTGCTTGTCGCCTCTAAGGAATGTAGTTGCGCCTGCAGTTCCAGTCGTTACATCCAGAACATCAAACTCTGCTGCTGTTACTTCTTGACTTGCTAAAGATGAAAAAACACTAGATCTACTCATTTATTTTCCCTCATTCTGGTTTCGTTGGCCATGTTACTGCGTTTACTTTATCCATTGTATCTAGTCCTGATGTGATGTCTCTTAATGCTTGGCGATACGTCTTCCAGGCCGCAGGTAATGTAACATCTTTAAATGCCATCCAATCAGTTTCTGCTAGGAGTTGGTTGCGTTTGGAACGAAATTCAACCATCTTACGATCATAGGTTCCTGCTTCCCAAGCTGCTTCCTCCGCATCCCACTTTGCCTCTTCTTCAGAAGTGAATTGAACACGCTCCCCTCCAATATTGTGAAATCTAGCCATGACTAACTCCGTATAAATTGAAATACCCAGATGTAACTGTTGGTGTGCTTCCTCCGGTAAAAAAAAACTGGATGCCGTCAATCGCTGCCGCACTCTTATATCTACCTCCTGCAAACACAAAACCCCCTGTTGATTGTGCGCTGCGTGTCGTAAAGCAAGTAAAATGCGTATAAGAGTCAGTGCTTGCAGGATCATAAATCGTCAATTCAAAGTTTGAGGTTTCTCCTGCGGCGTTCCCTACATTCTCCCCGATCCATTTAGTAAACTTCGTGTCGTCTGTATCAATTCCGCTATAGGGGCCAGCAGAGTCATCGTCTTGCCCGCCAATCTGGTGATAAGTATACAAGAGTGAGCTCGAAACAGCACCGGCCGTAGAAATGCGAATATCCCCAGTTACACCGTCATTTGAGGAGTGAATATTCGATCCAAATATTTTATAAACACGATATGTTGCTGACAACAAGGAAGAACTCCCGACAAGCACTGTCGCATCACTTGATGCAGTCACCGTCTGTAACCAAATTAATCCCCCACCAGCAGCATCTTCAAAAGCAGGAGCAGTACTAGCACCAGTTGAGGTTAATACTTGTCCATCAGTGCCGCCACCGGCTATTTTAGCAACTGTTATTCCACCATCCAGAGTATCAAACTCTGCTGCTGTCACACCTTGACTTGCTATTTCGGAGAGTGTCTTTGAAAAACTCATTTATTTTTTCCTCATTCAGGTTTCGGGTATTTGTCTTTTACCGGCTGAACTATATTTGTCTTCCACGATGCAACTCCATTATGAAAAATGTGGTCTAACTGATCAGCCAACGGAGGATACTCTTCCGCTCGATTTCTTGCATAGGCTTGTGCATCATATTCTGCTTGTAAACGTAGAGTTTCAGTTTGGACTTTTGCTTCATCTAATGTTACTAAATTATGTTCTCCATCGTATGCTTCATTATCAGCAAAAATATGTGTAACACTAGAATGAGTATTATAAATTGCTTGATGCCTCATTGTGCCACCTCAGCCGTATAAATTGTCGAAAGGTTTGCGGAAGTATTAGACGCTGTACCCCAACTTGCTCCTCTGTTCATATAAATAGTTTGACTGTTATCCAAACAAGCAATATATAACATATATCTATATGTAGTGCCTTTTACAATACTCCCTGTTTTATCCATTACCTGAATAGTTTGAGAATCAGGGGCATAGTTTATATTTCTTCCATGTGGATAAAAGGTTATGTTAGCAGGAGTATTTCCTGCTTGCTCATTTGTACCAACTCCAACATCTACACCATCTTTCATAATTTTGAACGCCGTTCCTGTAGATAAATTAAAACTAATATTAAATTGACATAAAACATATATATGACTATCATTTGCTGCCGCTACATGATCAACATATAAGGGAGTTGTATTGAAGCTTTGGTCTGTACTTTCATAAGACGATACTGTACCAACCTGAGTATAACCTGTTTTTATCACATGCCCAGCAGGAAACACAACCGCACTACCTAAAGTTACAGCAGTTACTGCTCCAAGAGTAGTAATACCACCAGTGAGAACATTCAATTCAGCAGTAGATGCAGTTACACCATCTAATTTATCAAACTCTGCAGCTGTCACTCCTTGATTTGCTAAGGATGCAAAATCTCTTGATATACTCATTTAATTATCCCTCATTCCGGTTTCGTTGGCCATGTGGCTGCGTTGACTTTATCTACGGTATCTAATCCGGTAGTCAAGTCTCTTAATGCTTGGCGATACGTCTTCCATGCAGTTGGTAATGTTACATCTTTATTAGCCATCCAATCGGTTTCTGCTAGTTTTTGATTGCGCTCAATCCGCAAAAGACGTATGGGTTCTGCTGCTTGCAGGCGGATCACCTCCGCATCTATTTCTGAGTTTGTTGGATCACTTTCTTTTGAGGGGTCAAAAACTAACGTATAAGTTTCCCTCTTTTTACCAGATGAATGATAATGAAATGTACTGCCTTTAGGCACCAACGCTTCAATTGCTTGTAATCTAAATTCTTCATTAGTCATAAAATTACCATATATTATGATGGTGTATAAATTTGAAGTAGTACCCATACATCAGCAGGCATGTAGCTATCTTGATCACTAGCAATCCATTGACTAGTATTAGAACCATCTAATGACCGAACTCCCAAACTCACAGTTGTAGTACCTGAATAACCTGTTTCGCTAACAATATGACCTCCTTCCGAGGCATCTCGCGTTGTTGCTCCATAACCCCAGCATGGACCCTTAATTATTTCAGTTTTTGTCCCATCAGTTATCTTTACTATGAGGCAATTTCTATTATTGGCACCTGTGCCTGTTCGCCCCCCAGAATATTGGACAATCAATTTCTCTGCGCTCCCCATGCTTATTGTCATCGGCGTGGGGGAAATGTTAGACGGCGTGAAATAATCTGGAACTGTATTTGATGAAGTTGCTATTGTTTCATTTGTTATTTGAAAAAATGCCGTGTCCGTAATGTGTCCAGAAGCAAGCCTAGCATTTGCTAATGTTCCAGAAGTTAAATCAGTTGCAGAAGTAGATCCTGCTGTTGCCCATGTCGCATCGCCTCTCAAAAAAGTCGTGGCACTAGCACCAGATGCTACAGATACATCAAGCGCATTCAATTCAGCAGTAGATGCAGTTACGCCATCTAATAATGAAAACTCTGTGTTAGCAACTCCACCCGATCCCGCATCTAATTCCCTTGCAAATTCTGCAATAGTTCTTGATATTGTAGCCATTTAATTATTCCGCATTCCAGTTTCGTTAATCGACCTAGTAATTAAGTCCAATTCCGTGTAGTTGTGTTTCTATAACTCCACTAGACTGAGTTGCCCAAACTGCTTTGTAACGAATATCTGTCCCAGCAGTACAGGTTGTTTCTCCCAATTTTACCATCTTAATTCCTGTTGAAAATAATGGTGTTACTGCTGTATATGAGGCTACGGTAGTCCAGTTTGTACCACCATTACAGGTAAACAATATTTCTAAATCATTACCATTCCCAAGAGTTGATGTTCCACTTCCCCCATCTTTCCACAGCATCACTCCAGATACTTTTGTTTTGTTACCAGAAACCGTTGTTGTTTCTGAAATTATGTTTCCTACGGCGGAGAATGTTTGTGTGGCTTGTTCAGATGCGTGTGTGTCTTCAAATGTAGTTGAACCATCCGTGTCATTAGATTGCAATAAGAATTTAGTAGCACTATCTGCTGTAAATCTTGCTGTGGGGATACTGAAACTAGAACCATGCGCATATCTTGCTGAGTTTGATATTCTAAAACAATCAAAATAATACATTACCGCTTCAACAGAAAATCGAATGTACGGCATAGTGCCACGATCGCCCGACCCGCTGGCATTATTGTGTGCCTGAGTCCCATTTAAATAATATGTATGGTTAACACCATCTCTGACTATTGCTACATGATACCAAATATCATCTGTATAAGCTGCAAACTGAGTACCCCCAGCGTGATCTGTAATTTCAGGGCCCAGACTTCTATAATAATGCTGACCATCGGTGCCATTCCGAATAATATCTACCGTATCTCCAGCGGCCGAGGGGAGCCCACTTTCTAGTATAGCATCACTGAGCCGCCATGAACAAAGCCAAGCAACGTCTGAATTCGGTGGATACCTGATAAAATACTCAACCGTATAATTACCAGTACCGGGAACAAAATTGGTTCCCATGTCTACATCAATCCAGGCACTCTTAGACCCCCCACTGACAGTACCACCAATAAGCATACTTGTAGTCCCGAATTTTTTGTAGGTGTTTGTATGGGTAGACAGATAAGCGTTACTGCTTGCAGTGTTGTGTGTTATAGTCGCAGCGCCGCCGAGCGCTGCTGTTAGATGTTCGCCAGCAGTATTCCTCTCTGCTGTCGTAAACGTACCAATTCCAGAAGAATCCTCAAATTGATCAATGAAACTATTTGGGAGATTGTATGCCAGATGGTTGTCGCCAATAGCTTGCCTCAGAGCGAGGGTCGTAACGTCTTGGCGAAGTGTTATGTCTGTCACACCTTGATTTGCCATATCAGCAAAAACACTTGACTTACTCATTTAATTATTCCTCATTCGGGGTTAGATTCCGTCCATTGTGCATTTGGTTCGTCCCAGTTGTATTGCTTCCCATCATCAGGCATTGCTGTTGGCGGTTGCCAATCAAAGGAGGCATCTAGTGTCCAACTAGCAAAGGGTTGGGGTGAAATGAATACATCGTTTGTCTTGTCGTAGGTGAAGCCTACTCCCGCATACTGTTTACGGAAGTTGTTGTTGTAACTACATTGGATCCACAGGAAGCTGTCTCCAACTGCTCCCGAATTGATAAAATCTTGTTCTGCGACAATTACTCTTTGGACAATGCTGTTTTTTATCTTTGCGAAATGGCTCATATTGCATACCTTATGATTACGATTCCTGAACCTCCAGTTGAACCACGCGGGGTACTAGTATTAGTAATACCGCCACCTCCACCTCCTGTGTTTGCAGAACCGTCTCCCGGTACTGAATTACCGAGACTACCTACACCTCCACCTCCACTCCCGCCTGCGCTCACACTGCCACTAGCACCACTGGAACCAGCACCGCCACCAGAGAAATATCGTGCTCCACTAACAACATGACCAGCACCAGCAGCTGTTAAAAGTGCATACGAAGGTGCGGCAAGCAGTCCCATTACTTGATCTTCTCCTGCACCACCAGCGCCACCATAATGACCTGAGGCAGCTGTACCTACAATAGAAGCGCCGCCACCGCCACCGGCACCGTTAGTCACAGCAACACCTCCATCATATCCTTGCCGACCTGTGGAAGCGATAAGGTAATCAGCATCACCGATATTCGATGCAACATTACCTGCTCCACCGCCAGAACCACCGTCTCTACCCGGAGCGCCACCAGTCGCAACAGAAATACCACCACCACCTCCACCACCGCCTGTAGATGTAATTGTGTCAAATGTAGAGTTACCACCATCACCACCTTGCGCTCCAGTAGTACTGCCATAAACAGCGCCTCCTGCTCCAACAGTAATTGTATAGGATGTTGTTGCTGTTACCGCATAGGATGCGGCTGTTCTAAAGCCACCACCACCACCACCTCCACCGTGTCCACTAGAATAAGACTCTCGACCACCTGCACCGCCACCAGCAACTACGAGATAGTCAACTGTGCCTGAAGCAGCAGGTGTAAATGTGCCTGAAGTAGTAAAAGTATGAACACGATAAGTTACCCCACCACTGGTATAAGAGGTTATTGTCCCCCCATAAGCAGGTTCGGTCAGTAGTTCCCATGCCGTCCCATTGTAAACCTTCAAGGAATTAGAAGTGGAGTCATAATATATCGCCCCCTCTGTTGCAGTTGGAGCAGAGCCTGGTGTGAGACGAATTGCCATCAGATCACCTCTTGTAATTTAAATTTATATTTTTTACCATTACTATTATTTAACAAAAACAAATTCTCATTACCCTCTTGTATTGACCAATTTCCTACTGTGCCATCAATCGAATTGCCCCCAGCCCCTTCATTAGAAAGATGTAAATCAGCAGTGTATAAATTATTCCACGCTTTAGTGGATGAACCCAAATCATAAGTTGTTGTCGTAGATGGAATAATACTGCCCCCATGAGAAAGAAGTGCGCCAATGGGATTCATAGAAGCAACTCCACCAATAATCTGTATTTTAAGAACATCTCCAGCAGTAGTAGCTCCAATTACAGTAACCGTATCATTACTTGGACTGGTTGAATAATCTGTTGAATCGAGTAATACGCCGTTTAGAAATACATTAACAATATCAGCAGTACTATGATTTATATTACCATATACTTGATTGGAACCCGCCACAATAGTAGGAGCATATTCGGCAATCCCCGATGTTGTTAACATACCTATTACTTGAATGGTTATTTCATCAGCAGTAATTCCAGCAAATGTTATTTTGTTTAAACTCGAATCACTTGTTACATCACCATCATCTAAAAGCACACCATTACGATATACGAAAATCTTATCTGCTGAATCATGTATTACATCATAACCACTTGCAATTACTGGAGTTCCATTTATAGCAGTTGGATAATACGTTCTCACCGATGCATGCTCATTGGTATTTACCATACCAATAACCAATATGGTAATTTCATCTGCAACATTAGTAGCAGTAAAAGTTACTGTACTAGCAGCAGGACTGGTTGTAACTCCATTTGGTGAAGTCGCAGTATTGTTCAACAAAACACCATTAATATAAACTAGAACAGTATCAGCAGTACTATGAGCTATACCAGTATACGCATTAGAACTCGCCACAGCAGTAGGACGATGTATTCTCAATGTTTGATGTTGATTGGTGTTTATTGCTCCAATTACCTGAATGAGAACTTCATCACTAGAATCTTCGCAAGAAAGTGCTACTATATTGGTAGTTGCATTGGAAATAACATTTGCAGAATCTAATAAAATACCATTAACATAAGCATTAATAGTATCTCCCGCACCGTGTGGTACTGGAAAATCAACTGAACCAGCAGCAGGAGGTGTGGAACTAGAACTAACAAATCTATGATTCCTCAGTACAGTATGTGAATTGGTTTCAATTGCTCTTACTGTCTGAATAGTAATATTATCAGCAGTGGATGTACACGAAAATTGAATTCTATTATTAACATAATCTTTTTGTGTAATATCACTATCATCATATAGAATACCGTTCACATGAACAAAAACATCATCCCCACTATTAATACCTCCTGTAATATTATAATAAGTAGAACCCACTACTGCTGTCGGTGTATCTACTGTCATAGTAGTGGGTGCAGTATTAAGTAAAGTACTATATATTACAATTGTGATTTCATCTCCGGACGCAGCTGCAGCAAGTGTTACTGTATTTGCACTAGGATCAGCAACAACATCAGTATCAGCTAAAAGTATACCATTAATATAAGCAAGAATCCTATCAGTAGAACCATGCGATATAGAATAACCACCAGAAGCATAAACAGGTCTTTCTATTCTTACTGTTGCAGAATCAAGAGTAGAAAGTTTACTGATTACTAAAATTGTAATATCATCAGCTGTTATTGCAGGAAATCGAACAGAAGTTGAACTTGGTTTTGTTACATCATCACTAGCTAGCAGCACACCATTTACATGGACTAATACTGTATCGCCGCTTGAATTGGGTATGCTTGTATATGTTTGTGTTCCATTTTGTGCAGTTGGTGTATAAACATTAAGAGTAGACGAACCATCGAAATGAGTTACAAGGTCCGTCATCGCAACTTGCTTCATTCCAACGTCAGCATCATTGAGAACAACACTATCAGCAGCTACCACTGTAGTCACAGTTGCAGCTGTTGCGCTGTCTAACAGATTTAATTCTGTCGCACTCGCTTTTAGTAATGTTCCAGTTGAACTTCTAAAACTCGCCATTTACTTGTTCCTATGCATCATTAATAATTTCATACGAAATAAACAGTGCTAGAGTAGACGCATAATTTGCACCACCTTTTAACACATCAGCTTCCATTAGGTATATTGGTTTATCAATTACATTTAACATATCAGCTGCGGGGATACTAACATTCTTTGCAAGATAAAATGCGGTAGTGGCAGGTGTAGTTGCTGTAATAGTAACACCTGTTGGAACTGATTGCATTCCATCAATATATAAATCTAATTGACCCGCATCAGTTGCATGAACATTGGTGCATAAAATAGCATTGACTTTCACAATAACTTCAGCTGACACGGTAAACAATGTAGATGTTAACGTGGCGGGCAAGTCCCAACTCGCATTACCAGCATTAATGGTTGCGACATTTACTATATTTGGGTTCATTGTTGTACTTCCTTTGCTTCAGTTTAATTTATCATCAACCAAAAACAATCGCCATTGCAATTGATTTTCCTGTTGTTGCTGCCTGTGCAGTGTTGTTTAATTGCGCTGCTGTTGCTGTAACGAGATCACCACCCAGTCTCAATCCATTAGTCCCGTCATGTGATTTTATATCGAAATCATTAGCCCCATCAGCAATACTAATACCAGTTAATTCTAATGCAGCAGAGCTTCTATTATGAGCAATTTGAGTTGTGCCAATATAAAATGTATCTGCGTCAACAACTATTGTAGCATCATAAGCTTGAACATCAGTTCCGATTACAAGTCCAAGATTCGTCCTTGCACCACCTGCATTCGAGGCACCAGTTCCACCATGTGCTACTGCAACATCTGTTGCTTCCCACGTTCCTGTTCCAATTGTTCCAAGAGTTGTGAGTGAAGTTTGTCCAACATATGAAGTATGAATGTTAATAGCATCTGCGGCAACTGAAATTCTATTAGTAGTACCTTCAACGTCTATAGTATTTCCAGTTTTAGTAAGACCAGTACCAGCAGTAATTTGTCCTGCACCAGAAAATTGAGAAACAGTTAATGCAGTTTGCCCAACTCCAAATATAGGTGTTCCATTATGAGTAAATACATATCCGTTTTCTGCTTGAGTAGTTCCTTGTTCAACAAAAGTAAAAGATCCACCAGTTAGTTCTGCTGGTTGATTTGCATCTAGAGCTCGTGTTAATTCTAAAGTTGCACCAACTGCACCAGCAACAGATACATAGTAAATACCATTTTCGGTCGCTGGTGATTGGTCTTTAACCAATACTCTCATATTAAGAGTAAGGTTTACTCCATCTATAGCATATACCTCATCTACATCATTGGTCAATGTTGCTCCTACGCCTGCTGTACCGTTGGCATATGTCAATCCTGTATCATCAGCAGTAGTTGCAACATCACAGGAATCCTTAATATCCAATCCTTGTGCAACTCCATCAACATATGCGGTAGTTGCTGCACCAATCATAGTAAGAACATCAGCTGGAGCAATTTCTTCTATAACACCCGCACCAGCACTATCTCGTCCTAATATTTTGTCAGTGCCCGATACGTTTTGCATCTTCGCATAAGTGACAGCATCAGGTGCGATTTTATCGGTAGTAATACCAGAAACAAATGTTAATGTAGTAGTGTTTAAACTTGTGGTTGCTGCTGCTGATAAAACAAAAGAAGCGTTTTCTACGAATGATAAAACGGTTGCACCAAGAGGAATACCTGATCCACTTACTGTCATCCCAACAATCATTCCAGTTGTGGATCCGGGTACTAATACGGCAGTGCTACTCTGAGTTTGACAACTAATTGTAACGGTAGTCGTATCAATTATTTTTGCAGTAGTAACAGCATCTGCTGTAATATTCGTTGTTGCAATACTAGAAAGTGTAGCAATTGTTCCCAACCCAAGTGTCGTTCTTTGTGCTGATACATCTGCATCATCAAGTAGTGCTTTTCCAGCAGTAGTCAACGTATAAACTCCGGCAGCACCGCTTCCTGTGAACTGAATACCTTTGTTTGCGCCCGATGTTAATCCAGCAATTGCAGCGAGGTCTGCATCATAAGCCTGAACATCGCTTCCAATTTCAAGTCCAACTTCTGCAGCTGTTTGATTGATCCATTTTGATGTAGTATCGTCATATGCAAGAAATTCATTGTCTGCTGGTGCCCCTGTAATTGTAGTATCATTTAATTCTGCAATGGTATCTTCTGTTAGAATTTGATCATCAACGTATTTTTTAATACTCTGCTGTGTAGCAAGATGAGTAGCACTGTCCGATGCCATATCATCTTCATCTTTTACAGCAGTACCACCAATCACACCTGTGATATTTAAACCAGAAGAATCAATTTGACCAATTGTTGTTAGTGTTCCATTCTTTGCTACTTGGAGTTGGAGAGTGCCATCTTCTGTGGCGTATGTTACATCAGTAGTAAGTGTCCTGAGTCCAGCATAGGCAATTTTATTTCCAGCACTATTTTTGCCATCAAATGTAATAGACCCTAGAATATCACCACTTAAAGGAGATGTGGTATTACGATATATATCAAGTGCAGACCATTCAGTGCTAGCTGTGCCATTGGATGATTCGAGTAATATTGAAGTGTTGCCAGCACTATCTAATAACTTTAATGTATCACTAGTTTGATATTCTGTAAAGCCAGTTGGATTACTTCCTGTATATTCTGCTCTTACGGGAAATCTAATTTCTGCCATTTATTTCACTCTACTGGTATTGTTGTTATTGCTGTACCACCTTGATTTTTAAACGGTACATATCTATTAACTAACGCACTTTCTATACTAGAATTGCCTTGTGTAAATGCTGATATATTTGCAGTGCTATTGTCCTGTTTCTTAAATGAAATTTCACTCGATCCGGTTGTAACCATAGTTTCTGCTGCCCCGCCCGCTTTAGTTGTTTGTATATCACCAGTTGCAGAAACAGATATTTCAGATGTTCCTATTTTAATCGAACCACCAGAAATATGTAAATCTCTCCATTTGTTGGTAGAAGAACCTAAATCATAAGTATCATCAGCAGATGGTATAAAATGCTGTGTATTAGTTACACTGCTACCAACAATGCTCACCAGAGAACTACCATCTCTAATATAAATCGTCTTATCGGCAGTATTAATTGCAAACTCACCATCTGCAAGGTCAGGCGTCAGACCTGTAATAGTTGGTACAGTGCCTGCTGTATTATTTGCCTTTGGTTTTATTACTGACATAATATTATTTTATTCAATATTAAAAGGTCCCACCACTAATAGTATTGACCCAAGATGGATTAGCACCACTATTTGCTTGAAGAAAATATCCAGCTGTTCCAGAAGCGCCACTTGCAAGAACACCAACAGCACCCGCACCAGCACCCAATACAACTCCATATTGAGCAAGAGTCGCTGCTCCAGTTCCACCATTTGCTACTGGCAATGTACCTGTAACTTTTGCTGTCAACGAAATGCTTCCAGCTAACATAGCATTTGTAATACCAAGTGCTTTAACTCGTAAAGTATCACTATTAATTTCAATCGAACTATCATCGACATTAACGAACATTGTAGTACCCGATTCACCTAAACCAGCACCCGCTGTAATAGCACCAGCTCCCGAAAATTGAGTGAATGCAAGTTCTGTCGTATTTACGGTAATTGTACCATCAGTAGTCAGGATCCAACCCGAATCAGCATAAGTTGTTCCCTTTTCAACAAAAGTAAAAGCACCAGAAGTTACTTCTGCATCAACATCAAAATCAGTTGCTCTTTTAAGTATCCATTTCGCGCTGCCAGTTCCTAATTGGAAAACATAATAAATACCATTTCTTAGTCCACCATCACTGCCAGTTGTTTCACCAGTAACCAACACTCTGTCATTTAATGCAAGAGTTTGTCCATCCACAGAAGCTGTTGGTATTACTTCATTCACATGAGAAGTAAAAGTACCAGCAGAAGTACTTGCCCAACCCGCTGTTCCAGCTCCACTACTAGCTGCGTATAACTCTGCTGTTGTTTTAGCAACAACTGAATTTTTGACATCTAACCCAGTTTTAACTGCATCAACATATTCCTTTGTCACCAATGAAGTAGCACCAAAACCAGAACGGGTTGAATAAGCAGCTGGAACTGTTACAACTCCTGTTCCATTTGGGGTTAATGTAATATCAGCATTAGCACCATCTGTAATTGTAATATTACCAGTAGTTGCATTTCCTGTCTGTAAAGTTAAATCGTAATCTCCACTAGATGTTACTACTCCAGCAGCACTACCTGTACCTGTAATGACAGAAGTTGCTGCAACAGAATCATTGAAACTTGCAGCTCCTGCGTCTGACATATCCAGAGTCAATGCAGTTATTGTACTCCCACCATCATTACCCTTGACAAGAAAATCTTTATTTAAAACACCAGTTGCTATAACAAAATCACTTGAAGCATTTGACAGAGTTGCAATTGTCGTACCACCGTCTTTGAAGAAAACATCACCACCATCAGCATCTAAAATAATGTCAGTAGTCGCATCAAGTGTTATGGTTGACCCACTATCTATTTCTGCAATAACAGGAGTTGTTAGTGTCTTATTGGTAAGAGTATCAGTAGTTGCTTTACCAACAAAGGTATCCGTTGCATCTGGAATAGTCCAAGTCTGGTCTGCTGTTGGATCAGTAACCGTTAAGGTAGTTTCAAAATTATCAGCAGTGCCTTCAAATACCACCGAAGAATCCGAAAGATAAAGACCAGAAACAATTGGACTTGTCAGTGTCTTACTTGTAAGTGTTTCAGCCCCGGTTAATGTAGCAAAACTTTCACTTTGTAATGCTGCATTAAATTCTGCTACTGTACCAGTTAAAGTATTAGTGCCTAAATCAATACTTTTGGCTGAAAGAGTTTGTGCATGGGCATTAAACGTAAACTCATCTCCCCCCGTTAATAATGGAAGAGTAACAATCCTATCATCTGTAAGTTCACTGACTGCAAAAACGTATTGATGATCAGCAGAAGTGTCGTTGATTTGTGGTGTAGTTACTACTGGACTTGTCAGTGTCTTATTAGTAAGTGTTTGTGTTCCCGAAATACTAGCAACTTCAACTCCACCAACTTTAACTACACCAGAACCTTTTGCGGCCAGTAACATATTAATATTGGTATCAGTACCAGTAGCTGCTAACTGGGGCCCGGCACCAGCAGCAGCATTAGTAATTTCCAACTCATTAACTGCACTGCCAGTTTGTTGAAAAACAAGTAATTCTTTGCCCGCTGGATCAGCAATAAAACCGGCATCAGCAAACACAGGAGCAGTAAGAGTTTTATTGGTAAGAGTATCAGTAGTTGCTTTACCAACTAAAGTATCATCTGCCTTCGGCAACACTACCGTAAAATCTGCATTCTGTCCTACATCTGCAACACCACTAAGTACAATTGCTGCAGTTCCATTAGAAGTACCTTCAAGAAATTTCATTGTTGGTGCAGCAGCAGCCGTGGTGCCAATATTTAAGGTATCTATTGCACTCGCAGTATTAGTAATAATCCCAGAACTAGCTGTCAACGTTCCGGGAGCATGGGCCAACATACCAGTAAAATACTGCCCCCCAACAACGTGTACGGCATTGCCATTATGACTCCCAATATAAAGTCTTCCGCCACCATTATCGTGCGCACCAGTACCATAAGTTATCCCCAATTCAGCTGATTGGACCCCACTCACCCCCGCTGCCGGAGCAGCAGTGGAGCTTGCACTCGAATTCTTTTTGATTTGTAATAATGTTGCCATTTGAAATCTCCTAAGTTTGAATAATCAACATAAAATATGTATCTAATTATTATTTATTATTAAAAAACACCGCCATCAATAGAAGTAACAGTAGAATCAACTGTTACCGAATCGCCGGTAGCATCTGTTGTTAGTGTTGTATCTCCTGACGCTATTAAAGTAAGTGTATCTTCAACAGCGTCTGCTACAACATTGTTTTGTCCATTGACTAAAATTGTCTTGAAAGCACTTCCACCACCACCACTACTATTAAATGTAATTGATTTCGGGGTCGATGCCGTATCTGTCGTAATAGTAGTATTGGTTCCTGCTACAAGTTCAATTGTATCTACTGCAACAGCAACTAGATCAGATTGTCCAGAAACTTTCCAAGTTTTGAAAGTACTTTCCATAGCAACTTTAACTGCACCACTGCCCATGTCAGTTAAAGCAAAACCGCTATTTGTATCAAATTGAATTTCACTTACATTTGGAACTTCAACATTTGATACATTATCATTAATTTCATTGACAGCTAAACTACTACTGCCACCGCCCGAATCTCCTATCCCCCATTTATTTGTGCTAGCATTCCATTTTAAACTTTTATTATTTGAAATACCAGTAATATCTACATCATCGAGATTGTTTAATCGAACCTCACCACCACCAGGCCCCGCAACTGCTATTTTTTGAATCCACTTTTCTAATTTATCAATTCGAGCAGTAATTAAATCAGTCTCTTCTACTATCTCTTTTTTATCTTTATCCTTCTCATGTTTAGTAATAATTTCAGCAACATTATCTACTGTTGTTTTATCAGTAATTGGTTCTTCTACAATTACAGGTTCTATTTTTTCTTCTGATTTTAGTTCCTCGACCTCTTCAATTACTTCATGTACTTCTTCCGGAAGAATCTCTGCTGGCTCCTCTACAACTTCTAGTTTTTCCTCAACTTCTAATTCCTCAACAACTTCTGGTTCAGCCTCAATGGCATCTTCTTTTCCCCCTAAAAATTGAAATAACGACTCCAATGATTCCAGTGTCTTTATTTCTTTTTCTTTTGTATCTTCTACCTTCGATTCTACTTGTTCTTGTTTAATCGTATCAATTTCCTGTTTGATACGAGCATAGCGCTTAAGTGGGTCTTTGTCTTCAAGTTCCTCTTTAAGTTGAGCATATTTATCATAAATATTGGAACTCATTAGTTATACCTATTTTTCTGTTACTTTTGATTCTTGTTTAACTAATTTCAAAAGTTCAGCCGTGCTCCCCACAAATAAAGCATTAGTCACATTTTGTGCTCTTGCAATATCTTGTCGCCCCCCATCATTTTCAATAATTTGTTTTTTATGATGAAGTTCCATTAATTTTTCCTGCGCATCCGTCATATTTTTCAATAACTGCCCAAACACTTCAAATGCTCTTGGAGATTCTTCTGCTTTTGCAATCTCCAAAAGTTCCTCCATTGCATCTCTACCACGTTCAATAACATGATACATATTTTCACGAGCATATTGAAAATCTGTATTTCTAGTTTCTTCTCCATTTATTATA
>Ga0209089_10001282_pt1 | contig 22956 bp, 23 predicted proteins | sample ArcticOcean_MG_C_FD_187431 | JGI IMG/M metagenome (GOLD analysis project Ga0209089, IMG submission 187431) | Marine microbial communities from western Arctic Ocean - ArcticOcean_MG_CB2_150 (SPAdes) (version 2) | ecosystem: Environmental > Aquatic > Marine > Oceanic | place: Arctic Ocean: Canada... | reverse complement strand
GGGGTTCTATGGAATGACCTGGTGCACCATGCCCCTTGGCGGTATGCAGGCCAGCGTGTTGACCAGTATATTCACCGCCCCCATCGCCATTGCAGTCGGCGGTCTAGCAGTCGCTTTATTTGCCCTGGGTTCGGGCGCGGCGAACAGCACGGTTCGCAATCTGAGCAGCCACCTAACGCCGATTGTAGATGAGGTCACAGAGCCGGAAATCCCCACGCCAACCACTTAGCCAAACCGATTAATTCAAAGAATTCCAGCCCTCGTCCAGTCAAGAAATATGCGGGTCTAGATGGGCCTATCGCTTTTCCGATAAAGGCCGTTGACAGCGGTGAGTGAGCCTAATAAACTCCTTCATAGTCTTAGTTATTAAATCGATTATTAAGAGAATCCGGTAGATTTTTATAGATTTTTGCAGACATTTTGCTGGTTTTGCCTTGTACCCACAAGATTTTCTTCTCGATATTACTTAGATTTTCACCGAATTTTTTACCGAACCTTTGATGAAGCTTACGCCCAAGATTATTTCCTATAATGGATTCGCCCAGTGATTGGCGAAAACTCCCAAGACGGTGACCGATATATACCCGGAGAGAACTTGGAATTTCTGGTAGTTGGACTTAACCACCGGACCGCGCCTGTAGAAATTCGGGAACGCCTGGCGTTGAATAAAGAGCAGCTTCCAGAGGCCCTCAGTGCCATGACCAGTCACGGCATGACTGGCGTTATTCTATCCACCTGCAACCGCTCTGAGTTCTATGTGCTGGACACGCCCGGTGCCAAACCGGGAGAGTCCTCCAATATGCCATTAAATGGGTTCGGAAACGGGTTCGGGAACGGGTCCGAAACCGGAAACGGCTCCCAGAATGATTCCGTAGCCCCGAACCAAGACTGCGCCGACCGGGTGAAACAATTCCTAGTGGAGCGATTTGGCATCTCACTGCTGGATGTTGACCGTTATCTCTACGTCTACCGCGGGTACGACTGCATCCACCACCTTTTTCGGGTGTCCTCCAGCCTTGATTCCATGATTTTGGGCGAGGAGCAGATAATCGGCCAGGTGCGCGATGCCTATGAAGCGGCCACCAACGCCGGCACCGCCCAGGGTCCTCTGGCCCAACTCTTCCAACAAGCTCTGCGTGTGGGTAGAAGGGTTCGCCGTGAGACCGGCATCAGCAGAAACGCCCTATCCGTAAGCCGGGCCTGCGTAGAAATGGCCAAATCGGTATTGGGTGATCTTTCCAATAGCCGGGTTCTGATTGTTGGCGCGGGTGAAGCCGGAGAACTGGCCGCTGAAGTACTGAGTCTGTCCGGGGTAACCGACATCACCGTGACCAACCGGACGTTCCACAGAGCTAAACAACTAGCCGACAGCCTCTCGGCCAAGGCAATCTCGTTCGACGGGATGGCCCAGGCGCTCCAGGATTCAGACATTGTGATTGGATGCACCGGATCGCCAGGCTACGTTCTCAAATCAGACTTGATTGGCGCGACCATGGCCGACCGCCCCGATAGACCCCTTTTGCTGATCGACATTGCCGTACCCAGAGACATAGACCCGGAGGCCGCCCTGGTCCATAACGTGTTCTTGAACGACGTTGATGACTTGGAATCAGCTACTCAAGCCAGCCGGGAGAAGAAGGCCAAGGAAGCAGAATGGGCTGAGGAACTGGCAACTGACGAGGCCCAGCAGTTCCGCCAATGGTGCCTGGATCTAGAAGCGCTGCCCACGGTCATTGAACTGCGAAACCGGGCTGACCAAGTCCGTTCATCCGAACTGCGCAAGACCATGCGGAAATTGAACGGCCAGTTGGATGAAGAAGCCTTTGAGTCACTGGACGCCATGACCAAGGCCATAGTTAATAAACTCCTGCACGACCCGACCATGTTCTTGAAAGAGCGCAAAGGCCCGGAGGAACTGCAGGTTGCTCGGGACATTTTCCGTCTTGGCGAAGTGAATCTTAAAAACCTAGATTAGCCCTCTCTTTCCTCTCCCGTTGGTCTGGTTGGTCTATTCTCGGTTGTTTTCGTTCCCCCGAAGCTCACTGCTCTGCCTCTGCCCACACGCCACGAAACCGGCTATAATAACTCTTAAGTAATGTTGAGATTGTTATGTCATTAGTAGATAAATACGCACTCCTCCCAGAAGAAATCGACCGCCGTAGCATTGAAGTAGTGGAAGCCAGCCTACCCCAATTGGAGGGCCTCACACCTGAAGAACGGTACGTCATTTGCCGCATCGTGCGGGCAGAAGGTGACCCTGAGATTGCCAAAGCCGTGGGATTCAGTCCCGGCGCGGTGAACATTGGCATAGCCGCCATCAAAGCACAGGCCGCCGTGGTCACCGACGTGCGCATGGTGGAAGTGGGCATTTCCAAGGCCCTGCTCAGCAAATGCGGTATCAAAACGTACTGCCAGATCGACACACCAAATACTGCCGAACGGGCCAAGACCGAAGGCACCACCCGTTCTGTGGCCGCGATTAGGGAACTGAAACCCCACCTAGATGGGGCCGTCGTAGTGGTCGGAAACGCGCCCACTGCTCTCTTGGCCCTGTTGGACATGATTGTGGAAGGCCAGGTAGCTCCGGCGCTGGTTATCGGCATGCCGGTGGGCTTCATAGCCTGTCCCGAATCCAAAGCTGAACTGGCCAAAGTGGACGTTCCTTATATCTCCGTTTGGGAGAAAAGAGGCGGCAGTTCTGCAGCTGCGGCCACGGTTAATGCCCTACTTGGACTGGCATTACAGGAGGTAGCACTTTGAGCGAGGACAATAACGGCAAGGACCGCTGGGGAGTGGTACTGCTGGGACACGGCAGCCAACGAGGCACCAGCAAAGCTGAATGCTCCTGCGCTTGGTCTCAAGATGGGTCACCCGGTTGGTGCCAAGATTGCCCAAGCACCCCAGACGGCCTCAAACAGGCGGCCAGCCGGCTCCAAGGAATGCTGGAGATTGACCAGTCTCAGATGGTCCTTTCCTGCCTGGAATTTCTTGAACCCTTCCCCCATGAAGCGGTAAAAATGCTAAACGAACGGGGCTACAACCAAGTTGTGCTGGCTCCCTTCCTTCTGGGTAATGGCAAGCACGCCACCCTTGAGATGAACGAAATTCTCGAAGAAGTCCGCGAACAAATCCCAGGGATTCAACTGCATCTGGCCGGCGGACTTGGCCTGGACACCAACCTGGCAGACCTGGTGGTACAGCGCGTCAGAGATCTGGAAGCCTCCGAAGAACACGCTGCTGTGGACCAGGGCTCCGGCCCCAACGGAATCCTGTTAGTCAAGGCCGGCACCAAGACCGAATACGACGACTGCCTATGGTTGGAAGAGTTAGGCCGGCTAATAGAAGGCAAATTGGGCGACAACTACGCAGTGGCCGTGGCCCAATCCCATTACGGGGACCCCACCATGGACACCGCCGCCGCCAAATTGGCCGAAACACGCGGTGTCTCGTCCATCATGTGCGTACCCTACATTTTCTTCCCCGGCATTATCTTGCAGAGAAATGTCATTGGCGGACTGGAAGAGATCAAAGCCCGCTATCCCCATATAGTCATGTCGTTAACGCCTCCATTGGGCGTGGACGACATGATCATGTCCATCACCGCAGACCGGGTACGCCAGGTCTGGAATCAGGCAACCCCGTGAGCTCGTCTGAAACCGGCCCGGCCAACTCTGACCAGGGCAATCCGGAGAGCGACTACAGTCGCCCTACGGTCCGAGGAAAAGGACTGCGCACCGGGCTTACCACCGGCGCCTGCGCAACCGCTGCAACCAAAGCAGCGGTAACGGCCCTACTCACTGGAAATCCAGTCGAGAAAATCACTATTCACTTACCCATGGGTCAAGATGTGGAATTCACCCTGAACCGCTGTGAATGGACCGACAGTACACCGGGCAGCGAAAAAGTTCTCTGCTCCGTTATCAAGGACGGCGGCGACGACCCAGACGCAACCCACGGAGCGGAGATTTGCGTCACCGTGTCCGTTGGCCCCAAACCCGAAGATGGTCCCGGAACTGAACAGGGTGTAACCATTAACGGCGGGATTGGTGTTGGAATCGTCAAGTTCCCCGGCACTGGTATCACCGTTGGACAGGCTGCGGTCACACGCGTTCCTCGCCGGATGATTCGAGAGCACGCACTGGAAGCAGTTAAAGCCCACGGACTGAGCCCTGACCAAGGCATAACTGTAGAGATTTCCGTGCCCACTGGGGAAGAGATTGCTTTAAAGACCACCAACGCCCGTTTAGGGGTTATCGGTGGCATCTCCATCCTTGGCAGCACCGGAGTGGTGCAGCCGTACTCCACCGCCGCCTGGCGGGCCAGCGTAAACCTGGCAGTGGACGTTGCTGCTACCAACAAGCTAGACCACATGGTTCTGGCCACCGGCTTAGCCAGCGAAGAATTCACCAAGAACCACCTGGACCTGCCAGACATGGCCTACGTGGGCATTGGGATATTTAGCGGCGCAGCCCTCAAACGCTGCGTTGCCCGCGGGTTCAAACGCGCCACCCACGTTGGTATGGTGGGCAAGTTCTCCAAAATGGCGATGGGGTATTTTGTAACCCACGTGGCCGGCAATAAAGTAGACACCACGTTCCTGGCCGAGCTGGCCGGGAAGTGCGGCGCCTCCGAGGAATTGCAAAAAGAGATGGCGGCTACCACGTCTGGCCGCCACTTTGGCGAGATTGCCCTCGCCAACGACCAACTTGAACTGTTCACTCTTATGAGTCAGATGGTTTGCGACGAGAGCCACAAGCTGTTGGGCGACGATGCCGACAAGCTGATCGTAGACGCCATGTGCTTCGATTTCGATGGCACTCTGCTGGGTTATGCATCTACATCTCCGGATGGCATACCCATGGTCTCTCGTTCCGGAGCGGCTTAAGTTGGTCAAGGATGTACCAAGATTGGACCGCGCATTGGGCTTGCCAGATAATGCCTTTGAGCAGCGTCGGCCCGACAAGGGGCAGATAACCAAGCGAGAAGTCAGGGCGGTCAGCCTCTATTCCTTAGGCCTCCGACACGACAGCGTTGTTTGGGATATTGGTGCTGGAACCGGATCGGTTTCAGTGGAAGCCGCGTTAATCGCCGACCGGGGTCAGGTCTACGCCATAGAACGCGACACCGATTCCCTACCGCTACTTGAAGTGAACATTGCGAATCTGGGTTCCCACAACATACAGATCATAAATGGGGAAGCCCCCACCGCCCTGGAACCCCTGCCCAACCCAGACTCGGTATTTGTTGGCGGCAGCGGAGGCAACCTCTCAGAGATTTTGGAATACGCCAATTCTCGGCTGAACCCCAATGGGACCATCGTTGTAAACCTGGCGGTTCTGGAACGCACATCAGAAACCTACCATCTATTGAAAAAGCTGGGCCTCACGGCTGAGATAACCCAGGTAGCATCTTCCAGAGGCAAAGAAATGCCTGACGGCGCAGTCCGATTGGAGGCGCTAAACCCAGTGTTCATCGTCTCCGGACGACGCAGTAACTAGAGATATGACTCAAGAACCCAATAAATTTGGCTGCCTATACGGCATTGGCGTTGGACCCGGCGACCCGGAGTTAATAACCCTAAAAGCCCTCAAGGCCCTACAAAGGGTGCCCGTAATCTGTGTGCCCCAAGCCTCAAACCGGCGGGACAGTTACGCGCTGACAATCGTCAAAGATTACGTAAAGCCAGAGCAAGAGATACTAAGGGCGCCGTTCCCCACCGACGATGCATACGGCGCAGCCCAGACCTGGATCGAAGCCTCAAAATTGGTGGTTGAACGGCTGGTGAAAGGACAAGATGTGGCCTTCCTGACTGAGGGCGATCCCATGCTGTTCAGCACCTTCTCCTACGTCCTGACCGGCGTTCAAGAATTGTGCCCAGAGGCTTCCGTGGAAATCATTCCTGGTATATCGTCTGTGATGGCCGCTGCGGCGAGCGCCGGCGTTCCGTTGGTAACTCACGGGCAGAAGCTGGCCATCCTGCCAGCAGCTTACGGACTGGAAGACCTGTCCGAGGCCACATCTAATTTCGACACTGTTGTGTTGATGAAAGTTAGCCCAATCATCGTAAAAGCCCTGGCAGACCTGGATGGCTTGGGGCTCACAAAACAGAGCACCTACGTCAAGCGGGTCACCACCGACCGCGAGAAAGTGATACGAGATATCACCGAGATAAAAGATGAGGACATGGACTACTTCTCCCTCCTCATCGTCAAGAGCAATTCCCAGTCAAAGACCTAGAAAAAACTCTAAGGAACGCGAAGAATGATTGAAACAAAGGGCAAGGTTTATATAGTTGGCGGCGGACCCGGTGACCCGGAACTGCTGACCCTAAAGGCAAAGCGAATAATCGAGTCGGCCGACGTTGTAATCTTCGCCGACTCCTTGGTGCCTCCTCAAATCGTGGAGTTTGCCAAGGAAGGGGCCGAGGTCATTGGCAGCAGCGAATTGAACCTGGACCAAATCATGGAACTTGAACTGAACGCCGTCAAAGAGGGCAAGGTAGTGGCCCGCATTCAGAGTGGTGACCCGTCCATCTACGGCGCCATTCTGGAGCAAATGCGAATCCTTGATGACGCCGGTGTGGAGTTTGAGATCATCCCCGGCGTGAGCGCAGCATTCGCCGCCGCCGCAGTACTCAAATCCGAGTTTACAGTGCCGGAGAAATCCCAGACCATAATCTTTACCCGCATGGAAGGCCGTGTGGCCATGCCGGAAGGCGAACAACTGAAAGACCTGGCCGCCCACGGTTGCACCATGGTCATCTTCTTGAGCATCACTCGCATGACCAAGGTCGTCCGTGAGCTCACATCCTCCGGGTACACAGAAGACACGCCCGTGGCCGTGGTCTACCGCGTCGGCTGGTCCGATGAACTGGTAATCCGGGGCACGCTGAAAGACATTGCCGCCAAGGTTCGGGCCGCCAAGATTACCCTCCAGGCCTTGATTATCGTGGGGGATGCTGTGGACCCCGGCTTGGACAAAGGCGGAGCCGTTTCGCACCTTTATTCCGCCGATTACACCCACCGTTACCGGAAGGCGGCCAATGGCAACGGAAAAAGCTAGCACCACCGACCGGACGGCCATCATTGCGCTAACCCGCAATGGGGCCAGGATGGCGAGGGCGCTGGCTGGTTCCATCAACGGCGAATTCACGCTGCTCTTGGACCGCCGTTTTCATGAAGAAGGCGACGCTGCTGAGGTCTTTGACCTGCCGCTACGAACGGTTGTAGAACGGGCATTTGCCGAGTATTCCCATCTGATTCTTTTCCTTTCTGCCGGGGCTTCCATCCGGTTGCTGGCGCCACTGTTAAAAAGCAAACAGGTAGACCCGGCGGTGGTCTGTGTTGACGACGCCGGGAGCTTCTGTGTGAGTCTGATTTCCGGCCACGTGGGCGGGGCCGATAAGTTGGCTCAAGACGTAGCACGACACATCGGCGCAACTGCCGTAGTAACATCGGCCTCCCATTCGTCTGGAACCCTGGCAGTTGACCTGTTGGGAAGAGAGTTTGGCTGGCAGATCAAAGCTGATTCCAACTCGGTCACCCGGGCCAGCGCCGCGGTGATCAATGGCCAGCCCATCGGAGTTTGGCAGTCGGCCGGGGAGCCAGACTGGTGGCCCCATGAAACTCCGCTACCAGAGAACATCACGGTGTACCCAGCTTTGGATGATTTGGCAGCTTCAGCATGCGCTGCGGCCCTAATCATAACCGACACGACGGACAACACTGGGCCGTTGGACACCCTGTTGGCTGACAAGATAATCGTGGTCTACCGGCCCAAAAGCTTGGTGATTGGAATGGGTTGTCGCCGGGGAGTCCCCGTAGGTGAACTGGAATCCCTGCTAACTAGCACGTTTGAAAAAAATGGTCTGGCCATTGAATGTCTAGCTGAAATATCATCCGCCGAGATCAAGCGAGGCGAACCCGGTCTGGAACAAGTAGCCGAGCGGCACGGTGTACCATTGACCTTCTACCAGGGTGACGAGTTAAACGAAGTGTTCGAGTCCAATCCCGGTGCGATAACCTCCAAGTCGGAGCGAGCCCGTGGCCTGGTCGGCGTTTGGGGCGTGGCTGAACCGTCTGCGCTTTTAACCTCTGGAGCCAGCGAGCTAGTGGTAACGAGAAGAAATACCCCCAGAGCAACCATCGCTGTCGCCCGGATTAATCACAGCAAAAAATAATCGCAAGCTGCACGAAAATATTTCCACCAAGGAACACAAGTAAATGACCACCGCATCGAGCACCAACTCATCTGGCAACGGCAAGATTCATCTGGTAGGCATTGGCCCCGGGGATCCCCAATACTTAGCTCCAGCCGCGTCTCAGGCAATGGCTGAGAGCGATGTCATTGTTGGCTTCCGGGCCTACATTGACCAGATACAGGATTTGATCACCGGCAAAGAAGTGGTCTCCATGGAACTTGGCCAGGAGTTGGAGCGAGCTGCCGCCGCGGTAGATTCTGCGTACTCCGGCAAGACAGTTGCGGTGGTGTCTTCCGGAGACGCCGGCATATACGGCATGTCCGGTCCGGTGTTCCGAGTGCTCACAGACCGTGATTGGGACGGCCAAACCCCGGAGGTGGTCACTGTGCCTGGTGTATCTGCAATGCAGGCAGCAGCGGCGGTTCTGGGTTCTCCGCTGATGCAGGACTTCTGCGCCATCAGTCTGAGCGACCTACTCACACCTTGGGAGAAGATTCGTAGCCGACTCGAAGCCGCCGGGCAGGGAGACTTTGTTGTTGCCCTCTACAACCCCCGCAGCAAGCGCAGACAGAGCCAGCTACTTGAAGCCAGAGAGATTCTTCTCAAACACCGGCCCAGAGACACTCCCGTTGGTCTTGTTGGTGACGCCTTCAGGCCCGGTCAGCGTGTGAAGCTAACCACCCTGGAAGACCTTGAGAAGGATGCCGATTTCATAGACATGGTAACCATCGTGGTAATCGGAAATTCCACCACTTATATTCACAGCGGCCGGGTGATTACCCCTCGCGGATACGAAGAAAAAACCCGGTCGGCCTAGTCCCAATTGCCACGTAAAACTCTGCAAAACCCAGGATTCCTTGGTATTCACGCCTAGCAATTCTGATTCCCTTGCGATACTCATGCAGAATTAATCAGCTTAATTAATATCACGCAGGTAATCTGAGGGTAGATTAGTATGGTGCTTACCGCCGACGATTCCGTAGGAGGCTTCTCCTTCCAGTTCAAAGCGGCACCAGATCATGTTTGTTCTCCTAAAGAGAAAGATTTTCAGATTCCCCTGAGGATACGGCATTCCGGTCTATTTATTACTCTAGGGAACGACTTCCCAAATCTGGCGCTCCCCTTCTACCGTGTTGATATTAAATTGCCGGACAGACTCGATAGTCTCGGGGGATAGCACCTCGTAATTGGAACGCTGATTACTAAAGTAATCATCTAGACTTTCAATTTCGATCTCAAATGCGATGGTGTCCATCCGGTCTGTAAAATCCGTGTAGATTTTGCCAGTTGTATTGCCATCCCTGGCCCAAGAAGCCCTAACCGACTTAACAACCTCCATGCACTCAGGCACCTTTCCTCGAGCACACTTCCAAACGTTTCGAACCATGTACATTCTTGGTCTCCTCTGAACGCAAGCGTGGGGGACTATACGGTTTACTGATCATCCCGAACTCAGGTCATAAAAAATACGGGGCTAATAGTGGCTATTAAAGCTAAATTTCTAGATGACTTGGGAGGCGCGAAGCAGACCTAACTCTTCAGCAGAAAGACCCAACTGGCCGCCGAGTATCTCCGCGTTGTGCTCGCCTAGCGTGGGGGCCGACTTACTGCCCTCCATGGGATTCTCCCCGTCCATCAGGAAACCAGGACTCGGATATTTGAGACTCCCTGCTTCTGGATGGTCGATCTCTACGAAATAGCCTCGCTCGGCCAGATGGGGTGAGTCCACCACTTGCTGAGGATTCTGGACCAACCCGATGACCAATCCCCGGGCCATGGTCTCCCGCATCAGGTCCAGGTTATTCCAACTGGCCAGCTTTGGGGCCACCAGGCTGTGGAGTTCTTCCCAATTCTCCAGGCGGCTTGGGCGGGTAGCGAATTGGGGATCCAGCAAACCCGGCTCCTCTAGGAACTCGGACCAGGCTTCCATTGGTCGCCCTCCGGTCCCGGCGGTGGTTAAAGTCACTTCGCCGTCTTTGGTGGGCAGGTGCATCCCGTCCATCACATTCCCATCGCTGCCCCCTCGTTTGGGGCTACGGCCTGTGAAAGTGTAGGGATGGATCAAGCCAGAGGGGGTACTAACGGCGGCTTCCATGGTGGACAGGTCTATGTGTTGACCCTTCCCGGACTGCTGGCGTTGGAGTAGTGCAGCCATGATGGCGATGGCTCCGTTTCGGGCGGCGGTGATTTCCATCTGCTCTAGGGTTGTGCCCATGGGAGGGCGATCCGCTGAGCCGGTCACTGCGTTAAGGAAACCTCCCAACGCTTGGACTACCAAGTCGCCGCCCCGGTAGTTACTGTAAGGGCCAGTCTGTCCGAAATACGTAATGGATGAGACGACCAGTCTGGGGTTCGTTTCGCTCAAGACCTGGTATCCCAATCCCAGGCTTTCCAGATGCCCGGGTGGAAAGCTTTCAATCAGAACGTCCGCATCGGCCACCAGTCGCAGCAGCAACTCACGGCCCTGGGGTTGTTCAATGTCTAAAGTGATTCCCTTCTTGTTGGTGTTGAAAGCCAAGAAAATAGTGGAGCCATCGGGGTCGGGAACGCCATTTATGAAAGGCGGCTCCCGGCGCGCTGGATCGCCCCAGTCAGGCGGTTCCACTTTTACGGTATTTGCGCCCTGGTCGGCCAGTAACTTGGCGCAGAAAGCACCCGACAGACTGTGGGCCACTTCCAATACCTTTATATCCGATAAGATGTCCAATTTAGTCGAAACCTCGAAATTTTATAAGGAAGCGCCTGTCTGCTGTACTCGGATTTCCGTCCGTTTTGATGGCTCAGCTTGAGCAATTGCTCCCTAGGGAGGTGTCTCCGTGGGTAGTGGTTGAGTGGAGATTATCCCTTCATTGGACAGGGTTGCGATCTCCTCGTCGGACAATCCGGCAACATCTCGCAAAGTTTCCACATTGTGCTCACCCAGAGCCGCCACATTACGAATGGCAAAGGAAACCCCTGGCATTCGGAAAGGACGGCCAGCATATTTTCGTGGGCCAGCCAGGGGTGCGTTGACGTTCTCAAACTCCTCGATGTAACCCCGTTCTTCGAGGTGAGGGTTCGCCACGAGGTCCTCAGCGGTCAACACCGCGCCTGCGGCAACGCCGTTACTTTGGAGGTGGCTCATTAACTCCTGATCGTCTCGGGTTTGGGTCCAATCTGCCAAAAGATCTCCCAGGTGGTTGCGGTGGTTCCAGCGGCCTTGGGCGGTTTCGAATCGAGGATCGGCTGCCCAGATCGGCTCATCCATGGCCTTTTGTAGCCTCTGCCATTCTTCATCGGTGGACACTGCAATGGCTATCCAACGGTCGGAACCACGACAGGGGAACACGTTGTGGGGCGATTTCCACAGGTGGCCACAGCCCATACGAGAGCGACTGATTCCACGCTGGGTTTCCAGAATAGCGGGGCCGATGGCCGACACGCCGGTTTCCTGCATGGTCAGGTCAATGCGCATGCCTTTACCCGTCTTGTTGCGTTCATACAACGCCAGTAAGAGGGCGTAGGCCACGTTGTTGCCAACCGAGTGGTCCATGTAGTTATTGCTGGCCCGGTAGGACGGACCATCTTCGTAACCTGTGAGGTAAGACATGCCGCAGGTGGCATCTACCGTGCGGGCCCGAGAGCCGGCCCTTCGCCACGGTCCGGTATAGCCATAGGCCGAGGAACTCAAGGTGATGATCCTCGGATTTAGCTTGGTCAGGCTTTCATGATCAAACCCGAACCGCTCCATAGTGCCAGGCCGGAAGTTATCGGTGACGATGTCGCAATTTTGGGCCATCTTGAGGAAAGCATCTTTGCCTAGAGGAGCGGTCACATCCATGCAGAGGCTCTGCTTGTTTCGGGTACCAAAGTAGGCCAAGTTGCCGCCTTCGTTCCACCATTCCTGGCTGGGCCGCCCGTCGGGGAACGGCCCGGCCTTGCGGTCTTGGAGATGGGCCAAGCTCTCCACTCGAATTACCTGCGCACCAAGGTCAGCCAGGAAAGAGGTTCCCCAAGGCAGCGCGTGAACCTGCTCCAAGGTGAGGACGCGCACGCCTTCAAGAATTCGATTTTGCGGTATAGCGGCATTCATAAGTTCGTTACCCGTACTCAATCAACGGCCCGAATAGGAAGTCCCACTTCCTATTCGGACGGATAATCTAGCGATGACTATTTCCTGGGAATTGGATGGTTAATGAAACTATTTAGCTGGGGTGCTTGCCAAACATCATCCAGCCGCCACTACTGGGCGTGGTGAAGGCCGCCAGCGCGGTTTCAGCTCGCACTGTGACCTGCCGTGGGCCGGCCGTTCCGCGAAGCTGTTCGATACTGTCGGTATACATGGCGGTGCGGGTACGGCCATTTCCTAGGTTGCCACCGCTGGAGCTGAAGGGATGCGGACCCTCGACTCTAATGTCATCCGCGTAAAAGGCGAAAGAATCCCCCCTCTTTACGCCGTGCCACTGGAAGGCTTCCAGAAAAAACTGGGACATTATGGAGTAACCGTCATAGGGGTTGAAAATATCAACATCCGCCGGACCTAATCCGGCGCCCTCATACATTCTCGCGGCGGCGCGGTCTGTCCAGTCTTCAATCTCGTCCAAATCCGGCTGGGTGGTGCGCTGCGTGAAATTGTGCTGGGAATGGTTGAGTACGTACACGGGTGTCTGCTTCATATCCTTGGCGCGCTCGGCGGTGGTGACCAGGTAGGCAGCGGAAGCATTGACCGGCCTGTCACAATCAAATATCCGGAGCGGATTCAGGATATACCTAGAATTTACGTAATCCTCTTCGGTCAGTTGAACCATTCCACTGGAGGCGTTGTAACCCCAAGGGGTCAGAAGTCCGTTGCGGTGTTGGTTGATCACAAAAGGGGCCACGTCGTCGTGGGTTCCACCGTATTTTAGGCAATATTGATTGTGGGGGAAGATGTTTATGAAATCGTTGCCTCCGTGGTTCCCCCAGGGGAAGGTCCATTGCCGGGCCCCGTCAGCATTGTCCAGCGCGTTCTCGCCGCCGCGGCGATACCTGCCTTCCATGTTTCCTGTCGGGTAAATCACCAAACATGTGGTGCAAAGCCCGTCGGCTACTGCTTGAGCGGCCTGACCCAGCATTTCCCCAATGGTGGGCACCTTGGACGGAGCGTATTTTACGTTGGGCAACTCCATCTGTTTGACAAGCCAATCGCCATTTACCAACGTGAGACCCAATTCAGAGTCGTAGGGCGCGTCGAAGTAGGGCCGCGGCGCCCAGTTGGACGCGGTGCCTCCGCTGCTGCCGGCTATATGACTGTCGCAGCAGATGACCCCATCTATTTGGTCTGGAGTAACTCCTGCGTCTTCCATGGCCAGTTCACAGGCGAGCATGGAGTATGCACCCAGGGTTTGATCCATGGATGTCTCATCCCAACGTCGGTTAACGGGGGAATGACCAACTCCGGCCACCGCCACCTTGCCGCGGTGCTCCCAGACTCCCAGCCCGTCTGTATCTCTTCGCCATTTGTATGGTTGCGTAGCCATCACTCACCTATTTTCATTACATTAGTTTTGGAACGGACCGGCAGTTTAGTCAACCACTTGCCATTCATGGATCAGTTGGTCCGGCCCAACTTCTTCAAAAATCACCTGGACAGCAGCCCCTACTGGGACTTCATAAGGTGGAACTCCTGGAAGGTTGGAGTAAAAATTAACGCTCGTGTCTTCGTCCAGGGTTATTAACGCCAAATTGTAGGGCTGATCAGGCATACGTCTGTTCAGCCGGCCATCCTCGATCACAATGTAGGTGGACACGTGACCTTTGCCTTCCACATCCTTCCATTCCAGCTTCTCAGCGGAGCCGCAGGAAAAGCATGTCTGTTGCGGTGGGTACTGGAGCCTGTCGCAAGCGGTGCAATTTTGCAACGACAGACGCTTCTCGTTGACGGCGTCCCAAAAAGGTTTGCTCAACTCATTGGGAGTCGGGATTATCTTTGGCATTTTCCCTCCTGATTATTCGTTAGATGTTAAGACAGAACCATGGTCTAGTCCAATTGATCCGGGTGTGTGGACTCCATTGGTTGGTTGCTGTTCTTTGATTGGCCTCACCATGTGGGGTACCTACGAAGCCGTACGATTAATTTACCACTCGACTTAATGATTTCCGTACTGATATTACTCTCAAAGCCTTTGTTGGAGGAAGGTCTACCAGACAGGTTTATGTCTGGCACGCACAGCGCTCAAGACATAAATATCTTCACAGCAGTGGGTCGCTAGGCGAATACCGCATCTAAGCCGCAATCAGGAAAGTTCCACTTACTCGATTGAATGACTTTTTTGGCTGAGGTTGACGCGCTCAGAGCGGCGACTTATAGTTCGCGATAATTCACAATTGACCGATTCGGGAAAACCCGACCCAACTGGGTATTCCAGAGATACCAAGGAGACGAACCATGGCTACCAAAAATGCGCACCGGTACGACCCTTCGGATTTGTACGAGGTTCAAGTCCATGATCAGGAATACCTCAATGTGGATGGGGTAACCCGTCAGGTCCGGATTTACCAGCCTGAAGGCCCAGGGCCTTTCCCCATGCTTTTAAGCATTCACGGCGGGGCTTGGACTGATAAAGACCACACTGATTATGAGTCCACCAGCAACCCTTTGGCCGCTACGGGCCTGGTTGTGGCGGCAATTAGCCAGCGGGTTGGCGAAGGATTCCCTTATCCGTTGCAGCTCCAAGACATTCACTATGGCGTCCGTTGGCTCAAAGCCCATGCCGCAGATTTCAATGGTGACCCTGATGCGGTGGGTGGTATCGGATATTCCAGCGGAGGACACACCTTGCCCCTAGCCGCCATGAGGCTAGATGATCCCAGATATTCAGCCTTGCCATTGGAAGGAACATCCCCGGAAGACGCAAAATTCGCCTGGACGATTTCCTGCTGGCCGGTTATTGAACCCTACTTCAGGTATGAGATTGCCAGGGAAAAAGGCAAAACAGACTTGATGGAAAAGCATCATATTTTCTTCCAAGGCGACGAAGCGATGCACGAATCCACCCCCTTGAACGTCATCGAAAGAGGCGAGAATCTGACGCTGTCTCCCGCGTTGGTCATGCACGGTACGGATGACGACGTGATGCCGATTGAAGCGTCGGAGAGATTCGTTGCCGCCTACAACGGGGCCGGCGGGAATGCTCAATTAATCCCCTTCCAAGGAAAGGGCCACGGCTGGGCTAGAGCGGCAGGCCCGGAGGTAGACGAGTTTGTGAAGGTAGCTACGGAGTTCATCGCCAAACAGCTCAGTTAAAGGCTGCATTGCTACCATCCCGCGTTTCAACCAGAAACATAGACCAAAAGCCCTCGACCGATTCATAGTTTTGATTGCGTCACTGATTGCGTTGGCCCTGGCTTGCGATACTTCATCTCTTATAAGTACACCGGAGCTAGCCAGCCATCGCCCACCGCTGCCGCAACCGCCGTCCCGGTTCTCGCTGTACAACCTACCCTTTCTCCTACTATTGAGTCGCCCGGCGGATCTGTTGGCCCAGCCTCGACTCCAGCAGCGACAGTCCCTCCGCAAGACTCCACATCCGCTTCTGAACCGGAAAAGCCGGTACTCCTTCAGATTGAGAGCGTTCTCGGTGCCGATGTCGTGTCAGATGGCTCGGCCCTCCGTCTTCAGGGTTTTGCCGACCCCGAGGCAACGCTCACCGTGGATGGGGAGATTGTGGCCTTGGATTTCGATGGCAAGTTTGTTTATGACGTACCTGTGACAGGCACCGAACAAACCGTTGAGGTCATCGCAGTCGCACCGTCAGGCGAGCGCAAAGTCCAGATCATCACGGTGTCTCCCGGAAACTGCCCAATCATAGAATATGGCTGCGCATTGGTAGTGGACATTGGTGGCGAATTAAGGGTCTGGTATTTCAGTGGTGAAACGGACGTCTTTGGCGGTTTCCTGAGCGGTTCAGACTCGGGCGAAGTGGCCTGCATCATGAGCGTGCGTGGCAAGCTCAGCGTCGAAGTCGAACGCTTGCCGGAGGGCGGAACAAGTACGGGTGAACGAGACTGTCCTGATGATGGCAACAACGATAATATCCGCTCATGTACCGCTTTATCGGGAGAATTTTGGTTTGCCGTTGGGTCTGGATGGTGCGAGCGCAAGACGTGGAAGAGCTGGGAATCACGCTGGTGGGGAGACAGTTGGTGCTACACCTATGGTGCCCAGATCGGGCTCAATTACATCGACCCTTCGCCTGCCGTTGAAGACAATTGGTTCTATACAACTAACGTAGATTGGGAATGATCGTAGTCGCCCGCCTTCCAGGTTGATTGCCCACGCCTCGACAAACATTGCCGGGGCGTTTTTGCGTCCGATAACCAGACAGGGTGACATTGGGTATATGTGGCTGGTACAAAACATGCCGACTTTTGCGGTAGGTTTCGGGGCGGTGATGGCGTAGACTACCTGCGTCGTGAATTGGGCGACGAATAGTAAAACATCAACAACGCATCGGAGAAGAAAATGGTATCTCTCAGCCGACAACTTGCGCAGTGGGTAGTGGGACTCAGCTATGACGATCTCCCGCCCGCCGTGGTGGACCGTGCAAAGGGGGTAACCCTGCACAGCCTGGCATCCGTACTTCTGGGTTCTCAGTCCAGCAGTGGCCAGAGCGCCGTGAAACTCATCACTGCAGACGAAGCTGGCGTGAACCGTGGCGCAACCGTCATGGTGGACGGCACCACCGTAACCAAAGGCGGTGCGGCCTTTGCCAACGCGGAGATGGCCATGTCTGGCGGCAAGCTGGATTCTTTCCGCATGCTCACTCACCCGGGCACCAGCATTCTGCCCGGAGCATTTGTGGCTGCAGAAACCGCCGGCGTGTCGGGGAAGGAATTCCTTACTGGCGTGGCCGCTGGCTATGAGGTGATGGAACGATTGGCGTCAGACTTCATTCCAACCGTGATGTCTCGTGGGTTCCACGCCGGCCCCGTGTTTGGAATCTTTGGCCCGGCGATGGCCGCCGCCAAGATTCTGAAATTGACCGAGGACGAGGTGAATAACACCATCGCCCTGTGCGTCCACCTGGCAGCAGGAAACTTGGAAGGTCCTCGCAGTGGTGGCCGTGCCTTGCGTGAGGGCGCTGCCGTGCGGAACGCAATGCTTGCAGTGGCACTGGCCCAGATGGGTCAGGTGGGCGGCGAGACTACCCTTGAAGGCGAGGCTGGTTTCTACCACGCCTACACCGGCAACAACCAAGGGAAACTCACCTACAGTTTTGTCGGTGACACGCAGACCAGTCTGGATAAAATTACCACCGGGCTGGGTAAGGACTGGATGTTCCTGGAGACGCTCTACCGCATCTACTCCACCGCCGGTTATAACATTGCCCACGTTGATGTTTCTGCCCAGCTCTGCATCGAGAATGACATCAAGTACGAGGACGTTGAACGCGTCGAGGCTGTGGTCAACTGGATGGAGACCCAGTATCCGAGTCCAGCCTTCCCAAGTCGCCGCGAAGATGGCGAGGCGGAAACAGGCGGAACCAAGTATTACACTGCGTATGGCGTGGCCATGCGCGGCTTCCCGGTGTTGCGAAGCCAGCAGATGGGCGCTGCCGACGGAGCGTCAGACCCGCCTGAAGTGCTGGACCTGATGCACCGGGTGGAAATAATACCCTCGCATAAGATGACGCTCTTTGGACCCCGTATCACAGTCTTCACCAAGGATGGCAAGAGTTACACCAAGCAGTCCACCGGCCGTGAGTTCATGTGGGACTTTGAAGAAGAGGCCAGGCGGATCCGTGATGTCATCCCTGGTCTGCCCATCCCAGAGGCGCAGTTTGAAGAGATCATTGCCACCTGCCGCAACTTGGATCAGCAGGACCGGGCCGACAAGCTAATCCAACTAACCCTCAAGGTCGCATAGCGACGTTCCCTCTTGTTTAAGCCAAACAAGAGACCCAAAGAAACAGAGGTTTAACTAGAATGCCGTACCTGCAATTAAATGGCAGCAAGTTTCACTACCATTGGGACGATTTTACTGATCCCTGGCAAGAAAAAAGTGTGGTTTTGCTGCACCATGCAGCAGGTGGAAACCTCCACCGTTGGCGGGCTTGGGTCCCAACGTTGGCCCGCCAACACCGGGTACTCCGGTTTGATATGGGCGGCCACGCGGGAACCGACCCTCCCTCTGGCGGTAAATTCACTCTGCCGGGCTTAGCTGCAGACATAGCGTCGGTCATGGACAGCCTGGAGATTGAGAAGGTCCACCTGGTGGGCGCATCTGCGGGAGGCATCGTCAGCCTGCGTTTTGCCATCGATTTCCCAGACCGACTCCACAGCTTGAGTCTGGTGGCATCCACTCCCAGACTGGCCGGAATGGGGGCGAGCATGGATGCCAGCGTGTGGCGGAGGATACTTGAGGAAGAAGGGACCAAAGCATGGCTGGGAGCGGATTCTAAGAAACGGTTTGGCCCCAATTCAAAACAAGAACTAATAGATTGGTATGCATCCTCAGGCGAGAAAACCACGGCTGAAGTGGTCTTGGCTCTACAGGATTGCCTCTTGGGAGAAGACCTCACCCCGCTGTTGCCCCAGATTTCTGCGCCGACTTTGATCTTGGCGTCGAACCAAGATGAAATCACGCCACTGGACGCTCAGCATCTGATGGTCGATCAGATACCGAACGCCACCCTAGAGACCTTCGACGGCGTGGGCCACAACATGAAGGTAGAGATTCCCGACCTGTTGTCCGGAACCGTGCGGGACTTCGTCAGGAAATTAGAATAGAAAGGCCGGATAGAAAAACCGGGCCAGGCTAGGCCAAAGACCTGGGGTTAATCGGCGTTGCCATTGCCTGTACTTCAGGCAGGACCTTCTCGGCGAAGAGCCTCAGGCTCTTTTCAGCCTTGTCTCTGGGCATGCCGCCGTACATCATGTGAATCACGACCTTCTCCATAGAGATCATCTCTTGCATGGACTTGATCTTCTCAATGATCTGTTCCGGAGTGCCGATCGGTTGGGTTGCGCGACGGGCGGCTAGTCTGGCTTCCGCTGGGCTAATGTCAGCGGTCTGTCGCAATAGGTATTCCTCGTAGCCAGCTATGCCTTCGTAGCCGGGGTTGTTCCAGTCAAAGTAGTGATGCTGGGCTGCGACGCCCTGGTTTTTGAAATATTCCCAGCCTTCTTCGGCTTCCTCGGTCGTTTCGGCGCAGTACATCCACAGCAATGTGGTCGGCTGATCTGGTTCTAGGCCCAGGTCCTTGCGAATTCGGTTGAACCGCTGCACCTTGGCGACCATCTCATCAACGTCGTCACCGGCGACAAACATCTGGCCTAGACCGTTCTCTGCGGCCAGTTTTGCCGACGCCTCAGTGCTGAAGGCCACTTTAATGTTATTGGTCAGGTCTCCCTTGTGGCGTGCTTGTGGCCGGATGGAAGTCGGTGGGATATCGTAGATATCGCCCTTGAAGTCAAAACGCTCTGCGCCATCGGCGGCCTTGATGACATTGATTACGTCATAGAAATACTTGTGCGACTGATCCATTGGGTAGCCCAGGGAAGCGTATTCGTGGGGGGAGATGCCACGGCCGATTCCCAAGTGGAGACGGCGACCCTTCAATAAGATATCGAGCATGGATATCTCGCTGGCTAGTCTCACCGGGTTCCACCAGGGCGCAACGATCACCGCGGTGCCCACATCTATTCGGCTGGTGCGGCCCGCCCAATAGGCCAGGTATTGCAGTGGGTTGGGCTGCATTGAGTAGGCCGAGCCATAATGTTCTGTTGCCCAGATGGAATCGAAGCCTAGCGGCTCGACCAGCTCCCCCATGTAAAGAGTGTTATCCATATTCTCGGCGTCCGAGATTGTTGGAGGCCGGCTATAATCTTCCGCTATCAGTCGTTCCCAGTCGCCCTGGTTATATCCCGTGACCATCACTCCGCAATGCATAAGTGTTCTCCTTCACCTGGGGTAGTAGGCACGGAACAAGCCCGGCCTAGCATGTTAATTCTCTCAAGCTGACGCGTCAGTATAACTGTTCTTTAGATATGGGCAACCGAGTCTGTCAAATCAAGTTCAGCCTTCTAAATTTTGCCCTGCAAGGCCTGGCTGAAACACAAGAACCACTGGTTTGATGCTAAAATTCATCCCCTATATGGCAGTAAATTTTTGGAGACCATGCAATGCGTGTTACCCGTCTTGTAGACGCCCCCATCATCAGCCCAGACCTACATCCAAGTATTGGAGAGAACATCCAAGGGCCGTCGCTGATTCGCGTGCCAGATTGGGTCAAAGACCCGCTGGGCAAGTACTATCTTTATTTCGCTGATCACAAAGGTAGCTACATCCGTCTGGCCTACGCGGACGACCTACGGGGGCCGTGGCAGGTGCATCCCACCGGCAGCTTACAACTGGGCGACTCTTTATTCCTGACCGAGCCACCAGACGCCCCGGAAGAAGCGGTTGAGGAACTCAAGAGACAGCGCCAAACACAGCGGGGCGGGGACGAACTGCCCCACGATCTGGTAACGGAGTTGACCACGCCTCATATCGCTTCACCAGACGTGCATGTTGATGCCGACAATCAATCGATCGTGATGTACTTCCATGGTCTTGAGGGCCTGGGCAATCAGGTTAGCCGCGTGGCAACGTCTGCTGACGGAATACATTTTGTTGCACGTCCGGAGATTCTCAGCAGGAGTTATCTGAGAGCCTTCAATCACGGCGGCCAGACCTATGCCCTGGTCATGCCTGGACAAGTTCTTCGGTTCACCGAGGGCCTGCCACCTCTTGAGCTTGGCCCCTTGCTGTTCAACCGGAATATGCGTCATGCTGCCCTATTGCTGAGGGGCGACCTGCTACACGTGTTTTGGTCTCAGGTGGGCGATATACCAGAGCGCATCCTGCTGAGCACTATTGATCTCTCAGGGGACTGGCAGGAATGGCACGACACCGAGGCGGTGGACGTCTTAAGCCCGGAGCGCGATTGGGAAGGCGCAGATGCTCCCTTGGCAGCGTCAGTGAGAAGCGTGGCTTATGGGCACGTTAACCAACTGCGTGATCCGGCGATTTTTTCCGAGGGCGACCAGACCTATCTGCTGTACTCGGTGGCCGGAGAAAGCGGCATTGGCATAGCAGAGATTGAATTGGATTAAAGCTAATCAGCCGCCTAGATCAAGACAACCAGGAAAGCCAAGCCAGAGTCTCGCATGTTTGGAAAACTCAATGAGATAGGTGTTTTTGCCGTATGGCCCTCCGTACGATTCCATGGATGATGGTCGGGCTCGACGGTCCTGGGCCGCCGACTGATGTCGGGAGTGAAACAGATGACGATGCAGTGTACCCGTTTAATGGCCAAGGCCAAGGAGAGCAGTCTTTATTTCCTAGCGCAAAATGAGTGACTGCTCGGTGGGCCGTTTTTTTGATTGCGGTTTGTCTGGTATATCTACCTTTCAGGCGAATAATTGCGCCCAATGCGGGTTGTTGACTGAGGCAAACGGCACTCCTACACTGCTACCAGACAACCTCGGGGCAGAAATTCCCGCAATAAATGAGAGGTATCAGAATGGCAACTCAAACCCCTACGCCTATGCCGACCCCCACGATAGATGTACAAGTACACGCCTACGAGAAGAACACACCCAGTCGTCCTTGGGCTGGGTTCTTGCAGGGCCCGGATGAAGTCACTGGAGACGATATGGTGGCCGCAATGGACAAGGTTGGTGTCGATGGGGCTTTGCTGATCTCTCCGTTCAGCCTGTATCAATATGATGCCAGCTACGCCCTGGCGGTGTACGCCCAACACCCAAACCGCTTCGGCGTGATCAGGCCAATCAATGCGCAGTCGGATACTGTGGCGGACGATTTTGCTGCCTGGGCGGCCACAAAGGGAGTTGTTGGGGCAAGAATCATGCTCACGGCCCAGGAGTACCAAGCAGACGACGCCGGTCTAAACCAGATTCTAGCCGCTGGAGCCAAAGCCGGAATCCCGGTTAATGTCATGGCCTCAGGAAAGCTACCTCTTCTGCTGGAACTGGCACGCCGCAACCCTAACTCCCAGATAGTGATAGACCACGTGGGCATAGTTCAGCCATTCTTGCCGCCCGTTCCCGAAAATCCATTTGCTGACCTGGATAACGTTTTGGCGCTGGCCGCATGCGACAACGTGTCCATCAAGATCTCCGGAGCCGGGACTTTGTCCCATCAACCATACCCTTACGCCGACATCTGGGAGCCTCTGGGCAAGGTATTCCAAGCATTTGGCTTTGACCGCTGCATGTGGGGCACCGACTGGACTCGAGCCGTTGAGTTGCTGAACTACGAGCAGGGAGTTGAGGCGTTCCGTGTAACCGACCAACTCTCCGATTCGGAACGTACCACTCTCATGGGCGGGTCCCTGATGAAGATCTACAAATGGTCTCCCAACCAGGCGTAATAACCCTTTTTGAACCGAAAAAGAGTCTGGTGAGCCCGTAAAATGCCATTGGCGCATCCGACGAACGCTATTCGGAACGGCTCATTCAAATTCGAGACCACCGGTGTTAATCGCGCGCTTACAAATGAAACACCTTTGGGCTCTCGCACCCTGAGGGCGTTTCATTTATTATTGGTTCTGAACTGCTATAGAACAGACAGGTTGGGTGGATGACCACCCATATATTCGCGGCGACCCAAGTGGAATGGAGGAAAGAAGATTGACTGCACTAACCGATAACATGACCTTTGGGACCTTTATGGCCCCCTTTCACCGTGTTGGTGAAAACCCCACACTGGCCCTAGAACGAGACCTGGAATT
>Ga0209089_10001278_pt1 | contig 22971 bp, 22 predicted proteins | sample ArcticOcean_MG_C_FD_187431 | JGI IMG/M metagenome (GOLD analysis project Ga0209089, IMG submission 187431) | Marine microbial communities from western Arctic Ocean - ArcticOcean_MG_CB2_150 (SPAdes) (version 2) | ecosystem: Environmental > Aquatic > Marine > Oceanic | place: Arctic Ocean: Canada... | reverse complement strand
AGGCGGAGCTGCTAAAGCTGAAAGTGTGGCTGAAGCTCCACCAACTGCTGAACTAAAAGAATTCGATATAAAAGAACTTAACGTTATAGAAGATAAGATGGCCAGAGGGACTGCTAAAAAAGCCTTCCTCGGAGCCAAACGCTCCGGTGAGGATAAAGTGGAAGCTGTTCGTAAAGCGCTTGGTGATGCTGGATTATTAGATAGCGTAGCTGAAAAATTGCTAAATTCATTTACCATTATCGATACAGAAGTTTCTGCGCCTGTTGTGGCAGAAAAACCGGTCGAATCCTCCGAAGATGCTGTAGCAGAACCTACAGGAGATTTACCTCTGTTTGAGATTGCTGATTTAAATGGCATTGATGATAAAATGACTCGGGGTATGGCCAAGAAAATCTATATGACAGGTAAGAGGGCTGACAAAACAAGAGCGGAAGTCATTGCTGATCTCCGGACTGGTTTAACAGAAGCTGGCAAGCTGGATGATGCCACGGCTGTAATTCTTAATAATCTGGAAAGTGGAAATTAATGGCTGAAAACCTCTTTTTAGTCATCGCCGCTTTAGTTATTGCTTCTGCATTTTGGGTTGTTTTTTCACCAAATTTAATTCATTCTGCCGTATCCCTTTTATTCACCCTCTTTAGTACAGCCGGATTATATATTTTCCTCTATGCTGATTTTATCGCTGCCACCCAGGTGGTAATTTATGTAGGCGGTATACTGGTGCTGATAATTTTTGGTGTGATGCTTACCAATAGTATTGATACCCCCAGCATAGCAGCCAGCAGTAAAAACCAGTTTATTGGCGGCGTGGGGGCATTTACAATTTTTGTCATACAGGCGGCCGTTATATTTAATACCCCCTGGCATATTGGTGCTGAGCAAAGCAGGGATTCCACTGTAGCCAATATTGGTTATCTTTTATTAAACGAATACCTCCTGCCATTTGAAATAATTTCCATTTTGCTTCTGTCGGCATTAATGGGCTCAGCTTTATTATCGAGGAGGAATTAATGGATTCTCTTCAGTCCTATTTAGTAATTGCCGCTTTATTATTCTCCATGGGAATTTACGGTGTGATTACCCGGAAAAATGCAGTGGCTATTCTCATGGGTATAGAGCTGATTCTCAATTCTGCTAATATAAATTTTATTGCCTTTAACCGTTTTGGCGGAATGGAAAATTTAGATGGCCATGTATTCAGTATTTTTGTAATTGTGCTGGCTGCGGCTGAGGCTGCGGTAGCCTTGGCAATTGTCATAAATTTATTTAAAAATATAGGCAGCGTTGATGTTGACGATGCTGATCTTCTCAAGGGATAATTATGGATAATTATTCTACAACCCTGGCTTTACTTAATTTATTTTTACCACTCTTATCCTTTGTGATTCTCATATTTTTCGGAAAGAGAATTGGCAATTCTGCACATTGGGTAGGCTTAGCCCTGATTGGGAGCAGTCTAGGTATTGCTTTTAGTTTTTTCGCAAATGTTTTCGTAGAATCAGGACAGCCAATTTTAGAAACGTCTGTCCGCTGGTTTTCTACTGGAAGTTTCAGCGTAAACCTGGGTTTTCTTATTAATAATGAAGCGGCAATTATGCTCTTGGTAGTGGCTCTCATTTCATTTTTGGTGCATTTTTATTCAGTGGGCTATATGAAAGGTGACCCTCGCTATTCCCGCTATTTTGCTTATTTGGGAATTTTCACCTTTTCTATGAACGGCATTGTACTGGCTGATAATCTAATTATGATGTACATATTCTGGGAATTGGTTGGCTTAAGCTCTTATCTTTTAATTGGCTTCTGGTTTGAAAAAAACAGCGCCGCCGATGCCTGCAAAAAAGCATTCCTCACCAATAGGGTGGGAGACATCGGTATGTTTATAGGCATAATGATTCTATTCTTCACTGTTGGTACTTTTCAGCTTGGCGGATTAATTGAGGGCGTTCACAATGGCGCTTTCGCCGGAAATATGAGCCTGCTAACCATTGCCGGTATTTTGGTTTTTATGGGTGCTGTGGGTAAATCTGCCCAATTTCCCTTGCATATCTGGCTGCCGGATGCCATGGAAGGTCCTACTCCGGTAAGTGCTCTGATTCATGCTGCAACAATGGTTGCTGCTGGAGTGTATATGGTGGTGCGGATTTTCCCTATATTGACACCGGGGGCATTAGAATTTATAGCGGTTATTGGGGGAATTACCGCAATCATGGCAGCTATCATTGCCATCACCCAAAATGACATCAAGCGGGTCTTGGCATACTCTACTGTGAGTCAACTGGGATATATGATTATGGCTTTGGGGGTTGGCGCTTATCAAGCAGGTTTCTTTCATCTCACCACTCATGCCATGTTTAAAGCTTGCCTCTTTTTATGTAGCGGCTCCGTAATTCATGCTATGCATCATGCTCTCCATGAATTGAAAGATCATAATACCGATCCACAAGATATGCGCAATATGGGCGGATTGCGAGAAAAAATGCCCATAACCTTCTGGGCTATGCTAATTGCAACTCTGGCTATTTCAGGTGTGCCCTTCTTTTCAGGATTTTTATCTAAGGATGCCATATTGGCTGGCACTTTGTCCTATTATCATTTACATCATGGCTGGACCCTCTTCCTACCCATTGCCGGATTTGGCGCTGCCGTTATTACGGCTTTTTATATGTTCCGCTTAATTTTCCTCACCTTTTTTGGAAAGCCTGCCAATGACAAAGTATATGCCCATATACATGAATCGCCTTTTCAGATGACCTTGCCCCTGATTCTGTTAGCCGGATTGAGTTTCGCAATATTTTTTACCATACCGTTTTCAGTCAATCCGATTGATAACCATGGCTGGTTTACCGAGGCTGTCCCCATGATAGAAAATGTAGCTGGCTTGGACATGCATATGGTAGAGGAGGGAATCCATCATGCACACTATACTGCTATGGGTATTTCCCTAACAGTGGCTGTCATTGGCATTTTGCTGGCTATTCTCTTTTATCTTTTAAGAAAAATAGATGCGGCTAAAGTAGCGGGCATGGCAAATAAATTAAAACTCTACAATCTTTCATTCAACAAATTCTATATCGATGAAATTTACAATATCATTATTTATAAACCCTTTTTGGCGCTATCCTGGTTATGCTCAAAACTGGACTGGGATGTTTACGATCAGAAATTTATAGATGGCTGGGGTTGGCTCACCATCAAACTTTCTGATAAATCTGCCGAGGTGGATTATAACTGGCTGGATCAAAAAGTGGTGGATGGCTTTGGAAAAATCACCCAGTATTTTGGTAAGACTTTGAAATCAACTCAAAATGGTGTGGTACAGAACTACCTCCTTGGCGGTATGTTGGGAGTTTTGCTGCTCATTATTTTAATTCAACAATTTTAATTAGAGGATAATATGGAATCGTCAATACTCACCTTGTTGATATTTGTACCGGTAGCTGGAGCAGTTCTAATGCTGCCGTTTGCTATGCTGTACGGAAAAGAAAATGCCCATTATTATAAATGGATTGCAGCCATCACAACCGGAATTCAGCTGATACTGGCTGGAATATTATATCTTAATTTTGATCCCGCCCTAAGCGTCACTGAATCGCCATTTACCGTTCAATTAGAATGGATAAAGCATTTTAATATCCATTACTTTTTAGGCGTAGATGGTTTAAGTATCCCCATGGTTTTATTAACAGCCCTCTTATCTTTTATCTGCATCATTTCCAGCTGGAAAATTGATAAACAGCCATTAGGTTACTTTTCTCTTTTTCTCCTATTGGATGCCGGAATGATGGGTGTGTTTTTATCTCTGGATTTCTTCCTCTTTTATATATTTTGGGAAGTCATGCTGCTGCCCATGTATTTTCTCATCGGCATCTGGGGTGGACCACAGCGGATGTACGCTGCCATTAAATTCTTCCTCTATACATTATTTGGTTCCGTATTTATGCTGCTGGCTTTGTTGGCATTATACTATTACTCCGATCCACATACGTTCAGCCTCATTACACTTATTCATACAGTAGGCAGTATTGATGCTGAAATCTGGGGGATCAGTGTTAAGTACCTCATTTGGATATCCCTGTTTATTGGGTTTGCCATCAAGGTACCCATTGTCCCCTTCCATACTTGGCTTCCCTTGGCACATGTGGAAGCACCTACGGCTATTTCGGTTATCCTTGCCGGTGTGCTTTTGAAAATGGGGACCTATGGACTTTTGCGAATCAGTTACCCTCTACTGCCCGGTGAGATGGTTAATTTTGCCTATATTTTGGCGGTGCTTGGAGTAATCAATATTATCTGGGGTGCTACCAATGCCATCGCCCAAATCGACTTGAAGAAGATGGTGGCTTATTCATCGGTTAGCCACATGGGTTACGTGCTGTTAGGTATGGCTGCAGCCATTAGTGACAGCTCTGCCGGTGCCCAGGCTGGAATGAACGGTGCACTGATGCAAATGTTTAACCATGGGACTATTACTGCTATGCTCTTTCTATTAGTTGGGATGCTTTACGAGCGGGCACATCACAGATATATTATTTTCCCCAATGATTATGAGAAACCGGAATTGGCTGGTCAGCAGGGCTTTGGCGGTTTGGGCGCTAAGGTTCCAGTTTATACCGCCTTTGTTGCTTTTGCATTTTTTGCCGGACTCGGATTGCCAGCCCTTTCTGGTTTTATCAGTGAAGCCATGTGTTTTATCGGCGGTTTCAGTGTTTTCCGCACCTTAACCATTATTGGTACTTTAGGAATTCTATTGAATGCCATTTACTTTTTACGAGCTTACCAGAGAATCTTTTTGGGTCCGCTCAATGAAGCCTATAAAGATTTAACGGATATCAGCCACCGGGAATTATTCACTATCGTTCCACTGGCAGTATTAATCTTATTCTTAGGGGTCTATCCAGCACCATTATTGGATATGATTAGCCCGGCGATGGATGGGATCATAAAAATTGTGCAGTCCGTAATTTAACGGAGACGGAAATGTCGAACCTTAACAGTCTATCATATTATATTCCTGAACTGATTATTATATCAGCCATTTTGCTGGTGATAGTATTGGATGTAATTCCTCCCTGTAAAAAATATACCTTCCATCTGTCACTCGGTGCTATACTGTTGGCAAGTGTATTCCTCTGGCAGAGTTATGGCGAATCTCATGGCTTGTTTATGGGCATGATCAGTATTGACCCATTCTCGCATTTTTTTAAAATGATATTTCTACTCAGTACTTTTTCCATTATTCTCATTTCACGTTATGAAAAACAGTTGGACAGTAATTATGCAGCCGAATATAACGCCCTGCTGCTGATTGTTTTGTTGGGCATGTTTCTCATGTCATCCTCAATTAATTTGATTATGATTTATCTCTCTATTGAGTTGGTAAGCATTCCATCTTATATACTGGCAGGAATGCTGAAAAATGATAAGGAGTCCAATGAAGCATCGCTAAAATATGTAATTTTCGGCTCCTTTGCATCCGGCTTAATGCTGTTTGGATTGAGCATCCTTTACGGTATCACCGGTTCAACCGATATCGGAGTTATTTCCGCCGCATTGCAGGCTATTGATTATCCTTTAAGCATTTACTTCCCCCTGATTTTAATATTGGTGGGATTTGGTTATAAAATTTCCATGGTACCCTTTCACTTCTGGACTCCAGATGTGTATGAGGGCGCACCCACTCCCATTACTGCTTTTTTATCCGTAGCGCCAAAGGCAGCCGGGTTTGCCATTTTAATTCGAGTATTCTATACCATGTTCACCATTGATGGCAGCGTAAGTGCAACCTTACCCCTTACCAATATTAATTGGCCAGCTCTAATTGCGGTAGCTTCAGCCATTACAATGACCCTAGGCAACCTACTGGCAGTGCAGCAGGAAGATGTAAAACGGATGCTGGCTTATTCCAGTATTTCTCATGTGGGATTTATGCTGATGGCATTTACTATTTTGAGCCCCGATGCAGTTCGAGCCATTATGTTCTATCTTTTCATCTATCTTTTTATGAATCTGTCAGCATTTTATATGGCTATCTTTGCCTCCAATAAACTCAATGCCCATCATATTGATGATTGGGATGGACTGGGCAGGAGAAATCCGGTTTTATGTGCCTTCATGGCGCTCACACTTATTTCCCTTACCGGTTTGCCGCCAACTGCCGGATTTGTGGGTAAATTTTACATATTTGCAGAAATATTTAAACATCAACAGTTCTATTGGCTGGCTGTGGTTGCCATCTTAAACTCGGTGGTTTCACTATTCTATTATTTTAAAATTGTGAAAAGCATGTACCTAGTTGAGGGAAATGGTGCACAGGATAAAATTGAAGCTCACCCTGTTGTAAATTGGTCTATTATATTATTTTCTGCCCAGAATATTCTTTTCTTTATCTATTGGGAACCCCTCATTGGTTTTATTGAACAGTCTATAAGTCTATGGGAGGGGTAATATTTGATTTTACTTTAAAATTAAATATAATAAAACGAAACTATGTCAAAACAAAAAATAAATTATCTCCCTTCAGTATTGATTACAGGATGTTCTTCAGAAACTGGTAATGCCACAGCTTTAAGGTTTGCAAAAGCAGGCTACCCAACATGTTGCTTAACTTCGAGTCAACTTTATTGTATAAATACCAGAAAGAGCAAAAATCTATTAGGAACAAATATTAAAAATTTACTAATCAGTAAGAAAGTGCATAAAGTAATGTATAAACTCAACTCAATAAGTAAGATAAGCTTATGATTAATAAAGCCGTTAAAGATTCACATGTAATAATGCATGAGTTGATTCTACCCAATGATACCAATTTATTGGGTAATGTATTGGGCGGCAGGGTCATGCACCTCATGGATATGTGCGCCGCTATGTCCGCCTATAAACATGCCCGTAGTGCTGTGGTTACTGCCAGTGTCGATCAATTAGATTTTCTGGCTCCAGCTAAAATGGGTGATATCATGATTTTAAAATCCTCAGTGAATTACACAGGCAAATCTTCTATGGAAGTGGGGGTGCGGATTGAATCTGAAAATCCGAAAACTGGAAATATTTACCACACCTCTTCTGCTTACCTCACGTTTGTTTCCTTAAATGACAATGGAACACCTCAAAGAGTACCCATGGTGAACCCTGAAACAGATGTAGAAAAACGACGTTTTGATGAAGGTGAGCAACGCTATCATCAGCGCAGAGATAGATTTAGAAAGGGGAGGTAGGGGTGTTTTGTGGTTTAATTACAAAATCTCAACAAGCTGGAAAGCATGTTGAAAAGTACAAAATAATTATTAATCAGCTTTGAATATCCGCGTCAAAAAGGGGCATGACTTAAAATTAGTTGGGAAACCGACCAAGCAATTGGACACAATTAATTTTGGTCCCATTGTAAAACTCCATCCGGTAGAATTCCCCGGCATTAAACCAAAATTGCTTGTGAAAGAGGGCGACGCTGTAAAAAAGGGCTCTCCCATATTTTTCGATAAAAATCACCCTGAAATCATGTTCACCTCACCAATAGGCGGAAGGATTGAAAAAATTGTATTTGGTGAAAGAAGGCGGATTGAAATAGTAGAAATTGCTGTTGATGATAATGCAGAGGAAATTACTTTTGAATCATTCCCTCCGGGTGAATTATCAGCATTAACAGCAGAAAAGATAATTTCTATTTTATGTACATCTGGACTCTGGCCAACTATTCGGCGACGGCCATTTTCCAAGATTGCTGACCCGGGGAAACCTCCCAAATCCATTTTTATATCTACTATGTCCACAGCACCGTTTGCAGTTGATCTAGAAATTATTCTTGAGAATACTCCACAAGAAAATATCCAAATGGGAATAGATATACTTCAATTATTGACCAGTGGCGCTGTCCATTTGGTGAGCCCTAACAATATACCCAATTCAAAATTGGCAGAATTAAAAAATGTGCAGCGGCATACCTATTCTGGGCCTCATCCTGCTGGTAATGTGGGAGTTCATGTTTCTCATATTGACCCCATAAAAAATAAAGATGATTCCATTTGGTATATTTCTCTACAGGATGTAATATCAATTGGGATATTATTTTTATCAGGAACAGTTGATTATAAAAAATATATTACAGTTGCCGGTAGCGCTGTCTCAGTAAAACAACACTATAGTGTAAATCGTGGCACATTGATTTCGCAGATTCTCTCCAAAAATAATTTAGAAGCAAGTGCCCGTATTATATCTGGAGATATACTTACGGGGTCAATTTCAAATAGGGATAATGCCATAGGGTTTTATCATGAAGCCATAACAGTAATTCCAAATGTGCCAGATCGAGTATTTATGGGGTGGATTACACCCGGCTTTGGTAAATATTCTCTTTCCAATACCTTTCTCTCTAAAATATTTCCAAAGAGAGAGCAGGTGCTCAATACTTCTATGAATGGCAGTAAACGGGCTATTTTACCCATTGGCGCTATTGAAAAAGTAATGCCCTTAAATATTTTGCCAACCATGCTGGTGAAATCTATTATCGCAAATGATATTGAAAATATGGAGCAGTTGGGTATTTATGAATGTGACCCTGAGGATTTTGCATTATGCTCTTTTTCGGATGCTTCAAAAATGGATATTACGGGAATTATCCAAGATGGATTGAATTTTGCCGAGTTGGAAGGTTGATTTGAAATTCCTGAGAAATATTTTAGATAAAGTGGAACCCAACTTTACAGGTAATGGAAAGTATTCCAAGTTTTATCCCCTTTATGAAATGGCTGATACATTCCTCTTTACGCCTGCTGATAGAACCCAAAATGGACCCCATATTCGTGATGCTGTAGATTTAAAACGGGTGATGTCATTTGTAGTGATTGCCATGCTCCCGGCATTATTATTTGGTATTTTTAATGTGGGCTATCAAATTAATCCTAATGGTGAGTTGAAGGATATATTTTTGGCAGGATTGAAAATAGTATTGCCAATAATATTGGTATCCTATTCGGTGGGCGGTTTCTGGGAAGTGATTTTTGCAGTTGTGAGGAAGCATGAAATAAATGAAGGTTTCCTAGTGACAGGAATGCTGATTCCTTTGGTTATGCCCCCCTCAATCCCATTGTGGATGGTTGCCATTGCTACTACATTTGGCGTTGTTATTGGCAAAGAAATATTTGGAGGTACGGGGTATAATATATTTAATCCTGCCTTGGTAGCACGTGCGTTCATTTTCTTTGCTTATCCCGCCGCAATTTCTGGGGACAGAGTTTGGACGGTTGATGGAATATCTCAAGCCACTCCCTTACTTCAGGCTTCCTCAGAGGAGGGCAGCAAAGCATTAGAATTATTGGGAAGTCAATTTAATTGGTGGGATATGTTCTATGGCTTTATTCCGGGTTCTATTGGGGAAACTTCAACTTTGGCAATATTAATTGGAGCTGTATTTTTACTTGTGACCCGTATAGGCAACTGGCGAATTATGGCTGGCACACTATTGGGTATGGTTTTAACTGCCAAATTGACAAATGTTTTTGGTGAAGCAGTGGCTAGTTCTAATTCTATGCTGTATCTTCCTGCTGAATATCATTTGGTAATGGGTGGCTTTGCCTTCGGATTGGTTTTTATGGCAACGGATCCAGTATCTGCCGCCCAAACAGACCGGGGGCGCTGGATATACGGACTACTGATAGGATTTATGTGTGTTATTATCAGAGCTATAAATCCTGCTTATCCAGAAGGAATGATGTTGGCCATTTTATTTGCAAATGCATTTTCTCCACTCATAGATTATTTTGTAATGAAATCTCATATTAAGCAGAGGTTAAAGCGCTTTGCAGCATAATAATTTATATACATTTAAGTTTATTACTATAATTACCCTCGTAGCGAGTTTCTTATTGGCATTGGCATCGACACAATTGAAGGAACTTCAAAAATTCAATGTGGAATTGGATAAAAAAAAGAATATATTAAAATGTGTTGGCAAGGATGTTTCCCTGATGAATGCTGATGAAATAATTGAAGAATATCAAAGCAATATCAGTAATATTGTTCTTAATCCTAAGGGAGGCATTGTTTCCAATGTTTCCTCTGATAATTTGGAATCGGTACAAAATAAAACAACTGGACAATTAAATTATTTTCTAGATAATATTGAGTATTTACCTGCTTATAAATCTTCTAACCCTGAGGCGTTTATTATTCCAATTTCCGGCAAGGGATTATGGAGTACATTATATGGTTATCTTGCTCTTGAAAAAGATTTAAATACTGTGAAAGGGTTAACCTTTTATAAACATGGAGAAACTCCCGGTTTAGGTGGAGAAGTAGAAAAGAAGTGGTTCCAAAATAATTTTGTTGGTAAAACAATATTTGATCAAACCGGGCAGTTAGTTTCGATTAAAGTGGTTAAAGGAAAGGCTAATGATGTACTTGCTGGTGAGGCTTTAAATCATGGAGTAGATGGAATCAGTGGGGCTACTATTACCTCGAGGGGCGTTTCTGATTTCCTGAAAAGAGATTTGCTGAGATATGAACCATATATGAAAAATAATAGAACGAATTGATGGATAAGAAAGCCAGAGCAATTATTTCTGATCCTATGGTGGATAACAATCCAATTACTAAGCAAATATTAGGTATTTGTTCAGCACTGGCTGTAACGGTGAAAATGGAGCAAGCTGTGGTGATGTCTTTGGCATTGGCATTTGTTTTAGTCTGTTCAAATGTAATTATTTCACTGTTAAGAAAGGGTATTCCCGGGAAAATTAGAATTATTGTGCAGCTTACAGTTATTGCATCATTGGTGATTCTAATTGATCAAATACTGAAAGCATATTTATACGACATCAGTAAACAGTTGTCAGTTTTTGTAGGATTAATTATTACCAATTGTATAATTATGGGTAGAGCTGAAGCTTTCGCCATGCAGAATAATTATAAAGATGCCATGTATGATGGGCTGGGCAATGCAATTGGTTATGGATCGGTACTCATTATTGTATCAACATTCAGGGAATTATTAGGTAGCGGTACATTGTTTAATTATTCGGTAATTCCTGCTTCCATCTATTTAGAAAATGGGGGATGGTATGTGAATAATGGATTGATGTTGCTTGCTCCGGGAGCATTTATTATATTGGGATTGATTATTTGGGTACAAAGAACATATACCCAATATATTGAGGATTGATATGGAATTACTTGAACATTATTTAAGTTTAGCAACAAAGTCTATATTTATTGAGAATATTCTACTAGCTTATTTCCTGGGGATGTGTTCATTTCTGGCAATTTCAAAAAAGATTGAAGCTTCAATTGGGCTTGGATTTGCAGTGATATTTGTAAATGGTGTTACAGTTCCACTTAATTATTTGATTAAGGTGTATCTTCTTGACGAAGGTGCTTTGTCCTGGGTTGGAATTCCTGCTTTAGAAGCAGTTGATTTGAGCTTTCTTTCATTTATTACCTTTATTGCCACCATTGCTGCCATGGTGCAATTGGTTGAAATGCTTTTAGATAAGTTTAGCCCTGCCTTGTATAATTCACTGGGAATATTTTTGCCTCTGATTGCTGTAAATTGTTCAATTTTGGGAGCATCCTTGTTTATGGGAGAAAGGGGCTATGATTTTGGTGAGTCGACAGTTTTTGGTGTTAGCTCAGGAGCAGGATTTGCATTGGCTATAGTTTCAATGGCAGCCATTAGATTTAAATTAAAATATTCTAATATTCCAGATGGACTGAAAGGGCTGGGAATTACTATGATTCTTACCGGACTATTATCCATGGCATATTTATCCTTTTCAGGAATCAACCTATAAACAAATAATGCTTATAACTTTATCAAGTGTATTTGTATTTACGGGAGTGATCCTACTTCTGGTGTTGGTTCTTACTTTTGCAGAATCAAAATTATTACCCCAGGGTGCAGTTAAAATATTAATTAATAAAAAGGATGATAAGTCTCCCACTGTGAATCCCGGTGGGACTCTATTGAACACCTTATCCGCTGAAGGCATTTTTATTCCCTCTGCCTGTGGAGGCGGTGGAACCTGTGCCCAGTGCATTTGCCAGGTACATTCTGGGGGAGGGCAAATATTAGCAACCGAGTTGAATCATATATCTAGGAGAGATGCCAAAGAAGATTGGCGGTTGGCATGTCAGGTTAAAGTGAGAGAAGACATGGAAATTACTGTTCCTGATGAAATATTCAGTATTCAGAAATGGGAATGTTCTGTAAAGTCAAATGAAAATGTAGCCACCTTTATTAAAGAATTAGTGCTGGAACTTCCATCTGGTGAAAACCTCAACTTCCAAGCAGGTGGTTTTATTCAGATTGATATTCCTGAATATGAATTGGATTTTAATGAATTTGATATTGAGGATGAATATCATGAAGATTGGGATAAATTTAATATCTGGAATTTAAAGGGTAAGAATACCGAGCCTCAGTTTAGAGCATATTCAATGGCAAATCATCCTGCAGAAGGTAATATTATTATGCTGAATGTCAGAATTGCGACCCCGCCACCTGCCTTATGGAATGATGCGCCTCCTGGGATTGCATCTTCATACATGTTCAATTTGAAAGCTGGAGATAAGGTTACTATTTCAGGCCCCTACGGAGATTTTTTTATAAAAGACTCAGATAGGGAAATGGTTTATATTGGCGGCGGTGCGGGGATGGCTCCCATGCGTTCCCATCTTTTTCATCTGTTTCATACTCTTGAAACTGGGCGAAAAGTGAGTTTCTGGTATGGTGCCCGCTCAAAAAGAGAAATGTTTTACGATGATGATTTTAAGGCAATTCAACAAAAATATCCCAACTTCTCGTATAATGTTGCTTTATCCGATCCAGTGCCTGGGGATAACTGGGAAGGATATAAAGGCTTTATTCACCAAGTTCTATTTGATAATTATTTAGAAAACCACGAAGATTCAACAGAGATTGAATATTATATGTGCGGTCCCCCAATGATGATAGATGCGGCTGAAAATTTGTTATACAATTTAGGGGTTGAACCCGAAATGGTAGCATTCGATAAATTCTAGAAATCACCTTTCATCATTCCTTATAAATTCTCGTGCCAATTCAAGTTAAAATACTATCTATATTATTATTTCTATTTACGATTAATTGTGGTGGAAATCAACCCATTCGACTATCAGGTAAAACCATGGGAACTACCTATCAAATTACAATAATTAATCACTCAAATAAAAAGGTGGATGCAATTCAATTAAAAGAAAAAGTGGATTCATTATTAACCGAAATAAATAATATATTTTCAACTTATATTGAAACCAGTGAATTAACTCGCTTCAATGATCAATTAACTACAATGCCAATCAATATTTCGTCGGAATTTGCTGAACTTTACCAGAAAGCTGAAAATATTTCTATTAGTTCTAATGAAAGCTTTGATTTTACTGTTTTGCCCCTTGTCAACCTTTGGGGCTTTGGAGCAGAATTTACAATTTCTAAAATTCCCAACAATGAAGAGATAATAGAGATATTGAATTATTCGGGAATCGACAAATTAGAATATGAAAATGGAATATTGAGAAAACTAACTCAGCACATTCAAATTGATTTCAGCGCTATTGCAAAAGGCTGGGGAGTAGATCAAACTGCCCTTTTATTAGATGAATTAGGATTTGCAAATTATATGGTCGAAATTGGGGGTGAGGTAATTGTTTCTGGACTGAATAATTTTAATTCAAAATGGACTTTAGGTCTTTCGATGCCAGAAAATTCGGTATCAGAATTATATGCAACAGTGAACATTACTGACGCAGCCGTTGCAACGTCTGGAAGTTATAATAACTATTTCACCTTGGAAAATATAGACTATTCGCATATCATTGATCCAAAAACAGGATATCCAATTAGGCATGAATTAGTCAGTGCGACCATTGTTGCATCGGATTGTGCTACAGCAGACGCTATTGCAACAGGGGTAATGGTAAAAGGTTTTGATAATGGGTTAAGGTGGATTAACACCCTACCTGGAATAGAATGCTTGTTGGTCAAAATAACTGCTTCGGGGGAATATATTATAGGGAAGAGTAGTGGATTTAATTATTAATATTAGAAATGGAATTCATATTACTAAACTGACATTTAATTTTCTTAGTAATTGTGCAATCGCAGGATTCTCCACAAGATCCTCTGAGATTTATATTTGAGAAGATTACACCAATGCTTAATAAAAATATTATGATTGTAAAAACTAGAATTGTTAGAAATATAGTTAGCATAAGTAGCAGTAAATTTAATTCAAAATTAACAGATGCAATGCATCATATCTTTCGGGATAAATTTTAAATGAAAACTAAATATATTTTATTGATCAGCTTACTTTTCAGTTCAATATTTGCATCAGGTGGAAATCTTGGCGAAGAATTGCAATTATTTTCCATCGTACCCTTTATTGGGATTTTGCTTTCAATTGCAGTTGTACCCTTAATTGCGCCAATATTCTGGCATCAAAATTTTGGTAAAATATCAGCATTCTGGTCAATATCCTTTCTACTTCCTTTTATAATCTGGAGAGGGTTTGATGAAGCGCTTCACCAGTTTCTACATGTCATACTTCTAGAGTATTTCCCCTTTATAATAATATTATTTGCACTCTTTACAATTTCGGGCGGTATTCGTTTAAAGGGCTATTTAGCTGGCACTCCCAAGGTAAATACGCTTATTTTGTTTATTGGAACAGCTTTAGCATCCTGGATGGGAACTACTGGTGCTGCAATGCTACTTATCCGTCCAATTTTAAGATCAAATAAAAACCGTAAAAATAAAATTCATACCATAATATTTTTTATATTCCTCGTTGCAAATATTGGAGGATCATTAACCCCACTCGGTGACCCGCCATTATTTTTGGGATTTTTGCATGGCATTAACTTCTTTTGGACCACTAAAGCCCTTTTTTACCCCATGTTGATATCTTCGCTAATTTTATTAACAATTTACTTTTTATTAGATAGATATTATTACAATAGAGAGAATCATCCTGAAAGAGATAATGAGTATAAAGAACCCTTAAGTATTGAAGGAAAGGGGAACTTTATCCTTCTATTAGGGGTAATAATTGCTGTTCTATTGAGTGGATTTTGGAAACCAGACCTCAGTGATATAACCATACATGGAGTATTTTTAACTATACCAAATATTATGCGGGATGTTTCATTGCTATTGCTTACCCTTATAAGTTGGCGTATTACAGACTTGAAAATTCGCAACGAAAATGGATTTACCTGGTTTCCAATCTTAGAAGTTGCAAAACTTTTTGCGGGTATATTTATTACAATTATCCCTGCAATTGCTATACTTCGCGCAGGACAAAACGGGGTAATGGGAGGCATTATAAACATGGTAACTGACAGTGATGGGAATCCCGTTAATATTATGTATTTCTGGCTAACAGGTGTACTTTCAAGCTTTTTAGATAATGCACCTACATATCTTGTATTTTTTAATATTGCTGGTTCCAACGCACCTGAAGGCGTGGAAATTGCTGATTACTTAATGAATGGAATCCCAGGTACCTTAATAGCAATATCTTTGGGAGCTGTATTTATGGGGGCTATGACTTATATCGGTAATGCACCTAATTTTATGGTAAAATCTATCGCGGAAGAAAATGATATAGCAATGCCAAGTTTTTTTGGATTTATGATCTGGTCAATTCTAATTTTGATTCCTGTATTTATAATTGTAAGTTTAATAATGATTTAAGGAGAATAATATGTTCAACAAAATATTATGTGCAACAGATTTAAGTAAAGATAATGATACTGCTATTTCAAAAGCTGTGCAAGTAGCCCATCAATTTAATTCATCTATGTTTATTTTAAATGTCCATGATGAATTTATGGAAAAAGAAGAAATGGAAATGCTGCGTGTGAGTGTTGAGACAATTCAATCTAAATTTGAAAAAACGGCCATACTTGCTAAAAATGAAATGAAGGGAATAATACATTCACTTCATGCTGAAGACATTAATGTTGAGTTCATAATAAAAAAAGGTAAACCAAATAAAATAATTTGTAAAGAGGCAGTTAATATTAATGCAGACTTAATTGTAATTGGTAAAAGCGGGAAAAACAAAATTTCAAATTTTATATTAGGTAGTACCGCAGCATATATTGTTAATCATGCCAATGTACCCGTTTTAGTTGTACCATAATTCTAATTATTTGGCAATATTGTGAAATTGTTTCACATCTTATTATCGACGTAAATTACGTATTAATCTATGACAACATTAGTTAAAAATAATTGGGATGCTCTTACATCCCTTATTGAACAGAGCAAATCTATTATACTTTCCACCCATATAAATGGTGATGGTGATGGAATAGGTTCGGAAATCGCATTTTATTATTTTTTAAAGGATATGGGTAAAGAGTGTCGAATTATTAATGCAACACCTACACCAGAAAACTTGAATATTATCGATCCCGAATCAATTGTTGAAGTTTATGATTCTGCTCTTGATGATTGGCTTAATAAAGTTGATTTAACTATTGTTTTTGATATTGGTGACCATCGCAGAACTGGACCAATTGGAGAAAAAGTCTATGAACACAGTACGGTTATATCACTTGATCACCATCCAGCGAAAGAAGGGCATCCATTTGATTTAAATATTGTTCATTCTGAAGCGCCAGCTACAGGATATATGATTTGGAAATATATGGAATATTTGGGAAAAACTAAATCAAAGCTGCCTATAAAAATTGCAAATGCTTTATATGCCGCCGTTGTAACTGATACAGGATCTTTTAAATATCAATCGACAACAGCAGATACACATCTTATGGCGGCTCATTTATTAGAAAGTGGTGTTGATGGATATGATATTCAAAAAAGTATTTATGAACAAAATAAGTTATCGCGGATTAGGTTAATGGGGATTATAATCCAAAATTTACATTATTCCGATAATGGTCAGGTTGTTTGGTCAATAATTACACAGGAAATGTTAAAGCAAGCTGATGCAGATGATAGTGATGTGGATGGCTTTACAGAATTTATCAGAACCATTGAGGGAGTAGAAGTATCTTTTATGATTCAGGAAACAAAGGATGGGAAGCACCGTATTAATTTCAGGTCCAGCGGAAATTATATTATCAACGATATTGCCCAATCTTTTGATGGCGGCGGGCATAAATTTGCTGCAGGCGCCAGAGTTGATGATTTAAGTAGTGATGAAATTGAATCAATAATTGTAACAAAATTGGCAATAAAGATTAATGGGGAGTTTGATGGCTATAAAAAGTGATAATTGGATTGAGAAAATGTCCCTTGAATATGGAATGATTGATCCATTTGAAGGAGAACAGGTGAGGGGTGGCAAGATTTCCTATGGATTATCTTCGTTTGGCTATGATATTCGTGTATCCGATGAATATAAAATATTCACAAATGTAAATAATAGTATAATTGACCCAAAGAATTTTGATTCGGCATCATTTGTTGATTATAAAGGAGACGTTTGCATAGTACCTCCAAATAGTTTCGCATTAGCCAGATCTGTTGAGTATTTTCGCATACCTCGAGATGTATTATCCATATGTGTGGGTAAATCAACGTATGCAAGATGCGGTATTATTGTAAATGTTACTCCATTTGAACCAGAATGGGAAGGATATGTTACTTTGGAAATATCGAACACTACGCCACTTCCTGCAAAAATTTATTCAAACGAAGGATTGTGCCAAGTATTATTCTTTCAATCTGATGAAGATTGCCGGATATCCTATAAGGATAAAGCAGGTAAATATCAGGAGCAATCCGGTATAACACTGCCTCGAATGAAAAAAGCTATTATATGAAAATTACAATCGCAAAGGATTCAGGGTATTGCTTTGGAGTTCGGGATGCCGTAAATATTGCCTATGACTCATCAGAAAAGCACGGAGATGTGTATATGTTAGGTTCTATTGTGCATAATGAAAAGGTTGTAAAAGATTTAAAGAATGCAGGGGCAAAAATTGTAAGATCCTTAGATGATGTTCCTGAAGAAAGTCCTATATTATTTAGGGCTCACGGAACAGTGCCAAAATTATGGGATGAAGCAAAAGAGAAAAAAATGAATATAATTGATGCGACTTGTCCTCTGGTATATGAAATCCATCAGGAAGTGAAAAAACTCGCTGCAGATGGTCGTAAAATCATAGTAGTTGGTGACCATGGACATGATGAGGTGGTTGCCATTGCTAATCAGGTAGAAAATGCAATTGTTATTTCTTCCCCTGAAGAAGCTTTAAAATTAAAGAAAATGAAAAAAGTGGGAGTAGTTAGCCAATCCACACAAGCCATTGAAAATGTTCAAGAAATAATAAATATCCTCATGACAAAGGTATTCGATTTGCATTTTGTTAATACTATCTGTTTCCCTACTAAAAGAAACCATGAGCAAATAAAAGATATGGCTAAAATAAATGATATAATGATAATTATTGGATCATTTACCAGTGCAAATTCAAATCGCTTAACACAGCTTGCTTTAACTATTAATCCTCAATCATATCAAGTTACCGATTCAAAAGATTTAGAGCCAGTATGGTTTAAAAATAAAGATACTATTGGAATCTCCGCAGGAGCTTCTACTCCAGATTATCTTATAAAAGATGTAAAAGATAATATAGAAAATATTTATAAGGAAAAATTATGGGACAAGGATCATACGAAGTTAAAATTGGCTTAGCAGAAATGCTAAAAGGTGGCGTCATTATGGATGTCACAACGGCTGAACAAGCCCAGATCGCAGAGGATGCAGGTGCAGTGGCTGTTATGGCATTAGAAAGGATACCTGCTGATATACGCACAGATGGAGGTATTGCAAGAATGTCCGATCCATTAATGATAAAAGATATTCAAAAAACGGTATCAATTCCAGTGATGGCAAAATGCAGGATTGGTCACTTTGCTGAAGCACAGATATTGGAAGCATTGGAAGTTGATTTTATTGATGAAAGCGAAGTGTTGACTCCGGCAGATGATAATAATCATATATATAAACATGATTTTAAAATACCTTTTGTATGTGGCGCCAGAAATTTGGGAGAAGCATTAAGAAGAATTGGCGAAGGTGCTGCAATGATTCGAACAAAAGGTGAAGCCGGTTCTGGGAATATTGTTGAAGCAGTTCGCCATATGCGAAGTATAATCAATGAAATTAATCTGCTAGGAACATTAGGACATGATCAGCTCATGGCAACAGCACGAGATTTTCAAGCCCCTTTTTCACTAGTGGAACAGGTTGCTAAAATTAAAAAATTACCTGTACCCAATTTCAGCGCAGGTGGAATAGCAACTCCAGCAGATGCTTCATTGGTTATGCAATTGGGAGCTGAATCAGTATTTGTTGGTTCTGGAATCTTTAAATCAGAAGACCCTGCATCCCGAGCAAAAGCTATAGTTGATTCTGTAACCCATTACAAAGATGCAGATAAACTTGCAATTGCTTCTTCTGGATTGAAATCTGCAATGAAAGGGTTGGAAATTTCTGAAATTCCGGAGGATCAAATGCTTCAGGATAGAGGGTGGTAAGAACAGTTGGAGTTTTAGCTCTCCAGGGTAATTATATTCAGCATAAAAGAATGTTGGATAAATTGGATATTAACAACATTCTAGTTCAATATCCTCGAGAATTAGAAAAATGTGATTTACTTATTATTCCTGGAGGAGAATCAACTGCAATATCTAAACAAATAGATAGAAATAAATTTCGTCAGCCAATTATGAATTTTGTAAAAAATAATTCAGTTTTTGGTACCTGTGCTGGTATGATTTTGTTATCATCAACAAATGAATCAAATAATTTAAAACCGTTGGGTGTAATGGATTTTAAAGCTGAACGGAATGCATATGGTCGCCAGATGGATTCATTTTCAGGAAACTTGCATCTGGAAATTGATAATTCAGATAATTTTAAAGCTTTATTTATTAGAGCGCCCAAAGTGTCAAATATAGGAAAAGGAATAAAAATTTTAGCAACATATAAAAACCACCCGGTAATGATTACTGATGGAAGGCACTTTGCCACTACCTTTCATCCGGAAATTGGAAATGATATAAGAATTCACAAATATATTATGGAACAAATAAATGCATAACCTCTCCCTTCTTCCCAAAATTGATTCTCCCGATGATATCAAAAAATTGAATAAAACCGCATTACGAAAGCTTTCTACTGAGATTGGGCTATATATTCAGGATGTTGTTGGAAATATTGGTGGGCATTATTCGTCTCCATTGGGTGTGGTGGATTTAACAATTGCATTACATTATCTTTACAATTCACCATCTGATAAAATTATTTGGGATGTGGGACATCAGGCATATGCTCATAAAATTCTCACTGGTAGAAGAGAAGCATTTAAAAGTATGCGGCAAAAAAATGGAATTAGTGGTTTTTTAAAGCGGGATGAGAGCCCTCATGATATTTTTGGAGCTGGGCATGCAAGTACTTCCATTTCTGCGGCTTTAGGATTTGCACATGCGAGAGATCGTAAAAAAACAAAAGATCAGATTATTGCCATAATAGGCGATGGAGCGATGACCGGTGGATTGGCTTACGAGGGAATAAACAATCTTGGATTTCATCGTACCCAGTTAACCATTGTATTAAATGATAATTCGCATTCCATATCAAAATCAGTTGGAGCATTATCTAATTATTTAACACGTGTAGTAACCAATCCAACCTATAATCGAATTCGAAATGACATCTGGGAAATTTCAGGTAAATTACCACTTTCCAGCCACATTCGAAAAATTATGAGAAAAACCGAAGAAGGAATTAAGGGCTACTTAACTCCTGGTGCATTATTTGAAGAATTAGGATTGCGTTATATAGGACCAATTGACGGTCATAATTTAGATGATTTAATTCGAACCTTTCAGGCAGTTAAAAAAATGAATACTCCTGTTTTGGTACATGTATATACACATAAAGGTAAGGGTAATAAATTAGCTGAAAAAGATGCAGTTAAATATTATAGCATTGGGGGTAAAGCTAAACATAAAGTTGAAAATGCTGCTCCAGATTATTCAAAAGTATTTGGAAAATCTATTATACAGTTAGCAGAACAAGATGATAAAGTTGTTTGTATTACTGCCGCTATGGAAATTGGTACAGGAATGACACCCTTTATTGAAAAATATCCAGATAGATATGTTGATGTTGGAATTGCTGAAGAGCATGCTGTTACCTATTCTTCCGGACTTGCTGCGGAAGGGTATAAGCCGATTGTTCCTATTTATTCAACATTTATGCAGCGGGCATATGATCATATTTTTCATGATGCCTTACTCCAAAAACTCCCCCTAGTCTATTGTATGGACAGATCAGGTGTAGTTGGTCCTGATGGACCTACACATCATGGAGTTTTCGATTTGGCATTTATGCAGACATTACCAGGTATGATTGTTACAGCCCCTAAAGATGGAAATGAATTAAGAAATTTAATTGCCACAGCATTAGATTCCGAGAAAAACTTTTCCATTCGATACCCAAAGGCTTCCAGCCGCGAGTTTGATGAAAATGGCATAGCTGAAATTTTAGAAATTGGAAAATGGGAGATACTCCATAAGGGCTCTGAAACTGCAATTTTTGCAGTTGGATCGATGGTTGGCATGGTATTAGACGCTAAAAAAGAATTATATTCAGAATTGGGATTTCTCCCAACAATTATTAATGCGCGATTTATTAAGCCATTGGATTCTGAATTATTATTTGAAATATGTGAAAAACATAAGAATATTATTACTATCGAGGAAGGAGTTTTATCCGGCGGTTTTGGTTCTTCTGTGAGCACATTTTTACATGATAACGGATTAGATAATAAATTACATCGCATTGGTATTCCAGATAAATTTGTGGATCATGGCACTAGAGATGAGTTGCTTGTTGAACTTGGTTTATGTCCTGAGAATATAATTTCAGTATTAAAGATTAAAAATGTAAAAGAAGAAGTTTATGAATAATAAATTCTCCGATTCTGAAAATAATTGGAGGGAAGATGTAGAAAATTCTTCCCAACGTGAATATAGTTTTAAATCTGCTTCCGGAGAAGATGTAGAATTACTGTATTATCCGGAAGACAATGAAAATGATTATATTGATAAATTAAATTTTCCCGGTCAATTTCCATACACTCGAGGAATTCACCCTAATCTATACAGAGGTAAATTGTGGACAATGAGACAATTTGCTGGATTCGGTACGCCTGCTGAAACCAATCAACGTTTTAAACATCTCCTTGACCAAGGGCAAACCGGATTATCTGTTGCTTTTGATATGCCCACATTAATGGGATATGATGCAGACCATTCTTTATCAGAAGGTGAAGTAGGCATGTGTGGTGTTGCCATAAGTTCACTAAAAGATATGGAATTATTATTTGAAGGTATTGATTTATCCAAAATTAGTGTTTCCATGACAATTAATGGACCCGCAGTTATATTATTTGCCTTTTATGTTGCTGTTGCAAAAAATCAAGGTGTAGATATTTCAAAATTAAACGGAACACTACAAAATGATATTCTGAAAGAATTTATCGCCCAAAAAGAATGGATTTATCCTCCTGTAGAATCTATGCGTATCATCATGGATATGATTCAGTATTGTACTAAGGAAATGCCTAAATACAATACCATTTCTGTCAGCGGATATCATATTCGTGAAGCAGGTTCTACAGCAATTCAAGAGCTTGCTTTTACTTTAGCCAATGGGTTTAGTTATGTAGAACATGCTATTAATGTTGGGCTGGATGTTGATGAATTTGCTCCACGGTTATCCTTTTTTTTCAATTCGCATTTAGATTTTTTTGAGGAAATTGCAAAATTCAGAGCAGCCAGGCGCATTTGGGCCCATGTTATGAAAAATAAATATGGAGCTAAGTCTGAAAGGTCCTTAAAGTTACGATTTCATACACAGACATCTGGTTTTAGCCTAACTGCCCAGCAACCACAGAATAATATTAGCCGGACTG
>Ga0209089_10001275_pt1 | contig 22996 bp, 14 predicted proteins | sample ArcticOcean_MG_C_FD_187431 | JGI IMG/M metagenome (GOLD analysis project Ga0209089, IMG submission 187431) | Marine microbial communities from western Arctic Ocean - ArcticOcean_MG_CB2_150 (SPAdes) (version 2) | ecosystem: Environmental > Aquatic > Marine > Oceanic | place: Arctic Ocean: Canada... | reverse complement strand
TGATGTTGTTGTCGAGCTCATCGGTGGCACGACGGATGCCAAAACATTTGTGTTGCAGGCAATCGGCAACGGCAAGTCCATCGTCACCGCCAACAAAGCGTTGCTGGCATTTCACGGCGCCGAGATTTTCGCGGCCGCCGAGGCCAATAATGTCGATGTCTACTTTGAAGCCAGTACCGCCGGCGGCATCCCGATCATCAAGACGCTTCGCGAAGGGCTGACCGGCAACCGGATCGAATCGATCTACGCCATTCTCAATGGCACCTGCAATTATATTCTGACACGCATGGAACACGAAGGCATCGCCTTCGCAGATGTGCTCAAAGAGGCGCAGACGCTCGGATACGCCGAGGCTGACCCGTCCTTCGACATCGACGGCGACGACACGGCGCACAAGACCGTCCTCCTCACCGCCCTCGCCTTCGGCCGGTGGTTCGATGTTTCGCGCATGCATATCTCCGGCATCCGCAGACTCGACGTCCAAGATATTGAGAACGCCGCGGACATGGGCTACAAGATCAAGCTGCTCGCGCTCGTCAAACCGACCGGCGATGATGTCGATATGCGTGTGCATCCCGTTCTCATCCCCGCCAGTTCGATGCTCGGGCAGGTCAGTGACGTTTTCAATGCTGTTTGTGTCAAGGGCGACGCGGTCGGGGAAACGATGTTCTACGGTCGCGGTGCTGGGGGCGACCCAACCGCCAGCGCCGTCGTTGCTGATCTTCTCGAAGTCGGCCTCAATATCGCCCATGACTGTGTCCGCCGGGTCGTGCCGTTCCAGGCTCACGACACCTACGGCGACCTCACGCCTATCGACGACGTCCACAGCCGATATTACATCCGGCTGCAGGTCGAAGACAAGCCCGATGTGCTCTCCCGCATCACTCACATCTTCGGCGAATCAAATATCAGTATTGCCAGTATCCTGCAGAAAGAGACAACCGAGCCGGTACAGGTGGTTCTGATGACTCACGTCGCGAGAGAGAAGGACGTGCAGTCAGCGTTGCAGAAGATTGCCGGACTGGAGGTCGTCAACGGCGAACCGGTACTGCTGCGCGTTGAAGATCTGTGATCTGACCGCTGGCAGGTAAGCAATCTCGAGATTCGGACTCACCAACTCTTTTCAATAGACGAAATCAGTTCAAGCGTGTACGGAAGCCACGCCAGTCGGTTTGTATTCGAGTCCGCGCTGATGAGGCGTTCGGCTTCGGCACTCTGCTGGGTGTTGAGGGAAAGACGCAAGGGCGTTTCCACGACCTTTGAAATCGGATCGTTATCGGCTCAGAACCCGTTTCAGCTGATCCGACTGTGGGTCGGGTTGAACCTTGGAACCGGCGTCGATATGTGACTCAGTCGGTGATGAACGTGGCCGGGTATTCTCCGCGCACGGAGTTGAACAACTTGATGGCTGCGGCAGTATGTAAATCACCGACCTGAATGATGCCCTCCTGAAGCTCCCCGCGGGCCAGAAGCTCTTCGCGCATAGTCCCCGACAGCAGCCCGCAGGCGATCGGCGGCGTTAACCAGTCACCATCGACCTCGGTTTGAATTGCAATGTTCGCAACGCTGGTTTCCGTGACCTCGCCGCGTTTGTTGAAGAGAATGACATCATCCGTATCGACAGCGGCAGCAGCGCGCTCGTACACCGAGCGGCTCGTCGTTTTGTGATACAGGAAAACGTCGTCGTTGTCGACCGGACCGATGGCCAAGGCAACTGTAACGAGACGAGCGCCGTAGTCTACGGGCAACGGCGTCGTTTCGATCGTATAGCTGCCGGATACCTCGACCACGACGCGCACGCGCATCGGACTTGTCCAGCACGTTTGCTGTTGTTGCAAGTCCGGCTGTAACAGCTCCGGCATCTCGAAGCCGAAATAGTCGGCCGACTCACGTAGCCTGTGAAGATGACGCTCCAACAGATAGATGCCGGTACCCGGCTCGAAACGCATGGTCTCGATCAGTCCAGACGGCGGTGCCGGATGATCGCCGAGCACTGCTGCTTTTAGCAGGCACTCCCGATACTCGCCGGCACTCTCCGAGTCTGCAACCAACCCACTGCCGATCGGGTAGGTTGCCTGCCCTTGCTGGTCAATCGTCAACGTGCGAATGGCGACGTTGAAGGTGCCATCGCCGCCTGGGCGCAGCCAGCCGATCGTCCCACAGTAGACATTGCGCGGCACGGTTTCCAGATCGGTAATGATCTCCATGGTCCTGACCTTCGGCGCACCGGTTACGGAACCGCACGGAAATGTCGCCCGCAGGATATCGGTCCACGTCACTTCAGGCCGCAGTTCAGCTTCGATTGTCGAGGTCATCTGCCAAATGGTGGGATATCGTTCGACGCGGAACAGATCGGTAACGCGAACGGAGCCGAACTCAGCGACCCGGCCCAGGTCGTTGCGCAGCAGATCGACAATCATGACGTTTTCAGCGCGATCCTTGTCATTGCTCTGCAGCTCCCCGGCAATTGTGATGTCTTCAGCCGAGGACAAGCCACGTGGACGCGTGCCCTTCATCGGACGCGTCACCAGATGCTGGCCGCGGCGGTCCAGGAAAAGCTCCGGCGAGGCCGAGAGTATGTCCCAGTCGTCGGAGTGGATCCAGGCACAGAATTCGGCGCGCTGGGCTCGGCGCATGTTGCGGTACAAGTCGGTGACACTGCCGTTGACTTGCGAACAGGCGCGGAAGGACAGGTTTATCTGATACGTCTCCCCGTCACGGAGGTGTTGCATGACCTGGTCGAAGGCCGTGTCGTAGACCTGCTGATCAGCGCTGAACTGCCAGTCATCGAGAGCAGGCACTGCAGCGCTGGGGTCCCCGCGCCGGACGTCGGGCAGGTCGTCGGTAACTGCAGGTTCGTCGCACAGCAGGAACCACAGCAGCGGCAGATTACCGTCGGGCGGCGGCGTAAGCAAATCGGGATCGATGCCGCCGGCGGCTTCGTAGGCAATGAACCCTACGGCGTGGCGGCCATCACGGACAACGTTTTCAACAGTCTGCAGACAGGGAAGAACATCGTCGGCGCAATACGCGATGACAGGCGGTACGTCAGAGCGAAAGATCCGGGTTTTGCCCGGTTGGTCCTGATGAAAGTCGAGGGCAACAAAGCAGGCGTCGGTCACTGGCCGGTCTGGCTGAGCGATTCGACAATCTCGAACTTGATGTCGCACGGTATCGCGACCGGCTGCATCAAGTGCTCACGTGGTGTCTCTTTCGCCTCGCGATAACTGTCGGTCAGTTTTTGACAATCAGGGCAGGAGATGATGTGAGTATCGAGAGCAATGAGAATGTTGGCGTCCAGCTCGCGCTCGACATACTCATAGAGGAATCGTTCCACTTCCGAACAGTTGAATGAAGATGGATTGACGTGCATCATGGCAGGGATTTTTCGTCTCCTCAACCTGTAGGCAATGTTTTCTCCGGCTGGGCTGGGCCAATGGCACCCTTACCGGTATTGCTAGAATTACGATACATCGCATCGGCAAATGAGACAACCGCCGCCGACAAAAAGAAAAGGGCCGCCCGCAAATATTACGGGCGGCCCTGTAAGAATACCGGACGTGTGGCCTATTCCTCGATAGGAATCCTGAGTGGCATGCCGGACTTGAGATCGGCATCGCTTTCGATACCGGGGTTGACCTGCTTCAAGAGCGCCAGCGGGACGCTGTACAACTCCGCGATATGAGCCAGCGAATCGCCCTCGTCGATATCGTGCTCCATCGTACGCCTGATGGCAACGGCCGGGATCGGCCGGGGTATCGCCTGCATATCGACGGCCATTCGTGTGGGCGACAAAGCACCCACCTGCTGCCGGCGAGAATGGCTCTGGGGCAGCGACTTCGCGGCCGTAACCGACCGCAGAATCAGGACCTGCCCGATCTGCAACGAATCGCTTTTGAGGCCATTCAGCAGCTTCAACTCGCGCACGTTCATACCGAATTTTCGGCCGATCTCCCACAAGTTATCACCACTCTTCACGGTGTACTTAGTACCCGCTGGCAACTGCTTCTTCGGTGCCGGCGGCGATGCCGCCGCGCGCGGCTGTTCAACAGTGACCCCCGGTCGGAGAATCAGCACCTGGCCGATCTTCAGCGTATCACCCTTGAGGTTGTTCAATCCCTTGAGGTCTTTGACACTGAGACCAAACTTGCGGCCGATATCCCACAGGTTGTCGCCGCTTTTGACAAGATACACGCCACTCGCGGGCACCTGCCTTTTCGGGCCTGTTACAGAGGCCGTACGAGCCGACAGCGGCCCACTGCCGCCATCAAGCTTGTGCGATTCCACAGTAACCACTCGATTCGGGCGACTGGCCTTTCCGATGAACTTGCCGCCGGGGGGAATCGTCAATTCCCTACCGATACTCAGCGGGCCGTTCAGCCCCATGTCGTTGTACGCCGCCAGTTCGTGCATACTGACGTTGTACATGTAACCGATTTCCCATAGCGTGTCGCCCTTGCGTACCTTGTAGGTCAACGGTTTCGATACTTGTTTTACTCCCGTCAGCGGCGCCTGCTTTGTCAACGTGGTCACTTCCAGTTGTGCCGGCGTCTGTGTGCGCACTTCGCGCGGATCTTTGATCCTGATCGCCGGCGGCCGATTTATGATCGGCGGTCGGCTGGAAAGATTGATACCGCCGGGCAGACGATCCAACGTTGGCGGTCCCTTGCGTGACACGTTCAGGTTTTCCGCGACATTTGAAGAAGTAATCGCGAGCGCCTCGTTGTCCGCTGCTGGCGCGGGCGCCTGGTTGGTTGCTGCCACGGGAGTCTCCCCTGCGGGCGCACGGGCCTGCTCAGCCACAATTGGTTCAACAATCGAGGGCTCACCGTATGGTGCAGGCACGACCGTGCGTGGATGCAGAATACGTTGGCTCTCCGCGGAATAATCGCGTGTCAGGCAACCCGAGGTAATAGTCAGTGCGATCGTCATGGTGGCCACAGAGAGACCCTGTACAATTGTGGTTACTTTTTTCATTCGCCGATTCTCCTCCTGATTTCTTGGGCAAACGAGTTGCCGCGTTGAGTATAATCCGAAAACATATCTTGGCTGGCACACCCCGGAGACAACAAAACGGTGTCCCCCGGTTCAGCGTCATCGACGGCATCATCGACAATGGCGGATAACGAGGCATACATGCGACAGGCAACATGAGGAGACCAGAGTGACGCCAGAGGGGATCTGGTTTCGCCCATCAGGTATACATGTTTTACGTGCGCCTCGAGATACGGAATGACGGGCTTGAAGTTCATCCGTTTGTCGCGACCGCCGGCGATCAGCAGGATACGGCCCTTCCTGCTGGCGGCACAAGTGCGGAGCGCCTGGACCATGGCATCGGGGTTGGTCGACTTGGAGTCGTTGACGTAACGCACGCCGTTGTGCGCTGTCACCAGTTCAAGTCGATGCGCGCTTGGCGCAAACGTTTGGAGATGCGGCTGCACAGCGTCAAGCGTTACCCCTGCGGCCCCGCATAAGGCGAGCGCCGCCAGCGCGTTCTCAGCGTTGTGGGTGCCCTGCAACCGCAGCTTGTCGCGGTGCAGCAGGGGCTCGGCAGTGCCGTTCCGCCGCCAGGCAAGGTGTCCCGTCGAATCGACCAGATAGTCGCTGTCGATCGGGGCATTATCATCGCCAACAGGCGCAAAACACATCGGTCGATCCTGACTGAACAACGGGTGTGCACGCACGCCGGGCAACGCGTAGACATCGTCGCGCATGACAACGCGTCGAGGATTGCGCATATTGGCAATCACCTGCATTTTCGCCTCGAGATAGCTGTCGAAGTTTTCATACCGATCGCCATGATCATCCGAAATGTTCAGAACCGCTGCTGCCAATGGTGCAAACCCGTTGATCCGCTCCAGTTGGAACGAACTGACCTCCGCTACAATGTAATCGAGCCCCGCGCTCTTGCGCGCCGCCTCACTCAGTGGCAGGCCGATGTTGCCCGCCCCGATAGCCTTACAACCGGCGCCCTTCAATAAGTGCACCGCCAGTTCCACCGTTGTCGTCTTGCCGTTGGTGCCGGTCACCGCCAAGACGGGGCATGCACAATAGGCAAAACCGAACTCAAGCTCGCCCAGCACCGGACACGACAGCGACCGAGCCAGACGCCCCAACACATTGTCAGGACCAATACCGGGACTGAGTACGGCCACATCGGCGGCTTCACGCCAGGTTTCCCCCGCCCACTCCAAATAAACCGTCGCCCCAAGAGTCTCCAGTCGCCGGGCACGCTCAACCAGCGTCGCGTTCGTGAAGCCGTCAAGCACCGTGACCCGGGCACCGCTCTGCAAGGCCAGTTCAGCAGCTGCAACGCCACTGATACCGGCACCGAGCACCAGTACATCCTTGTTTTCAACAGGGCCCACGACCACAACTTTTGGTCAAACGTTACGCCGCACGCCGTGTCATGAATACATCGCGGATCTTGCGCGACGCAGGCGCCGACTATCTCTTCTTCCCAACTCCAACTTTAATTGCCACGCCTGGAACAACATTTGCCAACGCTACGCTGTAACGTCCATTGCTGACCATTCACTCCAGGATACTCGAATCCGCAGTAACATCGCAAAATCGCATTGCCCGACACCCCACGGTTGATGCCGGCGGAATAAACCGCGGAAAAAGGCTAAAAACACTGCCAAGGACAGGCCCACTGCCAGGAACATTCAGTTACAACAAGTGACTGGTATTGAACCGATTACAATACCCGGTGAGGTTGGCAAGCCAGGGTCACCGGTGAACCTCCGTCAAAGTTCACCCTAATGCCACGAACAACGATTGCAAGTACCTGTTCCAACAAAATCTTCACGGCCTGCCTTATCCGGTCCGAACAAGCGAACAATTTATTTCCAATCGTCTCATAACAGGAATGTTATGAGAATATTAGAGAAATTTCAGTTGGCTGAGGGAGTGGAAAAATGCGGTATTAGGCAGGAAGGATTGTTAGCTTCAATTTGTGGTGGGCGGCGGGCGCTGCCAGGCACGAATCCGATTACTCGGGCGCTCGCGAAAGACAACATCCCCGATCATCACACGATCGCCCTCCGTGAGCCGCGCCTGAGAGACTTCGGTGCCCGGCTCCATTACCTCGATCTCGCCGACTTTCTCGTAGCAAATGAAAAGAATCTCATTGCGCTTCGAGCGAATCACATCGGTCTGACGCGCCACCGGGAATTTGTCCCCGGCTTCGACGTCGTCGTACTTGAGGTTGGCCCACAGGCTGTTTCCGTCGACATGGATAATCTTGCCGTCTTCGGCCAGGAGATCGTTCGATGGAAGCGCCGCGACTTTGGGAAACTGAATGATTTTGACATTGTCGAATTTGCTCTTGCAGTCGAACGCGTAGAAACCGAGCTTGGTGCCGCGCCGCGGATAGTCTGTATCCAGATAGCTGATCATCTGAACACCATCGATATCAAGTCCGATATGCCAGATTTCACGGCGCAATGTGACCGTGTAGGTGCGCTTGGGCTCGAGTTTGAAGTTGTCGTTCGAGGCAATGAGTACGGCACCGGGCTTGCCATCGCTGTCGCGTTGAATCTTAACCGCCTTGACACCCGCCTCGTCAATGCGGAAAAAGTATTGGTCCTTCTTGGTACGCGGGTCGTGCAGGTTAAAAACGATCCGTGCCTTCTCACCAAGCTTCCAGACCCGGAGATCGAATGACACCGAATTATTCGTTCCAAACTGGGTCTTACTCATGATCTCGGCATAGCCTTTTGCCGGGTTGATCTCGGCGTGCAGCTTGCCTTTTGCGATCCGCCACGAACCGACGCGACGTGACCAGTTCTGCAGATCCCCATTGAAACGTTCATGCAACTTGGTCTCGCCTCGCGGTCCCACCCATAGCCGCTCACCCGGCGTCCCAAGCGTACCGGCAACGACGGCATCATTGGTTCGAATCCCAGTACCGACAGATCCGCTGAGTTCAGCCTTGGCAATGCCGCCCCGGATGTTCTCGATACGACCGTGGGCGATGACTTCGATCTGTTCCTCCCGAATCCCGCCGGTCACCGGATGGACAAGTTTCTTAATGTACCGCGCAACCGTAACCAGGCTGGGCACCTCGATCTCATTCGGGTTATGCAGACGGATATCGACACGTTTGCCGCTGATCACCGTGACAGTACCAATCTCACCCGCCTGGCAGGCTGCACCACAAAGCAACAGCAAGGCAACAATCGCCGTCAAGGTGATCTCACCAGGTTGACGGGCACCCTGATCCGGACGCGGTGAATTTGTGTTTGCAAGGCAAGCCGTCAGTCGCATCGCTGCTCGACTCCGTACGAATTATTGCGGTGGCAAAGGCACACCATAGTATAGTTTTACAAGCAGAAAATGCAACGCTTCGGGAGACTCTGCTGGTAGGTTTCGAGTGCAAATTTCATACCCATCAGCCTGGCCGATATGGCGGTCTGGAACGCTATTCCACCGATGAATCGGCAATTTCGCTGTGGACCGCCGCCGGCATGGCGAGAAGGGCAATGACAACGAGTTGGATGCCACGCACTACGAAGGAAATTAGCCAGCTGCCAAGCAGAATCGAAACGAGCGCCGCGGCAACACCGAGCAGCAGCGCCCGGTCGTACGGCTCAGCGGCTGCGGCACGGACGTTCAGGGCACGCCCGAGAAACGCCAACAGCAGCCCTGCCAGGCAGGCTAGCCCCAGCACACCAGTTTCCACAGCCTGCACGAAGAACAGCCCATGGGCGTCCTTCTCCATCAGGTTCACGGGGCTTTTTTCGACGCCTGTGGACCACATCGGGCTGTTGCCATAGAACACGTTGACGCGCCGCTGATAACCGCCAATGCCGTGGCCTAGGACAGGCGAATACCCGACCGCATTCAGGGCTGCCTGGATCTCCAGATACTTCTGCTGCCAGGGATTCCAACGCGGATGTTGCCAATTCTGCCCCTTCATCGGCATCGGCTGGAGCCCGTACGGATCGGCAGACCGGTGCAGGGCCACGGAGTCGAGCAGCACCTTCCCGTGGTGCGACGACACCAGGCACGTCACACCTACAACAGCCGGGAATGCAGCCAGAGTCAGCGCCACGGCAAAGCGCCGAGACGACGCCACGGCTACGGCACAGCATCCCGCCGCAGCACAGATCAGCAGGCCAAGATGCAGGACGCAGATCAGCGACAGCAGACAGAGCATCGCCAGCACCAATCGTTGCCACAACGGCCGGATCACCGGCAGCATGGCGAGAGCCAGTGGCAGCATGACAATAATGTAGGTACCCAGGACGTTCTTGCCGGATTCCGTCCCGGCAACCCCCTGGCGGCCAGGATTGAAACGGAAACCGAACAGCGAATCGATATCAGCAATGTCGAGCAGTCCGCGCGCCGTGCCGCCGCTGAGGACGAGGCAGTATTCGACCAGACCGGCAACGACGACCACACCAAACATCACCAGCGCCGTTGCCACCGCCAGCCGGCGCATCCGGACACGGCGCAGCACCTCAACAAAGAACAGGTACGCAACAACCCACACCTCGACATACTGGATCAATTCCTTGATACCGGCGCCACGGTCGGCCTCGTTTCCGGATTTGTCGAAAACACGTGCCCAATCGAACAACGACAGCAGGCAGACCAACAGAAGCAGGAGGATGCCGGGCGGCGGCAGCCACTGCCCGGGGCGTTGCCGCGTGAGCAGCAGATACCCGGCCAGAAAAACGACTCCGAGCCCGAGCAGGCAGTCAGCAAGGGTAAAGCCGATACTCGGACAGGCTATCGCCGCCCGCACAATAAACGATTTCTCGGTGACGCCAGTCAGATATCCAGCCTCGCGCTCGACAGCGCTCAGTTCGGTGGCCGGCACGTCGAGGCGAATATGCGTGCGATCATTCTGCACCACGGTGAATTTCCGGTCACCGATCCACAGCGAGCTGCCGACCAGTTCGTCGCATTCGTAAACTGCGAATTGATCAACGATCGTCGCACTTCCGTCCGGCGCGGCTTCGATAGCCTCGACCGCGCCGTAGCGGACACCAGTAAACCACAGGGCGAGATGACGGACCGTCAACTGAGTGTGAGCGGCGACGAGGATCAGTAGAACAAGGGCTGCAAGCCAGGACGGCAGGCGGGAAGATGTCACAGTTTTTTGGGCGTTCACATGCTTATCCATCGATATCCCGGCCCGCGCCGATGCGCCAGTTACTGTTGAAATTCGAGCACATCCCAATCCTGAAAGTAGTGAAAGTCACACTTCGACAGGTGTGCTGTTGAACTCAACTCGCGACCCTCGGGCAGATAGATCGAGTAATCGTAACGCGAGAGATGAAACCGCCAGCGATCTCCCGGTGCAGGGGGGCCATCGACGGTCGGCAGACTGGCAAACGGCACGGCGATTTCGAGCTGCCAGAACTCGTCCTCGACATCGAGGTCGTTGATCGCCCCTTCCACATGGATGCCGACGCCGAGGTCCTGGCAATCCCACTGCTGCCAGCGGAGCATACTGACACCGCCCGCTTGGTAGGGTGGACGGTTGCAGGCATCGTACACCGTACCAAGCGCGTTGATCTCGAAGTTGTAATAGACGCCGCTTGCCTCGTCGGGCATGAAAAACAACTCGAGCACATCCTCATGGCAGGTTGGGCAGTCGCGCTCCGTCTGGTAACTCCAGACATCGCGGTCACAGGCATGAAAGCCGGCATATAGAAAATTGTCGTCCCAGAGCATTCGGCCGTCAGTTCTGCTGATCACCGGCTCACCGGATTCCGGCACGAAAAATTCGAGGCCTTCCGCCTGCGCCCAACCCGGTTCATCGAGATGTCCGTCGACAATTATGGGGTCACTGGTGTATGTGCATCGGCGCGTTTCGGGCATCTGAACTTCCTGGTTGAGGTAATAAGCGAGTTGTGTTGACGCTATTGACGCCGCAAACCGTACGGTTGTTCCGCCCCCGATGCAACCCCATTTCATGTCGCATCGATACGCTTGAAAGATCTTTGACCGACCATTACGTTCCCAGCATGACTTCTCCGGAGCACAGCAGCGGTGTGTTCAGCCCAGGCGCCGAATGGATCTGGGACAGCAGCAATCCGCACCAGTACTGCTACTACGCCGAGGCGCGTCGGCACTTTGAGATTAGCCCGGAACAGTGGAAAATCGTTCATAGCGCCGGCAACTGCCGCCTGCGGATAACTGCCGAGGCCGGCTATATGGCCCGGCTGAACGGCCGGGTTGTCGGCCACGGCCCGGCGAAGTCCGCTGCCGGTCGACGTTCGGTCGATACCTGGAGTATCACCGGGTTGCTGCGGACGGGAGTCAATGAACTGCACATTGCCGTGCTGAGTCTGGGGACCGGTACTATCAACGCCTGCGCCGACGCCGCAGCCTTGATCTTCGAAATGCAGTTGCCACACGCCACGATCGTCTCCGACGATTCGACGAAAATACGAACGGATGCGACTCGGAACCGACGTACCGTGCGACGGCGGTTACTGCCATGCACCGAAGACGTCGATGCCACCGGCTCAGGGCAACCGTGGGTCCCGGCGACAGTCGTGACGCGGTCGGCGGAGGTCTACCACCGGCGAGTGCCACTGCCATCACGCGCGGTGATCGTGCCGACGCGGCTGCTGCGTAACGATTGGGTCACCGTACCCAACGTGCGCATGAGCTTTCGTACGCAACCGTACCTCGGGAGTGAAGATGATTTTGCACTGATTGTCACGGACGTTGTATCGGCGCAAGAGCAACATGTCGAATTGCTGCCATCACTAGGCGCTGTGGACTGGTACCTCGAGGGCGGTAAAATCTGCCGCACCACAGACAATCGACGGGATAAGGACAGTGGCGGCACCATTAGCCTGCGTGCCGGCAAGAACCGCCTCGTCGGTTTGACTCGAAAATCGCTGCTGACCGATGTCAATCTCATCGGTTTTGCCGCGTCCGCAATTGAGTGGCAGAATCCGTTCGGCGACGGCTGCTTCCAGGTGGTGCCCATCCCCCCCCAAAAAGCTATGAACTTCGCGGCAACGATGCCGGAGGTTGATTGGAAGAAGCAGCCGATGCCCAGCATGGATCCGCGCGACAGCATGCCGTGGGGGAATGTTCAGGATGTCGTTGCGTATGCCAGGCATGTCCATCAGATACCTGTTGATACGGATCAACTCAGCGGTTTCGGGTCGGGCGGCGAAGGCATAGAGCTAGCCGGCGCCGGCGAAGGAGACGGGTCGAGGTATATCTTCGATTTAGGCAGCGTCTGTTACGGGTGGCTGGCCTTTGACGTTGAAGGGAAAGCCGGCAGCGTTCTGCACATAGCTTTTCTTGAAGCAGTAACCGAGAATGTGCCGCTACAATTGCAATGGCTCGACGGCTGTAGCAATGGGCTTACTTACCGGCTGACGGATGGATTTCAGCAGTTCGAGAGCTTCTTCGCGTACGGCGTGAGATACATCGCGATCGTTCACGTTGGGCCGGAGTCCGCGAAACTGCAGAACCTGCAATTGCATCGCGCGAATTGCGGATCGCTCTCGCGAGCTTCGCTGCACTGTTCCGATGCGTTGTTAACGGATATCTTTGAACTCGGCGTGCACACTGCCATCGCGGGCAGTGACGATACGCTGATCAACTGCCCGACACGGGAGCAGGCGAATTGGGCTTTCGACGGGCGTGCCGCAGCATACGCACACTCGCTTTCCTGCACCAGCAGCGCGGTCGTTGCCAACAGCATCCTGCTCTTCGCAGAGGACCCGGAAACCGCGGACGTGCCGCCAGCGGTATACCCGTCGGCAGATTTGTGCACGATCCCCATGCACGCCTTTCACTGGGTCATGTGGTGCTGGGATTACTATCTCCAGACTGCTGATAAAAGCTTTATTGCGCAGGTAATGCCGCGCATCGCCGCAACTATCGAGGCATGCTGCAGACGACTGAACGACGACAATCTGCTGGAATGGCCGCAGGTCTGGCACTGTATCGACAGCGGCCCCGGGCGAGACGACGACCATGCCATCAACGCTGCCGAACAGGCCGGATTCGCCGGCGCTCTCGAAGCTGCCATTCAACTGGCAGACGCCGCCGACGCCTGGGACAACGACATGCAGGATTGGCAGCAGGTTCAGGCGCTCTTGGCCATCGCAGTTGATACACTCTTCTGGGACGAAGGAAAGAGTGCCTACGCAGACAGTATTCACCTGGACGGCACGCGATCGGCGGTGACCAGTCAAACGACCAATGCGATGATTTGTCGCTACGGCATGGCCAGTAGTGCCCGGCGCGACCTGCTGTACGAAAGTATTAAAGATCACAGCCCGACACTGCTTCCATGCGGGAACCCGGCCGGCATGTATTATGTGCTGGAATTCCTCGATATGATGGGCGACGGCGTTTCGATCCTGCGCATCGTCCGTAACTATTGGGGGAGCATGGTGCATTCGGGTGACAGCACGATCTGGCAGTCCCTGCCACATCACAGCCATCCCCCGCAACCGTGTCGGTGTCACACGTTCAACACCTACATCAGCAGATATCTCACGCGCTACCTGCTCGGGATCGAACGCGTCGCCCCCGGCTATGCCGAATTTCGTATCGCCCCGGACGCACCAGGCATCAAATGGTGTCGCGGTTCGGTGTCTACGGTGGCCGGTCCGATCTATGTGCATTGGTGGCAGACAGATACGGCAATCGAGATAAATGTCGAGCACCCGGCATCGCTCAAGCGCGTGAAAAGCTGCGCGGGGGATCCTGTGGCGCCCGTCAAGATGTAACCCCATGCCGCTTGAAGACAGAGATTACATGCGCGGTGGCCAGCCGCCTTCGAGCCTTGATTCTCCGGGCATAGGCGGAACGAGTGCAATTGTTCCGATCATCATTGCCAATGCCGTAGTCTTTTTATTGCAGAAAATGGCAAATGACGAGCTGAGTTCGCTGTTCGGGATTTCATTTGCGACATCGTGGCAGGCTTGGCGTGTCGTGACGCACCTATTCACTCACGACTATTTCTGGATGCTGCTGTTAAACATGTGGATATTTTGGACCCTTGGACGTCCCCTGGAACGACGGCTCGGGGTTCGCAAACTGCTCATCATATACACAATTGGCGGTCTGACCGGCATGGTTTGCTGGATGGTCGTTGGTCATGGCGGTTCGATGCTTGTAGGGGCAGAGGGCGCTGTGGCTGGCGTGGTGGTTGCGGCGGCGATCGCCCAGACTACGACCACTGTACAGCTTCCATCGGTCGCTTTGCCGATGCGGTCGTTCGTTGCCGTCGTCTGCGTTGCCGAATTTGTCATGTGTGTCATGACCCATGGACTCAGCCAGCTCGCCCAGTTTCTGGGTGGTGCTCTCGGCGGCTTTGTTGGGCTGCGCTGGTTCGGGACATTTCCAGGCCAGCGGCGACGGACAGTTCGCAACGTGTCGGTCCAGATCGAAGCCGATCTCACTGCCGACGACGATATGGATTCGATCCTCGACAAAATCGGCAGAGCCGGGATCGACAGCCTAACAGACGAAGAGCGCTCAACCCTTGAGAAAGCCCGAAACAGGCCTTGACGCTTTCGTAATTTGGAGGGGCTCAGCTATTTTCAGAGAAAAAAAAATGCCGGCGACGTGCTACTCTCCCACAGCATTCCGCTGCAGTACCATCGCCGCTGAAGAGCTTAACTTCCGTGTTCGGGATGGGAACGGGTGTGGCCTCTTCGCTAATGTCACCGGCAAATCCAATAAAAAGAAAACCGACAAGCCAGAAAGGCGCTGCAGGGTCAATGCAACTTCATCTCTTCAAATTCGCTTGACTCTTTTTACCTGGTTCGCCTTTTGATCGGCGACCCAGGAAAAAAAAGGTGGTCAAGCCTCACGGCCGATTAGTACTGGTCCGCTGAAACCCTTACAGGTCTTACACTCCCAGCCTATCAACCCGGTCGTCTTCCGGGGGCCTTCAGTTGTGCCGAAGCACAAAGGGATACCTCATCTTCGAGGGGGCTTGGCGCTTAGATGCTTTCAGCGCTTATCCTTTCGCAACGTAGCTACCCAGCACTGCTCCGTGGCGGAACAACTGGCACACCAGAGGTCACTCATTCCCGGTCCTCTCGTACTAGGGAACGCTCTCGTCAAGTATCCTACGCCCACAGTGGATAAGGACCGAACTGTCTTACGACGTTCTGAACCCAGCTCGCGTACCACTTTAATCGGCGAACAGCCGAACCCTTGGGACCTTCTTCAGCCCCAGGATGTGATGAGCCGACATCGAGGTGCCAAACACTGCCGTCGCTATGGACGCTTGGGCAGTATTAGCCTGTTATCCCCGGAGTACCTTTTATCCGATGAGCAACGGCGATGCCACATTCCACCGCTGGATCACTAGGTCCTGCTTTCGCAACTGCTCGACCCGTCGGTCTCGCAGTAAGGCGCACTTATACCCTTACGCTCCACGCATGATTGCCAACCATGCTGAGTACACCTTTGAACTCCTCCGTTACGCTTTGGGAGGAAACCGCCCCAGTCAAACTGACCCTCTGACAATGTCCCTGCTCCGGATGACGGAAACAGGTTAGACGCTCAACCGTTAAAGGGTGGTATTTCAAGGTTGCCTCCACGATGCCTGACGACACCGCTTCAAAGGCTCCCACCTATCCTACACATCAAAGAGCAAACGCCAATATCAAATTACAGTAAAGGTTCACGGGGTCTTTCCGTCCTACTGCGGGTATCCGGCATTTTCACCGGACTTACAACTTCGCCGAGAACCACGTTGAGACAGTGCCCAGATCGTTACACGATTCGTGCGGGTCGGAACTTACCCGACAAGGAATTTCGCTACCTTAGGACCGTTATAGTTACGGCCGACATTCACCGGTGCTTCAGTTCACCGCTTCTCCCGAAGGATAACAGATCCCTTTGACATTTCGGCATTGGTCACGTGTCACACCCTATACATCCTCTTACGAGTTAGCAGAGTGCTGTGTTTTTGCTAAACAGTCGCCTGGGCCGCTTCGCTGCGACCCCCTCGAGCTCCAGCCGCGAAGGCCTTCACCCTAACGGGGCACCCCTTCTCCCGAAGTTACGGGGCTAATTTGCCGAGTTCCTTAACGTGGTTTCTCTCGCGCACCTGAGGCTTCTCGCCTTGCCTGCCTGTGTCGGTTTGCGGTACGGACGAATGGTCGTCAAACGCTTAGAAGCTTTTCTTGGCAGCATAGCATCAGCGAATCCCGATTGTCCGAAGACTCTCAGTCCCATCAGCTCTCGGGCTTCACGCCGGGCGGATTTGCCTACCCGACACCCTGCAGCCTTAGCCCGGCACTTCCAATCGCCGGGTCGCTTAGCATACTGCGTCCCTCCATCGCTAAAACCATTCGGTACAGGAATATTAACCTGTTGTCCATCGACTACGCCTTTCGGCCTCGCCTTAGGATCCGACTAACCCTGGGCGGACGAGCCTTCCCCAGGAAACCTTAGGCTTTCGGTGACCAGGATTCTCACCTGGTTTTTCGCTACTCATGCCTGCATGGTCACTTGTGTACAGTCCACGGTCAGTTACCTTCCCGCTTCAACCCAGTACACAACGCTTTCCTACCACGCCATTTCCGAAGAAATGGCATCCGCGGCTTCGGTTTTGGACTTAGTCCCGATCATCTTCGGCGCAGAATCACTCGACCAGTGAGCTATTACGCACTCTTTAAATGGTGGCTGCCTCTAAGCCAACATCCTGGCTGTCTATGCAATTCCACTTCCTTAGTACCACTTAGTCCAAATTAGGGACCTTAGCCGGCGGTCTGGGCTGTTTCCCTTTCGACTATGAAGCTTATCCCCCACAGTCTGACTCCCAAGTTACGGCAACACGGTATTCGGAGTTTGACAATTGTTAGTATCCTGGTAAGGACCTGCGAATAATCAGTGCTCTACCCCCGTGTGCTATCTTATTTGAGGCTAGCCCTCAAGCTATTTCGGAAAGAACCAGCTATCACCGAGTTTGATTGGCCTTTCACCCCTACCCACAGGTCATCCAAGCGTTTTTCAGCACGCAATGGTTCGGACCTCCACTCTGTGTTACCAGAGGTTCATCCTGCCCATGGGTAGATCACTCGGTTTCGGGTCTACTCCGCACGACTAAAGCGCGCTATTCACACTCGCTTTCGCTTCGGCTTCACTATAAAAGCTTAACCTTGCCGTACAAAGTAAGTCGCAGGCTCATTATGCAAAAGGCATGCGGTCGCCCCGTAAGGCTTCCACAGTTTGTAGACGCATGATTTCAGGTTCTATTTCACTCCCCTCCCGGGGTTCTTTTCACCTTTCCCTCACGGTACTGGTTCACTATCGGTCACTGGCGAGTATTTAGCCTTGGAGGGTGGGCCCCCCAGATTCAGACCACGTTTCACGTGTGTGGACCTACTTGGGATACCTATAGGCTGCTTCAGGTTTTCGCTTACAGGACTATCACCTGCTATGGTCGCTCTTTCCAGAGCGTTCAGCTAACCATCGACAATACCATGTTAAGGTCCCGCAACCCCAGTCAGTAAACTGACCGGTTTAGGCTGTTCCGCGTTCGTTCGCCACTACTTGCGGAATCTCGGTTGATTTCTACTCCTCCGGGTACTGAGATGTTTCACTTCCCCGGGTTTCGCCCCGTATACCTATGTATTCAGTACACGGTATCCCGTATAAAACGGGATGGGTTACCCCATTCGGAAATCGCCGGATCAAAGTGTATTTGCCACTCCCCGACGCTTATCGCAGCTTATCACGTCCTTCATCGCCTGCCAGTGCCAAGGCATCCGTCATGCGCCCTTAGTAGCTTGACCACCAAAGTTAACTTCAACGAAGTTGCATATAGTCATGCTGCTGCCCGCAGGGCAAACAGCACAACCCCTACAAACACTCCCCTTTTACAAGGAGTATCTACCTTTTCTGACTTATCGATTGTCAAAGAGCAACCGCTCTGTTTCATCGCTGAAACAGCGCAGGAAAAACGTGGTGGGCGTACCAGGACTCGAACCTGGGACCTCGTCCTTATCAGGGACGCGCTCTAACCAACTGAGCTATACGCCCTTTTGTGTTGGTGGTGGAGCTGAGGGGACTCGAACCCCTGACATCCAGCTTGCAAAGCTGGCGCTCTAGCCAACTGAGCTACAGCCCCAGAGGGCGATAATTCCCTTTCCATTCTCTTCCGGCTCTTCGGCCGCTGAACAGTGCGATGTGCTTACTTCCTCCGGTCTCCCGAAGGCACTCCCGGCAAATGAATGCCGGGGTTTGACCATCCCCCGTTCGATCAACGTCCCCACCGACCCGCTCGCACACCAGATAAACTGGCGCTCGAACATATCGGCACGTTCGTCAACCTTTAACGGAGGTGCTCCTTAAAAAGGAGGTGATCCAGCCGCAGGTTCCCCTACGGCTACCTTGTTACGACTTCATCCCAGTCACTGAACACTCCTTCGGCGCCTCCCTCTTTTGCAAGTTGGGTCAACGACTTCGGGTGCATCCAGCTCCCGTGATGTGACGGGCGGTGTGTACAAGGCCCGGGAACGTATTCAAGGCGTCGTTGCTGATACGCCTTTACTAGCGATTCCGGCTTCACGTAGTCGAGTTGCAGACTACGATCCGTACTGGGACCGGTTTTCGGGATTCGCTTAACTTCACAGTCTCGCTGCCCATTGTACCGGCCATTGTAGCACGTGTGCAGCCCTGGGCGTAAGGGCCATACGGACTTGACGTCATCCGCGCCTTCCTCCCGCTTGACACGGGCAGTCTCGTCAGAGTGCCCACCATTACGTGATGGCAACAGACGACACGGGTTGCGCTCGTTGCCGGACTTAACCGAACATCTCACGACACGAGCTGACGACAGCCATGCAGCACCTGTATATCCGCTCCGAAGAGAAACCTGCTTTCACAGGCGGTCAAATATATGTCAAGCCCAGGTAAGGTTCTTCGCGTTGCCTCGAATTAAGCCACATGCTCCACCGCTTGTGCGGGCCCCCGTCAATTCCTTTGAGTTTTAGCGTTGCCGCCGTACTCCCCAGGCGGTACACTTATCGCGTTAGCTGGGGCGCTGAGGGGGTCAAATCCCCCAACACCTAGTGTACAACGTTTACGGCCGGGACTACCAGGGTATCTAATCCTGTTCGCTCCCCCGGCTTTCGTCCATGAGGGTCAGTAGCAGTCCAGAGAGCTGCCTTCGCCATCGGTGTTCTACCAGATATCTACGCATTCCACCGCTACACCTGGTATTCCACTCTCCTCTCCTGCACTCTAGTCTGGCAGTTTTCAATGCATGTCCAAGGTTGAGCCCTGGCATTTCACACCAAACTTACCAAACCCCCTGCGGACCCTTTACGCCCAATGAATCCGAATAACGCTTGCCACCTACGTATTACCGCGGCTGCTGGCACGTAGTTAGCCGTGGCTTCCTCTCCCGGTACTGTCAAAATTCATCCCGGGTGACAGAGGTTTACGACCCGAAGGCCTTCATCCCTCACGCGGCATTGCTCCGTCACGGTTTCCCGCATTGCGGAAGATTCTCGACTGCAGCCTCCCGTAGGAGTCTGGGCAGTGTCTCAGTCCCAGTGTGGGTGATCGTCCTCTCAGACCACCTACCGGTTGAAGCCTTGGTAGGCCATTACCCCACCAACAAGCTAATCGGACGCGAGCCAATCCCAAGGCAATAAATCTTTAGCAAATCCGCCCGAAAGCAGACCGCCACATTCGGTATTAATCCCAGTTTCCCGGGGCTATCCCCAACCTTGGGGTAAGTTACTCACGCGTTACTCACCCTTTCGCCACTCGACGCCTGGGAGCAAGCTCCCATCGTTTCCGTTCGACTTGCATGCCTAATCCATGCCGCCAGCGTTCATTCTGAGCCAGGATCAAACTCTCCATGGCAATATTGAACCTGGAAAAAGCAACCTGCAACACACCCGGCCAAAGCCGCATGCATCGACAAGACGCTCTCTCCGTTAGGTCTTAATCAGAAGCGCTCGCACATCGCACTGTTCAGTTGTCAAAGAGCAAAAAACCCTCGCGGAAAAGCGCCGAAAAGCGCCGAGTTTCCGTAAGGGAAAACGAACTATAGATGCTTAACCGCCACTGGGCAAGGATCAAACCAAAATAAATCACCATTTTTTAAGGGCCACTTCTTCCGCAATAACCGCTTGCATGACAATAGGTTACGTCGTACTGTATTTTTTGAGTCGATTCTCGACGCCCAACAGATCCCGAGATATACTCTGATGGAAGCGACTTCACAGACTGCCGAGGCGATTTTCACGCTGCTCGCAGACGATGCCAGCGATGTGCGCGAGCTGATGCGTACTAAGCTTTCGGGCATGCCCGAAGCACAACTCCGCCAGTTGTGTAACCAAAGCCGACTGCAGCCCGATCATATCGCCGCCGAGCTCGATTACGCCTTGCACGACAGCATTTGGCAGCGCCTCACGACCCGGCTGCTTGACTGGCGCGAGCAGACCATGTCACTCACAGACGTCATGTATTTCCTTTGCGAGTTTGCGCACCTCGACTTTGATCCAGCCGACATCGACACTTGCCTCTCGGATCTCGCGGATGCCTGCCGAAAGGAATTCGACCGGAGCGACGCGAACGATCACCTGCAGAAAGCAAACGCCATTGCCCAGGTGCTGGGTGACCAAAGCGGGTTCACCGGCAACCAGGCGGAGTACTACGACCCCGAGAACAGTTTCATTGATAGCGTCCTCTCCCAGCACGTAGGTATCCCGATCAGCCTCTCGGCGATTTATCTGCTGATAGCACAACGTCTCGACGTACCCCTGCGCGGCATCGGGCTGCCCGGGCATTTCATCGTGTTGCTGGAAAATAGCGAACCACTGGCGGCCTACGACCCCTTCCGCCGCGGCATGTGCCTGTCCTATCTCGACTGCATCCAACTGGTCGAGCAATCCGGCCATACGTTCGATGACAGCCAGTTGAAGCCGGTAACGCCGCGCTACATCCTGGTGCGTTCCTTGAACAATCTCCGTCACGTCTATCGCCGCCGCAGCGACAGTCGGCGCACGCATGCGGTCGAGCAAATGCTGCTGACGCTCCTGCACACAAACTGATCCTGCAGCTCAGCAGGTGAAAATTCCGGGCATCTACCTCAATCGCTCTGCCGCCTACATGAGCATTTCCGAACTGAGTTCGGCCTGATGCGGGCGGACCAAAGCCAGCGGGAACAGGAGCAGAATCTGATCACCGCCCAGGAGAGGAAGATGACTCGGGAGACCGCTGAATCCGTTGTTGCAGTTTCCAAGACCGATCCAGAGATCGAGCTGCAGTCCCACCGCATCGGTGACGGTGGCCGCCTACTCCTGGAAACAACATCGTACGGTCGCACCGAAAGGATCATCGAACTGGCGGCGAATGACGTCGTCGCATCATTCTGATGTCGGGCTGACCTCAGTGGCTTTGGCGAACCACCATAAACCAGCAGCCACCACGAAAACGACGGCAATCACAACCGTGCTCCTGACCCCATTATACGCCTGTGCCCCGGCAATGGCGTAGAAGACAGCGGGAGGCAGTGATCCAACGAAACCGGCGAGCAGCACCTTCCAGACCGACATCTTCGAGGCGCCCGCCATGACCGCGACCGACTCCGCAAACAGCGGCAGCGGCCGGGTCACGATGATCACCCCGACGCCCCACCGGCCGAGCACCCGTTCGACTGCAGCGCGCTCCGTCTCGGGTACGACACGTTTCATCCAGCGACCGCCGGCGAGGCCAATGCTGTAGCTCACCATAGTCAATCCGATACTGCCGGCAAGCGAAAGCAGGGTGCCGAGGACCGGTCCGAACAGGCGACCGTGCGCGGTCATTACGAAACTGGATGGCACCGGAAAGACGACATCTGCCAGCAGCAACCCGACCCCGACAAGGGCAACCCCGCCCGAACGTTCGCGCATCCACGGCTCGGGATCGTTGAGAACATCGATGTCCAGCATCGCTGTCAACGCGAGAAGGAGCAGCAGAACGACGACAAGACCGGCAAAAATTGACCCGTAACGTTTCATAAATCAGGACGCGTTCAGGCGAAATCCAGTTCTATTTGTTTTGCAGCGGGCGCAGAGAGCGGTTACCTTAATGATCAAAGCCGCCCAATGCAAAGACAGGATGACCAGCCAAATCCATGCAACGCGGCTCCTAACCCATATTGTGCGGGATAAATGCCATGTTCAAACGACTCCCACTATTTGCCGCGATGCTGTTGCTCAGTATCGGGATGACGACGGCCACGTCGGAGAGGGAAATTTCGAAACTGATCTCCGAGGTTGAACGGGCACAGAAAAAGGTTTCGTCGACTGTTGACAGAATGGCGCGCTTGACGTCGGAAATCGAATTTCTGGAATCGGAAGCCCTTGGCTTGCACGACAAAATTCAATCGAAAGCCGAGATGGCGAACGAGCCGTACAACCGAACTGAGCGCCTCCAATTGATCCGGTCATTGCAACGCGATCAGCGGACACTGGCCAAGGCAACGACAAAAATTGAACACCAGCAGGCACACCTGACGGATGCCGAAATGAGGGTCGCGCATCGGATCGGTGAGATGAATGGCGCGCATGAGCGTTTGGCTGCGGCAATGGGCATCGAATACAAGCCGATGGAAGTCAAGCAACTTTTACCGCCTGAACCCGTAGTCGAGACTGCCGGTCCGCTACCCGACGATGGTGAATGGGATGCGCCTCTGATCGATGTCCCGGATGCCGACGACCCGATCGCGAACACGCCACCAGCGCCCAAACCAATTTCCACCCCGGAACCCGCTGTCACGGTCGAGGATTCACCCTCTGCCCACGTCGGGAGCAAGCCCATCGTCTGGCAGGCTCTCGAGCCGACCGCTCCGAAGCCGCGGGCAACAGACCCGAAGCCGCCGGAAGCTGCAACGACGGAAGTTGAAGCACCCGAGGTTACAGCACCCGAGGTTACAACACCCGAGGTTACAACGCCCGAGGTTACAACGCCCGAGGTTACAACGCCCGAGGTTACAACGCCCGAGGTTACAACGCCCGAGGTTACAACGCCCGAGGTT
>Ga0209089_10001268_pt1 | contig 23083 bp, 17 predicted proteins | sample ArcticOcean_MG_C_FD_187431 | JGI IMG/M metagenome (GOLD analysis project Ga0209089, IMG submission 187431) | Marine microbial communities from western Arctic Ocean - ArcticOcean_MG_CB2_150 (SPAdes) (version 2) | ecosystem: Environmental > Aquatic > Marine > Oceanic | place: Arctic Ocean: Canada... | reverse complement strand
AAAGATGGTCGAGTCTAATGACCGAGCTGTCAGCTTAAATACAGGGATCGAAGATGTATTTAGGTCGCCTAGGTTTCACTGTGAGCGCTGAGTTCTGACAGAACCCGCCCTGTCAATCCAAACTAGAAAAAAATAAAGGCCCCAGTATTTTAATACCGGGGCCTTTATTTTTAGGGAAAAGATTTAGCCTTCCGCCTTCACCAGCATTATTCCTATTACAAGTCCTACTAGTGCATAAACTCCTTGAAGAACCGAAATAATCATTTTTCCTGTCTCATCGTTCGCACCCATAACAACGCTAGCGATCAATCCCAGAACTCCGATCCCCAGGACAACCCATGCGAGATTCTTGTTTACAATCCCACCACGTTGAAATCCACCAGACAGTGGTATAAGAACCAAGAAAAACAATATTGCGGCGGCCGCATCAATTCCAATAAGTAGCGAACCAGCATCTGCACCGGTACCACCAGCGGCGATTGCCATGGCGATTCCGCTCCACACAATGAATATCGCGGTTAAAATTGCAGTACCCATTGTGGCAACTTGCATACGAGCAAACGCCATATTTTCTTGAGGAGTAATCCGCGTCAACCCCATCAATGCGGTAACGTAAAGCGCTCCAGCAATCACACTGAGTACCGCTCCGAGTTTGGCAGTCTCACCCTGGGCAGTGATGGCCCCCACTAGTTTATTTCCCCACAGTCCGAACTCACCGCCTGTAAGCAACATTCCACCTACCATATAAAGGATAGGAGAAATGATCAAAGACCATTTGGCAATAGGACTAAGCCCATGCTTTCCCTGTGAGGTAATTAAAGACATTATATTTTCTCCATAATACGTAACGTACATCGGTGAAAGAACAGCATTTATGTAACAAAAGTTATTAAAACTACGATTTATCGTAATTTAGGTGGAGCATACGACATTTACGAATCTCAGGCAATACAAGGCTGAGTCTACTGGCAAAAAGGCTTCCTAGTAGCCACGGATGGCTTTAGTGTAAAAGCCCTAATTAGTGTTCATCTTTGTAACCAAGCCAACAAGTACTTCGTAGAAGAATTAGACATAATCCTCGGACGAATGGGCAACCTGTTAGATTATAAAATCTAGTACGAAGTATCCACTGACAGACACCCTGTCTTTTTGAAGAGGTGATCAGAGTAACTGGACCATGCGAGAAAAATTCCGAGACAAAATTCGTGACGAGTTCGCCAAGCAGCTTAATGACATAGGTGTTACCGCTATCATCTCCGATAGAGAACGACCCGAAGAGAAAGTTGGCAATCGAGTGATGCGACGTTCGCTCGGAATAATCGACATCCCTAACGAAGACGGTCCAATCAAATGGATCAACATCGTTAAGCAAGATCGTACGGATAAACAACCGCCTAGATGGTGGTTCTACCTCGGAATTCCTACAGACAAACCACTACCAAAGTCACGATCTGTGAACATCAAAACAAAACGCAAGAAATCCTTCCCATTCTTCGGAAAGATCATTGGCGTGACTTGGAAAGGGCAGGATCTGAATCACGGTCTAGCAAACAAACTTTCGAACGATACCGAAACTGACAATCTCGCTATTGGCGTTGGAAATATCCGTGTGCAAACTCTTCACGATGAATTCAACGGTTGGTCAATAGAGATCGACAGAAAATTCAACCTGAGCATAGAAAACTGGAAGTCCCTTAACCGTGTAGCTGAAATTAGCATCGACTCAATAGCCTATTTCTAATCTTTGCCAGATAGCTGTCGGATTGCGGTTATTCAAATACGCCTCGCCGCCGCCAAACAAACACGATAACGACAAGCGTAAACACCTTGGCACTCGAACTCGATTCACCGCCCTCCCCACTTCCTCAGGAGCGACCTGAACATAGCGAATCGAGTGAACATCCAACCAAACAGCAACACGTGCTGTCTACATCTGGCGCAGGATGTCAAAGTTCTAATCAGGTATCCAAAACAAGTGCAAACTAGTCTCAGAACCGCCACACCCACATCACTCTGTAACAAGGGGTCGAGGGGGGTATCTTCGGTAGGTCTTGTCAGTGTCGAAGCCCAACCCACCACATCACAACCTCATATAACATCCCACCACCATGACCAACCCAATCCACGGCCAAAAAATCACACACTCCAACCGACTCGAAGGTAGCGTCGTCGCCATCACAGGCGCAGGCAGCGGCAACGGCAAAGCAACCGCACTCCGCACCGGTCGTGAAGGCGCATCTCTCTACATCAGCGACATCAACGCCGAACTACTCGAAGAAACAATTGGCGACCTCAAATCAGAAGGAATCAACGCACAGGGCGGAATCTTCGACGCCGCCAACATCGACGATGCCCCTCGCTTCGTCGCAGCTGTAAAAGAAGCCCACGGTCGCATCGATGTCCTCGTTAATAATGCCGGCGCGGTAAAAGTCGAACCATTCCCGAACGTCTCTGAAGAAAACTGGGACTGGACGATGAATCTAAACCTCAAAGGCGCATTCTTCCTCATGCAAGAAGCCGCCAAGCCCATGATCGACCAGCAGTCCGGCAACATCGTCAATATCGCCTCGATCGCCGGAACGTTCGGCGGGCCTACCTCATCACCAAGTTACGCCGCGGCAAAAGCTGGACTAGTGAACCTGACCACAGTCGCAGCCGCAGTCCTCGCTCAGTACAAGATACGGGTAAACGCCATCGCTCCTGGCATCATCAACACACCGTTTCACGCACCCGTCGACCTAGCTATCGGGCAAGAGCAACTCGGACTAGCGCCCGGTGAACACATCAATACAAGGGTAGGGCTCATCCCCCTAGGCCGACTCGGCGAACCCGAAGACGTCGCCGCTACCGTCGCATTTTTAGCATCCGAAGATGCTGCACACATCTCAGGCGAAACCATCACAGTAGCCGGCGCAATGCGAAGCCTCTAGCGCAGAGCCGCCACAATGCTTCGTTCGAATAGCAATCGAAGCAAGCTCGCACCACTAAATCACGAGTTGTAGGTATGTCCCACTCAAGTTCCTCTACCACCGGTGAATTGGTAGTTGGAGTAACCAGCCTCAGTCTCTATCTATATTGCCAGCTAGGATCAAGTTCAATGGCGAAGAACCTAGGCGCATCATCGAACGGAGGAATCCGGGGATCTGTCAGAACTCAGCGCACAAGCTCAAATTAGTACCGAACTCAGCCGTAAATTATGGCACTTTCCTTCTCAGAGTGTCGTTGTTCGATGGTATTTCAGCAACTTGAAACAGGGTCGAGCACTGAGTTCTGACAGAACCGTGGCTAGTGGCCTGTTCGGCGGTATAGTACCCGCTGCACGTGCTGTTCGATATTTCGTCAAGTTGTAGAAGGTGAATCATGCCCGATCAAATACGCCTTGGAATAATCGGTGCCAGCCCGACCGTGGGCTGGGCGCACCGAGCTCACCTTCCCGCTGTTCCGGCCGCCGCAGGCTTCGAGCTAACGGCTGCTTGCACGACACGTATGGAGACGGCCGAAGAGTCGGCTCGTCAATACGGTGCCAGAATGGCGTTTGACGACTATCACAAAATGCTCGAACACCCTGAGATCGACGCCGTTGCAGTCGTTCTGCGCGTGCCGGCTCACTACGACATCACAAGAGATGCGATTAGTGCTGGCAAACACATCTTCACAGAGTGGCCGCTGGGTCGAACTACAGAGGAAGCGAAAGAGCTGGCTGCCCAAGCGAGAGACAAGGGAGTCCGAACCATCGTTGGGCTTCAGTCTCGGGCAAATCCAACCATCTTGCATATGAAAGAGCTTGCCGACGCGGGCTACGTCGGTGAGATTCTGTCGTGCTCGTTACGGCAGATCGGATCGGGTGTTCTGACTCGTGACTCCGGACGAACATGGCAGAGAGAAGTGGAGCTTGGCGCAAATACCCTGACCATTTCAGCCGGTCACGCGATCGACGCTCTCCGATTCGTGGCAGGGGATTTCGTGAGTGTCTCCGCAAAACTAACGACCCAGGTCCCGCAGTGGCATGAGACCGACACCGATGTGATGGTCGATGTCACATCACCCGACAACATCCTCGTAAACGGCACACTTGAAAACGGTGCTATTGCATCAGTCCATGTCGCCAGCATCCCGTTTGCCGGGAACGGGCTGACGATGGAAATTTTCGGCCGAAACGGAACGCTGAAAGCCACATCGGGCGGATCAACGAATGTCGGCTCCGTGAAGCTCGAAGGTGCTCAGGGATCAGACGATCTGGTCGAGATCGACATCCCTGCTCACCACACCTTTATCAGCGAGGAAACCCCAAAGGGCGCACCGTTCAATGTCGGGCAAATGTACTATCAGTTCGGCAAGGGGATTCTGGGTGAAGAAAGCAGCTACCCGGACTTCGACACGGCGGTGGAACTACACATATTGATAGACGCTATCCGTAAATCCTCAGATGAAAATCGCGAGATCGAAGTCGGTAAAGACTAAGACAAGCTAACCCAGAGTTTTCTTGATCGCCTCGATGATGCCGTCTCGAGTCGGGTAGACCAGCTTTTCAAGTGATTGTGCGAACGGAATGTGCACCTGCTTCGACGCGACCTTCTGCATTGGCGCCTGAAGATCCCAGAACGCTTCCTCGCCTACGATCGACATGATCTCGCTCGCCGCGCTGCACACTTTAGCCGCGGGATCGGCGACCACCAATCGACCTGTCTTTCCAACCGAGTTCAGTATCGTTTCTTTATCCAGTGGAACGAGTGTGCGCGGGTCTATAACCTCGACCGAAACACCCTCTTTCGCCATCTCTTCAGCCGCGGCAACCGCGTGGGGCACCGAACCCGCAATCGCAACTACGGTTACGTCTGTGCCGGGGCGAAGAATATTCGCAACGCCGAACGGCACCGTGAAATCTGGATCGTCTGGAACCTCGCCTCTTGTGCCCAGTAGGGTGCCATCCTCGAACATGATCACAGGGTCGTTATCTCGAATAGCGGTTTTCATAAGCCCCTTCGCATCCGCCGGTGTGCCGGGTGCAACAACTTTGAGGCCGCCGATGTTCATGAAAACCGGGTAAGAACGATCGGAATGGTGAGCGGCAGAACCACCGCCGTAATACATAACAGCGCGGAAGACCACCGGCAGCGTCGCCTGCCCACCAAACATGTAGCGCATCTTGGCAGCCTGTGAAACTAATTGATCCATCCCAACCCACATGAAGCTCGTCAGAGTTTCCACCACCGGTCGCATTCCCACTGCCGCGGCACCGACAGCCGCACCAAAGAATCCGTTCTCAGATAACGGCGTATTGAGCACTCTGTCATCGCCAAACTCATCGTGAAGTCCGGTTGCAGCACCATAAACACTGGCACGCACGTCCTCACCCATCAAGAAAACCTTTGGATCTGCGCGCATCTCTTCGGAAATTCCCATGCCTAACGCCTGCATGAACATTTTTTCTGCCATCAGTGATTATCCAAACTTGTTGATCGATATTGTTGAAAATTGAAGCGACTGTGTGAGGAGCATTGCGATGTGCGTACTAAACGACCGGCATTTCGCTGAAGAACATGTCCTTGTACAGTTCTGACTCGTCAGGAACCGGACTGTTGCGAGCGAACTCCGCAGCCTCTTCCACCGCAGCATGTGCAGCCGCACTGATCGCGTCACATTCCACCTGTGTGACAGTGCCGCTTTCGACCATGCTCTTGGTCAGCAGGTCAAGCGGGTCACGACGTCGCCACTCGGCAATCTCATTGTCCTCGCGGTACTCCGACTTCCTGATCTTCTCGAGGCCTAACGAATGTTCTTCGAAACGGTAGGTGAGTGCTTCGATCAAAGTGGGGCCTTCGCCATTCCGGGCACGTTGGACCGCCTCAGCTGTCGCTTCGTACATTGCTATGGCATCTTGCCCGTCGACCAGCACTCCCGGCATGTTGTAAGCCTGGGCACGGTCCGAGATGTGTTCGACAGCCACGGTGTCTCGGTATGACGTTGTCACCGCGTACTGGTTGTTCTCACAAATAAAGATGACTGGCAGGTTCCACACGGAGGCGAGATTCATTGCTTCGTGGCAGGCGCCCTGATTTGAAGCGCCATCGCCGAAGAAGACGGCGGATACGAAGTCTTCTCCCTGCAGTTTAGAAGCGAGAGCTGCTCCGGTAGCAACCGGCACAGAGGAAGCAACAATGCCCGACTCACCAAGAATGCCGACAGAGAAGTCTGCAAGGTGCATCGAGCCGCCCTTGCCCTTGCAGTAGCCGTCAATCCGCCCCAAAATTTCAGCCATTGCCTTGTTCAGGTTTGCGCCCTTGGCAATGGGGTGACCGTGCGAGCGATGATTCCCCGCAATGTAGTCAGAATCCTTCATAGCCGCGCACGCCCCAACGGCAACGGCCTCTTCCCCGATATAGAGATGCACGCCGCCAATCTCACCTGCGTTGTACATCTCGGTCAGTTTTAGTTCGAAATGCCGTATGCGCCACATACGTTCAAGCATGAGCAATAGCAGGTCTTTAGAGATATTCGTTGTCATAAGAAAATGAGCCGTTTCACCTACGGGTTGAATTCATGGCGTCATAGTACGGGGCACTTTTCGAAAAGTCGTTGCCTCACTGACTCTTAGTACGCGGGTCATGTGCGGCGAATTCACTCTCCGCAGGGCCAAACAATCTCACCCGAACTCAGTTGACAACCACGCATAGCCCGGTTTCCGCTGGTATTCTCCCCGGCGAACGTCGGGTTCATCATTTGTTGTCTCCCGTTTGTTCACCGCTATTTTGTTATTCCACGCTTGAAGATACGGAAATCAGATTCACATGAACACAGTTAAAGATCTTTTGAAGTCAGGCAAGACCGTAGTAGGCACCGGTGGTCCACCAAATCCCGATCTCGCTGCAATTCTGGCTGATTCCGGTTTCGACTTCCTGCTCTTCGACACCCAGCACTCGCCTATAGAGATTCACCAGCTGATCCCCGCGATTCAGGCTACTAACGGCAAGAAGGCCGCACCTATCGTTCGAGTGAGCGACAACCGACCCGATCTGATCTGTTTCGCACTTGATGCGGGTGCTCGTGGCATCGTTGTGCCCATGGTCAACACCAGAGAAGAAGCCGAATCGATCGTCGACTCCTGCAGGTACTACCCGAAGGGCAGTCGAAGCAATTCTGGACCCCGAGGCGAATGGGGCGAGACGAAGGACTATCGGGATTATCTGGATACAGCCAACGATGGCATGTTAATTGCCCCGATGATCGAGACGAACCAGGCGATAGCGAACATCGACGAGATCGCGAGTGTTGATGGTGTCGATGTCCTGTTGGTCGGCCCGTCAGATCTTTCGATCGAACTCGAAGTTCCAACACTCTACGAGTCAGACACCTATCAGGCGGGTCTCGACAAGATCGCCGAAGGATGCGCCAGGCACGGCGTAGTGCCGGGCATGTACTTCATTCCCCCCGGAATGGACCCCAACTTCTTCGTAGAGAAGGGTTTCAAGTTCTTCACCCAGCAGTGGGCTCCATGGGCATCCGACGGCATCCAGAATGCTCTGGATGGCATCAACAGATAGGTCTCTAAGACCACAAAGGGTGTAATCACTTATGGGTAAACTGGACGGCAAGGTCGCCATCGTCACTGGTGCTGCCCGAGGCCACAGCGAAGCCGTTGCCCTACGGTTTGCTCAAGAAGGCGCGACCGTGGCTATCTGTGATGTTGTTCCGGTTGAAGTTCTGGAAAAGCAGGTCGGCTCGAAAATCAGGCAGGCCGGCGGCAAGGTGATCTGCTTTCAGACCGATGTCGCGAATGAAGATCAGGTCAATGCCATGGTCGCTGAAACACTGGCGCAGTTCGGCACAATCGACATTCTGGCGAATGTTGTTGGCATTGCCGGGCCAACCAAAGACGTGTGGGACATGACCCTTGATGAGTGGAAACTAACACTCGACGTGAATCTTGATTCGCTGTTTTTGTGCTGCAAAGCCGTGCTGCCTACGATGGTCGAAAAGCGTTACGGCAAGATCATCAATTTCAGCTCGGCGACCGGCAAGCAACCGCTTACCCATCGAACGCCTTACGCCACCTCGAAAATGGGCGTGATTGGCTTTACTCGAACTCTGGCGGCTGATGTTGGTCAACACAACATCAACGTAAACGCCATATGCCCTGGTGAGCATGTGGATCGAAGTCTGGAGCTGGCGCGGGGGAGGGCGGAATACCTTGGCAACCCCTTCGACGAGGAAGAATTCCGACAGCGCTACGCCGAGCGTCGGGCTAACGACAAAGCGATTCTGGCTGGTCGCTGGCGTGCTGAGGAAGGGTTCATCGACCAGAGCTCAGGCTCGGAACACGCCGCAGCACTGGCCCTATTCCTGGCTTCTGATGAATCGGCCAGTATGACCGGGCAGGACATAAACACCAGCGGCGGAATCATGTGGTAGTTCGGGGACGTTGCAGCGAGCTTGTAGAAGCCGCTATGTATGAAAACGCGCTCAGAAGAGCCGGTTCCGGTCGAAAGCACTCACGCCCTCAAACAGGTACGTGAGAATGTTGAAGTACCCATCTGCGTCGGTGAGAGGCATCACACGAGGTGGGATTTCGTGCTGGTTCTCGATAACGAATTGGCGGATTTCATCATGTCGGACGTGACGTGGACCGGTGGTATTTACGAAATCAAAAAGATTGCGACCATGGCAGAGGCGTACCACATTCCTATATCGCCTCACGACGCGAGTGGTCCAATAAACGTGCTGACGGGAGCTCACGCAATGGCGTCGGTGCCGAACCACTACCGGGTCGAGACCTGGAGGGCCAGGCTGAACGCCTACGACGTGATGATCGACCACCCTCTCGACATCAGGGGCGATAAGATCTACCTATCAGACAGACCCGGGCTTGGCATCGAGATCGACAAGAATTACATGCGAGCGCATGTAATTGAAGGCTACGGTGGAGAGCTACGCTTTGAGACTCCGAACCACTCCTGATGACTAGAGTTAGAAGCTGGTTTCAATGAGAATAGCACCGTAAATACGGACCCATTTACAAAATTTGAGACAACTCATCAAACTGGAAAGATCACTATGAAAGCCGCCGTTTATCGCAGCAAACAATTATTCGAGGTGACCGACATCCCAAAGCCAGAACCAGCTGCTGGTCAGGTTTTGATAAAGGTAAATCGATCAGCAGTATGCGGCACTGATGTGCATGCATTCATGTACGACCTAGCGCCAGGTGGTGCGGTCCTTGGGCATGAGTTCGCGGGAGTTATCTCGGCTACGGGCGTCGGTGTGACACGTTGGAAAGAAGGTGATCGCGTGGTTGGTGGTGGTGGCGAATGGCCTGTGGGTAAGGAACCGCCCACAAAAAGTCATCCCAGATACAACTACCGCACGATGGGTTTTTCTACCGATACACGCACCAGAGGGTACGCGGAATACACGGTGTTAGACGACTGGGCACCACTCCCGATACCCGACGGTGTTCCCGATGAGGCTGCTGCACTGACTGAACCGTGTTCAGTGGCTGTCCACGCTGTACGTAGATCATCTCTGCGACTGGGAGACACGGTAGGTGTATTCGGAGCCGGCCCAATAGGCCTCCTGGTCACACAAGCAGCACGCGCTGCCGGTGCACGGGTGATCGTCTCTGAACCTGCACCAGGGCGTTCAGATGCAGCAATGGCGGTTGGCGCAATGTCAGTAATCGACCCGTTTGAGCAAGATCCTGTCGAGCGAATGGTAGAACTTACCAACGGTCGCGGTCCCGACGTGGTGTTTGATTGTGCCGGATTGAAGAACACGCTACAACAGGCCTTTGATGCCGTTCGCAGAGACGGTGAGGTAGTGCTGGTTGCAGTGCCCTGGGAGCCACTGCCGCTTCTCCCGGCCGAGTGGATGGCAAGAGAGATTGACTTCAGATCAAGTTGGGGAGGATTGCCGGAGGACTGGAAAATTTCCCTGGACCTACTAGCTAACGGGAAGATCTCGGCCTCATCATTAATGTCTGATACAAGCATCATCACACTAGACGAAATACAGGAACATTTCGAAGCTCTGATGAGTCCAACTACTCAACTACAAACAGTCATCAGAATGTAAAACCACAAAGACAGAAATTTCCAGATCTCAAACTTATTCCATCGTTCGACTGGCTCTGTGGATACTCATCTTTGGGATCATATTTCAGGATTAAGGATTCTTCCATTTCGATGACAGCCGACTACGTTCGTATCTGTCCAATTCACTGGAACTATCAATTTAATACGTGGCTAGGCAAAAAAACTGTTACGAAAACATCACTTGCGTATACTCTCTATTCGTCTGTTGTCAGCCGAATATCCTGATTTGGGTTGTGTGATTTAGGTTGTGATTTGAAAATAATCAAACAAATTTTGACCGCCAGTTTTTTGTTGATATTACTTGCTGGGTGTAATTCTTCGGATACGGCCGATATTCCAGAAACTGAAATGGTTTCTGTTCCAACAGTAGAATCTAAGACAAGTTCACCCGGGGTTTCAACTGCCGCGTCTGAGTCAAACTCAACTGCTGATTCCTCAACGTCGTCAAAACGAGAGGCATCGATTGTTGCGACGCCTATACCAACACCTAAACCCAGCTTAATCGAACGCGTTATAGATAAGGTGTTTGGTGTCTCACCGAAAGTCGAACCGACCCCACCGGTACCTGACCAGACTCCGGAATCCAAACCGGGTGAGTCTAGATCATCTGACTTTTCAATTCTCACTGTGGATTCTTCCGGATCTGGGCTGGATCACCTTGCCGCTGCCGAACGTTACCGTGTTCTGTCCCCTCCAGAGTCAGCTGCAATAACCGTTGACCATGACGCTGCAACCGGATACGCCCTTGTGTCGGCAGGCGAGGGGGCCGTTCCCTCCAATGCCGCTGTACTGGTTGCAAATATGGAGCTTGGCAATGCTGCTGTCGTACAGGCCGATTCGACAGGTGCTTTTGCTACCAGTATTGAAGCCCGTGCAGGCACGCACTTATTGGTCAAGCAAGATTCTACAAAAGCAGGCTATTCAGCGATCAGAAGCGGTATTGAAGAGGTCTTTAACTCCGAACAAATAGGATCTCCGGGCATCGTCCTACGAGTGCCGGTTGTGCCATCTGCTGCAGATTTGGGTGGATATTCAGTCGCTGGCGGGGCCAGAGTGACTGATGACGGGCCACCATGGCTTTTTGAAGGAAACCTGTCCGATATTGCTTTTCAACCGGACGGTACATTCGATATAACCGGGCAGATAAAAGTACTCACGAATCTTCAGTTGTTAAACGAAGTGTCTATTGGCTTTTCAGGCCAGATGCTGGGCGATGAAAGTGGATATCAGATCGGGCCAGCGGGCGATTTTTTATCCAACATCATGACACCAACCGGACTGCCAATCGAAAGGACGCGGCAAGAGGGAACGCTTGATATCTTCTCGCAAAATTGCAGTACAGGGAACCTGGAATGGCGGAAGGCGAGCGATGGGCTCGTCGCAGATGTTTCCTGTGAGGTGCAGGTGGAATCGGACGCGCCGACGGGAACCTATGTCACGTGGCTTAGGCTTGATACGCCCGACTCTGTTAGAGAGATTATCCAGCCCTCGGATAAACTGCTGAAACTCGGGAATCCGCTGGGACAGGGAAACAGCATTGCACTGGCCATGGTCACTGTGGGACCAGCCGAACCGTTGCGTCTCACGACTACCCTTTTGGCCGACCTGCTTCAGGAAGGCACCCGCGGGGGTGTGCTGGCCCGAGAGGATGCCGACCGGCTGGCAATCGGCTCAAGGATCATCACACACCATAACCCGATTGTCCCCCGCCTGGACCCGTATGGTGATCCCTGGCGACACCGCCTGGACCCTTACCTGCCGCTGATGGGGATAACCGACCGTGCTCTTCCGGCCGTTCCATTGAGTGCGTTTGATTTTTCGAACAGCGAACTCATGATCACCGTAGAAAGACCCGACGGTAAAACCGATGTCCTTGGGCCTGGGCCGTTCACGGCCTACGGTGTAAAAACACCCACGACGCCCGACGGGAACCAGATCGCCGGCGGTGGTGGGCACATAGGCGAGATACCACAGTTATTGGGCCAAGCAGATATGTTCGAGTACGAGTTTCCACTCGACGGGGACTATGTGGTGCATCTCGCTGGACATATAGCCGACGAAAACGGTCAAATCCTTGAAGTGACTGGTACATTCGACCTGGTTGTGGCAAACAGTCTCGATATTGAAACGTTACTTTTGCCGGGTACCCCTTTCGAAGTTGGCGACAGCCTGCCGGTGGGATTGCAGGTCTATCCGGGTGTTCCAGCCGATGTTACGTTCACGGTTACTCACATCGGGGCGGACAACGTCGTGACCAAAAAGGAATACACCGGCGTCGCTAACTCCGGTGGCTGGTGGGATGGTGGCGGTCAGTCCTTTTCATTCACGACTGAAGGTGAATACCTGGTGGAGGCAGAAGCACGTTACCCGGATACAGAGGAGCGTCTGTGGGCAGGACGTATGAAATACGGTGGAGTTGTTGCAACTCCTGATGGTCCGATCATAGCTCACGGTCTCAGGGGGCACGACACTTTGGACTATATCCCGCCACCTTGGGGTTTCGGAATAGATTTTTCAGCCGATGGGCATCTACAGTTTCCGTATTTCACAGGCGACATTTTATGGGGGATGGAAGGCCCTGAAAATCGCGGAGATTTAACCGGTCTTGATCATTTTCATTCGTCTGGACCTGGCGATGCGGTTAATGTAGGTCTCAGTATGCAGATCGTGGACGAGGATCATCCACTTGTAAAACGCGCCCTCAAACTGGCAGAGGGGAGCATGCCTGAAGAGAAATACAAGGATTTGCTGAAGGCAGGGCAGGTTCCGCTTATAACGATGCCTGAAGAAGACGATCCGCTCAACTGTGGGGAGCGCTGCGGGGCAGGCCCTGGCGGAAGCAAGGGTCTTCGCCTGGAAGAGCTGAGCCTTCTTGCGTATACATACGGCTCGGCGCAGCGCCCTGGAGTGCGGGTACGGGAGCTGATTCAGGGCGAAGGTGCGTCATCGGCTTACTGGCGCTTTGGCGACGCTTACCACATGCAGTCCGGCAACGGCCGTGAGGGCGACTTGCCCGGTGATTTCAAGTTCCTGTATGGCGGTACTGTAATACGCGATATCGAGGCTCAGGATGGGGTATTTGCGATTTACGGTTCAGGCTGGGTCCTTACCGATGATGATGACCCGATGGGCTCGCGCTTCATGCCGCCATTTCAGGGTAATGCTGGAGGCCCGACCGGCGGCTCCCTCTTCACGTTGCACGGGCGAGAGGTTGATATGTTTCTTGTACCTCTCGGAGTACGCCCTGGGGCTGTTTTAGAAGTTGGCAACACATTTCGTATGGCAGGTCCGATTATGCCCACGCTGCCGAGTAGAGTGGACTATACGGTCACGGCACCTGACGGCAGTACTCGATCGTTTGACGGTCGGGGAAACGCAGTCGGCTATTTCTACGATCCGCAAGATGACTTCGAGGTTGATATACCAGGCCTTTGGACTGTTGATTTGACGGTGACACACGACGGTATGACCAGCGCGGGATCGGTGCAGAAACCTTACCCTCAGGGTGGTCCACTTACTCCTGATGGGAGAACTTTCACATTTATCGTAAAAGACAGTGACACGCTGCCACTAAACCTGTCCACTGATCTGACCATGCTTCACCCGGCTAACTGGTACAGCGGCGGCAACTCTAGAGCAAGCTTTACGGCATTGCTGCCACAGGACTGGACTGGAACAACGGCTCACGTAACCGTCACTATGCCTGGCATCGTGCTGGTTGATACTGAAATTCCTGTCGAAAACGGCTCGATCATATGGCGGCTCGACAGCCGACAAATGAATCAACTGGCTGGCAATTTCGATTCGGGGGATCTTGCCGACACAGTTACCGTTAGCTATCACCTTAAAGAGCAGTCAGGACGGACTGCTGCCGGCACGATAGTCACGCATGGAAACCGGGTTCCGCGCTTCCTTAGTACCGGATCCGATACACCCAGCAGCCTTAAAGGTTTGGCAACTGACCAGACCGACTGCCTTGCTAATGAAACCCAACTCTTCAATAGTAATTTTGAAAATGGTACGCCAGGTTGGGAGTTCAGTGACCAGCAGGCTTGGTCGGTCATACAGACGGACGACTCAAACACTCCGGCGTTACGGGGTGAGGGACATGTTCACGCGTTCGCAGGGGAGAACTGGGGGGAAGTAGTGTGGCGCATGTTGGTGAAGATCATTAGGGGTAATGTGCATCTTAATTTCCACTCGAAAGACGGCAACCGTTACCTAGTTTCCTTCAACGAAAACGGTACCCGCGTTATGCGTGGTGGAGTCGAGTTTGGTCGAAGCGGTATATCGCATGCATCTGGTGAATGGCACGCAGTAGAAATAGGACTTCAAAGGGGCGTTTTATACATTGCCGTAGATGGCGATCTAGAAATCGAGAAAATGGAACCAGATCCACTCCCTCCAGGAGGCATCTGGTTAGAAGTGCTTGATGAAAGCGAGGTACTGTTCGACGAAATGCGTGTATGTAAGCCCGGTGATTAAGTATTTCCACCATAGTGCAGAGTCTGATCGCATCTGTAGCTATAACAGGAGGTCAAAACGATAAATCCCTGCCGATTTTCACGGACGATCCTGTTACTGGTGCTTCTGATTTTCCCGCTCGTTGCCTGCAGCAGTAATCCTTCTTCAACAGAGCCTGCTCAACCCGTTGACACAGTAACCGTTATTGCAGCCGCCACGGTTGCTGCAGGACCGACATCGCTTCCCGCAACCAAGCCGGTACATGCGAGCTCGACTCCTGAGCCAACATCCAGCCCGCTTGTTGCCGGTCCTCTTGCGGCCTCATTTGTGGCCGTTTCTCCCGACGGTAACGTTGTTGCAGCAATCAATCCAGATAGTGGCTCGGTAACCCTAGTTGATGCCGTTAACCTGGCGGTCAAGGCAGAAGTTCCTGTTGGTGACGACCCGAGGACTCTGTGCTTCACACCTGACTCTAAAAAAATAGTGGTCAGCAATTGGGGGTCGGCCTCCATATCCGTAATCAGTATCGACCGTGGTATAGATGCTGAGCATCATCGTGTGGGATTGATGCCATATGGGGTAGTGACAGATGGAGAGAGCGCGTTCATCACTGAATTCGCCGCGGGTAATGTGAGTATCTTTAATCTTAAAACAGGCCGACAAGTTAATCGGATTCCGGTTAACCCGTTCCCCGCGGGCCTTGCAATCTCATCTGATCGCAAACAATTACTCGTCACCCATTTATTCAGCGGTGATGTAACTAGCATTGATGTGAAAACTTCAAAGGTGAGTCACATTGTTTTAACTGGCTCAGATATCAGTTCAAATCAGTTTGTCGCCATAGGGCCTTCAGGAAATAAAGCCTATCTGCCACAAACTCGCTCTAATGTTGATAACACTGCCTTACTTTTTGACTCAACCGTGTTTCCAGTTGTGAATATTTTAGATTTACCAGATCTCAAATTGCTGATTGGTGACCGTATTACGATTGATACAGCTGATGAACCGGTCAATATGCCGTTTTCAGTGGCAATTTCACCGGATGAAAATATCGTATTTATTGCCAATGCTGGTAGTGATGATGTATCAGTTATAGACCAACATACTGATCGTGGTTTGGCACACATAAGTGTTGGGTCCAACCCGCGTGGGGTAGCCATCACGCCTGATGGTTCCCGAGTCTTCGTTAACAATGTACTGGACGGGACTTTATCGGTTATTGACACGGATGATCTGGTTGTCACCCATACTGTTGATCTGACGGATATGCCACTCCCTGAAACTATATTACGAGGGAAGAAAATATTTAATTCTGCCAGTGAACCGCTTCTCACAACGGACAACTGGATTTCATGTGCCACATGCCATTTCGATGGCATGATGGATGGTCGTACCTGGCTGGGTTTTCCTGATGGGCCAAGAAACACCCCTTCCCTTCTTGGAGTGAGTCGTACATTGCCAATTCACTGGTCTGGAGATCTTGACGAATTACAGGATGTGGAGATGACGATACGTGAAATACAGTTTGGAAACGGTCTGATAAATGGAGAAGCACATGACACACTTGGGGTGGCACACACTGGAACGTCATCTCAATTGGATGCACTGGCCTCTTACTTAGCTGTTTTGCAGTTTCCAATTTCGCCTCAAACTGTGGATGCAACTGATCTGAAATTGGGCAGACAGACGTTCACGTCTCTGGAATGTGGCCGTTGCCATGTACCTCCGATATTTACAGATCGCGAGTTACATGAGGTTGGTACTGGGGATGAGCTGTTAGAAAAGAACAGTCATGGACGCGGAACTAACTTTGATACACCTAGCTTGATCGGGGTTTGGATGACTGCCCCGTATTTTCATGATGGTAGCGCACAAACACTGGAAGACGTTTTCAGGATCGGGACCGTACACAACGTTTTTGAGCAACTCAGTGCTGAGGAGTTGGGCTCATTAATCGGTTATATGAAGGCTCTGCCGATGGATGATTGAATTGATATAAAACGGTACGTTCATTAGGTGCCTCGGCACCAATAACTCCCACCTAATGATTTTTCATAGCGCGTGGCGACTATCGGCGACCCTTTGGATGCGACCTCAAATGGGTATTTATTTAGTCGTATTGAGCCAGCTTGCTCGAGCGGAACTTCAAACGTCCTGTTGTACCCATGTCCCGGTGTGTTGCATACGCAACAATCTGAAATGCGAGACGAAAGCACTGATGATATTCCTCGTCGACCCAAGACTCCGCGTGCGCGGCCAGGTTCAGGTCACAGTAATTGGTCTGGGTATAGACAGCTTCTGACCGCTCAAATTAGCTACTCAGTGAATTGTCTGCGTCTACCTAATCGTTTAGAGCCGACGATAGTGGGTGCGCTGTTCTTCGGTCGTTGTACTCTTAGGCACTTCGAGAAAAACTGAACTAGGAGCCCGTACGTGTCCGACCGACCGAACATCTTGTACATCATGTCCGACGACCATGGACGAGCCGCGATCTCATCTTATGGCAGCGTCATCAACAAGACGCCAAATATCGACCGGATCGCCGCTCAAGGGGTGCGGCTCACGAACACGATGTGCACAAATGCCATCTGCACACCGAGCCGAGCAACTATCCTCACGAGTCAGTACAGCCACCGAAACGGCGTCAAAACCCTCGCAGACGAACTGGATAGCTCCCGTCCGATGCAGGTTCAAAAAATTCTGAAATCTGCCGGCTACCAAACCGCGATGATTGGCAAATGGCATCTGGGTAACAGCGAAGAAAGCAATCCCCAAGGATTTGACTACTGGAACATCCTTCCCGGTCAGGGGGTTTACTACGATCCGACAATGATCGAGATGGGCGAAGAGAAGGTCATCCCCGGTTATGTCACCGACATCATCACCGATCTGGCCGTCGACTGGTTGGATGGCGCCAGGCGCGACGAGCCGTTCTGTCTGATGGTTCATCATAAGGCCCCGCATTCGCCATGGGACCCCGCCGAGCGGCATCTCGACGTTGGCGTGGAGGGTGAGTTTGCTGAGCCCGACACCCTGCACGACGACTATTCGAATCGTGCACTCGCCGCCAAGATCGCTGGCATACGTCTTGAGTGGCTGCCTGATCGGTACGTGAAGGGAACGCCACCGCAAGGCGCTACCGCCGAACAAATGCGTAGCTGGGCGTACCAAAGGTACGTAGCCGACTACACGCGGACGGTTCAATCTCTCGACGACGGAATCGGCACACTACTGGACTACCTCGATCAAAACGGTCTCGCTGAAAACACGTTGGTGATCTATACGTCAGACCAGGGCATGTTCATTGGTGAGCACGGGTACAACGACAAGCGGCTGATGTACGAAGAATCACTGAAAATGCCGTTCGTTGCCCGATTCCCGAACGAAATTCCAGCAGGTTCACTGTCCGACGATATCTTGTTGAACGTCGATTTTGCTCCGACCCTGCTCGACTACGCGGGAATAGATGCTCCAGCGCAGATGCAAGGATCGAGCGGAAGGGGACTGTTAAAGGGAGAGACGCCAGAAGATTGGCAATCCAGCATGTACTACCGCTACTGGATGCACATGCCACCTCGGCACAAGATAGTCGCCCACTACGGGGTGCGAAACGATCGATACAAGTTGATTTACTACTACGGCGAGGCACTCGGATCGTCTGGCACGCAGGACATAAGCATCCCGCCGGAGTGGGAACTGTACGATGTTGAACTCGATTCATACGAGTTAGTAAGCGTCTATTCAAATCCCGAATATTCGGAAGTTGTGACCAAATTGAAGGCTGAGATCGAACGCACAGGGGCCACTGTGGCCCGCGATGAACGGCACAAGTTGATCTACTTCGGTGATGCGCTTGCAGAAATGGGTGCACGTGGTGCCAGCTTCGCAAAAGAATGGGAACTGTTCGACCTAAAGGAAGATCCGACCGAGATGAACAATATCTACGCTGACCCGGCTTACGCAGATGTTGTGATCGAGATGAAAGCAGAACTCGATCTGATGCAGGCAAAAAGCGGAGACGTTGGTCTCCACTAATCTTCAGATCTCTTCCAAGTCATCGCCCCTAAGATGAGTTGAAATCCTGTTGTGATGCCAACTAGCATCCGGAATACAGGAATAGACTCCGCACGCCGTTCTGCGGCCGAACACCCGACTAGAACGGAATCATCGTTGGATCGACCCTCGACCGAAGCTAAGAGTCGATGGCCCATGTCCCGAGGCTGGGCAATCGTTTGGGCCTCATTTTTCACAACCGCGTTCGCGTCGGGCGGTTCCCAGTACGGCTTTGGCATGTTCGTCGAACCGCTTGAGCAGGAGTTTGGTTGGACTCGGACCCAGATAAACCTGTCGCTTTCTATCGGTCTCATCTCCGGGCTACTGTCGCCCATCGTTGGCTGGGTTGTCGATAAGTATGGATCGCGGACGATCATGACGGTCTCCCTGATGATCGTCGGTACCTCGTTCTTCGGTCGTGCTGGCATGACTGAGCTGTGGCAGTGGTATGCGCTCAGTGCCATGTTGGCAGTGGGATTCCCAGGAACCTTCTTGCCAGTCGGAAAGCTGGTGGGCACGTGGTTCCCGGCGACTCGCGGCCGCATGATGGGCACAGCGATAACCGGCAACAATGCGTTCGGGCTAATCGGCGTACCGCTGCTGAACATGGTCATCCAGACCCAGAGTTGGCGATTGGCATATTCGATCATCGGTGGGGGAGTGATGATCGCCGCGATCTCAGTCTGGTTCATCGTTCGTAGCACACCTGAATCGAACGAAGAGCCTCTTACCGAATCTGACTCGACCACGACCACCGATACAGCTCCGAGCTCAGGCGACTATTCGCTGCGAGAAGCCATGAACACTCGAAAATTCTGGCTGCTGTTGGCGGGAGTCACCTGCGCCGGATTCAGCTATCCGTCGTTCATGACACAACTTATTCCGCACATGCAATCGGTTGGATGGAGTTCGTCAAAGGCGACTCTTGTGCTAACGGTTCTGGCGGGAATAGCACTGGCCAGCAAGCTCAGCTGGGGATTAATCAGCGAACGACTCACGGCGCGGCTTTCTTTTGTAATCGCCATTTCCATAATGTCGTCTGGAGTCATCTTCGTTACGCTCGCAGGCTCGTCCATATTTGTATGGCCAGCGATCGTGTTTTTCGGAGCCGGATTCGGAGGAATTGGCCCGCTAATGTCTCTTGTCGTTATGGAAACGTTCGGGCTTCGAAGTTTCGGCTCGATTCAGGGAGTTGTGGCGATGGTGCTGGCGACAGTTCCTGTTCTGATTGGCCCGATTCTGGCAGGAAGTCTGTTCGACCTGACGGGCAGCTACGAAACTTCTTTCTGGATCGTCTCTGTCATATTCGCTGCGGGCGGCCTGCTGGTGCTGTCGGTTCGAGGGCAGAAAGATCAATCTGCCGACGCGGAATTGGCGATCAGGCACAATAACGATCCCGCTTGATCCGTTGAGCGTTGTGACCACCTGATTCTCTGATTCCCAAACGATTTTGACCGTGAATTTTTATCGCTACTTTTTTTGGGAATAAGAATAATGAGGACGTGCGCGGGAGGAGTTCTACAGCATTCCAATAGCGCCAAGGCCCAGAAAGTAACGACCCGCAGTTTCGAAATTTGTCGCTCTACCCTGGATCTGTTGGGCGATCGTGTGCATGTCTTGATATCGACGCTGGATCAGATTGCTCTTGAAAATGGCACCAGCACCGAACAGCTCGTAGGCAGAGTCGACAACATTCGCAGATTGTCTGATGGCGTAGGTAGAAGCCATGCGCACCTCAATCCGCGCATCAGTCGACACCTCGCCGTTTCCACTCGCCTCTGCCCACAAAGCAGCCGAACTGGCTCTCAGGTACCCGTCGGCTGCTCGCAGTTCCGCTTCTGACTCGCCGACCTGCCTGTGCACAGTCGACCTGTCGACCATCGCAGCTGCAATCGCCTGTTGCGTTTTTCCACGAGCCAGTGCCGTTGCATCGTTTAAACACGCCCTCGCAAGCGCAATCGAAATCGTGCCGAACCCGATAGCAAACAACGGAATCTTGGGAATCGCGTAGATCGGACTGGTTGCTCTAGGTTTATTCGACTCCATGTAAACGTGTTTGTCGGAAACGAACACGTCATCCGCATCGAAGCTGAAACTCGCGGTACCTCGAAGCCCATTCACCTCCCATGTATCGACCATAGTTACGTCGGACTTCGGCATCAGGAACATCGGCGGCTCGCCGGACCTTCCTTTGACAGCAGAGCGTGCCGCAAGCCACGTTGAATGGCTGCTGCCGCTGCTGAAATCCCAATGTCCGGAAAGTCGATACCCGCCATCTACAGGTACTGCAATTGTCTCTCTAGAAGGTGGCCCGTTTGTCACGATACCTCGAGGAGGACTCCAGATTTCACGGGCTGTTTCAATGTCCATTCGCGCCGAGTCAGTGGCGAAGATATTGTTCTGGTTGACGCACCACGCAACGCTGGCGTCTTGCTCGGCGAACGCTCGCACTATCTCGACGAACGAAGGGTGATCGATTTCGAATCCACCAAGAGATTTTGGAATCAGTAACCGAAACATTCCTGCTTCAGCCATCTCCCCCGCCAGATCGGCGGGGATTCGGCGCGACTCGTCGATCTCATCGACGCGATCTGCGACCTTTGCTGCAAACTCAAGAGCGCTCTCAACGTACATGGCAGAGCTGGGATTTTTCATCGGCAAAATATAGCACGATAGCCATCAATATCGCTGCCACTACCGCCTCAACAGCCACTCGAATCAACCGCCTCGACTGCGTCAGGTGTGACCGCTCCAAGCACGTAACTTAATAAATTATGACGCATGTCATATCTAAAGTGTCGCTTAAGCCTCAACGGTCTCCGGTCCGCAGCTTCCGATTCTCACTGAATCCTCACAAAGAGTGTGCTAGCATGTGAAAAAATAAGCATCTGGTTCCCGACTGCCGCCTACTCATTACGATAGCCTCGAATCGATCTAAGGGCTCATTTTGACTAGGTAATCGCCCTACGAGGCCTGTCGAATTGAACATTCACCATCAGCCTTTGACCCTAGTTTGGAATCACTACTCTGCGTGATTTGAGGGATTGCAAAGGGACTGAACGAGTGATCTGAATTCTGTTCGACTTAATATCTTAACCACAATAAAATGTGCTCCGCATTTCACGGCGAGGACAACAGGATTAAATGAGCATTGAGTTGAAGCGATTAGCATTCAAGCCAACACGGAGTTCCATCACATTGGGCTTCGTCACGTCACTATTTCTGCTGATAGTAGTTGGCTGTTCGTCGGGCGGGTCAACCGATCCTGAAGACACTGTCACGACCAACAGCAGTGAACCAGCGGCAACTGCGGATGCCGCCGATCCGACCCAGGTACTCGAGCCAGTTGTGAAAAAAGACGTCGAGCCAACAGCGATTCCGAAACCAACCGCTAAACCTGCGCCAACTGTTGCACCAACAGCGATTCCGAAACCAACCGCTAAACCTGCGCCAACTGTTGCACCAAAGCCGACATCGACTCCACCCCCGACATCGACTCCACCCCCGACGCCTACTCCTCTACCGCTTACGAACGTGTACAACCTCTATGGTTTCACTATAGAGCTCGATCAGGACGCCACTTTCGCAACATCTAATTTGAACATCGGCGGCTGGACGGAGACCGACGCCGATGAAGCCCAGGGACTGATGACGTTCGATTACAACGGAGCCGACATCATCCTTTTCTGGCAGCCAATGGGCGGAGACACCCCACAAGACACAGTCGATCAGACCTACCAGCTGCAGCAGCTTGGTAAACCGGATCTGACGTTTGCCCCTCTCGGAGTCGGCGATCTCTCCGTGGATGGCGAAACAGGCAAGTATGTGGGGTTCTTGACCTCAGACTCTACGGGTGGCAACGCCTCTGGAGGACTAATTGGCGCTTGGAATTGTGCCGACTCAGGGACGAAGCTGTCTTTGACCGCCACTGGTAAGGACTCCACCGCATTGCAGATCAGATTCGATCGGCTAACTTCAGGATTTAGCTGTGCTAACTAATCAAGCGAATAACAAGGCGTTTACACAAATGTTTCCAAAAATATTCATGGGCCGAGTTATTGCGATCATCGCAGTAATGTTCTTGGTATTCGGACCTGTAGCTCCGGCATTGGCAGACCACGAGGCTGGTCATACCGACGATCAGCAGCACCAGCAGGATCAGCAGCAGCACCAGCAGGATCAGCAGCAGCAGCAGAAGGATCAGCAGCAGCAGCAGGATCAGCAACAGCAGCAGGAGCAGCAACAGCAGCAACAGCAGCAACAGCAGCAACAGCAGCAACAGCAGCAGGATCAGCAGCAGCAGGATCAGCAGCAACAGCAGCAGCAGCAGCAGGATCAGCAACAGCAGCAACAGCAGCAACAGCAGCAGGATCAGCAACAGCAGCAACAGCAGCAACAGCAGCAGCAGCATCAGCAGCAGGATCAGCAACAGCAGCAGCAGCAGCAGCAGGATCAGGGCCAGCAGCAGGATCAACAGA
>Ga0209089_10001260_pt1 | contig 23159 bp, 10 predicted proteins | sample ArcticOcean_MG_C_FD_187431 | JGI IMG/M metagenome (GOLD analysis project Ga0209089, IMG submission 187431) | Marine microbial communities from western Arctic Ocean - ArcticOcean_MG_CB2_150 (SPAdes) (version 2) | ecosystem: Environmental > Aquatic > Marine > Oceanic | place: Arctic Ocean: Canada... | reverse complement strand
TAGTGAACTATTCTTACCCTGCATTACAATCTTAATAGCAAAGGCATTAAATTCATCTAGAGCAGTTCCTGTTCCATCCACCGCCTTACCGGCCAGATATTGATATTCTTTAAAATCTTGTCTTGACTTTGATGTGGCCACCGCAGGATCAGGTCTACCATCAGCGGTTCCTCCTGAGCCTGTAAACTTTACCCAACCTAAATCTTCAAAGGGTTCGGCCGTATCAATACGTTGCAATTTATATAAAACTTGAATATCTGCTTGAGACATCTGAACTGCATCTATATATACTTTCAATGCGGTTGCAGCACTCTGAAGTGTAATTTTCTTGGTAATATAAATTGCCCTATTATTATCACCAGTAGATTCGGTCATAGCCTTATAGTTTGTGAATGTTGTATTCACATCTGTAATGCTATCAATATCATTAACACGACTAGATACACAAATACCTAACATCCTTTGGGTGTCTATAACAGGACTCACATTATCTTTAGTTGTTGTTAGTGTTGAAGATAATCTAAAAGATTTATTACCCGCCAATTCATTTGTCTCATTAATTGGAGAACAAACAATTTGCGGTGCATCATAATAGTAATCTTCATTCAACGGCAAACTGATAGCAGTAGTTGTACTTAATCTCTGATAAGCATTCTGCGTTGAACCCACAGTAGAACCTGTTGTAGATTGTAGTTTAGCTGTAATTGCAGTGTACGGTAATTCCATTGTCTGAATAATAGGTTGTATAACATCATAAGAGACATTCTTTGTTGCGAAAATATTAGTACCACCAGCTGTAACTTTAGTAGTTGCAGCAGTTGTTGTTGCGACAGTAAAACTATCCAACTCAACATCAGAAACAGCAGTATGTATCTTATTAATTTCAATCAAAGGAACACCACCCAACATATATAAAAATACTATACTATCATCGTCATGCGTGGCAGCTGTTGTATTCGTACCATCACCATTAGCGGTGCCTCTTACGCAACCAGTTAATTGTGTAGTTCCACCTTTGGCCGTATATGTAATAAGTTCGTCATCAATCCTTACTGTACCGCCAGGTGCGCCCGGAAAATTAGTAACATCATCACAAGTAATAGTTGTGGCGGCATTAGAAATAGCGCCATTAAGTGCAGTATTACCTATATCAGAAATAGCGCCCTTTATTTCTACATTACTATCCGTATCATGATTACCATGATTAACAAAATTAACCTTTACTTTTAATTGTCCATTTACAGCTTCTATTGGGTTATTAGCCAATTTGGGTATAAGACCATTACCACCACCAGCATTTATAACTTCTTCTGTAAATGCTTCATTAACTACAGTAAACTCACCAGACGTACTAGTTGTAAATTTTGCCCGCCTCAAAGTGAATTTCATATCTTCAAACTGAGATGCAGTCCATGTAGATGCATTCTGAGATTTAAACAACGAACCTAATGTTGGTTGTGTAGAAATCGCTCTGGTGCCACCAACATCTATTTCACCCAATCGAGATATCCAAATCTTATAATCTGGACTATCAGATGCAACAACAATAGCATACTCTAAATTTTCTCGCAAGTAAACAGGACTATCAAATGTAAACTTTGTTGCTGTTGTACCATCTGTAGGATTAACACTAACATCTGCTGGTTGCAATGATTTCACCGAAAAGGGTAAAATCTCTTGCGACGGATATCCATTCATTACTGAACGAACCTCAACCCAAACCGGTAAAGTAGCATCTTTCTCTGAAAAGAAAATATCAACACTAGTAATAAACATACCACCGTCTTTATCGCACATAATAGTTTGTGCTAATGGATCATACCAACCACCACCACCACTGCGTGTTGATGTTACAGTAGTTTGTCTAGTGGCGGATAATGGTACTCTTGTTATTGCCGCATTTCTTGTGGCCATTATAAGTTCTTGTTTAGTCTGTTTGTGACCAAGAGCCATGTATTCTTTTTCTGCGGAAGTATTAACTTGTCCTACAATCTGACTATTAGATGAACTATCAGTTAATCGGAAAGTTCTTCGGCCAATTCTAAATCGCTTAGTGTCTGTGTTGGGTATTTTAAATCTACCATAAAGAGTTCCAACATCATTAGTAATTAGTGGGTTTCCATATGTAGCATCATCAATAGGAGTAGTTGTATTCCAGTTTTGAGGCTCTTCATATTGATTACCTGTATTACGAGTCAGACCCGTAAATGTAGTACCTGTTTTACCCGTATATGTAACTTGTTCTTGTTTAATAAATCCTATACCAAAAGGATCAACTTCATTTATATCACCAAGAGCTAAAATTCCTGAACTTGGAAATCCTGTCGTAGATGCAGCTGTTATTGTAGTAGCATCAGCTTTTGCTAGAGCCACAGACAATGTTGTTGAGGTAGAACTTGTTAATGTTGGTTTAACATCAACACCAACATCAGTACCATCAAAGAAAGGATAAACTCTTGTATTAGGTTTCATACCAGTTACTGTAAAGTTTACATCTCTTGCTCGCATCCAAGGAACAATTTCTATATTCGTTACACGATCTCCAGCAGAAATATTATCAATACGTTCTACTAGCCGAGTATTCATCCCAGTTCGTTGTTGTCTTATATCTGTTGTGGTTGTAGTTGTGCCTCTATTAGGATCCCAAAGTATACCGGCGTGTTCAAAAGTAGTATTAACAGTTGTTGAAGTATTCCCAGTCCATGTAGTGTTCCATGAATTCCAAATTGTACCTAATGTTCCAGCCTCTGTCTGTTCACGGAGTAACTGCTCATAGTTTCCTTCTACGTTAATAGTGATAGCAGGAATACGGTCATCATCCATCCACACATCTGTTTCTGGTTGTAGTACTAGATCACCAATCCATTCTGTTACACTATACGGATTAACACTTTCTACACGACTAGCATAAGGTTGAACCACTTGATCAGTTTCTGTATAAGGCAACATGATAAGGTCGCCTGTCTTTGTATAGCCATCGGATGCTCTTTCGGCATCTGTGGTATTTTCTTCTACGAGATTAACGCCAGTTTGAATTCCAACAGGACGTAACACACCAACCCCAGGATCTACAGAACAATGATAATCAGGATGAGAAACATTACCCACATTATGTCCATAAAAATTATCAACAATAAAACCAGATTTAAATCTATTAAGACCGTCACCATCCAGAATCATATATGAATCTGTTTCTCTTTCAAGCATCCCTAATGTAGTTGTATACTCTAGTTTTCCAATTCTAGTTTCTAGCTTACCAATATCCTTCATAGTATAGCCTTTATTATTTAAATAGGCTACATCTATCTTATCAGGTTCAAAAGTGTAAGCAGAGATTCCTAATCTACAAACCAACATACCAATATTATCAGCAGCAGGCCATGTCGGAGCTTCAGCAGGCACACCTTTAACTGTAGTCCAATCACCACTACGATTGAGATATAGTAAATCTTTTCGAGCTAAATAAAAATCAAAATCCATAGTAACATTATCATCTGGTGCAACCAAATTACCATTTACAGAACCAGTGTCTTCAAAATTCTTATTTACAAACGAAAATGGATTTTTACCTGTAATTAATGCAGCATTTTGTATCTGATTTTTTACTCTGGGTCTAAAATCAATAACATCCCGCAATTCATACTCACCAATAGGTGCTCTAGAATCAGGATCAACTCTTGATGCTGTATATTTTGGAATATCTTTATAATCTACCTGACCCGTATATGAATCTACTGAGAAATAATCTCCTGTACCATGAGAGAAATAATCATAGATAATTAACAATCTTCCTGTAGGACTTTGTACATTTGGTTTTCTTGCAATACGACCAACATCATAAAACGAATCTCTTTGGCCTGTATCAAGTAAGAAATTTGAAGTAATATTTTGATCACCGGTTGTTAGAGAACTAATTCCCGCAGTTACACCGGACGTTCCACCAGTAATAGTATCCAATGTTGTAAATGTTCCAGCAATCTTTACATACTTAGCAATAACAGGAGAACCTGAAGTTGAAATTACACGACCTGTTGCACCAGAAGCACTACCTGTAACAATTTCACCTACAGTAAGTGTCCCTGTATTGTTTGATAGTGTTAATGTTGGCGTAACAGCATCAACAGTAGAACCAGCAGATTCATACACAGCGTGAAATTTATAAACGTCTGCATATGAAAGTGAAATTTCAAGATCATCTATTCTTTCACCATATACTAATGTATAAGTACCAACCGCTGTAGTGGACTGGATTTGTTTAGAGGTCATCTTATTCGCTGTTTTAGATCGTTGGGTAGATGTTGCATATACAGCAGTTCCCATCAACTCAACAACAGCATTAGCACCAAGAACAGTAACATCTGTAACTGTTAATGTTTGACCTACTGTACTTCCTGTTCCTGTTATACTAACAATCTGACCAACAATCGCAGTACCTGTACCAGCAGTAGTCACCACCATTGCATAGTTTCTAGCCACAGTTGGTGCAGCCCAAGTATGACCGGCAGACAGTGTAAAGGTAACTACACTAGATGCGTTAGTTGTGCCTGTAAACTGTTTGCGATATGAGTATGTTGTATCGGTATTACCACCACTATCTAATAGAGTCTTAACATTATCTTTAGGCAATTTATAAAGTAGTACAGTTTCTTCTTCTTGAGTAATCTTACATCTGAGCCTTGCGACATTAACAGAAGTAACAGCATTACTAAACACCGCACTTATTGTAAGAGTTGTATCATTAGTAACTAATGTAACTCTACGTTCTTCTTGGATACCACCAACTCCAGTAGGTAATGAAATAATATCACCAGCAACCAAGTCAGCATTAAATGTAGTATTAAGTCCATTAAGAGTTGTTCCTGAAGCCCAAGTGACAGTACCACTTAATGTTGTAGATTCTGACAAATTCATGTCAGCAGTATAATCTAATCCAGTATTATCAGAAAATATTTGTTTAACATCTCTAGCAAATGTCTTTTGATTTGCTGTGGAGTTAGTTGTTGCTAAAATAGCACTACTACCAGGAATTGTATCTGTAGATACACTAGAAGTAACTGCTTCACCGACAATAAATTGTCCTACCTGTTGCATCAATTGGAATTGAGCAACGGCACTAACTGCCGCTACGACAACACCAGTTGCACCACTACTAGCACCAGTAATGACAGCATTAGCAGTAAGAGTATGGGCCCCGTTCACATCAATCGTATTGAACATCGAAACGTCAAACAGATAATGATGGTATATTGCTTTAGTAGAACCAGTATATGTTCCTATTGTTCCACTGTTATATTCAAATGACCTAGATCGTGCATAACCAATGTTAGAACCAGCAGCCGTACCTCTTGCTGCTGTCTGTTGGTCATAAAGTTTTACAAACTTAAATGCATCTATCGTAGAACCAACCTCAGTAATGTCTGGTTGACCATAAACATTTGCTACCTGAGCATAGTTACCCAAATCAGCAGGAACAGCATCATTCTGTACATTTTTAGTTGTTCTGGCCTTATCTATATTAATATAGGTTGCCGCTTGTAAATCTAATTCATAACCATCAACATATGCCTTACCTGGCGAAATGATTAGAACATCCTTAGTCTCATCACCACCGGCCGCAGCTGTATAGACACCTCGATTTGTGCCATCGTCCAAATTTTCTCTAGGATCTATATCAAAATGTTTTACAATATAATCGCCAGACTCATCATCTGTACGACGAGCAAGCATATCTGCAATAATACTATATTCAGTATACTTAATTCTACTCTCAATTGTACCACCATTAAGTCTAGCCAACTCTACAAAATTTGAATCATCGGTTGTGGTTAAACTTTTCTTAGCTAATGCTAAAGTCATCTGAAATCTATGGGCACCCTTTGCTGCATAGTTAGATGAACCTTGTGCATTATCTAATAGAGAACTATCCATCTCTGGAGTAACTAATGTCTCTGTTACTGCCCAACCAACACGATATGATGGTGTGTTAGTATATTTGTCTAAAATAATTGTTTGTTCTGAATTCTGTACCATAAATCCACGAACATAGTAAATACCAGCCTGAACAGTAACCGCTGAACCTGTGGCGGTTGCTGCAGAAGCAGCTGCTGTTGCAGATGCGATATTTACTGCATAAGATGAAATGATCTTATCAGCTGAAATGTTTTCACCAGCACTAAACACTACAGTTGAATTATCTGCCGTAGAGGTAGTCATATACTTAATGAACAGAGTATCAGGATCTCCTGTTACACTATCTGCCACAGAATAATTTACCACCCTAGCCGTAACGCCAGAAGTAACACCTGTAATAGTAGCACCGACATATTGACTTAAATAAGCACTAACCGTTCCGGACAAATAACTGGCTTGTACTTTTAAGGCATAGTAACTACTATCATATCCAACACTACCAGGAATAACAATAGAACCTTCTTTAAATACATGATTACCAAATTGTTCAATCTGGTTTTGGAGTATTGTTTGAAGTGTTGTTAGTTCTCTTGCCTGAACTGCAAATCCTGGTCTAAAAAGAACCCTATAAAAATCATTACTCTGTTTAAAATCATCCCAATAGGGAGATACATCAAAATCTGTTTTTGCTGGCATATTTTAGAACTCTATGATTAACTTAATATTTTCTGTTTGATCACTAGCTCGAGTAATCGGTGATCTATTTTCTATGTAAATTGAATCACCAGAATAGTAATCTATTTCTGGATTATTTACTGTAGAAACTGTACCTGTTGAGCCCGAATCTGCACCTGTAATAATCTCCCCTACTGCAAACGCAACCAAATCTTGTTGTGTTGCTCCGGCAGTAGTCTTAACACCCGTCCATTCAGTTTGAATATACTTGACTATTTTTGTAGTTGCATCAAAATCAACAACTATACCTTTCGCACCAGATGTACCGCCAGAAATAACTTCATCATTAGTAAAGACGCCTGGTGTTCCACTAAAGGTAACATTCTTGAGTGCCTGTCTCGTACTTGCTGTACAAATTGTCGTTGTACCGTAATCAAATGGATTTCTTACAACACCAATACGACGAAAATCTTGGTCAACAACAAAGTCACCAGAACCGGCAGTACCAGCAATAGTAGTATTAGTCATTACATAAAAACCACCAAGTTCTTCCATTGCGTTGTATCCATGACCACCTTTGGGTCCGATAACAGGAACGATAATAGCACTTGTGCCTGGAGTACCAATACCAGCAATATTATCTATGTTACAATCTGCAAATGTATAACCTGTTCCGACAGCGACTGAAGTGACTGATGTAACAACTCCACCAGAAACAACTACATCAAATGTTGCACCAGAACCATCACCACGCAATGTCTGTCCGGAATATGGGTTGCTTGTGTAACCAGCACCACCGTTAGCAATAATATATCGAGTGACAGCACCATCAACGGCAGCAGCTGAAACTGTTGTGTCTGTATGCACCGCTTGAAAATCTGTAGTTAGGAAACTAGTAAGTTCTGTGGTGGTTAGTGTGTATATAAATTTCCACACATAACTGTCACCAGTGGTAAACTCTGATGTACTAGTACCAGTAGGTTCTACAGTAGATACAGCCCCACTAGCATTCCACATACATTTATATACATTACCCGCCGAACTTTTTACAAACATTTTTGATGTTGTTGCAAAAGGATCTGTAATACCAGCAACAGTCTGAACTACAGCAGCATTTACTGTGGCACCATAATCACCACGATAAAAATCATAAATCGTACCTGTTGTCCAATCATGTCTTGGTACTGCATAAGAAACATCACTAACAGCAACTTTCTTTGCAGCAATCATGTCCCGATAGTACATATATTCATCTACGACATTATCTAATGGTGTTGGAGGAACACTATCTGTTCCACCTCCTGAACTTGACGAAAATGCTTGGGGTCTACCTACAAACAAATAGTATGTTGTCGGTGAGGCCTCAGAAAATGACTCATAGAATTGTAATGAGTTATTGATTCTAAATTTATTTGTGACGATTGCTGCCATGGGATTATTTCCTAAATTTTAATATCTCTATTATTTATAACGATCCGTTAAGTCTTATATAGAGTAACCTCGGTTGGAGGACTTATATTGTTTTTTCTTTCGGGATATGTTGTTATATCCCCAATGGTTAAGGGTGTTCCTTTGTAATCGGTTGCCCAATCTGATAGTCTGAATCCTGATACACCGTCTTGATTCATTGCCCACCTTACGGCGTTCAACATTACACCAGATGTATGTGATGCAGCTGTTGTAGAATGTGCGCCTCTTGTGCAGCCAGTAAAACTATTTCCGGCCTTCCCTGTATAATCAATTAACTCACTACCAATCTGAATCGTACCGACCGCTGGGTAATTAGTTGCAAGTGTTACACCTATAGTAGTAACAGAATTATTAATAGTAGCACTTAATGTACTAAAAGGTATTTGCGAAACATATACACTATGACTTCTAAATGTTAATACAGATGCTGCCGATAATACTTCACTTTCCATAAACTTAAAGGAATTAAGAGCACCATAATCAGGCATTCCTTGATAAGTATATCCTTCACCACCAAACTGCCATTCAATATGCATTCTGTGATGCAATGTACGATCTCTAACACCCCTCAATCCCCAGACAGCATATATTGTAGCTGTTACGCTAGAACCGGAACCAGTAATTATTTCTGCGGCTTGGAATATTCCAGATGTAGGTGCATAAGTCATTACACGACTTCCATCATCTTCAACATCTTCAGAAACTACCTTACCTGTTGCACCAGATGTTCCACCTGTAATTGTTTCGTATACAGTAAATGCTGTGCCTGGATAAAGTTTGAGCGCAGGATTATAAACCTTCCCTGTACCGTCTTTGGGTTCTATAGCCTCATCCATCGGTGTTGGGTTAATAGGCACTTGATCTATAGTACCCAAACGCATACCAAGTAAAGCAGTAAAGATGAGTTTGTAAGCACCACCCAATGAAGTTACGGATGTAATGTTTGCTAATTGTTGTAGTAGTGAAGCAATATCTACCTGACCAAATACAGCCCAACCGGCCGGATGCACAGAAGCAAGTAAATCATCTCTCCAATCAACAATAGAGGATCCAGTTTTTACAACATACGAATAATCTTGATAATAATAACTATCCTGAATCTTCTTTGTGATTTCATCCAAGAAACCATCCTGACCAATATACTTACCGGTGGTATCAACAAGAGTACCTATCGCTCCCGGGATTACAGTCTTCTTATACGAGTTTAGTATTGTGGTCTTACCAGAAGCACCACCAACTAATATTTCACCAGATATAAATGGAGTCAGACTTAATTGATCCATTCTCAAAATACCTAATGTATCTACCTGAGATTTAAAGCGTGCGGTTGCAGCAGATGTTTGTCCTGTAACCGTTTCATTTAATGTAAATGAGCCACCAATCTCAGTACATAAGAAATGAGAAGTTGTATTAAATTTTAATGAAGGTAAATCTGTATAGTGTGCCCCTTGATTGAGAATATTGATACCACTAATTTCACCAATACCTATACCTTTAGCTTTTATCGTACCGCCGACACCAGAAGCTGTTGTAATTGTCAGTGTCGGTAATGATGTATAACCATAACCTGTGGCTGTAACTCTAACATCAGTAATATCACCCACACCTGTTCCACTTTCTTGGACTATAGCACTACCAGTATAAGTATCTCCTATTGTGGTTTGATTTTCTAAACCAATTCTATCTGCTGCTATCATACCGATATCATCTTCAAGTGCTTCAAAGTTATTTACGGTATTGGTAATTAGAGTAACCTTATAAGAATTTGTTGAACCTATTACACTTTCACCTAATGTAAATGTACCAGATACAGCCATGTAGGTAATAGTTTTTGTAGTTAAATCTATACTGATTACTCTACCTACAGCTTCAGAAGTTTGTCCTGTGATAACTTCATAAATATCAAAAGTACCTGTAGGAGTTTCATAATCAAAATACGATTCTTCTAATAAAAGCTCTCCTGGTTGTCCTGGAGTTCCACTTTCTAATGTAATTCTAAAGTTATCAGTTAGTGTTCCAATCTCTGGAGCAAACCCACCATTAACCACAGCAATTTCACCAGCAAGATTTGTGCCGTTTGTATTAGCGTTATTAGTAACAAACTTTTCACCAGCAACATAACCACTACCGACCGCATCAACAATAATATTACCTATTGTTCCTGATGTAACAGTTTCAATAGAGGCCTGGCCGCCACTACCTGTATCAGCACTTACCGTAACAGGATCAGTGGTTGTAAAATATTGACTACTTTGGAAAGTAGCTGCTGTTAAGTCTGCCTTACTTATAATAGAATTTATTTTACCTTCTAGAATAAGATTACTGTCAGCATTATCTGTGGCACTTATATCATGCCCCGGGGCAAATGTACCACTAAGGCTTCCGGGATTCACTATAATTTCAGTAACAGTTTCACCTGCAATCTGATATTGGAAAATATTATCAACAACAGCTGTCGCCTCACCAATAACTGAATACCCTGCCGTATAATATGCACCGCCGGCAAGAATACTCAAATCAACAACTGCTCGTTGTGTGATTGTTTCCCCCACAAGATTTCTCAGATTATCAGCACCAGGAACAGTATCTTCCGTAAGTATTTGACCACTATCTTCTAACAATATAAAGATGTCACCATTAGAGGCAGATGCATCTTCCATTAATATTGTAGAATTTGTTGGTGTTAATCTTATGATCTGATCGTCTGACCACTTACCATCAGAAACTCGTAACATATCTTTTGTAGGATATGTAATTTCTGCTTCTTCGCCTAATAGTATTCTAAAAAATAATTGATGACCTTTTCTTGTACCTTTTGCACGATACAAGTCTTTAATATTTTTTAATAGGTTTCTCTTATCTACACCAGCTGTCAAATTATCTGGTATAGTTCTCATAAAGGCTTCTTTAAATTCTGTAAAGAAAGAATCAATTGTATTATCTACATCTGCATAATCCAACAACTGCATTATGTTCTCTACAGGATTTGCAGTATAACCATCAATATTACCAGATGCATTTGAAGTTGCACCTATAATTTGTTCACCAATAATAAATTTATTCTGTGATGATATGAATAGACGAGAACCGGCATTAATATCTTCTGTGCGAATAACCGCAGTAGCCTTTGATGTTTGACCTGTAATAGTTTCTCCGTTTACAAACGCACCAGTAGTAGTATCTTGAATTAGAATTTTATTATTAGAATCTCGATATCTATTTTCATTCTCTAATGTGATATAAGTAGTATCCCCTTCTTCATATAAAATAGAATCAACTGAACCCAATGTTTTTAATTTGAGCTCAGCAGACTCCATAAACTCATAGTAACCCTTGAGAAATGAAAGAAAGTCCGGATGATCGGATTGTATAAACTCAGGTTGCTGACCAGCAACCTGGATAGAAACTTTACTGGTTATTGTTGCCATGTTTTAATTATAAGAACTAGTTGTGGAGTACTGAGTTCCTCCATCAGATGCACCGGCCGCAACTGTATCAGCCTCTCCGGTAACTGACATATTATAACTATCAATTTCTAATACTTGGTTTCTTACCGGTACAAGATCATTAGAATCTGGTTGTGCTGTAAGTTTAATATAAGTTTGTGTTGCACCATCATAGTTCTCAACAGAAGCAATATTTTCTTTAGTTAATACTAAAGTTCCACCTGTAACGGTTCCTGCTGTTGTATAAGTTATAGTTCCAACAGCAGCTGCCTTATATACTTTACTTGTGCCAGAAACATAATAAGCCTTTATCAAACCAGCACCATCATCTTCATAGTAATAAACATTTGTATCACCAGTATATTTAAAACCAGTAGAAGATAAAATACCACCAGCCGTTGTACCCGCTGTAGAAGCAGCATGACCACTATGAGGATTGTAAAGAGCATTCTCAAAAGTAATTGTATACTTTGTGGCTACTGCGAGTGTCGGTAAAAATGTTTTACTCATCTTGATCGTAGTAATGTTGGACAATATAGAAGGGTCTACCTCATCAATCATTGTAGTGAACTTAGAGTATCTAAAAATTGCTTCATGTTTCTCTAGGTTGTCATCGGACCACGTTATCATTGCGGTTGTAACGAGCGCTGCGAGGCTTTCCTTTGTCTTGTCTGTCAGTGTATTGTTATACTTGAAATTGACCGTAGGAACGATTTTGGTAGTCTCTGGGTCGAGTATAACAGGTGTGACGGAAGCAACATTATAATCTTCTAATGAAGAAACAATAGAAGTTTTTGTTGACTCTGTTAGTGTATTACCAGCCTTTGGTCGAATACTAATATACACTTTACCATACACCGCAGGATTATTATATTCCCCACCCCATACAGCAATAGATTCTACATTAGGATATATGGTTGGAATAATTGCCGCATAATCTTTTGCTGTTACTGTTCTATTCTGTGCGGCATAACTAAACGGAGCATTATACTTTATAGAATCTAAAGTTTCTGCATCTGCACCACCGGCCGCAGCAGTCATCGTTGTTGTAGTAATATCTGCAAAACCAGAAATACCACCATCGGCAGTAAATGATACTGCACCATTAGCATCTATACCATTAGTAATAACATATTTGAGTATAACGATATTACCATCTATCAAAGATTTACCAACCACACCATCACCAAAATAAATTTGCCATTCACTGTCAACCGTTTCTTGTATAAAATAAGCTTGAGTTAAGGCTGTAATATCAACAAGTGAAGTTGCTGCAGTATAGGTTGCTGTAGTTGTATCTGCTACACTATTCTGCACTTGCACTTTAATAGTTGAAATATCTACACCGGCGTTTGGTAAAATAAATCGCTGATCGGAATTATTAACATCAACTGTAAATCTTGTTGTAGTCCATGTACCTTCATACACAGGGATACCACTGGTTGCACCAAAAACATAAATTCCAGAAGCTGGTTGAATAATCCTTTCAGTAGTATTGACAAACTGATAAGTCACACCTAGAATAGAAGTATTAAAACTATAACCTTCCGACATAGTAATATTAGCAGTTGATGCATTATTAACTTGTACTTTCAAATATGCAATAGGTGCCTTAATAGATATTGGGGTATAACCTAAAGCCTTTGCATGAGAAGCAACTGAATTTCTTTTCTGTGCCGTATCTAAAAACATTTCATTCGCTAACATATTAGCTAAGAAGGCATTGTAGTGTGTATTATAAGCTAATGTATCTAATAAAATATTCATTCCCGAACCTTCAAAGTCATAATCAGTAAATTGTGACTGACCTTTAAGATATGTTTTCATATTAGACTTGATTTGGTCAAAGTCTAATTCGGTAATACTCATTTTACCTTTTGTATTGATTCCTGCGGCCATTATCGTACTCTCTGTAGCATAAGATCCACTTCTTCTATAATCTGTGGAGCATTATTGATGACAAAAGATATTTGACATCTTAATTCGTTATTGTCCATTCCCTGAGAATCAGGATCATTAAAACTTACCGATTGTACTGTAACTCTCGGCTCGTAACGTCTGACCACTGCCTCAATTCTATCTCGCATTGCTTGTAAGATTGGAGGAGTAAAATTCTCAAACAATGCACCTCTAATACCAGTACCAATCTCTGGATGAAATGGTTTTTCTCCAGGATTAAGTAATACGATATTACGGACGGCACGTTTAATATCTTGTACATCCGTAACTATAGATACATCGCTCGTAACCGGATTGCGAGTAAAGTATAAATTTAAGTCCTTGTATATAAAGGTACTTCGTTTACTATTGTTTACAGATTCGGCATCTGTATACGCTGTGTATTCTATTGCGGACATATGTAATATTTATCTATTTACCTTGACCTTTATACTTTTTCCAGTTTCGTTTTTTGTTTTTATTCTTTGGACGGGACCTTATAGAATCACCTATAGATGTTCTCTTTCTTATAGGTTCTTGTCTAGAAGTTGCGAGATATATTTTTTTAGCCATTCTTCTTCCTTGTCACTTTCTTTTTCTGACCATTGTTGTGGTGATGATGGTGTTGATGTATTTCCTCTACTTTGTCTTCCTTCTTCCAGAAGATTTGTATCAAACCATAAATTCCTAAAATTGACAATACCAGCTTCACTGGAATTATCCATACCAATACTGCAATAATAATGAGTATCGTACCTAAACTCAAATCTCTATCTTTTACTTTTTCAATTAACACACCTAACATCTTTTTTAACATATCTAACATCTTCTTCTCCTTTATATAAAATTATAAAACACCATTTGCATAAACATCTGGACTGCCTGTAGTCATTACACCTGCATCAGCGCTATCACCTATTCGTCCCACCGCAATACTATTAATAAACACTGACGGTGATCCAGCATTTAATTGTGACGTATGAGGAGCACAAGGGGGGTCGGGTGGAAATGGATGTGATACGGTGGGAGCTCCTACTATATCAATTAAAATACTATTTGCATAAACATTTGTAGTCGATTGATTAGAACTTTCAATAGTTGTTGTACTAGCACAACCATGACCAGTTGATAAACTATCTCCTATTCTTACTACTGCTGTCATATCTTATCTCCTAACATGGTGGTGCCACTGGAACTAATCTCTCCTTTTCAAAAGGTCCTAGAGGTACTTGTTTCTGTGGTTCACTTGTTTCTCCATTCCAAGGTTTTTGCACAACCTTCTGATGTACACCTGTCCAATATGCTTCACTTTGATTTTCTGTATATACCTTTGTATCTTTTGTTGCAGGATATGTTTTAGTCACATAAGCACTTAAACCCTTTTCCATATCTGCAATACCATCATGTAGGTTACGAATATTCTCACCACCAACACCTTCAGCCTGGTTCATTGTATTAAGAGCCAACTGACTAATAGATGTACCTACTGCTGGTCTAGGATTCGGTAAATCAATAGACAACAATTCCATAGTATCTGGAATCCAAGCCTTCTGACTCATTACTGATATTAATGCATCATTTGGTAATACTGGTGTAACGGTAGAAGCTGTTGCAGCATCCGCTGCTGATCCTGCACCCGGGCCATTCAAATGAATAGCCGCACCTGTTTCTAAAATATTACCACTGGCCTTTATGTTCATTATTCCACTTACTGCATAATGGTACATATTTGTACCAGCTTTAATATTTACCTCATCTGCTCCTTGAATATACATATCCTCAGCAGCTTTAATACTTACCCAACCATCTGCATCTTTAATAGCCTCTATATTAATATGACCCAAAGTGGATTTAATTTCTATATCACTAACAACGTCTAATGAGTAATCTACACCAGCCTTTAGATTTATATTCTTACCAGCAGTCATTTCAACATCATCATCTTCTGCCTGACCTAAAATATTAAGTTTTGCCTTTAAGTTAATATCCTTAGCAACTGATTGCAATCTAATATCCTCTGTACAACTTTTTAGGTCTATTTCCTTTTTTACTGATCCATGAAGATACCCATCAACTACCGTAATGTTATAATCTCCCTTTTCTGCTTCATGGTAAATATTATCAATTGCATAATCGTAAATATTTGATGGCTGCGATTCTTTCCCTGCTGTACGATATTGATGCCTCCATGAAAAGAGTTCTAAATCTTGAGCAGACGCAATATGAATATTTCCATGATCTCCTCCCAACAGAGTTTTGATTCCAATAGATCCTTGATTAGATTGTAGTCTAATACCCTCTTCCCTTGGTAAATCCACATCACCAATCGCTTCTACAAATAAGTGCCCTGTTTTAATCTTAACCTTAGAAAGTTCTTTTGCAACCCTTGAACCTGCCATAGTCGTATCGGCTACATCGTGTGTCAGAGTTGTTCCACCGATATTAATATGGCCATCTGCCTGCATATTAATATCACCATCAGCCTTCATGTTGATATTGCGTTTTGAATGAATATCTAAATCACCACCTGACCATAACTGCAATTTCCATGCCGCTGAGATATCTGCACGGTCATTATAACGAATCATTACCTCATCATCGAATGTATGAACCACTTTACCCTTAACATACATATAATCATCATGTAATCGAATATCGTAGTTATCACCCTTTACATAATTTGTTCTTGACCCGTTATGGTCGATCTCATAGTGTGTTCCTGATCTATGAAATTGGTGTATTCGTTCTGCGCCCGGTGTATCATCGTATTCCATGACATGACCCGACTCGGATTCGTATACATGGTTAAATGGGTATGTTGCATTAAAGTCTCCGGTGGGTTGATTCCAAAATCCTTCATTAATACCAGTTTCGGGATTTGGCGAACCGATATTAATTTGTCTTTCCCGCATATCGGCTTTCCAACAAAGCATCCAATGTGGGTTATGTGGTATGACAACACCACCACCCAAATATTCTGAAAAATTGGCATTATCGACATCTACACTTTCTGGCTTAGGTGAACCCAACCCATTTCCAGCTGGAGTCCAATCCATAGGTCCGGGCCCTGCCCAAACTTGACCATTAACTGTTCCAAGTGTCATTGTAAAACTTGTACCATTATCAGAACAACTTGTTAATCGGTAAATACGACCATTGATTTCTTGCATTCCCCGAACACCGGCAACTTGCACAATATCCCCGGCCTGCAATAATGGTTTTGCCGGTTTTCCTTTACTTAATCCAGGATCATTAAAATAGGTTGTATCATCTGCCCATAAACTAGATTTTGTTGTTACTGAAACACCATCTGTTGTCTCAATTGGAATTCCACCCATTGCAAGTGCATTTGTATCTGGAGTAGGTACAACAATAAGGTCATCTTCTTTTACATCTTTCCACATAATGTCTTGACGCCCTTTATCGGGTTCACTAACATTATATTCTCCTGTTCCGTAATGACCAGCCTTAAATAGTTCCCAACAAGTCTGTCTTTCAGTTGGACTTAAATGTTTCTTGCGAACCCATCTTACTCTAGGATGTGGGACCCTATAATCTTCTCCACTGATCGCCCAATAACCAGTTTCTTCTCCAGACGATTGACCCCAACCAGCTCTAGTGTCTAATTCACCAATTCCAGTTAAACTTGCTGGGTCTGTAGATACTGCGGGCTTGTCTCTTGTTATTGGAGATGCAGGTCCGAATGTGCCACCTTTAGAAGCATACTCTCGATCTTCAGCCCAATATAATGGCTCTAAATAACCTGTCGAAAATATAACACCTTCCCTACCCTTCTCATGATCTCCAAATGTACCTGTATACTTTCGTTCAATTTCAACATCCTCTGGAAAATAATCAAAGTTATCACGCATATAGGTATTAGAATCAGGCCAACGAAATGTACCAAAGTTAGTCCAAGCACTACTAAAGCGTCTATCTACAGTTATGCGGCGAGTAGTCTTAAAAAGATAATGCAATACATCAGAATGTGTAGCACGAGCAAATGCAATAGGAGGTCTATTTTCATACTCCCAAAGTGCTTTATTATCTTTATCTAAATCGAGTATAGAAGGATGATCGCCTTGAGGTTGTATCGCCCAGTTAGGTACTCTATTGATTTTCTTATCAGGATCATTTAGTGTTATGAAGCCTGGAGCATTGTGGGTCGGAGTAAAAACATGACCACCACCAGCACCAGGATTACCATAAGATGCATCACTGGGTGGATGAGGAATATCTCTCTGATCCATTGTAGGATCATAAAAACCCTTTTCGTAATCTATATACTTTTTTGAGGAGGAAGGAATTTCTGTAGAGATACTTTCGGTAAATTCTTTTAAATCACCTCTCGCTTTATTCCAAGCACGAGCATGAGGTATGGCACCAAAAGAAGAATTCGCCCAACTATCACCTGATGTATTACCACCACGATAGGCAGTAGTAGTATTGAGTCCAGGTAGAGTTCCCATCACTACCCAATCTTGCATTGTTGCGGTATCTTTAGTAAACCCCACAACCCAAGTACCTTCAACTACACCAGACTGTTCACCAACACCCGCCATAGATGTAGCAGTTGCAGGCTGCATTACTGTAGACCACGGTAGGTCTTTAGTCAGTATCTTTTCTTTTGCATCATCGTGTATGCCAAGCCATCTGACTCGTACACGATTCAACATTTCTGGATCAAACCGGTCCTCTACAACACCCATTCCCCAGTAAAATCCATCTTGTCCTAAAAATGCCATATAGTTATTATCCTCGTTCTCTAATATTTATATAGAAAAGAAGAAGAACTAAATAGATGGCTCCGGGGGTGCGGGTCGAACGCACATCAGACAGCTCACGCCTTAGTCTGCACCCTATCGACAGTAGGGCTGCTATACCAAATTCGCATACCCCGGAATGTTATCTATTACATATTTGCAACAATCTGTCTTACTTGATATTCGTTCAGGGCGTGTAATAGTCTAGTTATACCGATACCACCACCAACTCTAGGAATAAAGTTCAAAGATAGAAATTCATCTAGTTCTTTGTCTACTCTTTCCTTACCAAACAACTTGTAGAGTAAATCAGCGTACATACCGTCTGAAATTTCATGGAACATTTTAATCATTTCATCTGGGTCACTAGATCGTTCAGCTGATCCGATTGTTTCTTGCCCAGCAATTATAACATCAATCTTTGCAGCAGTACCATCACCATTCTGTTTCATATTCCAAAAGGGTGAAGTGTAGTTAGGAAAGTTTTTAATCATACAAACTCTTCCTTGCCATTTGTTCGCCATTTCGGCTTCATGTTGGTGTGTTAATTCTTCACCATTATATAAATCAAAATATTCACACCACTCCAAATAGTTCTTATCTACAACAGCGTGTCTACTACCAAACCCCATGTGTTCACAAAGTTCTTTTTCCATTTTTTCTAAATCGTGAATATCTCCTGGCATCTCAAACTCAAACATCGGAAAGATAATGTCATGTCTACCTTCTGTTATATTTTTCTCTTCCCTATAGGATGTGGAGACACAAAAAAACCCAGGAACTTCTGGGCGATTAAGTAATTCGTATTCAAGCCACATTTGGCCGGTCTGAGGCAGTGGCCATACTTCTCCATTATAATTGTATGTTGCGACTGTTGTTGGATCTTCACAAGCTGCTAATATAGATAATCGGTTTTGGGTATGTACTTCTTGAAATCCCTTGGCCGAAAAAAACGACCTCAATTGGGTCGTTGCCTGGGTGTACTGCTCTGGGTTTATTAACTGGGTCATATCTGAGTTCCTCAATTCATAGTTTTATTATTTATAACAATGAGGATCTCTAGGTCAAAAAGAAAACCCCCTAATCGCCTCAGTTTAACTCCCCATTTAAGGGACGAGAGTACCTTCGGTTTTAGAAGATGGTCTAGAATCATTCTATCAAAGGCCGTCAAAGGACAAAGGAGGAACTAAATTACAGAGGTTGTGCTATCGTGGTCAATTTAACATGTAATTTAATTTTTGTTTCTTTCTATAATACTCTGCCTACTATCAAGTGTAGGACTTTATCTCCTATTATAATACAACCTATATATTATCGTTCAAACATTATCCTTCTCCTGCTGGTTGTGGCGGTGACTCTGGAATTTCAGTACCACCTTTAGTAGCTCTTATTAAGCACTTGTTTTGTATGGCATATTGTTTCGCAACATTATATGCCTCAACTGGATTAGTACTCACGAATTGAGCATGTGGTTTATCTGAGGAATCATCATGTCTAATCATCACATAATGTTTCCCGCTCTTTTCTCGTAATTCAATATACATGATAATAATAAAAAATAAAAAGGGGGGTCGGATAGATGTGTTTAAGAAAATAAACAGAGCCCTTCGTAGGTGCCTCTCCAAGCATCAGGTGGAGTCCCCAAGTTGCCTCAGGGACAAACCCCCACAGTAATTAAAAGTCTACTTCTTCCTCATCATCGTCCTCAGATTCATTCTGATTATACCCTAAGGAATTAACATCAACACCAGCATCAATTTTGGTGTAAAGGTCGAGGAACGATTCTTTAGTTTCAGCATCAAACCGATTTACCGTCAGCTGAATTGCCGTCATCTTATCTTTAAAGATTGAGAAGGCACCCACAATATGAACGAGGCGACGGGTTGAAATAACCTCATCACAACCACCTTCATAAAAGGTTTTGCGAATAACGTCAGCCCACTTAACCAGATTCTCAGCGAAAACTTTATCCTCGATACCATGTTTGGACATCTCGTTATTAACAATTTTCTGTTCCATCGAATTGGTCGGATAAGATTGTTCGATAGTGACAGGGAACCTTTCAAGGAACGCCTCGTTCAAAACATTAGTACCAATAAAGCGACCATCATCGGAGCCTTGTCCTTTGGTGTTCGCAGTAGCAATAACAGTAAAGCCTTCAACAGGATGAATCCACTTACCAATCTTTTTGAGATAGATACTTGATCCCTCAAGGACAGGCTGCAATGCCATGATCTTGTTAGATGCAAGGTCGATCTCATCAAGGAGAAGAACTGCACCACGTTTCATAGCAGTCACCACCGGGCCATCATGCCATACTGTCTCACCATTAAGCAGACGAAAACCACCAATCAAATCATCCTCATCTGTTTCTACAGTAATATTCGCACGGATATATTCTCGCTTCAGTTTGGCGCACACTTCCTTTACCATTAAAGTCTTACCATTACCAGAAAGACCCGTGATAAACATAGGATAAAAGATCCCAGACTTAATAACATCCTTAACGGTATTGAAATTTCCAAAAGCAACATAGCCGGGGAACTTACCAGGGACATAAGAATCTTGCTGATCCATAACACCAATAGCAGACGGCGCCATTGCAATAGCAGGAACTTCTACCTCCTTTACCTTAACGGACAGCTGGGATATATTAGATGCGGCATCCTTTGCAAACTCACCATCCATGGACGGGACGTAATATTCGCCACGAGCATTGGTTCGCAATTCTTTAGATACCTGCCATGACGGAAATTTCAAACCATCATAAGCATCTAAAACCTGATAGATACCATCACGATTGATAACCGTAAGGTCGGCGCCAAGTACATCGAGGGCACAAGTAACAAATTCCTTGCGAGTCTCGTTCATTTTAATTTGTGACATATTATCTCCCAATGTCTTTTACGTTTTTCGGACTAATCACTTGATAAGCACCCTTATTATATGCAGGGGCAATCGTGTGACTAGAGCTATATGATTTTCTCGGAGGTGTTACTCCACCCAACACTCTGCTGTCGTGTGAAGGGACATCTGCCATAGGGCATTTCGGTTCGATTTGTGGACTAAGGTCTTGACGCTCAGATCCGTATTTGTAGCTAATCAATATAAGTATTTCCTAATAGTGGGTTAATCTCAATTTCCATACTGCTATTATACAGACATTTGAGGAAGATGTCAAATTTCTTCATAAGTCGTTGATTTCATTGATCTTTTTTTCGGGCATATCCAAGTTTTTTTATCAAAATTCTCAAAAAATAGCCTTATAGATCAATGACTTACAGAGGAAATCGGATGTCGTGGATAGACAACTAATGTCGTATCCACGACACTCTTAGATTCTCCCATTTATGCGATTATATCCATCATGCGGTTTACCAGGACTTTGTTACCGAACTTTTTTGACTGATTCTTTTTGAAGGCATTTTTCATTTTACCTACAGTCATATCCTCATCAATTTGTAATTCGGAAGCTTCTTCTCGTAACTTACCTACCGGCATAATATAGAATTCGTCATAACCAACACTCGGCATAGCGACAACACCATCCTTACGAAGCGCAGTACGGGCGTCTTTATGAGCCTGGGGGTTATTGTTTCTCCACCCTAAGAAATCTTCAAAGGTTCGCTGACTAATTCGATTAGACTCACCATTTAAAAAGATCCCTATGATATTGATACCATAACGGTCTCTTAATTGATGCATCACTGCACGCTCTTCTGCTCTTACCTCAGCACCATAACCAAAAATGCGTAGATTTTTAGAAAACATATCATTAAGCTTGTATACCTTCTTAGTGATAGGATCTTCCATACGACAATCATGGTAACGTCCCATTTTGAGACTAGAACCATACCCCTCCACTCCGTGAATCGAATTGTATCTACTATTACCTTCACCATCTGTCAGAACGATAAGATTAGTAATATCTAAATTATATCGTTCTTGAAAGTTAGGGATAACACCATTCATTGCGGTTAGACCATCCAATAAAGGTGTAGAGGATAAATCATAAGCGCCCCATCGTTCATAGCGATCATTCAAGCAGCGTCGGAACAATAACTTCTGAGCTTGTACTGATTCTTTAGCATTCATTCTACTGGAAAACATATTCAGTAGGTTGAAATCACTACAATCATTATCATTCCCGAATGTAGCATTACCGTCTTTATATAACCATACCGGACCCAGTGCTTTCTGTTTCATATGGCGATTCAAAATGAAATCACCCATATCGGAAATTCCAGAGGTAGTCTCTTTATCCCACGGACGATTATAGCTGTTAGTAAAGGCATAAACCTCGTAAGGTATATTGACCTTCTGACAGAACCATACCAGATTCAATACCTGCTTCATGGTATCAAACAAGTGACTGGACATAGAGGCAGACCAATCAAGCAGCATAACCACCCCGTGATTCTTACCATCCGGGCGAATCGTATTCCTAAGGAACAGATCATCATTATACTTGTATGAATGAATCTTGCCCATATCAAGGACACCAGTCTTAGCCACTGACTCTTTACGATATTCTTGTGCTGCTTTCTTTCGTTCAAACTCCTTAGCCATATAACCAACGATTTTCATAGACTGACGCTTAAACTTTACAAACTCAGCTTCTGTATCTTTCACCATATACTGATAACGACTATCCCGCAAACCTATAGGAAGGTCTTTATCCTTCGTCATTATACGAGTGTTACGATCCGCAATAGCACCAATCTCACTAATAACATCTTTATAGCTAACAATGATATTCTTGAGGTTAGGGGTAGGGGTAGAAAAATAACGAATCTCATCCGTTCTAGCAGAATCAGGCACCAATTGATCCATCATCTGGTCAAATGATTCCTGGGTAGAAACTAAATCTTCCGGTAATTCCTGTGAGATACTGTCAAAATCGTCATTGACCATATCACCATAACCACCATAATCCTCCATATCACCAGAATCATTA